>QWCB01006112.1_pt1 | contig 13283 bp, 21 predicted proteins | sample 1972511 | NCBI WGS metagenome assembly QWCB01 (sample SAMN09866719, study PRJNA288562) | Human gut metagenome isolate term5_stool, whole genome shotgun sequencing... | isolation source: gut | host: Homo sapiens | place: USA: California
GTGTGCATCTGGTGCTCGCCACCCAGCGTCCGTCCGTGGACGTGGTCACCGGTCTGATCAAGGCCAACATTCCATCCCGACTGGCGTTCGCCACCTCGTCCGCCACCGATTCGCGAGTCATTCTTGACACGGTCGGTGCCGAGACCCTGATTGGTCAGGGCGATGCGTTGTTCCTGCCGATGGGTTCCGCCAAGCCGATTCGTGTGCAGGGCTCGTGGGTGTCCGAATCCGAGATTCGCAAGGCCGTGGAGTTCGTGCGCACCCAGCGCAAGCCGAAATACCGCGAAGACATCGAACAGATGGCCAAGGAAGCCGAAAAGAAAGACAGCATGGAGCCCGACGAGGAGATCGGCGACGACATGGACGTGCTGCTGCAGGCCGCCGAACTCGTGGTCACCAGCCAATTCGGCTCCACCTCGATGCTGCAGCGCAAGCTCAGGGTCGGCTTCGCCAAGGCCGGCCGACTCATGGACCTGCTCGAATCGCGTGGCGTGGTCGGGCCGTCCGAAGGCTCGAAGGCCCGCGAAGTGCTCGTCCAGCCGCAGGACCTGCCGCAGGTGCTCGCCTTCATCCGAGGCGAAACCAGCTCGCTCGAAGCCACCGCCCCGCAACAGCCCGAACTCGGCGAATAATTCACCCATCGACCTTCCTCTGATGAGGGAGGTGCACCGAAGGGGCGGAGAGAGAAGCGCGGCCACGCGGCCATCAGCACGCAACCTGATTCCCGAATAATAGCAGTCAATATCCAGCCAATACTCACTCAAGGTAGAAGTGTGGGGGTAACGTGAACACTATGGATGAGAACACAATGGACAAGCAGTCATCGCCCAAATCATCGCTGTTCGACGGATGGAACGCGCCGCCGAACCTGGTCACCTACTCGCGCATCGTACTCGTGGTGATTTTCCTGACACTCGACATTCTCGCCGGTGCCTGGGGTGAGAACAACCTGACCATGCGCTGGGTCGCCGCGGTGCTGTTCATCATCGCCGCGTCCACCGATAAAATCGACGGTTGGATGGCCCGCAAATACAATCAGGTCACCGAAATGGGCAAGCTCATGGATCCGATCGCGGACAAGCTGCTCACTTGCGGCGCAATGATTGTATGCTCCGCATTCGGCGAGCTCGGCTGGTGGGTAACCATCCTGTTCCTGATTCGCGAAATTGGTATCACCGTTATGCGTTTCTTCGTCATGGAGCGTCCGGGCGGCAAGGTCATCGCCGCCGCATGGCCCGGCAAGCTCAAGACCGTATTCCAGTGCGTGGGTCTGTCCATGCTGCTGCTGCCGTTCTGGTCTCTGGGTAACGGACAAGCCACGCCGTTCTGGATGACCGCTTACTACTTCCTGACCTACGCCATCATCTACGTGGCATTGGTCCTGTGCCTCTACTCGGGTGCCGTGTACCTGTACAACACGTTCGTCGCCCCGAAGCGGAAGTGACGGATATTCCAATGCGGGAATTGTGCGACAGTCTCGCGGCCGGCATCCTCAAGATTTGCGAGGCGAACAATACGAAAATCGCCTGCGCCGAATCCCTGACCGGTGGCCTGCTTGCCGATGCGTTCGTGCGTATTCCCGGTGCCTCCAACGTGTTGTTGGGCTCCGCTGTCACCTACGACATCAATGCCAAGGCCTCGATCCTGCACGTGGACAAGGCCCTATTGGATCGAGAAGGTGCCGTACACCCCGAAGTCGCCCGGCAGATGGCCATCGGTACCGCTCGCCTATACAGCCAGCCGGAATACGGCGACCGAATCATCGGCCTTTCCACCACCGGCGTGGCCGGCCCCGGTCCGGACGGTGACAAGCCGGCCGGACTGGTGTATGTGGGCCTGCGCATCCCCGCAAGCCTCACCGCGGACCATGCCGAAGTGCTCAAAGCCGTCGAACTCCATCTTGATGGCATGCGCGAAGAGGTTCGTCGCCTCACCGTATTCCACGTTCTGCAAAACTTGAGTCTATTCACAGCACACGCTTCACGCGGGTTTTGACGAGTGGTGAGAATCGTTGGAATGGTGCGGAAAACGTAGGTGGCAGTAGGTCTCATACGGATTTCATTGCGTGGTGCTGAGTTGCGGGAATACCCGCGTTATGCCGCGTTTTACACCCAGATAGAGTGGACTATAGAGTGGACTCCCAACAGGGAGGGAACCCAATGGCCGCAACGAAAAGACGCCGCACCAAGGGCGCGGGAGGAGTGTTCAGGGACAAGGTCGGCAAATGGCATTTCCGCACCGAGATCACGGCCGACCCCGGCACCGGGCACCGCCGCATCATCGAGACCACGGGACTGGTCAAATCCGACGCCCGCCAACGCCACGAGAACAAGCTCAGGGAATACGAGCGCACGGGCATCATCCATTCCAATCAGTCGCCCTACCTGCGCGACTACATCATCCGATGGTGCGGGCAGCGCCGCCGCGACCTGAAACCCAACACCTGGTACAACCTCGACAAGCGGTGCAACATCATTGCCGACACCATCGGGGGAGTGCGGCTCGCCGAGCTCACGCCCGCACACGTGCGCCTCATGATGGACAGGCTCGGCCGAACCCGCGCGCCGCGCACCGTGCGAGAATACCACGGGATACTCAAACAGGCGCTCGACGACGCCGAACTCGAGGAGCTCATCGACCGCAACCCCTGCCGCAGGGTCAAACCGCCACGCTACGAGGAGACCCCGCAGAGGATACTCGACGAATCACAGCCCAAGGAACTGATCGCAGCGGCCGTCAAGGCACCCATGGCCGGAGGCAGGCGAGGCCCGCACGACTCCCCGGAGGACACCGAGATGTGGGCCATCCTGTTCGAACTCGCGTTCGCCACAGGCATGAGGGAAGGCGAACGATACGCGCTCATGCCCTACGAGCTCGAAATACGCGACGGCATACCCGGCATCTTCGTCCAACAGCAGCTCCAGGACTACGTCGGCGGCGCCGACGCGGTGATACCCAAATGGCACAACGCCGTCCACGTGGTCGGCGGACTCTGGCTCGTACCACCCAAATCCAAGAAAGGCGTACGCTTCGTGCCCATCACATGGAACCTGTGGAACCGGCTATGGAACCGCATCATCATGTTCGGCATGCACCCCCACCAGTTCATCTTCAACAACCTCCTCGGCCGACCCATACGACAGGAACAGGAAAACCGACGCTGGAGAAACGCCCTCCAAGCAGCCGGCCTCCCATACGTCAAAATCCACTCCGCCCGCCACTGGACAGCCACCAGAGTCGCCGAATCAGGAGCCAGCGAAGACGAACGCATGGCCGTACTCGGCCACACCGACATCCAAATGACCGCCCGATACACCCACTGGGGCACCAAGGCGCTCGCCGATATGATGCGCGAAGCCATACCCAGCCTCACGGATGACAGCGCGGACGTGTCATAAAATGCCGTGTTCAACACCCGCAGTGCCGCGCTCGTATCATTTTGCGACACGCGCGGGCAATCCAAAAATGGGACGAACTTATGCACATTCCGATAAAAAATGTGCACAAGTTCATCTAATACGTGTAGATTGAACATACAGCATGCAACGGGAAGTCAGGGAAAGAGATTGCATGCTGCGATAGGAGCAACCATCATGGCAGGCGCAATGTCTTTGAATCGCGTCATGGCGCTTATCGGAAAGTCTGTCGTATCCGATTGGCGTCGTGGATTCGCGGCGTATCCATTAGTCGTCGGTATAGAACGGGCTAATAGATATCGGAAGAAACGGTGATATCGCAACACTGAAATGGGAATAAAGAACTCCAGACGCAGAAGCCACGATATCGATGCGGTGCAGCCCGACGAGCCGGACATCTGGGAAGAGGGCAAGTTCACGCCAGACCCGGATTGCGATCGCTCACCCGTCAGATACCGCACCGTCACGGGACCCGATGGTTTGCCGACAAACGCCAGAACCATTTACGTCGATTGGCGCAAAAGCGGTCATATCCATCGATTCTTCCAGTGCATACAAGTCAACTTCGACGAAGAAACTATTGATGATTCTCTTGAGATTATCGAAGATGACGATTCCATTCCCGATGAGTCCAAGGAACGCGCTGATATGTGGCAAGCCGCTGAGATCGACTGTTCGCACAATATTTGCCACATACATCCCAATGGGCATCATCCGCCAAGCGGATTGCCGGTGGACAAGCAGTTCATCCATCGGCTGGATTCTCTTAAGGATGTGAGGTATGCATGTGCGATTTCTTCGGTACTGATCAACACGATAGCAATCAACGCAATGAAAACATGTGGAGGTGAATGGGATGAACGAACAATCACCGGAATTGCAGAAGGCGCCGTACAAACACTACGACGAGCTGAATCTATTCGAAACTCGCATTGACATATCCATGTCAATGGGATTGCTCGATGACGTGCTGACCGTTCGTGACGAGCAAGGGAACTGTCCCATCGTCGTCGCATTGGGAGAGGAAAAGCTCTACTTTCTCGTGGAACGAGTCAAAGCAATAGGCGGATGCGCCAATATCCTCATCAAGATGGGGGATCAGGTGACGATGATTGCTTCTGAACATTTCAACGGCGGAACATCCGACGCCGAGGACTTGTCCGATATCTCCGAATGGGAAAACGGCGATACCACCATTGCCATGTTCGTGACATATCTCAGGACCAAACCAAACGGCGTGATAATGCCGCGAAGCCTGCCCAAAGGACCCGAAACAAAAATGCTGTTGGGAGAAAAACCAGTATCAATGGAATCGATCCCGGCACTTGTCTGAATCCCTACAAACCAAACCGCCCCGGCGCTCGCAGAGCGACCGGGGCGGTTTCGTGTTTAGGGCTTGATCCGCCCGACACGGGATTTATTGCTTGGCCGTCTTGACGGTGATGGTGGTGCCGAGCGCGGTGGTCTCCCAGCTCACGCCGTCGGCCTCGCTGTAGGTGAAGTCCTTGGTGGCGTCCTGCGAGGCGAGCAGGGATTGAGCCATGGTTTCGGTGTCGCCCTGGCTGGTCCACTTCCAGTCGCCGGCCTTGGTCGGTGCCTGATAGGTGCCCTTCCAATAGAGGCTCTTGGTGTCGGTGCCGATCCAGTTGACCTCGATGGTGTCGCCGCTGATGGTGGCTTCCATGTATGAGCTCGGGTCGTTGGAATTGGTCTGCTTCCATGTGCCGGTCAGATCGGCCGGCTGGGGTTTGGGCTCTTCCTTATTGGTCTCGGTCTTTGACGTGCCATCGGATTTGGCCGGCGCATCGGCCGTAGTGCTTCCCCCGCAAGCGGACAGGCCGGTAAGCAACATCGCCGCAACAAGCAGTGCGATTGCCTTTTTCATGATGGGTCTCCCCTCGTGCCGGACATTGTCGTCCGACATGACTCAATCATATGGCGAAACACAAGAACCAAGGACTCATCCCGGCGCTCGCGGTGAGTCGTCGGGATGAGTCCTTATATGGCCCGGAAGCTACGCGGCGAGTTCCACGGGAGCCCGCTCTTCCAATTTGGAGTAGGGGATGACGGTCACACCGTAGTTGCGGAACGCGGTGAGCGCGCCGCGCTGCAACGGCGTCTGCCGGTCGTCGCCGATGACTATCAGCCGGGAATCCCTGCGCTTGGGATCCTTCTTCGTGTCATCAGCCGGGAATCCCTGCGCTTGGGATCCTTCTTCGTGTCATCCCAACCGAACATGATGTCCTTCACGGCGTCCTTGTCGAATCGGTTCGGAGCCTGGCAGAACCGGGTCGGATGGTTGGCGCTGCGCTGGAACAGGAAGTCGAAGCTGTGTTCGTAGCTGGATACGCCGCGAATGCCCACGTTCGGAGTGTAGAACACCTGGCATGAGTCGAGCTTCAACGCCACATCATCGGCGAAATAGGACAGCACCCTCTTCTGCGAGGTCTCCAGCATGGAGCCGATATCGGTCAACGCCTGCACGAAACGGTTCATCGCGTCCGGACGGCTTCCTTCGGTCTCCAGGGTGATCTGCCCGTCATCGCCGACCATGGCGCCGAAACGCAGGGCGAGACGATTGATGCGCTCGCGTCTCGATTCGGTGATGGTGACGCCGTTGAGGTCGAAGGACGCCATCGTGTACCCGTCGTCGGTGAACGAGGTGACTCCGTCGGTGGTGCGGACGTAGAAGCAAAGGTCGTCGTTGGAGCGGTCGAGGAACGGCAAAGTGACCTCGCGCCATTCGCCGACGTTGCGCACGGATGATTCGCGTTTGAGCCATTCGCCGTATTCCGCGATGAGCTCGTCGGTGGCGGTGGTCTCGTTCATATCAGTTTCTCCTGGAAGTCCGGTCTGCGGATGACGTTGAATCTGTCCAACAGCCTTATTGTATCGTTCACGAAGTCCGGTGATTCGATGTCCGCAGTCTGGGCGTTCCAGTCGTCCTCGCCTTCCTTGTAGATGTGCCAGTGGGTTCCGCTGATTCTCTCGCCGTCGGGGTTCGTGTGGGTCGAGCCGTTCACGCATAGCCGCAGCAGGGGCACGCCGAGCCGTGTGATTCGAGCGGACATGGAGTGGCGGTCGGCGTTGATCGCGCCCTTGAACACGGCTATGGTGAACTTCTCCCCGTCGTCGCCGAGCACGTGGAATTCGGCGTTGCGTTCTCCCGCCGCGGGCATGACGAACAGCTTCTCCACCGCGTTCTTCACCTCGGCGATGAGACGTTCCGCCTCGTCCTGCGAAAGCGTGTAGATCGGTTTGCGGTTCTTCCTCGACATTTCCCTTTTCCTATCTGAATGCGGTCGAATGAATCACTCGACGTTAACCTTGTCCTCGGCCTTGATACGGTCGGCCCAAGCGTCGATATCGATGTCCTCATGACCGGCTTCCGGGGATTGTCTATCATCAACAAAGCGCTCGCCAGTAGACGCAGGATTGTATTCTCCCATTTCTTCTATGAGTCGTCGATAGGCTGCGTTGAAGACTTCGCGCGGGTCTACGCCGAGCAGTTCGCAGGTGTTGATGAGCGCTTCCATCGGCATTGACGGCTTGGCGTTCAGCCAACGGGAGTACCCTGACTTCGAATGTCCTAATTTTTCAGCGACATCGGCCTGGGATGTCTCATGGCGCGCAAAGCTTGCCTTTAGCTCTAACCCAATTAACTGGGAAAAGCGATGGCTTCGTTCATCTTGAATCTTGCTCATGTGAGTACTTTACATCTCATATAAGGCAATTGCAATTCATAATTTGCAACATGATTGCACATTTGTGACACGCCGGCATTGACAGTAATCGAACTTGGCTATAGCGTTGCTCACATGAGCAATGTTAATGCATGGGTCGGCAATCGTGTCGATGAAAAAATTCGCGAAAAGGGCATGACGAAGCGATTCGTGTCGGAGAAGTCTGGCATGCCCTACTCCAGTCTCAACAGCAAGCTCAAGGGGTACCGAGGCTTCGACCTTGATGACATCCTTGCGCTCGCCGAAGCCATCGGAGAATCCCCGTCGGAACTCCTGCCGCCACAATTCACCAAAAACGCCCCCACGCCCGCCACCGAAAACACTATCCCAGCGCTCGGCGAAGGAGGTGCGGAATGAGTGGCCTGAAAGATGTTAAGTTCCTCATCCCTCAATCCGCCGATGAGTTCATCGAGCAGGCTCCGGGGCAGTACGACGCTATGAAAAAAGCCGTCCGCGAAGCGATGAGCGGTCAGAATCTCATAGACATCCTGCAATCCATCGCAATCATCCTGCTGGTTATTGGGAACATCCGAGCCAGGAATCGGGGTATGACGCGTGCGCCGATGCTCATCACCGATGATCCGTTCGTGCGTCAGGAGCTTGCATGTCCGGAAGCTCGCTCTTCCAATACGGGTCCATATCGTGAAATTTACCTGTATGAAGACGGAAGCGTAGTGGAGTGCGATGCAGGGCCTCGTTCACAAGATGACGAATCCATTAAGGAGACCCATGATGCCCATAACAGCTGAAGGAGTGCGCACGGACGGCAATCCGGTGCCGTTGTGGGAGCGCGAGACGTTGACGCTGCCGCAGGCCGCGCAGGTGTTCAACATCGACTACGACGGCCTGCTGGTCGCGGTGAACCAGCGTGACGTCGATGTGTTCCGCCCGTTGAACAAGCGGGGGGAGCCCGGTCGCAGGCATGTGCGCAAGGAAGAGATGCGCCGTTACATCAAAACATTGGAGGAATAGATGGACTCCCATGATTACGGGCATCACGCCTCCGGATACAGGAAGGCCGATGGCGGTCCGTCGAAACGGTTCATGCGTCACCTGACGGTGCTGGCGGTCGTCCTCGTGGCCTGTCTGGTGTGGGTGATGACGCACGAGGCATGCCGCTACCCGTTGGGAAACGGCATCTGTTCGCTGGTCGCTTTCATTGGCGTGCCCATTCGCCTGATCTGCCTGCTCGAGGCCGAGGCGGGCGTCGAATAAGGACTTGCCGGGGTTCCTATTCTTTCCTTCCCCGGCAATCGACAAGGACAGTCGCTAACACCATCGCGTCGTACTCGGAGCAGCGGGTGCGGCGCATGTGGGGCCGGCAGGTTCGCCCTCGCTGGAGATCACGCGGTGTCATGTACGCGGGGCAAACAGCGGGATGCCGTTCGATTCGGCTCGGTCCACGAAATCATTTCAACCATCGAGGAGAGGGGGTGTGATGACGCAATCCGATTACGACCATCGCGAGGAAGGCGAAAGCCTGTTCGAATGGCCGTTGGACAGTGCGGGGATGCGCATGGGTGCCGGCGAGCTATTGGACAGCCTGCTCGCCACCATCCAGCATCTCAACCGCACGGACGCATGGCCACTGACCATACTGCCGCCCCGGTTCGGCGATGTGCTGGTCGACCGGGAACGCCGCCAGATCTCGGCGGTCTGCCTGTGGAAACGCAAACCAGTCAAAACCCATAAGGAGGGATAGATGTGCGAGAAACCCGAAACCGAAACCGAAACCGTGACGCCGCGGGTGGCCTTCGCCACCATATTGCAGTCGCTGGTGGCCGAGTCGCCGAACAAGCCCACGCTGCCCGTGATGCTGTCCATGCTTGACCAAGCGATGGATCATACCGGGCTGCGACTGGAGCGCGATGCCACGCCGGCGGACTATGAGGACGATGTGACGGAAGCGCGCCGCGGCCTCTCACGCAAGGCGTATGACGTGACGAGCCTGCTGGCCGACGGCGCGGCCGGTGACGGCGACTGGGAGCTGTTCGACCTGGCCGACGAGGCGCGTTCCGCCGCCGTTGCGCTGCTGCGCGCGTTGGACGGTGATGCGTGATGGCCGGGGAGACCGTTCTTACCATCGTCGGCAACCTGACCGCCGACCCGGAGCTGCGCACCACGGGAGGCGGCGCGACCGTGGCGAGCTTCACGATCGCTTCGACCCCGCGCAACTGGAACCGGCAGGCCAACCAGTTCGAGGACGGGCAGGCATTGTTCATGCGCTGCTCCGCGTGGGGCGACATGGCCGGCCATTGCGTCCAGTCCCTGAAGAAGGGCATGCGAGTGATCGCCCAGGGCCGACTGAGACAGCACTCGTACCAGGCGCAGGACGGCTCCCAGCGCACGGTCATCGACATGACCGTCGACGAGATAGGCCCCTCATTGAGGTATGCGACCGCCGCCGTCAACCGTGTCCAATCCGGTCGCGGCTATTCCGGTGGCTCGACCTATGGGGACCCGGCCAAACCCGCCAACCAGCAACAAGGCTGGCAGAACGGCTCCCCGGCCCAGAACCCCGGCATGCCGGAAGGCGACCCGTGGGCTCAGCCGGCACCCGCCTCTCCCGGCGCCACGTTCGGCGCTTCCAACGATTTTTCATCAGACAGCCAAGACCCCGAATTCTAAGGAGATTCAATGTCACGAAAGAAAAAGACCGATGGCGTGCAGGATGCCTTGATCCCCGACGAAATAACACCGCTCATGCTGCTCGCTCTGACAGCCAAGGCATCACGCATGAAGGACGCCGCGGCCGCGTTCCGCATCGCGGCCAGCAAGATGCTCGACCTGGCCACCAAGAACGAATACATCGAAAAATACAAGAACATCGACCCCATCACCGACGCCCTGTACGACGCCTGCGATCTCTCGCAGCACATCTTCGACGCCGCCAACGCGGTCAACGACCTCATCAACTATCCGGTCGAGACCCGCGAGCGCGTGGTGAAGGCGGATATCGAGCGCAGTTTGTTGGATCCGTGGCGTGATCTGCCCACGTCTGGTGTGGATCCGGATACCGGTGAAATCAAGGAGGACTGAATCATGAGCAAACGCAAGCACGGGCGCCAGCAACTGGAGCATGAGCGTCAACGCCGGCGCAGGAAGCGTCTGCCGCACCTGCCCGCGCACCAGAATCTCAGCACATCGATTAAGGAGCAGTGACCCGACGAATTGTCTATCAACATCATCGACATCAACGTAACCAACCTCATCCCCAACCCGAACAACCCCCGCAGGGACGTGGGCGACGTCACCGAATTGGCCGACAGCATCCGCGAACAGGGATTGCAGCAGGCGCTTGTGGTAACCCCCGACCATGAGGAGCACGGCGAGCGCATGTTTCGTGTGGTGATTGGTCATCGTCGTTTGGCGGCGTGCAAGCTGGCTGGCATTGAGCGGGTGCCGTGTGTTGTGCGTGAGTTGGATGCGAAGACCGAGCGTGAGCTGATGCTGGTGGAGAACTGCCAGCGCAGCGATCTGACGCCGTTGGAGGAGGCCGACGGGTATCAGGGTCTGCTCGACCTGGGTGCGAACGTGGGTGAGCTGGCGTCGAAGACGGGGCGCAGCGAGTCGTTCGTGCGTGGCCGTTTGAGGATCGCGCGCATCCCTGCCGAGGTGCGTTCCGGGTCGAAGGGGTTCGCCCAGTTGTCCCTCTCCCAGTTGGATGAGTTGGCGGAGTTCGAGGATCATCCCGACATGATGAGGGAGCTGGCTTCGCAGGCCGGGTCGAACAATTGGGCGTGGAAGGCCAATCAGCTGCGCCAGCGGTTGAAGGACGAGGCGTGGCGTGTGGCGGTGCGTGCCGTGTTGCGTGAATTGCATGTGGTCGTGGAGGAGCCTGAATCCGGTTCGGTGTGGTCGGTGCCGGATGGCTGCCTGTTCTGTGACGTGTTCCATGGCCGGCCCGAGGATCTGGCCGACTGGTGGAAGCAGTGGCGGGTGAAGCATCCGACGGACGGGCCCGTGGTGCGCGTCGCCGACACCACGGTGTACGCGTTCCCGCGTATGAGCGCCGCGCAGATCGCCGAACGCGACGCCAGGGACGCGGCCCGTGAACGCGAGAACGCCTTGGCCGAGGAACGGTTGGACCGGCGGAAACGATTCGAGCATGACGCCACGCAATTGCGTCTCGTCTGGATCAGGGAGCACGCCACCCGGTTCAACGGCGGACAACTGCGCAAAGCCAACACCCGTTTGAGCCTGCTCGTCCTGACCGGCACCGACGGCTATTCTGGCCTCATCGCCAGCCGCAGGTGGGACAACGACGAGAGGGTGCTCGACGCCTACAACGCGCTGACCACCCCATTGCCGGTCATCGAGGACGGCGACGTGGAACTCTACTGCGAGCAGAACCTCACGGAACTGCATCGCCGCCAGAACGTGGAGGGGGCCGCGAACCGTGAGCTCCTGCTCATCCTGTGCGCCCAAATGGAAGCCATCATCGACCACAGCACGTGGGCAGACAAGGACGACATCACCATCGCCCAAGCCTACTATCAGGCGCTCGAAGACCTCGGATACCCCATCTCGGACGAGGAAAACAAAGCACTCAAAGGCGAATATCTGCCCGAAGACGATGAAGCGGAGTGAGCCATGACATGGACGCAGATAGACGACGGGCTCAATTTCAGCCCGCAGACCATGCCCGGCATGGTATCAAACGCCGCGTTGGGCCTGTGGGTCAGACTCTGCGTGCACACCGCGTACCAGCTGCGATTTCCCGCATTCGACGGCGCATTCGACCTCACGGTCGTGCGCTCGCTGAAAGGCAACGCACGGCAGGTGACGGAACTGGAGGCCGCGGGAATGCTCGAACCGGCGCTCGCCGCCGGCCGGTGGATGGTGGTCGAGGCCGACACCCTGATGAAATTCGGCGGCACTTCCGGCAGCGAACTCAAGGAGAAAAGAGCCAAGGCCGGGCATGCCGGCGGCGTCGCTTCGGGCGAGTCTCGGCGAAGCAAACGCGAAGCAAATGCTTCGAAGCAAAACGAAGCAAGTGCTTCAAGCAAACCGCGAAGCAAGACCGAAGCAAACCATGAAGCAAAAGACGAAGCAAACGGTGAAGCAAAACCGAAGCAAACGTCTGAAGCAAAACGAAGCAATTGCTTCGAAGCAAACGAAGCAACCGGTCCTAACCTAACCATACCTAGCCTTACCTCCCCTGTAGCCCCCTCCGCACCGAACGCCGAGCCGAGCCAAGCCGTGGCCGAATCCGGCCACGCCAGGCCGGTGCCGAGCCTCGCCGAAGCCGAGGCCTTGGCCGAGGCCGACCCGTTCGCGTTCGCCTGGGACCGGTACCCGAGCCATACCGGCAGCCGCGACCAAGCCCAAAACCTGTGGCAGGCCGTCACCAGCGGCAGCGACCCGACCATGCCCCAGGCCGAGCCGAGCCAGCTGCTCGGCGCCGTCATCCGCTACGCCCAGACCGTGCGCCAGGACGGCAATCGGTTCGTGCCGTCGATGCGCAAATGGCTCGAAAACCGCCAATACACGCAATGGCTCCAAAGCATGCCGAAACGCACCGAATGGGGCGGCGTCACCCGCCAATGGCTCCAAACCCACGCCATCAGCCAAGTCCCCGAAGGCTCGTGGACGGACAGCGTCGAACAGACGTTCTGGGCCCACGTCAAAACCGGCGAAGAGCCGGAGACCGTGGCGCAACGGCTCGTGACGGAAATCAACGAAAGGCATCAAGCATGAGCGACCAACCCACAGCTGCGACCCTGCGCCTCGTGGAAGGCCGTGAAAACAACCGGTGCATCGTCTGCGACCGATACCTACGCGGCGGCGAATGGCCCGGCAGCAGCCACCACCACCGGAAACGCCGCAGCCAGACATACGGCGACCCCGAACGGCACAGCCCCTCGAACGTCATCGACGTGTGCGGCACGGACAACAGCACCGGATGCCACGGATGGATCCACCAGCACCCCGAACAAGCCCGAGCATTGGGCTACCTGCTCAAAAGCTACGACCCCGAGCCAAGCCAAGTGCCCGTGTACAGCTGCCGGCGCGGCTGGATACTGCTCGACACCGACGGCCAATGGCATTCATGCCCGCCACCCGAAGACCTCCCCACCCACATCAACATCAAGAAAGGCAACGAATGAACGACACCACGACA
>QWCB01003003.1_pt1 | contig 13271 bp, 14 predicted proteins | sample 1972511 | NCBI WGS metagenome assembly QWCB01 (sample SAMN09866719, study PRJNA288562) | Human gut metagenome isolate term5_stool, whole genome shotgun sequencing... | isolation source: gut | host: Homo sapiens | place: USA: California
AAATCCCGCCGCATATATACCCACATCGCCCAACGAACCTTTTGTTCCGGCTATGAACGCTCTCACCGCCATTTCTGCCCCGGTTCCTGCAAATCCCGCCGCCACATACGAAACGCCGAGAGCCAAAAGGGCTTTGCCGGCGCGGAGATGCGATGCCGAAAACATATTCTTGTTCCACGGAAAAAGCTTGGTCGTGGCGTGGAGTGCCGAAACGAGCAGCGCAAATGTCCCGGCGAGCAAAGCCCAAGGTATTCCGTCAATGCCGAAAGAGATGTAGAGTATAATTGTTGCGCAAAGTGAAATCGCCGAACCTGTTACCGACACCGATGCAAGTCGTTTGAGATTTCGCGTTCCCTTCAAAATTGCAGCTTCGCCCCCGTAAACAGCCATCATAAATATTACGGGAGAAACGAGAGCTATGAATCCTTGGGGCAATGTGGCTGAAAAAAAGTATTTGTTCACCACCTCTGACAAAGCGGCACAGAGAATCATGCCAACCAATCCCGTCATAAGACACCACAATCTTATTGTGGCTATTGACGCAAGCACTTTTGCGCGGTTTTCCGAGGCTTGCTGTGCGGAAATGGTCCTGACTCCACTTAGGGGAATGCCGAGATTGGTTAGAGCGGAGAACATGTCGGTTGTACGATTAAGCACATCGGTAATGCCCATTCCCACACGCCCTATAAACAATGCGGCGCATTTGTTGCGGACAACAGAAATTAGCACCTGGAGAACCTGTACGCCGCCAAAAAGACCGGTGTACTTCAAAATCTTGCCGTAGGTGTTTGCGGCGGAACTTTTGCTCTCTTTTTTTTCTGCGTTAAAATTCCCCATGTTTACTTGCAAAGATAGCTTTTTTCCCGTTTCCGGAAAACGAAAAGACGAGTGCGAAAAAACATAAGGCATCTTGTAAAAAATACAAGCCATATATTTTAAAATACAAGGCACTTATTTTAAAATAAGTGCCTTGTATTTTTTGCGAAAAATGACCTTTGATTTTCAATGACTTACAAAGGCGGATTTTTGGACCTTTCCGATAGGCGCGGTGAGGGGAAAGAGAAAGGGTGTGCGCGTTGTTGTAAACGGGAATCGGCATACGTTTGTCGGGGAATTGATTATCTTTGCAAACAAATAAAAAGATATGACAGGATTCATGAGCAGAACATTTTCAATGTTGTTTTTATTGGTGGTTGCGTGCGTGAATGTTTGTGCGCAAGACAAATCTTTGTGCCTTTCCGATGGGAAGCCCATTCATGTTGCCGACCCTTGTGTTTTCAAAAGCGGTGATGTTTATTACTTGACGGGAACTTCCACTGCCGACAAGGGATTTGAGTATTACACTTCCACGGATTTGAAAAATTGGACAAGGCGCGGCATGCTCTATGAACCCAAAGGCGAAGCTTATGTGGGCGCAAATTGTTTCTGGGCTCCCGAGGTGAGAATGTACAAAGGCAGGTATTATCTAACTTTCAGCTGTTACAGTCCCAAATACAAGAGTCTCATCACATGTCTTGCAGTGAGCGACAAACCCGAAGGCGAATATAAGGACATATATGTGCCTTGGATTGATACGAAGTACTCGGCTATCGATTGCGATATATTTGTGGATGATGACGGCGAGCCATATCTTTATTACAGCCACAATTATGTTAAGGACACAATGGCAATTGGTGAAATCTATGCGGCAAAACTCAAGAAAGATTTGAGCGGGATAATAGGCGAACCGGTATATATTTCGGGAGCTTCGCAGAAATGGGAGCGCGTAAACTGGAATAAAAACCGCTGCAACGAAGGTCCGTGGGTTATTAAGCATAACGGTAAATACGTAATGACTTATTCGGCAAACGACACAGGTTACGGCTATTACGGCATAGGAATATCGGAAGCCGCTTCGCCTCTCGGACCGTGGAAAAAGTATTCCGACAACCCGCAGCTCGCAACCGATTTGAAACGCGGTGTATCTTCGCCCGGACATAACAGTATTGTTGAGGGCAACGACGGGAATCTTTACATTGTTTACCATCGTCATGCAAATCCCAACTGTGAAAAACCGAATTGGGACAGGGTGGTGTGCATAGACAAACTGAAATTCACGAAATCCGGCAAGTTGAAAATCGTGAAATAAGCGTTGCGGACGATGATAGACAGAGAAACCATACAAAAGATAATGGATGCGTCCAACATTGTGGACGTTGTGTCGGAATTTGTAACGCTTCGCCGTGCCGGCGTGAACTATCGCGGTTTGTGTCCTTTCCATGACGAGAAAACGCCTTCCTTTTATGTTTCTCCCGCCAGGGGAATCTGTAAATGCTTTTCCTGTGGCAAGGGCGGAAATGTGGTTCACTTTCTTATGGAACACGAACAAATTACATATCCCGAGGCACTCCGCTGGCTGGCTCGCAAATATCATATAGAAATAAGGGAAAAGGAAATGACCGATGAAGAACGCGAGGCGGAAAATGTGCGTGAGAGTATGTTCGTTCTCAATGATTGGGCGGCGAAATACTTTCAGGATGTTCTTCACAACAGTCCCGACGGCGTGGCAATAGGAATGCAGTATTTCCGCAGCAGAGGTTTTCGCGATGATACCATACACGAGTTCGGACTCGGCTATTGTCCGAGAGAACGAAACTCACTTGCCGACGCGGCACTCGCGAAAGGTTTCAAAGAAGAGTTTATTCTAAAAACCGGTCTCTGTTATAAACGCGACGACGGCAGACTTGTTGACCGTTTTTCGGGACGTGTGATTTTCCCTGTCCATACTGTTGGCGGCAGAGTGGTGGCTTTTGGCGGCAGGGTGCTGAAAACTGATAAGGAAACGGCGAAATATGTAAATTCTCCCGAATCTTCATCTTCGCTCTTAAATTCATACATTCCCCATGATTCCTCTAAACCTACATAATCATATTTATGTGAGAAAAGCTCATTTCCATCTTTGTCATAGCAAGGGAATGTCACCTGCACGTAGGATCGATCACTGTCAGTGTTGTTTTTAATGACGCCGGTAACGTAGGAAGCAAATTCATCGCTTTCCACATTCACATCGGAAATTTCATATTTTGCGGGCGCTGCCTTTTCTTCAGCAGCATTGGAAGCAGGTTCCACGGCGACGTCTTTACTATCGTTGCCACCTAATGCATTTCCGATGACTCCAAGGGCGAACAGCACAACGATTACGATAAACCACGGGCGTTTATAGATTGGTTTTTTCTCTTTCATGACGTATTCTTTACCGTCTTCGCCTGTAATTGTCTTTTTAGCCATTTCTTCCTCCTAACTGATTGAAAAGTTTCGAGCGTACATTTATGTAAAAGCGCAAGGGCGCTGTTGTCGTTTACTTCACCGGGCGAAGGACGTGGGTGGCTCTACCCAGTATGATGACGGATTGGATACCGTCGAGGTCGATGGGCGGGTAGTGGGGGTTGTCGGCACGAAGTTGAACATTGCCTGCGATTTTGTAGACGCGTTTCAATGTAGCTTCGTCTTCAATTAATACGACGGCGATTTCACCGTCGTCCACGTCGCTTTGTCTTTTTATAAAGACCAGGTTACCGTCACTAATATCTGCGCCGATCATACTGTCGCCTCTGGCGTAGAGGCAGAAGTCGGAGACAAGGTATTTATCGTCGGCAGTGAAGTATCCTATGTAGTTTTCTTCCGCCAAGATTAGGTTTCCGCAGGCGATTTGCCCGAGGATAGGAATGCGGCGGAGTTTTTTTATTGGAATGATGCCTTTGATTTTGGTTAAGTCGACATCGTTTGAGCTGTTCCATCCCATGAGGTAGGAAGGGTGACGTCTAAAGCCCTGGCTATAATATCTACCTTATCTTGCTTGGGAAGATATTTTCTGCGCATCCAGTAACTAATACTGGATTGGGTGATGCCGGTGGCCTTGGATAACTCTGACTGAGTTATTTTGCGATTTAACATTACTTCTTTCATTCGATCTTGAAAGCTACTTTTCTTATAAGTACGACCTCCTATAAATCACTTTATACTATTTTCCATAAAATGGAAATAGAATTGATTTCGAAGAAGTTGAATTTTAGCGAAGAAGATATTAATGCTGTTTTTCAGTCACAAACAACGGAAAACCGTATTTCCGTCGAAAAAGGAGGTGTGAGAGCAAAGGTGCGGATAAAAAATAGACTCCCCGTTGCAGTAATAAGTCAACAGTTGTTTTTTACGAGGGAGTTTGTCCCAATTGCCATGCTTCTCTTGCTATAGAGTAGACGAATGGTTTTGTTTCGAAGTTTTGCCGGATATGAGGTGAAGAGATGGGTTGTTTTCCTGTGTCGTCGGAGAAAAAACTCGCTTCGTTAAAGGTGGACGAAAAGGAGGTTCCGTATTAGACCATTGATCTCTAGGTATTGACCTCTGAGGTAGGATAAGATATAATAAAAAAGAACAAATGTTCTGTTTGAATTATTTTATACGAAGGTACAGGCATGAATTACGACGAAAAGACGTTTATCCAAGAAGTCTATGACAGAGGTTATGCGACTAAAACAGCAGCTAGAGAATATTTAAAAGAAAATAAAAAGCATTTTTACACAGAGCAGGATCTTTTGAACTTGCATGAACGGCATTGGTCTATTCGGACAAAGCGGATGGACGAGGCACGTTTGTGGGCGGACAAGAAGCTCCGGGAGAAAGACGGATAGGATTAAAGAAGCAAAGGGAAGGAGCTGGCATGGACGCTGAAACGCTAAAGGAGTACCGGTATTTAAAACGTGAAATCAAGAGCCTGCAAAAGCGGATCGACCATTTGAATTCGACGTTGACGGATCGTGTGCGTGCGTCCAATAGCGAGTTTCCGTATCAAGAGGTACATATTCGGATTGAAGGAGAAGACTCGCGGAAAAGCAACTCGGAGCTAATTCTACAGAAGTGATTGGATGCGTGTGTGGATAAGGTTATTGAGATCGAACGATTCATTTCGTCCATCGAAGACAGTCGGACTCGGATGATCTTTCAAAGGCGTTATGTCGACGGGTGGAGTTGGGTGAAGATATCGCAGAGCATGGGAAGTATGGACGAAAGCTATGCGAGGAAGCTGGTCGAGAGGCATTTAAAAAAGCGCGGTTTAGAATAACCACGCTTTTTCTGTTGGGGGAAATTACTCGGCAAGGGAAAGTTTCTTTACTAGAGCATCTTGCAATGTTTTTGAGAAATTGATGCCTTCTGCTTCCGCTTTTTTGTTCATCCACGCCGGGATTGTTAGTGTTTTTTTAACGGATTGGTTTTCTTGGTTCAGATTAACATCGCTGGACATGATTACGACAAAGCTGGTTTCGTCTGTAGGTATTTCGTGAGGGCCGGAAGAAGCGGGGAGTGTTTCGCCATCGGCAAGGATGCTGTAGATGTGGCAAGACATGGCGCCTTCGGCATCTTCGTAGAGCTCTTCCAAGGTATCGCCCCAGGCATTGCAACCTTCAAGATCCGGGAATTCAGCCCAATAGCCGTCTTCTTCATGGACGATCATGGGATAGTAGAACAACATAGGTATTCCTCCTTTGAGGCGGTGGGGCTGTTTTAGCCCACACCGTTCAATAATTTTTTTAGCTAGATTTGGATTGATTTCTCTTCCGTGGACGGCTAAGGTTTCGCGCCTGCCGTCTTTGAATAGGTGATGGTGGCTTCCTTTGATCCGCCTTAGCTCCCACCCGTTTTTCAAGAATAATTTTAACAGTTCCTTGTCTTTCATCCCTGCCTCCTATGATTATTATATACGTATACACGTATAAAGTCGATGGTGTTTTGTCCGTTTTGTCCGATTTTGCCGTGGCATAATGGTAGTATGGATAACTAGAGAGATCTCCGGAGGGAGGTTTCTTTTTTTATGTCCTGAAGTGGCTCGGATATGGCTTTTAGCACAGCAGTTCTGTTATTTCAGAGTAGGCGTGTACTTTTATCGATCTCCTATGGTTTCCTATTCCGAGCGGGGCGCGAAGCACGGCACTTTGATCGCGCGGGGTGGGTTTTAGCCGTGATACATAAGGGGGTGATGGTATAGGATTATCGGACAAGCAAAAGGCGGTGGCGGATGAATATATCGTCACGCTGGACAAGACGAAAAGTTATTTGAAGTACTACAAGAGCGTAAAGAAAAGGGAAACGGCCTATGCTGCGGCGAGCCGCCTCTTCGAAAAGCCGGCGATGAAGGCTTATATCGAAGCGCGAATGAAAGAACTGGATGAAGAGATGATTGCCCAGCAGCGAGAGGTGCTGCGGTTTCTCTCGGCGATGATGCGCGGCGAGACGAAGGAAGCGGTGTTGATCGGCCAAGGAAACGGCAGGCAGTCCATCGGCGACATGGAGGTTTCCATGAAGGACCGGATCCGCGCCGGGGAGCTCTTGGGTAAGCGCTACGGCCTATGGACGGAGAAGGTAGACTTGGACGGCGGTGTTGCCATTACCTTCATCGAGGATGTGCCTCTGGATGATTGAGAAGCGATTGAGCATGGTGAAGGCTCTGGGGAAGGGCTATAACCGCTTTTACCATAGCCGACAATTTTACAGAGTCGTCAAGGGGAGCCGGGGTTCGAAGAAGTCGAAGACAGCGGCTCTTTGTTATATTCACGATCTTTTGAAGTATCCATGGGCCAATCTCTTGGTGGTGCGGAGGTTTTCCAATACGAACAAGCAGAGTATCTTTTTGTGATCTCTATCAAGAAATAGTACACTCTTCACGTTTTTATTTTTTATTTCATTAGGTTTTGATAAACAAAGAATGAAGAGATTTAAAGCATTCAGATGAATCAGAGAAGCAGACTGGTCATCTATAATTTCGTCAGGAAACTGGACGAATAAATAAAAAATCATAATTATGTGAAATATAGATAAAAAAGCACGAAGACAAGATTTTTTGCTATAATCAAGGGAGATACATATATTTCAAAGAAGGAGGTAGTTATGAAAAAAAGATTTTTAGCACTCATGCTTTCCCTTGTCATGATAGGGGCCATGGTGCCGGGAAAGGTTACTGCTCAGGGCACGAAGACGAGGGTTTATACTGTCGTTCTTTATGACATGAATGTCGTTCACGGCAGCCGACCGATGGAATACCAAGTCAAGGTCTTGGAGAATTTCTTTAAAAGGGTCACGGGCTTTAATAGTGAATCGTACATGATGTTATTACCTATCGATGCGTCTCGGTATACAGACAGTTACAAATACACGGGCTATCGAGGTTTTTTGAGTAATATCGGTGATGTCAGAAAGACCCTCGATTTTAACTTTGGCGAAATAGGAAGTACGGGCAGCGGTTATTTGAAGGCCAGAGATATTTTAGAGAGCATTTACCCTGAACCGGGTGTAAATACGATCAAAAATGTCGTCCTTTTTTCGGGCGGAGAAGATGTTGAGGAAGATGCGTTAAGGGTGTTGTACGGTTATCTGCCGAAAGGCACCCACACTTATTCCATCGGTTGCCCCCTGGGTTCCGGTCCGCAAAAGTTCAATCGTGAAAAGAAACTGAAAAGTTTGCAAAATTCCGGCTATTTCAGTGTGACCGGCGTCGTTGATCACGATGAAGCTTTTGAAAAAGTAGCCAACGCTATTGCAAAAACTTATGCAGAACAACAGGCTCCGGAAGTTGTTCCATCCGAAAGACCGGATACGCCGACTCCCGTCAAACCGACTCCCGTCAAGCCGTCCCCGGGGAAGTCGATTGACAAGAAAAAGACGTATATCTACGGTTACCCTGACGGTACGTTCAGACCGAATTCAAATGTTACCCGGGCAGAAGCCGTGTCCATGATTGGGCGACTCCTGGAAGGCGGCGAAGGAAGCTCATTACAAACCTTCAAGGATGTTCCTTCGAATTTCTGGGCAACCTACGACATTAACAGGGCGTACAATGCAGGCATTTTAAAAGAAAAACGAGGCGAAGTCTTCCGCCCGACTGATAAAATCACGAGAGCGGAGCTTGCCTTTATTTTGGCACACGAAGTTAAGCCGCAAGAGCGATCTGTAACGACGTCATTTATCGACACAAGAAATCACTGGGCCCTTAACAGCATTCAACGCTTGGCGAGCAGCCAAGTTGTCAAAGGCTATCCTGACGGCACTTTCAGACCGGATAGTTATGTTACGCGTGCCGAGTTGGTGAAGATGTTAAATAATACGTTCTCGTTAAGCGGAGCTGTCGACATTCACGCCACGACATCGCCGTTTAAAGATGTTCCTAAATCACACTGGGCATATGCTGACATCTTAATAGCTTCCGGCAAGTATTAATAGAATCGGCATCGTACCGACGGACATGGCGTGATATTTTGTTTTGAGGCATTGAATTTAAATTAACGGAAAGATGTGAATTTAGGGAATCTAATCAGGAGGTTCATATGAAAAAGAAGCTGACGGCGTTAACTTTGGCGGCTTTGCTCTTGGTGCCCACCGTGGCCTATGGGGCAAAACCGACGACGCAAACTTTCGTTGTGAACAATCAGGTCGTGGATTGCCTCGCCTATAACATCGGCGGGTATAATTACTTTAAACTGCGTGACGTTTTAAGGGGCCTCGATAACACCGGGGATAAACACAATGTGCGCTACCATGCGCCGGATCGCTTGGTCGAAGTGGTTCCCGGGGAGGCCTATGTCGACGAGGCGGGTAAAGGCGGCAAGGATGCGGGCGGCGAAGTCCCGGACAGCCAAGTTGTTATGGGTGAAGCCAAGATAAAGATCAACGGTGTCACCGCCAATGTCAAGAGCTGCAATATCGCCGGCTATAATTATCTGCAAATCAGAAGTTTAGGCAAGGTTCTGAGCAAGCAGGTCGGTTATGACGAGCAGCGGCGCATCGTCCACGTGGGCAATTACAATCCGGCCGCAGTCAAGCTTCCGCAAAAGCCTGTAGCGCCTCCTCAACAACCGCAGGCCGCAGCTTCTTACAATGTCACCGTGAGCCGACAAAATGTCGCCGGCGTGCAGCTGAATATTGTGACGGTGCCCAATCATCCTAATTTAAAATTTAATGTAGTGAAGGGCAACAATCGCCTGGTGGGCGCAGAGCCCTTCGGCTCCATGATTAAAAGGACACAGCCCACAGTGGCGGTGAACGGCAATTTCTTCGATGCCTATCGCACGAAGGTGCCCTACGGCAATATTGTAAGCCGGGGCCAAGTTATCCAAGGCATCGGCAATGACGGCGCTTTTATTCGCACGGCATCCGGCAAAAACATTATCGGTCAACCGACGGTGATCCACGAATTGGATGCGGGCCACAAAAAATTCAGCGCCTGGTACACCAATGCGGGGCTTAGAGACAATACCGGCATCGGCGTCTTTAATCCCTATTACGGCGGTTCCGTGAAATTGCCTCAAGGAACCTATGCCGTGGTTTCCGGCGGCGTGGTCAAAGCCATGGGCGGCGGCGGAAGCAATGTCGCCATTCCTCAAAACGGCTACGTCATCTTCTTTGCAGCCAATGCGGTATCGAAGAGCGACATTAATGCCATGATTCGCGTGGGCGATACGGTAAAAGACACCGTCGTGCTGAAGGGGGATTCTCGTCTTGCAGGCGAAACGGCAGACGCCTTAGTCGCGGCGGGCCCCATCCTCGTTAAAGGCGGCAAGAATGTAGCCGCATCTGCCGCATCGAATTACGAAGGAAAGATTCGCAATCAAAATGCCGGTCGCTCCGCCATCGGCGTCAAGGCCGACGGAACCGTGGTCATCGTCACGGGCACGGCAAGGGTAGTGAATTTGGCCAATGCCATGATTCAATTGGGTTGCGTGGAAGCGACCAATTTAGACGGCGGCGCATCCTCGGGTCTTTATGCCAACGGACGGGTGATTACGTCGCCCGGAAGAAGTTTAAATACGGTGCTTACCATTACAAAGTAGGCGTGATTTTAAAAGCAGGGATTCACGAGAGTCTCTGCTTTTTTTATTTGCGCAGACTCGTGTATAATAAGGGCAAGGAGGAGCCATGAATAAAGACAGGATTTTAATTATAGATGGAAGCAGTTTGTTTTTCCGGGCTTTTTACGCCCTGCCTCTGTTGCAGACGAAGCGGGGGCTTTACACCAATGCGGTGTACGGCTTTGTGTCCATGATGGAAAATGCCGTGGAGCAAATGGATCCCGGCTATTTGCTCGTGTGCTTCGATCAAAAGGGCCGCACCTTCCGCCACGAGCTCTACGAAGAGTACAAGGGCACGCGGCAAAAGACGCCGTCGGAATTAGACGAGCAGTGGCCTTATTTAATGAAGATTTTAAAGACCATGGGTGTAAAAACCGTGGACTCTCCGGAATACGAGGCCGACGACCTGGCGGGCACCGCGGCGAAAATGGCCGCCGCCGCGGGGAAAAAAGTGTATCTGCTTACCGGCGACAGGGACTACTTCCAATTAATTGAAGAGAACGTTCACGTCCTCATGACGAAAAAAGGCATTACGAACTTGGAAGTTTACGATGTGGATCGAATCGAAAAGGAATACGGCATGACGCCGAAGCAGCTCATCGACCTCAAGGGGCTTATGGGAGATTCCAGCGATAATATTCCCGGCGTGCCCGGTATTGGCGAAAAGACGGGGATGAAATTGATTCACGACTTTCATTCCATGGAAGGGGTCTACGAAAACCTCGACGCCATTACCGGCAAGAAGCGAAAAGAAAACCTGAAAGAGTTTAAGCAACAGGCCTTTTTGAGCAAAAAGTTGGGCACCATTATTACATCGCTCCCTCTGGACTTTACTCTGGATGATTTAGAGCTCAAGCCCTACGACATGGACGCTCTGCGGGAGCTTTACACTCAGTATGAATTTTTCACCCTCTTGAAGCGGCTTCCCGACCAAGGGGAGGAAGAGGAGGCGGAGGCAAAGGACTTGCCCATCGCATCCATGGAAGAGGCCGTGAAGGGACTGGCCGGGGCCGACAAGGTGATGATCCACCTGATGACCGAGGGCAGGCCCTACTTCGGCGGCGAAGTGGATTATATCTGCCTTTCCGCAAAGGAAAAGGGCTTTATCGTCAAGTCTCCTGGTGAATCGGAATTTCTGCGCCTGAAGGATATTTTAGAAGACGACGACGTGGCCATCGTGGGCAGCGATTTAAAGGATCTGTTTCTCTACGCCTTTCACTACGGCTTGGAACCGAAAAACGTCGCCTTCGACGCATCCGTGGCCGAGTATTTGCTGGATCCGACGAAATCCAATTACGAGGCGTCTCACTTAATCGGCCTTTACGAAAACCAAAGCATCGCCTCGCCGGAAGATTTTTTAGGCAAGGGCAAGAGCAGAAAAGCCTTCCTCGATGCGGAAGAGGACATCGTCGGCTATTTGTCCCGGCTGCACAAATTTCTTCCCAAGGTCATGGCGGCGCAGGAAGAAAAGTTAAAAGAGCTTCAAATGTGGGAACTCTTTTCCACCATCGAAATGCCTCTCGTGGAAACTCTGGCATCCATGGAACACGAAGGCATTCTCGTAGACGAGAAGGTATTGGATGAAATCGGCGCCGATCTGGCGGAGGAAATCCAAGGCTTGGAGACCGCCATTTACGACGACGCCGGCAGGGAATTTAATATCAACAGTACGAAGCAGCTGGCGGAAGTTTTATTCGAGGACTTGGGCCTCACGCCCATTAAAAAAACAAAGACCGGCTTCAGCACCAATCAAGACGTGCTGGAAAAGCTTCGTAGCGAACACGTGATCGTGGACCGCATATTAAAATACCGTCAGCTCGCCAAGATCCAGTCCACCTATGTGGAAGGGCTCAAGGCGGAAATCGCACCGGACGGAAAGATTCACTCCCAATTTCAACAAACCATTACGGCCACGGGAAGGATCTCGTCCACCAATCCGAATTTACAAAACATTCCCATTAAGACCGACGCCGGCCGCCGCATTCGAAAGGCTTTTTTGCCCAGGGAAGGGGCGGAATTTATCGACGCCGACTATTCCCAAATCGAGCTGCGCATTTTGGCCCACATCTCCGGCGACCCGGTGATGCAAAAAGCTTTTAACGACGACGCGGACATTCACACCACTACGGCCTCTCAGGTCTTTCACGTGGACCCGAGGGAAGTTACGAGCCTGATGCGCTCCAGAGCCAAGGCGGTAAACTTCGGCATCGTCTACGGCATCAGCGACTATGGTCTGTCTCAGGACTTGGATATTCCCAGAAAAGAAGCCAAGGAATACATCGACAATTATCTGCATAAATTCAGCGGCGTTCACCAATTTATGGAAGACATCGTGGAAACGGGGAAGGCCCAAGGCTATGTGGAGACGTTGTTCCATCGTCGGCGCTACATTCCCGAACTCGCGGCGAAAAATTTCAGCGTCCGCTCCTTCGGCGAGCGTGTGGCGCTGAACATGCCCATTCAGGGAACGGCGGCGGACATGATGAAAAAGGCCATGGTGGCCGTGTACAGAAAATTAAAAGACGAAGACCTGGACGCCAAGCTCCTGCTGCAGGTCCACGACGAATTGATTATCGAAGCGGACAAGAAAGAAGGGGAGCGCGTGAAAAAGATTTTGGTCGAAACCATGGAATCCGCCTTGCCTCTGGCGATTCCCGTAAAAGTAGAAGTGGAAACGGGGGAAAATTGGTATGAAACAAAATAGAATCGGCATTACAGGCTCCATCGCCTCGGGAAAAAGCGTGTTGACCGCCTATCTCCTGGGGCTGGGCTATCCGGTGATCGACGCCGATGCCATTGCCGCGGATCTGGTGCGCCCGGGATCCGATACATTAAAGGAAATCGCCGAAACATTCGGCGACGACATGCTCGACTCCGACGGCGCCTTGGATCGGGACAAGCTGGGGCAGTTGGTCTTTAAAGACGAGGACGCCCGCCGCAAGCTCAACGATCTCATGCACCCGGCCATTATTCGCGCCATGGTGGATCTGTCCGAGAATTTTCACGGCCTCGTGTTTTTCGATATTCCCCTGCTCTTTGAAGAGTATGACGCCATTAAGGCCAACGGATTGGATTTCGACGCCGTGTGGCTCGTGGATGCCGATGAAGAGGTACAGCTTGAGCGCCTTATGGCTCGCGATAACATCGACGAAGCCTATGCCAAGGAAAAAATCGCCGCGCAAATGCCCTTGGAGGAAAAGAAGAGTCGGGCCCATGCGGTTTTCGACAATTCAGGGGATTTAATGAATCTTTACAATCAGGTAGACGAGGCGTTGGAGGCGTGGACCGGTGAAAAAATGTAAGGGATTCCTTCTTCTGCTCTGTCTGCTTTTATTGACCTCCTGCTCACTGGGAGGATCGAAAAAGGTCGTGGAAGAAAAAGGGGCGGACAGCGCCCAA
>QWCB01008475.1_pt1 | contig 13264 bp, 10 predicted proteins | sample 1972511 | NCBI WGS metagenome assembly QWCB01 (sample SAMN09866719, study PRJNA288562) | Human gut metagenome isolate term5_stool, whole genome shotgun sequencing... | isolation source: gut | host: Homo sapiens | place: USA: California
ATGCCCTTTTTATATATGGTCAACATTTTTTCCGCAATACATCAGGCACAGGGAGATACGGTGCGCCCCATGTTCCTTAATCTGGGAGGTATTACGCTGAATCTGTTCCTGGATCCGTTTTTCATGATCATTCTGAATCTGGGGACTGCAGGAGCGGCACTGGCAACATTGTTGGCAAAAGCGATTCCGGCCATAGTGGCTTTTGGACTTCTGTGCAGACAGGAAAATGATATCTGCCTGAACCGGAAATACATGCGTTTACAAAAGGAAAAACTGGGAATGATCCTTAAGATCGGTCTGCCTACCGCTATCGGCGGAAGTACCATGCAGCTGGGATTTCTGCTGATGAGTAAAAACGTGTTTGTCTACGGGACGGAAGCCATGGCGGCTTATGGCATCGGCAACAAAGTGAATGGACTGATCACGCTGCCCTCCAATGCCATCGGCTCGGCAACGGCCACCATCGTGGGGCAGAACATGGGAGCAAAGCAGTCGGACCGTGCAGAGAAGGGGTATCGTTTTTCCATGTGGATATCGGTTGTATTTTTGTTCATAGGTGGTATGATCTTATCAAGAGATATGATCTCCACGGCTATTGTCAGGATCTTCTCTAAGGATGCGGAAGTCGTGGGCATGGCAGCGGACTTTTTAAGTGTTATGGCATTCTGGTGCTTTACCAATGGCATATACAATACGACCTCCGGTTTGTTCCAGGGAACCGGCCATACGGAGGTGACCATGGCCATCGATGTGACCAGATTGTGGGTATTCCGTTTCCTGACACTGTGGTTCTGCGAGAGCGTCCTGCATATGGGCGTGCGCAGTGTCTGGTATTCCGTGGTGATCAGTAATGGCATTTCTGCGTTGATCCTGTATGTTTTGTACCGCGGTGGCATCTGGAAGAAGACCAGGATCAAGGTGGGAAAAGAGGAAGCCACTTAAGGAGTACTATGGAGAATAAGAAATCCCATAAGAAAAGTTTTCGAATTTATTTAAGCATCGTTGCAGTTCTTTTACTGCTTCAGGTCGTTGCCTGGAGCAGCAGAAGCCTCAGCGATGCTTATATTGATTATATTTTCCCAATCTGGGTCAATACCTACGGAAGGATTACAGGGTTGTTTCCCTTTTCCGTGGGCGAATGGATGATTGTGGCAGGGATTCTGGTGGTGCTTGCTGCGGTTGTGCTGGGATGCAGTTTGCTGATTTCGGCGTGCAGACATTCGGAAAAGTACTGCCGGGGAGTGAAGGGATATTTTGGTTTTTTTGCATGGACGTTGCTTGCCGTATTTGCCATTATGACGCTGAATTGTACCATGATCTATCATGGGTCTACATTTTCGGAGAAATATTTCGGTGAAGAGGAAGCGCAGGAGCAGACAACACAGGAACGAACGGAGGAACTGCTTCGGATCTACAATGATATCGTCCGGCACTGTAATGAGCTCAGTGAGGTCATGGAACGGGATGACAGTGGTGCCGTGGTGTACTCGGGTGGTGTGGACAGCCGGGGTAATGCGGTGGATATGGAGGATAAAGCCATCGATGTGATGCAGAGCCTGGGGAAAAGGTATGACCAGCTGGATGGTTATTATCCCCGGCCGAAGGCTATGTTTTTCTCGGATTTCATGTGTCAGATGTATATGTGTGGCTATTATTTCCCGTTTTCCATGGAGGCAAATTACAATGATGTCATGTACATCATGGAAAAACCGGCAACCATGTGTCATGAGCTGGCTCACATCCGGGGGTATATCTATGAGGATGAGGCGAATTTTATTGCATTTCTGGCCTGCGTAGAGTCGGATGACAATACTTTTCAATATGCGGGTTACTTAAGTGTGCTGAATTATGTGGCAAACGATCTGCATAAGACAAGACTGGCGGATCCGGACAGCTATGCGGCGGCCAGAGAGGCGGTACATCCGTTACAGGTATTACAGCAGGTGCAGGAGGACAATATCTTTGTCACAGAAGAGCAATGGGAGAGAATCAACGGAAAAGCTGTGGTGAATACGGAGACGGTGGACAGTGTTTCAGATACCCTGACCAATGCTTCACTGAAATTGAATGGTGTTTCGGATGGCATGATCAGCTACAACCGGGTGGTGGAGCTTTTACTGCAATGGTACGGGGAAAAAGAGGAGTTTTAACCGTATCATTTGTAGGAGATAGAGGAATAATTGCAAAAATTTAAAATTTTTTTGATAAGGTACTTGACATTTGGACGAAATTTGTGTAGACTACGATTGTTGTGACGCAGAGCAGTCATGAAACAAGATTGCAAGTAGGATTAAGTCGCGGGCCCAGATAGCTCAGTTGGTAGAGCAGAGGACTGAAAATCCTCGTGTCACTGGTTCGATTCCGGTTCTGGGCATTTTCGCAGGACACCATTTCTTAAAATGGCCGCCCTGCTTCATATATAAACATGCGGGTGTAGTTCAATGGTAGAACACCAGCCTTCCAAGCTGGATACGTGTTGCATCCATTCCAAAAAGGTACGTCGATTCTCTTTAGTATCCTTTTTATCAAACAAAAGTCTCCAGGCATTATATTTTTCATAATTAAAAACTTGTTCAAGGTGATTTATCGGTTTGCCCGGTAATCAGCGCTGGTGTTGGTGCACTGGGCTGATTTTTTATTTCAATTTTTTCTTTTGCTCTCTCTCTAATTGCTGAATACTTTTTTCCGGTGTAGGCAAATCTTCCGGCATTGTGCCACCAAGATCTTTAATGGTGTCACGCACCTTTTTACCAACCTCAAAGTGGGTTTTATTCGCTTCCTGTTTGCCTTGAATATTTTCACGGCGGAGTTTTGCTTCCGTCTGAGTAGCACGGAAGAGGTTGGCAGCTAATTCTTCATATCCCATGTAATCGAGTATGTCTTGTGATTTCTTTAAGCCTTTACGCTCCTTTATATCGCTAGCCTTTAAACCACCATATAGTCCCATATATCCGTAATTTTGAAATATAGCATAATCCAGGGTAGTTTCAACACCAGCATCCTTGGCAGCAGCTACTAACATTTTATTATGCTCTTTCATTTCCTGCCGGATGGCGATACGTTTTTGATCTTCGGAAAGATTTTCATAATTTTCAATTAGTTCTTGCTGTCTGGTTTTTACTGCAAAGTAGGTTTGTCCAAGTGCAATAACCTTTTTTCGAGGATCACCATTTTGCACAATAAGATAACAAGCATATCGTGAAAGTTGAATATCTCCGATATCCTTACTGGTGGCACCAGCATTTACGATTTTGTTGACGTCAACAAAATGGTCAGATACCGCGTTATTACTACCTCGGCAGGCTTCTTTTGCCTTTTCAATAACCTTGCAAAAGTTTCTCCACTCAGTATATTCCAGAGCGATTTGTAAATCTCTGGCATACCAAAATTCTTGCCCGTATTTATTTACATGACGAATAGATTCAAATAGTGACTCGGTATAATTATTTTTCTCTTCGTCAGAAAGAGCTTTCGAGAGCACGCGGTCGTGCAAAGCATTTAACTGTTTTTCAAATTCTTGTTCGTTCATTACAATTCTCCTTTGTATGTAAAAAGAGCCCTGGAATACAATTCCAAGACTCTTTCGCGACCGGACACCAGTCATTCGCTAATTAGCGGAATAATACCATTATGTGCAAGCCTTGTCAAGTTATTCCTAAAATTTATATTTTTGAAAAATTGCACCGGTGCAACAACATCAGAGTTTCTCGAATACCATAGTAGCCTGGATCCGGTCTCCGCCGCCGAAGCCGGTACTATTGGCAGAAGCGGTGGTAATAGTGTGGTGCAGGCGGTATCCCTTTGCAGCCTGGGCGTTGATCACATCCTCGAGCTCCTTCAGATTCTTGGATGCAGTTCCGATAAGTTTCTCCTTAAGTGTCACTTGTAATACTACATACTGATTCATAGTGATTCCCATTTCTTTTGTGCGCCCCGATCTCGATCATCTCTTTTACAAACTAAATGTCCTCCGGCTTCACTTTCCGTGAGGCATCGAAGAGGACCTTGTATTCCGGATTCTCGAAGAGGAACTGAGCCATGTCACGGGCTTCTGGATTGAGATAATAGCTATCCGGAATAATTTCAGTAGATTCTTTTTTTCCAATAAGGTAATTCATGTCGACATTGAGTAAATCACCCATGAGGTGTTTCCTTCCAATTAAATTAGTAGAGCTGCACTACAATAATTGTAGAAAACATATGTTCCCGTGTCAAGAAAAAAAGCAGCATTTTTTGACCTGGAACAATTACATAAAACCCAAAATTAGGTTTGACTTTCAAGAGATCTTGTCTAAGCAGAATGATGCTTTGTTGATAAGTACGTGAAAGAGCTGTGTGCGGATGACCAATTATAACAAGGTGCCCCGGGAGACTGAATAAAATAGTGAATACCTCCGATATACATGATAGAACAGGTAGACCCGGAAACAGGAACGGAGGGGCTTATGCAGGTCGGTGGAGTCGGAAGCGGACATGACACATATTCTCATCATGTAACATCATGCCTTCATGAACATGGGGCAAATACGGATACGGGCAGTATGGGGACTAAGTCCGGAGCTGCGCAGACGGCGCAGATGGCTACAGAAGCCTTGCAGGAGAATTCTAAGGGAAACCTGTTGTCCTGGGTACAGAATATTGGGAATAGTGGAAAACAGCTCTTACAGAAGATCTGGGGAGACAGCAAAGAATCCAATGATGCGATAAGTTCACAGAAGGATGGCAGCGGTAATCATATCGCGGGTCAGGAGACGCTTGTTACGGGAAATTCTGTGGGCGTGAAGACTACGTTGAACAGGGCGGCGGTGGAGACGGCGGCGACGCATACCTATTTCCAGCCGATAGAGACACGAGAGGCTGTGCCGACAACACCGTTGCAGAAAGTGCGTTATCAGGTACAGAAGGTAGCCAGAAAACTGATGGACCGACTGCCGGGACGATTCCTGGGATCCCATAGCGGAGATTTCCTGCAGACAAAGCAACAGCATACTAAAGAGGATCTGCGGAAGAGAAGCCAGTACAAAGAGGACGATCAGGAGATCGAATGCATTCTTACGGATGAAAGCTACCTGACAGATTCCTATAATCGAAAGGGAGAATACAGCCATCTGACTACGGATAAATAATTATATTACGAATTTTACGAAAAATTTCAAAAATTTTCTTGACAGTTTGGCATTCATCATGTAATATAGTCTTTGCTGTGAGACACACAGCAGACATTCATCAGATTGCGGATGAATGTCAACACAATTAATTTCATACCTTCAAGATACAGGTTTTGACCTGTACATTATGCGCGAGTGGCTCAGCGGTGGAGCACCTCCTTGCCAAGGAGGGGGTCGCGGGTTCGATCCCCGTCTCGCGCTGGTGGAGCACCTCCTTGCCAAGGAGGGGGTCGCGGGTTCGATCCCCGTCTCGCGCTCTCATGAAAAAAAGAACGATACCAAATCGGTATCGTTCTTTTTTTCGAGCCCTGCCAGGGCTCGAAAGTTCGATGTCTACGCTCCGCTCCGGTCCGCACTTCTTTCTAATAAATTCTGTGTTTCGCAATACCTGTGTCTGATCGTACGGTGGGTGACATAATATATCGGGGTTTGTATTTTTCTAAAATGATGAATGGGAAAGCCACTGGTGACTTTCCCATTCTATTTTCTATTCTACTATGATATGTAACATGCCATTTTCATCTTCTGTTACTATTGTTCCACCCAATTCACCATTTTCATACATTCTTAATAATATCCTGTTTTCAGCCATACGATATTCCTGATGGTTGGCTCCTGTGAATAGGGAACCATCAGGTAAGTAATCTCCTACGTGGAAAACTTCTCCATATCGTGGGGAGCCTTCTTTCATGTAAACGGCATAGCTTTCTTCGGAACCTGCTCCTTTGCCAGTGTCGTAAACCCAGCACCAACCTATAGTTCCATCTGCTCCTTGAGATTGTGCATATCCCGTCCACGGTTCATAACCACCATATTCTTCTGTCACTTCATTAAATTCTTGTTTTCCAAGGGCAAAGGCGATGTCTCCATCTATGTTGGTTGCCTTGGGATCTACATCCTCCGGATTTACATCAGGATAAATGATGTTCTCGGCAATTTCATCCATTAAACTACCATCACCTGCTGCAAGATAATACATGAATGACATTGTCGTAAATAATCTGACCGCTTCACCTTTTGTAATTGCTGCATCCCAATCTTCTAAGTCTGATTCTGAAATTAACTCCATATTAGTAGCTATTTCAAATGCTTTATACATATCAGATGGAACTCCCTTACCCGGATCAGAGATTGCTTCTGTAAAGCTGATGTCTCCTGCATCGGATACTGTTGATATTGCTACATCTTCAAGATAGGTGTTATTCTTAAAACCATTGTTATCCATATATGCCTGGTAGTCTTGGCTATAATAGTTTGCTAACAGATAAATGTACTCTCCTCTTGACATTGCTGACGTAAAAGTCTCTTCATTTAAACCAGTCGAAGTATTCACATAGGCATATTCATCCATTGGTGCGGCAAAATTGGTATATTGTGTTTCTCCTACTTTTGCTGTGAAGTCACTGTCTGTTTCTGGTGCCTGTGCTTCATTTACCTGAGTCATTGCTCTCATTATTAACGTCATTGCCTGTGCTCTTGAAAGGGGGACATCTCCATCAAACTGTTTTTCTTCTTGGTCTGGAAGCAATTCAAAGTAGGCATTGATAGTTGCATAGGGAGCATTCGCATAATCTGCATCTATATCTGCATAATATTCTATTGCCATTTCACCAAGCTCTAAAACAGACGACACTACCATCATATAGCCTCGAAAATATTGATTTTTTATTGCTAAAAGTAACGTGATATTCTGGTCTGGCCGTGTTGTTAATGGATTCGTGTATAAGTTACCCTCTTTGTTGCCTGTGGTTCCTGTTACTTCTACATATTCCTCAAAGGCTGCTCTTAACTCCGGATGTATTTCTAAACTTGAGAGTGGAATCCAGGGGAGTGACACCGTTTTTGATTCTTCTGTTTCTGTTTCCTCCGGCACTGTGGTTTCTGCCTGTGCGGATTCAACAGTAGCAGTGATGGATTCATTGCCGGATGTGGTTTCCTGCTTGCCACAGGAAGCAAAAGATAAAATACATACGGTTATCAAGGTTAAAATAGTTGTTTTTTTCATAAATACTCCCATCTGTTATTTTTTTCATGGGTTAATGGTATTGTACCACAGAAGGGGGAATAACGCTATAACGTTTATTCTGTGTGGTGTACATGACCGCGGGACCAGACTTTACTGGGCTGGGCTTTGTAGGTGGGGCGGCGGAACAGGAGGCTTCGGAGAGCCGGGCCGTTAAAAGGAAAGAGGGGCCAGAAGTAGAGAAGTAGCTGAAGCCTGCGAAGGTCGGGGTAGTCAAAATAGAGACTGTCACCAGTGTCAGACCGATAAGGAATCCCGGCAATCCCCAGAGCCCTGTTGTGACGACCAAAAGAATACGGTAGATCCGCAGAGCATCAGCAAATTCGATACTGGAGAGGGACAGATTCGCCAGCATGGTGACGGCAGCATAGAAGAGGACTTCCGTGGAGGCCCAGTTAAGACTGACAGCAATGTCACCGATTAATAGTCCGCCGACAATGGACAGAGCACCGGAGACGCGGCTGGAGCTGAGTGCCGCTGAATACTTGAAAAGATCCAGCAGGAACTCCACCGCCAGCACATAGAAAAAAAGGCGGAAGGGTGACAGATCGCTGACGGGTGTGAGCTGCAGCGAGGCAGTAATCTCGGGATAGTAGGCGGAGAGAAGTAAAAATACCGGAAGGAGTAGGAGACTGACCGGAATGCACAGGAAGCGTATCATGCGGAAATAAGTTCCGGTCAGAGGATTGTTGTAATAGTCCTCCGGACTCTGGGTAAACTGGAAGATCGTACCGGGAAGCAGCAGAACGGCAGGGGAGTTGTCCACGATGAGCAGAATATGCCCTTCGCACAGATAGCTGCAGGCCACATCGGGCCGTTCCGTCAGCTGGATACTGGGCAGAGGATTCCACCAGCGTTTTTTGATCAGGAGTTCTTCCAGACTTTTGCTGCCCATGGTCAGGGAAGTAATCTGTAATTGGGAAAGCTTTTTCTTTAAGGTATCTAATAATTCCTCATTGACCTGATCCGCCAGATAGGCGATAGCTACATCCGTGCGGCTTTCTGCACCCAGAGAACAGATAGAGAATGTCAGTTTCGGAGAACGCACCCTCCGGCGGATCAGATTGGTATTGAACAACAACGTCTCCACAAAACCGTCCCGGGCACCACGGGTGATCCGTTCGGTGTCAGGTTCGGAAATGCTGCGGACAGGATAGGTACGGACATCGATGATCACGGCCTGTGCAAAACCTTCTACCAGAAGGACAGAGGGGCCACTGAGAATATTTTGCAGAATCGTATCTATAGAGGAAGTCAGTGACACCTGGGCATACCCCAGTTTGCTCTGCACATAGCGAGGAAGATCCCGGATTTCGGAATCCAGTGTATAGAGGGGGTCCTGCAAGTCGGAAAAAATTTGTTGAAGGATCTCCGTCTTACAAAAACCATTGACACCGATCCAGTAAGCCGGCGTATTTCCCAGCTTCAGGTCACGGGTGATCAGGTCAAAACTGTCATCCAGTGGCAGCAGAGCGTGGAAAAGTGCTGTATTTTTGGATAGATTTGTGGATAAGGAGCGTTGTACCATAGTGGGGAATCCTTTCTGATCACTTGCATAGACTGCCAAACAGGTATATGGTATTATTATTCAGATAGATTCCCCAGGTTTTTCGGAACTATACGGATCAGTGGTATAATTGACACAACCCCAGCAGGATCAACAATAAACCTGAGACGGGATCCGTATATTCCCCGATCTGCTGCAGGAAAGCAGACCTGCCCAGACGGCTTCCGAAAGCCAGAAATCCGAAGGAGCAGAAAAAGGTGGACACCGATGCCGGAAGGAAAGGAAGTCCCGTAATACTGGCGGAGAAACCGATGCCGATATTGTTCATGGAAAGGGCACAGCCCAGCGCCAGTATCTGCGACAGGGATAATTCCCGGTGCCCGACAAATTTTTTCTTTTTCTGGCACAGATTATTATCCGGGGAAAAATTGCAGCACCATCTGGAAAGCAGCCATTTTCCCACGTAGTAAAGACCGAAAAGGATCAGTACACTGCTTCCGATCCGGGTACCGATGCCGATGGGAAACAAGGGTAACAACAGGTTGCCAAGACCTATAGAGATCACAGTCCCGATCAGGGTGACTGTGCTGATCAGCAGATTATGTCTGGCAGGCAGAGGGACTTTCTGGAGGCCCAGAGCCATACCTACCAGAAGGGCATCCAGACTGGCTGAGATGCCGAAGAGCAGAGGGGGCAGAATAGACATAACATGCTCCGTAGAAAATATTCTTAATTTTACTATATTCCTGTAAAAAAAATTTGTGAGATACAACGCAAAGGAACAAATGAGTATGGAAGTAAAGAGAAAACTGAGTGAATTCCTAAAAAGAGAGACGGTTCTGACCGTAGCGATCCTGCTGGCAATAGTGTCCGCGGTGATGATTCCGCCGGACAGAGAATATGCAGGATATATTGATTTCCGCACACTTTCGATCCTTTTCTGCCTGATGACGGTGATGGCAGGCTTGCAGAAACTGGGTGTTTTCCGTAATATTGCAAAAACGCTGTTGCGGCATACACAGAATACCATACAGTTGGCAGAGGTATTGGTACTATTGTGTTTCATTTTCAGTATGATCATCACCAATGATGTGTCATTGATCACGTTTGTACCGTTTACCTTCATTGTGCTGCAGCTGACAGGCGAAGAAGCTGTGAAAAAACTGACAGTACCTGTGATCGTTCTGCAGACGATAGCTGCCAATCTGGGAAGTATGCTGACGCCGATCGGAAATCCGCAGAATCTGTATTTATATGGGAAAACACAGATGTCCGCTGGAACATTTATACTTTTGATGCTGCCTTATTCTCTGGTGTCACTGCTTTTACTGATGATCTGTGTGGTAATTGTGGCAAAACGAAGCGGAATCGAAGTCCGGGGAGCAGAAGTTTTGCTGACAGAAGATGAGAAGCTGGAACAAAAGAAATATTTACTTCCGGCATATTTGCTGTTATTTGTGTTGTGTCTGCTGACTGTGGCTCATATGATTCCTTATCCGGTGACATTGGGAACTGTGGCATTGGCGGTTCTCCTTTTAGATCGTGGTACTCTTATAAAAGTGGATTATTCGCTTTTGCTGACGTTTGTGGGTTTCTTTATTTTTATAGGAAATATGGGAAGAATGCCTGCTTTCTGTGATTTCCTGCAGAAGATCATCGGAGGTAGAGAAGTGATGACAGCCGTGATTGCCAGTCAGGTGATCAGTAATGTTCCGGCGGCCCTGCTGTTATCCGGATTTACGGAAAATATAACGGCATTGATCATCGGTACGAATCTGGGAGGGTTGGGGACGCTGATCGCATCCATGGCCAGTCTGATCTCTTATAAACAGGTGGCCAGACAGATTCCGGGAGAGAAAAAGAAGTATTTTGGATGGTTTACCATAGCAAATATCGTTTTTTTAATGATATTGGTATTGGAAAACTGTCTGCTGTAACTATAGAAAGCAGTCTGTCTGCCGGGAAAGGCAGAAAAGATGGCAATAACTAAAAAATAATCTGGGAGGTATTCGTCATGACAGAAGATATGACAATCATTGCAGAAGAGGCTTATCTGGCGGCCAAGGAGATTTTGGAAAAGGCGAGGCTGGAGCAGGGAGAGCTGTTTGTGGTAGGCTGTTCTACCAGTGAGGTGGGAGGTGCTACTATCGGTACCTATTCCAGCCCGGAGCTGGCGGAGATGGTCTTCGGCGGTATTTACCAGGCCACGCAGGAAGCCGGGGTATATCTGGCTGCGCAGTGTTGTGAGCATCTGAACCGCGCACTGATTCTGGAAAAAGAGGCTGCGGTAAAATATGGTTATCCCATGGTAAATGTGGTACCTCAGCCTAAGGCAGGCGGATCTTTTGCGACGGCGGCGTATAAAGCCTTCGAGCATCCGGTGGCTGTGGAACATATTCAGGCGGCAGCAGGAATGGATATCGGGGATACGCTGATCGGAATGCATCTGAGAGATGTGGCAGTACCGGTGCGCCTCCGGTCCGGACAGATCGGAGACGCCCATGTGGTATGCGCCCGCACCAGACCGAAATTCATTGGTGGCGGCAGAGCGGTTTATGACGAAGAATTATTGTAAAGAAATGATATGTGGCTATTTCTGTGGCATTCCGCGGAAGTAGTCACGGATCCAGCGTCCGGATTCATTGAAATCATCGTCGGTCCAGTCGGAAAGTGCCGTGCTGGAAGCCTTGAAGACGCTGCTGCTTTCGTCTTTGTTGGCGAGATTCCAGCAGCAGAAGCTGATCTGATATTTGTTCAGCAGATCCAGCCACTTGGTCGTGGAATCAAAATCGTTGGCACCATTGCCGGAGGCATCGCACATGCCAAATTCGCTGACAAATACCGGAAGCCCGTTCTGAACACAGGTCTCTAAGCGGTTCCGCAGGTCGTCTTTATGGGTGCCTGCGTAGAAATGCAGCGTATACATTACATTGCTGTCATCCAGCGGAGAAGCGGCCGCCTTGTCGATCTCCTGACTCCAGGTTGGTGTTCCCACGAGAATTACGGCATCCGGCTTCTGCGCCCGGATCACCGGGATGACTTCTTCTGCGTAAGACTTGATGCTGTCCCAGGAAGTACCGCCGTTGGGTTCATTGCAGATCTCATAGAGCACATTGTCGTTGTCGGCAAAAACTTCCGCCATTTCCCGGAAAAAGGCGATCGCCTCATCTTTGTTCTGGTTCGGATCACAGTCACTTAAAATATGCCAGTCCACGATCACATACATTCCCAGCTCCGTAGCGTAGGATACGCCATCTTTTACCAGCTGTTTCAGCTGTTCTTTGTCTCCACCGGCACAATAGCCGCCGTATTCCGCCGTATACATGGCGAGGCGGATACAGTTAGTATTCCAGTCGTCACGCAAGGTACGGAGGGAATCATAATTGATATACTGGGGGAACCAGGCAATTCCGTGGGTAGACATGCCGTAAAGCTGAACGGTGTTGCCGTTTTCGTCTGTCAGCTTACCGTTTTCTACATGGAGAGCGCCATGCTGCCCGTAGGGCGTGGAGGCATCCACGGAGAGTGCTTCGGAAGATGGGGGTTCAGTTTCCGCAGGCTGGGCTTCGACTGTTTCGGGGACGGATGTCTGTTCGGGAGCGGTTGTGCTTTCGGAGATGGTCTCGGTGATGGCAGCGGAAGGTGCCTCAGAGGAGGTCGCTGCGGTTTCATTGGCTGCATCCTGTTTGCCACAGCCGGCCAGTGCGCAGGTACTCAGAGCCGCCAGAACGGCACAGCTCAGTGTTTTTCTGAAGATAGACATAGGAACCTCTTTTCTTAATGAAAATAATAAAAATATAAACAATGGGTTACTCTTTCAGAACTACAACAATACAAACACTTACAGGAAATATTATAGTTGCCCGGGTTACGGTTGGCAAGAAATGATTGCCCCCGAATAGGAGCTGTGATACAGTTAATGGGAACAGATTATAGAAATGGAGGAAATCCATGCTTCCACAGGTGTTTTTAGAGAGAATGCAGGGACTTTTGGGATCGGAATACGAGGAGTTCCTGGTAAGTTTTGACCATGAAAAATATCAGGCACTGCGTCTGAATCCCCTAAAACTGCGGACGGAGTCCGGACGGACAGATGACAGTACTGTCATAGAAGAAAAAATACAGCAGACCTTTCGTTTGCATCCGGTTCCCTGGGCGGACAACGGCTATTACTACACAAAAGAGGACCAGCCCGGAAAGCATCCCTGGCATGAAGCGGGCCTGTATTATATCCAGGAGCCCAGTGCCATGGCACCGGTGACACTACTGTCACCACAGCCCGGAGAGCGGATCCTCGATTTATGTGCTGCTCCCGGAGGGAAAAGTACCCAGATCGCATCAGCGATGGAGGGAGAAGGACTGCTTGTCACGAATGAGATCCACCCGACGAGGGCGAAAATACTCTCGGAGAACGTGGAGCGCATGGGCATCCGCAACGCCTGTGTATTGAATGAGACGCCGGAGCACCTGGCGGATATTTTCGAGGAATATTTTGACCGGATCCTGGTGGATGCACCCTGCTCCGGAGAGGGAATGTTCCGGAAGAATGAAGTGGCCTGTGAGGAA
>QWCB01003008.1_pt1 | contig 13259 bp, 12 predicted proteins | sample 1972511 | NCBI WGS metagenome assembly QWCB01 (sample SAMN09866719, study PRJNA288562) | Human gut metagenome isolate term5_stool, whole genome shotgun sequencing... | isolation source: gut | host: Homo sapiens | place: USA: California
ATACACCCAAAATATGCAAATATAGATGGCAAAGAAGAAAGAACGCCCATTTGACAAACTATACGCAGAACTCGAAGACATCAAGGATGCTCGTGGCGACCTGATGAATACTGTTCTTTTCTCGAAAAATGGCAATTGGTCTGTTATCATCGAAATAGAAAACCCTGTGCAGCAGTACTGCACGGACTCCGCCTTATACTATGGGTATTCCGATATTCTTAGCAATATTATTCAGACATTGGGTGAAGGCTATTGTCTGCAAAAGCAGGATGTTTTTTGCAGACAGGGTTACGAGCATGAGCTTTCCGATGATATGAGTTTCTTGTATCAGTCCTATTTCAAGTATTTCAAAGGTCGTGAGTACACCAACATCCGTACTTTCCTCACTATTAGCCAAGAGGTTAAGCAAAGTTCCTTTGTAAAATATGACCCGAAGGCATGGCTTGATTTTCATTCAAAGGTAGGAAAGGTTATCAATATCTTATCCGAAAAGGGAATCCCACACTACAAATTAAACAAGAAAGAAATAGCCGAATATGTCCACCGCTTCCTTGCCTTCGATTTTAAGCCACATCCATTCTCATTGAACAATATGATGGTTACAGACGAGTACATCAAAGCAGGAGATCGTGCCATCAAGTCGTTTTCACTTGTCAATATTGACACTATCGACCTACCCACCTTTATTCGTCCGTTCAATACCATGCATGTAAATGGATTCAACATAGCAACAGACTTATTGTCGTTTCTTTCTGACGTACCTTTCACAGACTGTGTGATCTATAATCAGGTCATACAGATACCGCAGCAGCGTCCATTGATGCGTAAACTGCAAGGGAAAGCGAAGAGACATGACTCCATGCCTGATCCAAGCAACAAAATTGCAAAGGCCGACATTGATCTTGTGTTAGACCTCCTTGCCAAGGAGAGTCAGTTACTGGTATATACGAACTTCAATATTATCACCTCCAGTCCTCTTGATAAGATCAATGGTGTTACCTCATATTTGGAGACCAAGTTATACGACTGTGGCATCATGCCATCTAAGTCTTGTTATAATCAGCTTGAACTATTCACCAACTCCTTTCCAGGTATGTCGTACTCCTTCAACAAGGATTACGACCTATTCCTGACACTTGCCAGCCCAGCCCTCTGCTTGATGTATAAAGAACACATGAAGCATAGTGAGGAGTCAAGGCTTAATGTGTACTACACGGATCGTCAAGGCATCCCTGTTTCCATTGATATTACTGGTAAGGAGGGTAAAGTCAAATATACCGATAATGCCAATTTCTTCTGTCTCGGTCCAAGTGGTAGCGGTAAAAGTTTCCACATGAACTCCGTCGTTGCCCAGCTCCTTATGCAAGATACAGATGTCGTGATGATTGATACAGGCGACAGCTATGAAGGTATCAGCCATTATTTTCATGGCACTTACATTGCTTATAGTAAGGAGAAACCGATTTCGATGAATCCATTTAGTATTACTCCTGACGAGTACAACATAAATTTCGGTGAGAAGAAGCAATTCCTCAAATCGCTCATCTTCCTCATCTTCAAGGGTAACGAAGAACCTACCAAGATAGAAGATAAGATCATTAATCAGACCCTCGTAGAGTATTATGACGAATACTTTAACCCCTTTGAGAGATTCTCCGAAAAGGATCGTGAGAAATTGCGTGAACGCTTGATGCTTGAAGACAAGAAGAACGGAGAGTATGAGCGTTATGAAGAGAAGCTGGAAGAGAAGTATGGCGATGACTATACCATCAGCGAACTGGAGGAAAAAACATCATCCACTTCCAACACTGACAAGAATTACAATGTGAAGGCTAACGATAATACAGACGAATTAGAGTTTACCAAGGAAGAGAAAGACCATCATGCCAAGATAGTACGGCTGGTGAATAAGCTGCGTGGGGTAATCAATGACAATGCGTCTACCGATGGTGAGAAAGTCAATGCCAACCGTCAACTTGTGCGCTTAATGCCAGAACTTATCGAGGGTAAATATCTCATGCGCATAGAAAAGAAGATAGATAAGATAGAAAAGCAACGCAAGAAGTTGAATGTCAAAAATCTGTCTTTCAATAGCTACTATGAGTTTGCGTTGGAACGTATCCCTCAAATTATGACAGAGAAGAAGATAGATTTCGATATAGATAACTTCGCTGCCATACTGGAGCAATTCTACAAAGGTGGAGAGCTGGAGTATACCCTAAATAACGATCTTGACAAATCACTCTTTGATGAGAAGTTTATCGTCTTTGAAATTGATAAAATCAAGGATGACCCAATTCTATTTCCTATTGTCGTTCTCATTATAATGGATGTATTCCTCCAGAAGATGCGCCTTAAAAAGGGACGCAAGGCACTTATCATTGAAGAGGCATGGAAGGCTATATCTTCGCCTACAATGGCAGGCTACATCAAGTATCTCTATAAAACGGTTCGCAAGTTCAATGGTATTGCAGGAGTTGTTACACAGGAGTTGAATGACGTGATTGATTCACCCATTGTAAAAGAGGCGATTATCAATAACTCTGACGTGAAGATACTCTTGGATCAAAGCAAGTTCAAAGATCGTTACAGCGATATTTCTGCTATTCTTGGTTTGACCGATGTGCAGCGACAACAAATCTTTACGATCAATGCCCTGCCACCCAAAGAAGGCATCCCTTACCACAAGGAGGTATGGATTGCTCGTGGTCAGTATTCAGACGTATATTCAGTAGAGGTTCCACCTGAATGGTACTGGGCGTTCACCACCGAGCGAGTAGAGAAAGAGGCCTTGAAGATATATGAACGAGCCTTTGATAACAATATCGAGCAAGCTATCACGCATATTGAAGAAGACCGAAAGAAGATGAAGATGAGACGTTACTTCGACTTCGCTGTACTGGTTAATAAACATCAAAACATAATGAGCTTATGGGAAAGATAAAAAAGTTAATGATTGTCATTACAATCATTTTGTTCTCTGCCAACTCTGCTCACGCTTGGGTCAGAGTGGTGTACGACAAGAACGCTACCGCTGCCGTTGCAGCCAACACAGCCTTTCAGGGGCTTATTGAACACCAACATAATGTTTACATTGATTCTATCCGCTCCAAACAAGCCAAGATTATGTCCTATACTGCTTCGATGGAGTCCATCAAAGAACTTTACCGTATGTCAATGCAAAATATTAGTGGATTCGGAGAGGAATCGGCTTATTACAGACAGATGGCAGAACAGTTTATTCAAGTACCGGGTAATACGGCAAGAGCTGTCAAAGCCATTGGTAAATGTCCTGGTATCAATTACATCAATAGCCTCAATGAGATAGTCAATATTCAGGCAGAGGTAGTCAGCTTGGTAGAGGACTTCGTGGATATTGTCAACAATGGTAAAGTTGACCTATCTGCCTTTACCAGTGGGAAGAGTAATGATAAGATTTCTGCATTTTTGAAAAATGCCCACTTAGGAAAAGGTGACGGTTATAACTTCCTCGATCGTTACGAGAGACTGACTTTAGCTAACAAATTACTTTCCCATATAGTTGATATAAATACACGTCTTCAACAGATTGAATATATCTGTGAGTTTTGCTGTACATTCAGCAACCTCATGTATTCAATCGATCCATTGACATGGGCAACATTTTTTTCGGGAAAAAATATAGTAGAAGACGTTGTTAGTGATTGGAAGTATCAGATGAATAATTAAAATCAAACCAAACCTAAAAAGAGAATCATATGAAAAAAATACTTCTATCCCTGCTCTTATTAGTTAGTTTTTTTACTTCAGGCTATGCTGGTATACTTGGTCCTGATGATTTACCTACAATATCCGCCTTAATATCGCTCCATAAAGCAATGGCCAAGGCAGAAGATTGGTCTGTAAAGCAAGTAGGCACAAGTTATGGTGAGCAGCAAATTGCAACCAACAATTCATCGAAGTTCAACAATGTGCGCACAACGCTCAACACCAAACTCAACAACGCGAACCAGTGGATCTTTCTTGCAGCAGCCGTTTCCAAGACCACACTCGATATTGGAAATACTACCAAGGAATACATACAGTTTGTAGAACTTACAAGGAAAAATATCTTCCGCAAACCCCAGATTGCATGGTATTTCGCCGAGGCCAACTATAATGTCAGCAAGCGAGTGTCACTGTTAAAGAAATCCGTGGCTATGTTAGTAGCCTCTGAAACGAATATCCTAAAAGCCTCTCTTAGCGAGAGAATCCAAATAATATGCGAGATACAAGACCAAATAGCCGTAATACGAGGCATTATCAGTCAGGCACTCTTTTGGAGTCGATGTGTAGATATTGGAGGATTTAAGTATGACTACATTTGGGATATTCTTAACAGCGATGTGCTTGATGGAATAGCCCATGATCTTATCGGAGAATGGAACCAAAACCTCACTACAATATGAAAAAGTATTTATCTATATTATTCGCCCTCTTGTTCTCTACGACAGTGTTTGCGCAAATCCCAGTAAGGGACAAGCAGAAGGAGCATCAAATCCGTTCTATGGAACAGGGACACTGGGATTTTTCGCCTGACTGGTGGTATTATTTCTTTCATAGAAAATATAGTGGTGCATATTTGAAATGGCATTGGAGAGGATTTAAGTCAGGGTATAGAGTTCACTTTGATGAAAGTCGATCAAATGTTAAGACTATCGGTCCGAGGCGAGAAGTGCAACTCGCTACCATGCTGCTGAAACAAAAGATTGTCGAGACAGAGCGTCAGAAAATTGAAGAACTCAACAAAGAAGAGATAGCTCGTGCAGCCGACCGTAATGTTGATCTCGTGTATGGAAAGTATAAAGACTTATTTTCCGATATGCAATCTTCCATTACCGAAGGACTTACTTATTGCATGGTTCGGAGTAAGGGAAAAATGTCTAAGAGTATCAAGGAACTCACAGACAGGAATGAGGTCATCACATCCAATATCGCCTATCTCCGAAAGACAGGCATTGGTTATGAACTCGAAAATGTCAAAAGAGAAAAAGGCTTTGCCCAAGCCAAAAAAGATATGGAAGAGTTGGTGAAGAAAGTAACCTCACTTGCTCGTCTTGCCAAAGCCTTCTATTAAAAATATTATAAAATAAGATTATGACAGATTTACTGTTAAGTGTAAACATGACATTATCCATCTTCGTTGATCAGTTGCTGACAATGGGATTGCCTGTCATTGATAAAAGTCTCGATGAACTGATGAACGCAATGAAACAGCCCATAACTAATGGACTTTTCGGAGAAATGACAAATATGGCCAGTGGTTTGGGAATCTGCTTTGCCCTTTGTGTTGGTTCATACGAATGCTGGATGATGATACTTGGTCGTCGTGGTATAGATGTTATGAAAATCCTTAGAATTATAGGACTGGCTATTTGTATTCATCCCCTCATACTTAAAGAATGTATTCTTCCAGCCATGGATAAACCTGGGGATTGGCTTGAAAGCAGGACACATAGTATGGCTACTGCGTCCAACAAACAAGTTGCAATATTAGAACTTGCTGTTGCTAAAAAACAGCAAGAATATGTGGATTCCCTTCGTAGTCAACAAGCCAAACAAGAAGAAAAGAAGGCAGCCCAGGATGCAGCTACAGAAGATGGATTGTTAGACAAAATCCAGCATAGTGTAGAGAATATTGGTAATAGCATTAAGAATTACGCCCAACAAGCTGCTGTTCTTGTAGAAACGAAAATAAGCGAGTGGGCTAATGATATTATCCGCTTCATAGGCGAAATCATCTTCCAAATGACCTATTACGGAATGTTGGTAGGGCAAAGAATTTTCCTAAGCGTACTAAAGTTGTTCTGTCCTGTGATGTTTGCACTATCTATTGTCCCACCATGGAGAAGTGCTTGGTCGCAATGGATTTCAAAATATCTTACAGTTTCCCTTTGGGGCTTCCTTGTCTATCTTATCGTATATTATGTTGATTTCATCATCATGTATTATCTAAGATCTGACTTGATAGCCTATAACAGTCTTCTTCATAACGCAGCCAACTGGAACAACATTGGTGCCCTTGGTATGCAAGCCATTGGCACAACCTGTATGTATGTTGTAGGCATGTTGGCTGGAGCCAAGATACTAAGTATGGTACCAGAGGTTTGTTCATGGCTTATTCCTGGTGGCGTATCGTCAGGTGCAGGTTCTATGGCTGCAGGTACATCAAGTGGCGTTGCTGGAGCTGCTGGAGCAGCAGTCGGTGTAGCTGCTGGAGCTGTAACAGGTGGTGCAAGTACTGCTGCAAGTGTTGCAGGAGCTTATAACCAAAGCCGTTCAAGTGGAGGTTCTGTAACAAGCTCTATTGTTGGTAGTGTTATAAGTAATACTGGAATAGGACAACATTATGCAGCAGGTGGCGACCGTGCGAGATCTTATAATAATGTTGGTAAAAATGATGAGAATTACAAACGAAAAGATAATCAATAATATATGCTTATACAAAGCCTAGAAAAAAAGACAAGGCTTGCCCTTATAACCGTATTGCTAACAATCGTTGGCAATGTGGTTGTCTGTGGTATGCTGATAGCCTATGGTTCAAAGGTTCTGTCAGAAGAGCGTAGCCAGGTTTACGTCCTCGACGGCGATATACCTTTCCTTGCCCAACGTAGTCAACAAGAGGCAAACTTCGTGATGGAAGCGAAAGCTGATATTCAGCTCTTTCATCAATACTTCTTTACCTTGCCTCCTGATGATGACTATATCAAATGGACATTGGGTAAAGCTATGTACATGGCCGACGAAACAGCCTTGAAGCAGAAACAGGCTATGGAAGAAAACGGTTTCTTCTCTGATATTGTTTCTTCGTCGGCTACTTGTACGATTATGTGTGATAGTATCAAGTTGGACGAACACAATAGGAAGTTCACTTATTATGGTACACAAAATATCAGGCGACGCACCAAGAGTATTCGGCGTACTCTGATTACCAGTGGCGAACTCGAAAATGTGCCGAGAACACAGAACAATCCTCATGGATTACTCATCACCCATTGGAAGACATTGAAGAATATAGACCTTGAATATTGATGATATGGCAACAAAAGGGAAACAAAAAGAACTGCCCAAATATAAGCGGCAGATTCGTTATGTATGTTGGAAACTCTCCAAAGGATGGAATGTTAAGAATAAGATAGAGAAGAGTAATCAGTGGGCATCTGAAAATCGCAAGACCTTCTTTGCGTTGGTAGTCGGCTTTCTTTCTTTCGCTTTCGTGACCACTGCAATTTCTATTCTGTATGATATGACATGCCCCAACACTGATAATACACAGCTGGATTTCAGTGGTAAGACCGAGTCGATAGAGAATATCCAACCTATGATGAATGGCCTTCGGCAAATTGACGAAAGAAAAAAAAGTGAGAAGATAGAACTCAAACAGCTTACAGATAAAGGCGTTGCCATTCATAAAGAGCTGGATTCTCTACTTGCCATTGACGTGAAGAGTCATGAAGATTCTGTTCGTATCATACAGGACTATCGTCAGTTAGAAAACATCGTAAACTTTTTAAAGAAAGGAAAATAATGAAGAAACTAAATCTCAAACAGCCGAAATACATCTTTCCGCTTGTTGTTTTCCTCCCTTTGACGTTCCTTGCATATGAGATTTCCAATATGTTTGACGGTAACAGTACTGCATCCACGAAGGTTGCTACCGACTCTCTCAATATGGAACTTCCCGATGCCGACAATCAGGCAATGAAGGATAAAATGGCATCAATGGGAGACCGTGGAATGGGTGAGGATGGCTATTCGGCTATTGACGGACTTGGCAATGAAGACGCAGCAAAAGACTCTTCAAGTAATGGCTACAGTGAAAGTGAAATGGATCAGATAGACAAAGACAATGCCGACCGTATTGCCCAGCAAAAGGCCCAGGAAGAAATGGAGCGCAGTCTTGCCGAATCAAGAAAGCATATCAACTCCTATTTAAACAGTGGATATAGTGGTAGATACGGTGGAGGTTCAAGGAGAAACAGTGGCAGCAGCCGTAGAGACGAACTTGATGACTATGCCAAAGAACTTGAATATATACAGAAACGAAGCCAAGCAGCCCAACGTGCCATCGATGCTGGTAGTGGTAACTATGGAGGCTACAGTAAAAGCTCTTATCGCAATTATGATGATCCTTATGCAGAAAGTTATGGTGGAAACGGACGTTCCAACCGCCCGACTGGGGGAAAATCAAAGAAAAGTACAGAAAAGGTGCAGACCGTAGAAAAGGTAAACAGTCCTAATGCAAATCGTTTCAACACCGTATCTGCTACTAAAAATGTAGATGCCCCTCTCATTAAGGCAATGATAGACAAGACTACCAAAGCCCATGAAGGAACTCGCTTACGTTTTAAATTACTCGATGATGTTACCATCAATAAGGTTCTCTTAAAAAAAGGCACATATCTCTATGGTCTTGTTACTGGCTTTGGTCAACAGCGAGTCAGAGCCAACATCACGAGTATTCTTGTGGGTAGTAAGTTTATCAAGGTCAACTTATCTGTTTATGACAACGATGGAATGGAAGGTTTTTATGTACCAGAGTCAGCTTTCAGAGACATGATGAAGGAAGCTGGTGCGCAAGCCATGCAGCAGAATATGCAATTCGGTAATAACTATGGTTCTACTATGAATGGAGAGTCTGTTGCCCTGCAAGCACTGCAAAACTTATATCAGTCAGCAAGTAATGCCGTATCTGCCAATATGCGCAAGAATAAGGCTCGCATTAAATATAATACCATCGTATATCTTATCAATACCTCCGCCGAAGAATGATTATAACCATCGTATGCGGACATACAGAATCAAAATAAAGAAATCAATGAGAAATTTAGTATTTACGCTATTAACAATCCTGTGCAGCACTCCAATCTGGGCACAGAAGAAGTACCGTGCCATTGTTCCCGATACAGCTAAGGTACATTATATTCATCGTCAGAGTATGAAGGATGCCTATATCTTCAATAGTGATCTGCGCAAGAACACGGTATATGTGAATGAGCAAGTGACTACACATATAGTCATGCCAGAGAACATAAAGCTTGTCGACATATCCACCAACAACATTATTGGCAATCAATGTACAGACAACATCGTGCGCATCAAACCTGCTGGTAGGATGTATGACTATGAGCTGGCAGGTACGATGACTGTCATAGGCGAACGCCACATATCACAACTTAATGTTGTCTATGTGAAAGGACCAGCTCACGCCAATTCTATCTACAATATTAAACTCCAGGACACCAAACGATACAATAATCCAGATGTACTGATGCCCGAAGCAGAAATGGCTCGTTTTGCATGGGCTATTTATGGTACTCCAGCACGATTTCACAATATTCACTACAAGAAGTATGGCATTAAAGCTGTCGTTAATAATATATATGCTATTGATGATTATTTCTTTATCGACTTCTCTCTTTACAACAGTACGAAGATCAAGTTTGATATTGATGAGATCCGCATAAAACTCACCGACAAGAAAGAAAGTAAAGCAACCAATACCCAGACGATAGAGCTTACGCCAACCTATATACTCAACAAGGCCAATTCCTTCAAGAAAGGCTACCGTAACGTTATTGTGTTAAACAAACTTACCTTCCCTGATGAGAAGATTCTTAATTTAGAAATCTCTGAAAGTCAGATTTCAGGTCGTGTTGTTTATATTCCGATAGAGTACTCTGATATTCTTCATGCTGATGGCTTCGATGAGCAGATGATGAAGAGCTTAACAAGAAACTATAATGTAGGAGGACAGCGATGAAAAAGATAATCTTATCCCTGATGTCAGCTTTCTTTCTCCTTCCTCAAGCCTATGCTGGAGAGGGAGACGAATTTATCACCATCAATACTGGCCTCTTGTTTCAAAATACTCTCAATGCTACTTTTGGCTATGAGAAAGAACTGAAATATGACAATGCCTTTGAAGTCTTCGGTGAGGTTGGTAACCGTTGGACTAAAGATCCCGAATGTGGCAAAGTATGCAGCAAGTCGTTTTGGAAAAACTATTATTGGAATGGCGGTATTTTATACAAGAAGAGCTTGGTGCGTTGGAAAAATTCAACTCTCCGTCTTGATCTTGGTCCTGTCGCAGGTGCCTTTCGAGGAGATTATTTCTTTGGTGCAGAGGGCAGCTTTGAATACAGCTATACCTTTGCAAATGGATGGAAGGTCGCTCTCAAACAAAAGAACAACGTAAATTTCATGCACGGTGATACCTTTCGTAATGGTCTCACCATCGGTGTAAAGATACCTCTTTAACGACAACTGATATGACAATAGTACCACAACCAGACTATCCCCTTAATGGGAAAAATATCATAGGTTTTGAAGCCTATATGTTTATAACAAAGGATAAGTTTATTACCCAACATAGTTGTATTCCTCATTCTTCTTTCTCCATTTTTGAAAGGAAAGGACAAGTGGACTTTCCTTTGGACGAACTCGATGCAAGGAAGAAGGCTCTTAAACTCTTCAATGACAATATGAGGGAACGAGTGGGAAGACTACCCACTGGCTCCGATGTAGGATGTTGTATCATATATCTTGAAGTGGATGCCTCTGATGAAGACAATGACGAACATTACTTTAATGTGTATGAGCAGCTTTCCATTATTGCAGACAAGTTCTGTAAAGAAAAGAACCGAGTAGTTGCCATGCTACCTCATTTTCATCAAGGTAATGATATACCACATATCCATTGCCTTTATCAAAGGCTCCCACAAGAGCAGAATATATTTCAAGAATATATTGTAGAACAATTGAACTAAAACGTATGAAAAGAAAAATCAACTTTATGATATGGGCAGTAGCTATGATGCTACTGTCTTCATGTTCAGAACATATAGAAGACTGGCACGGTAATGTAACCACTGGTTCCGTTCTCCTATCAAACAATAGTATCATATCTGTACATGGATATGACGCTTCAAAGATGACCGCCGTGGGTGTCGTCATTGGCACAAGAAAGGATAGCATATGGGTTGTCTCTACAAAGAACCTCGGACAAGCAGCTTACCTTGATACGCTGATGAGTGTTTCCAATGTTTCTGCGGACGAGAACGCACTTTGTGGTATCGACAACACATCAGCTATACTCAAATCAGAACGTAAGAGTCCTGCCGTCAAAACAATCATCGACTTTCCATCACCAGTCAAAGGATGGGCATTGCCTTCCATTGGCGAATTAAGAATGCTGTCTGCCAATATTGGGACTATAGGGAATATTATGGAAACTATTGGTGGTGATGCTTTCCTCACAGTTCCTTATCTTAGCTCCACTCAGGACGGTTCTTCCACACAGACAGAAGAATTATATGCCAAATGTATCTCTTTACATTCTGGCTACATATCCTCTATCCTTAAAACAGATCCTGCACAGGTTCGCCCAATGCTACGCATGAAAATGAACTAACTGATTATTCATTCTTGATATGGCAACAGAAGAAACCAAAGAGCAGCAACAAATATACAATATATTCCGAAGTTGTATCTATATTGTTCTAATATTTGAGATCGTGATGAACCTACCTATCGCATCAAGCGATCCCATCACAAAATTTCTCTTATCCTTCCTGTACAAACTGAAACTATTCAATAGCGTCATCGGTTGTAAGTTTATGGAGCTTGTATGTATTGGCGTAACGTGTATAGGTACTAAGGCAAGAAAAGAATTGAAGTTCAATATGAAGACAATGGTCGTCTATCCTTTGTCCATTGGGTTCTATCTTATATTGACCAGTGTTCTCGTGCATAAGGAAACATGGGGAGGAACGATGTTGGGCTTCCCTACCAACCGGATTATCTATGTCGTATGTTCCATCCTTGGTATCATGCTTGTCCATCAAGGGTTAGATGCTATCAGTAAGTATTTCAACCATAAACTTGGAGACGACCGCTTTAACTTTGAGGAAGAGAGCTTCCAACAGATGGAAGAGAAAATTGATAATGATTATTCTGTCAACATTCCTATGATATTCTATTTCAAGAAGCGCATGAGACATAGCTGGATAAATATCATCAACCCCTTCCGTGCAACCTTGGTGTTGGGTACTCCTGGTTCAGGTAAGTCTTTCGGCATCATAGATCCTTTTATCAGACAACATAGTGCAAAAGGATTCACAATGATGGTCTATGACTATAAGTTTCCCACGCTTGCCAAAAACCTCCTGTATCAGTATTGTAAGAACAAAAAGTATGATCATCTGCCAGAAAACTGCGGATTTCATATCATCAACTTTGCGAATGTACGCTATTCCAACCGCATCAATCCTATTCAGAAGAAGTATATTCCTGATCTTGCTGCAGCCTCTGAAACGGCAGCTACATTGTTGGAGTCACTGAACAAAGGTGGTGGAGACAAAAAGGGTGGTTCCGAGGCTTTCTTTAAGAATGCTTCCGAGAACTTCCTTGCTGCCATCATTTATTTCTTTGTCAACTTTCATCCCACTGGGTATATGAAAGGTAAAAAACTAAAACGTTTCTTCCGATATACAAGAGTCGTTAATATAGACAAGATAGAAGAGGGTACACTCCAGTTGGTCTATAAGAACTGGACAGATTACGCTGGGGTCAATGAAAAGGGTGAGATAGTCCTTGATTTCAATAATAAGAATTGGAGCAACATTTCCATTGACGACAACGGCTTGTATGTAGAGTTGGACGGTTTCTCTTATGAAGATACAGAAGGTTGTTTGGTGACCATACAAGAAACTTGGTATGAGGACAACAAGGGAAATAGAGTTGTTCCAGATACACAAACAGGCGAGTTCTCTGACATGGCTCATGTTCTCCAGTTTTTGAATAAGCCCTACAATGACGTATTCAACATTCTGATGAGTGATCGTGCCATCAAGCCCCTTATGGCACCTTTTGAGTCTGCCTTTAAGAATAAGGCTATGGATCAGTTGGAAGGTATGGTTGGTACGTTACGTGTCGCTGCAGGTCGTCTTGCCACACAGGAAGCCTATTGGGTGTTTACTGGTGATGATTTTGACCTAAAGATTTCAGACCGTGAGCATCCCAGCTATCTTGTCATTGCCAACGACCCAGAGAAGGAGCAGGTCATTGGCTCACTCAATGCCCTTATCCTCAATCGTTTGGTGATGAAGATTAACAGTAAGGACAACTATCCCTGTAGTCTGATCGTCGATGAGTTGCCAACGCTATACTTTCACAAGATTGACCGCTTGATAGGTACGGCCCGAAGCAATAAGGTTTCCGTAACGTTGGGTTTCCAAGAG
>QWCB01008174.1_pt1 | contig 13249 bp, 10 predicted proteins | sample 1972511 | NCBI WGS metagenome assembly QWCB01 (sample SAMN09866719, study PRJNA288562) | Human gut metagenome isolate term5_stool, whole genome shotgun sequencing... | isolation source: gut | host: Homo sapiens | place: USA: California
GCCGATAAAGTCGTTTTCTCTATGTTTTATGCCAATGTCCAGTGTCAAGAGTTTCCACTTGACAGAGCCATAGAGTTCATCGGCCATCAGATTGACCGTTCTGGATGACGGGTCGAGAGGATTGTGGTAGGCATTGGCCGCCAAAGAAGCGCCGCAACTGTAGCGAATAGTCTTGGTTTCGTCTGTCTGCGTATAGAGCTGCACCAATGCAAGTCCTCCTCTCCGCTCAGGCATCAGTCCGTATTGATTGGTCGTCATCCAATACGGAAGATAACCATCAGTCGATGCCACCGCCCCCAACAGCATTATCGACGCCACCCAGTCGTTCATCTACTTCTTTTCTCCGTAATATCTTTTATACCACTGGGCGAAAGCGCGAAGGCCGTCACGCAGCGGTGTGGAAGGCTTGAAGCCGAAATCATCTTCGAGTGGCGTGGTGTCCGCGTAGGTTACAGGAACGTCGCCCGGCTGCATAGGAACAAGCTTTTTGTGGGAATCGAAATCGTAGTCCTGCGGAAGAACTCCTGCGCGGAGCAGTTCCTGCTGAAGGATATCCACGAACTCGAGCAGATTCTCCGGATGACTGTTGCCGATGTTATATACCTTATATGGAGGTATCGGCAGACCGTCTTCTCCCGTCTGCTTCTCAGGAGCGTGCTGCATGACACGTACTACTCCCTCCACGATATCATCCACATAGGTAAAATCACGTTTGCAGTTACCGTAGTTGAATATCTGGATGGTCTCCCCTTTCACGAGCTCGTTCGTGAAACCGAAATATGCCATATCCGGACGACCTGCAGGGCCGTAAACCGTAAAAAATCTCAGTCCTGTGGAAGGAATGTTGTAGAGTTTCGAATAGGCGTGAGCCATCAGCTCGTTGCTCTTCTTCGTCGCAGCATAGAGGCTTACAGGATTGTCCACCTTGTCGTCGGTCGAGTACGGAGCCTTCTTATTAGAACCATAAACACTTGAAGATGAAGCATATACAAGATGTTCCACCTCATTGTGGCGACAAGCCTCAAGAATATTGTAGAAACCTATCAGGTTGCTCTCGATATACGCGTCAGGATTAGTTATGGAATAACGCACTCCGGCCTGCGCAGCGAGATTCACAACCACAGAGAAATGGTACTTCGAGAAAAGTTCATTGACAATGCCCTTGTCGGCAATGCTCGCTTTCACGAAGGTCCAGTCCTTGTCCAATGCCTCGATTTCCTGGAGTCTGCCGTATTTGATATTAACGTCGTAATAATCTGTTACCGAATCAATTCCGACGATTTTAATACCGTTGTCGTCCCCTTAGTCTCTCTTAAAAATGTCGCGTGTATAGACCTTGTCCTTCACGTCATCGAGGCAGACGTCATAGCGGTTGGCAATGATGCAGTGCGAACGGGACTTAAATGCCGCGAGGTCATTGACCACCTCACTTCCGAAGAAATGAGTGCCGTTTTCGAGAGTAGGCTCGTAGATGATGACCTCTGCTCCTTTGGCCTTGATGCGCTTCATAATGCCCTGAATGGCGCTCTGGCGGAAGTTGTCCGAGTTGGACTTCATGGTCAGACGATATACGCCGATGACGCATTTCTTCTCCTGTGTACTGTCCCACTGGCTGTTGCTGCTGTAGTAGCCTGCCTTTGTAAGTACCTGGTCTGCAATGAAATCCTTTCTCGTGCTGTTCGAATCCACGATGGCCTGGATAAGATTCTCGGGAACGTCATTGTAGTTGGCGAGAAGCTGCTTGGTGTCCTTAGGAAGGCAATATCCGCCGTAACCGAATGAAGGGTTGTTATACTGGGAGCTGATTCGCGGATCCAGACAAACGCCATTTATAATAGACTGAGTGTCAAGACCTTTAATCTCAGCATAGGTATCGAGTTCATTGAAATAACTTACGCGGAGCGCCAGATAAGTGTTGGCGAAAAGCTTCACGGCCTCAGCCTCGGTGCTGCCCATGAACAGGACAGGAACCTCTTCTTTCAATGCTCCTTCGTGGATGAGACGGGCGAAGGTGTGCGCAGCCTCTTCGAGGAAAGCATTGCCCTGCTCGAAACCTACAATTATACGGCTCGGATAGAGATTGTCATAGAGGGCCTTGGACTCACGCAGGAACTCCGGTGCGAAAATGATATTCGGAGTCACCACCTTCATCGTGCCGTCAGCCTGACGCTCACGATATGAGAATTTCTCCCTGACAGATGCCGTATAACCCACAGGAACAGTGGATTTGATGACCATCACCGCATCCGGATTAACTTTCAGCACCAGTTCAATGACTTCCTCCACATGTGACGTGTCGAAGAAGTTTTTCTTGCTGTCATAGTTGGTCGGTGCGGCGATCACCACGAAATCCGCATCCTTGTACGCTGACTCGCCATCGAGTGTGGCAGAGAGGTCGAGCTGCTTGTTCTTCAGGTAATCCTCGATGTAGTCATCCTGGATAGGCGAAATCCTGTTGTTCAGCTTCTCCACTTTTTCAGGGATGACGTCCACTGCTGTCACATGATGCTTCTGTGAAAGAAGCGTAGCGATGCTGAGGCCTACATAACCAGTTCCGGCGACAGCCACTTTGATATCATTGAACTCTTTCATAACCTATATTGCTTTATCTAAAACTTCATATTTCGAGTGACGGCTCTTGTACTCCGGCACGATCTCCTTCATGATGCGGACGATGGCCATATCGTCGAAAGTACGTGATTCCTCGAGGAGTCTCTTCTCATTGGCACAAGCCGTATCATAGTCATACTCACGGACTTTCGCCACCATGATCTTAGGATTGGTGGTAGGGATGGTCTCCTCCTTGTCGTTGAGCACCTCTTCATAGAGTTTCTCGCCGTCACGAAGTCCCGTAAACTGGATTTCCACATTCTTCGCTCCTGAAAGGGCTATCATACGCTTGGCCAGATCGACGATCTTCACCGGCTTGCCCATATCGAAGACGAAGATCTCGCCGCCCTTGCCCATAGTCCCGGCCTCAAGCACGAGCTTGCAGGCTTCAGGGATCAGCATGAAGTAACGGATGATGTCCGGATGGGTGACGGTGATCGGTCCTCCGTTTCGGATCTGCTTCTTGAATATCGGAATCACGCTGCCGTTGGAGCCGAGAACATTTCCGAATCTGGTAGTTACGAACTGTGTAACTCCCTGAACCTTACCGTCTTTGATGGCCTGATTGAGACTCTGGCAGTATATCTCGCAGATACGCTTGCTGCAGCCCATGACATTGGTCGGATTCACCGCCTTGTCGGTAGAAATCATCACGAACTTCTTCGTTCCGTATTTGACGGCGAGGTCCGCAATCACGCGCGTACCGTATATATTGTTCTGCACGGCGATAGCCGGGTCGTCCTCCATCATCGGAACATGCTTGTAGGCAGCCGCGTGGAACACATACTCAGGCTTGTGCTCGGAGAAGATGCGCTCCATGTGCTCAGCATTGGTAATGCTGGTGACGATGGTCTCGTTATGGATATGCGGGTAATGCTCCGACATCATCAGCCTGATATCGTGCATAGGGGTCTCCGCCTGATCGATCAATGTCATCTCCGCCGGCGAGAATTTCGCGATCTGTCTCACCATCTCGGAACCGATGGATCCGGCAGCGCCAGTAATCAGGATCCGGCGTCCCTTCAGTAGTTTTCCGATAGCCTCCATATCGACCTCGATCTTGTCCCTCGGCAGGAGATCGTCGATCGCCACCTCATGCAACTGATTATGTGTCAATGAAATGTCCTTTCCATCCCATTCCTCTGCATTGGTCATCATAAGAATCTTGAGGCCCGCATTGAGGAAATCATCCACCATTTCCTGGTTCTGGCGGAACCTCTCGGTCTTGAGCGGCGAGACGAGCAGAGCCTTCACCCCTTCGTCACGCAGTTTCTCAGCGATTTTTGCCCCATTCTGATAGACAGGCTTGCCCATGATATAGGCGCCCTTCATCTCAGGTCCGTCTGAAACGAAAGCATGGAGCGAATACTTCTTGTCCTTGATGGAGACAATGCTCTTGGCAATGCTGATTCCTCCTGCCTTGGTACCGTAGATAGCCACAGGGAGGGCGCCGTCCAGATGGAACGAGTCGAAAAGCCTCTTTACCAATATACGCTCCACCCACAGCAGCAATGTGCTGAGAATGAAGACGGTAACGGCTGTATTCAACTTAGGGAAATAGAATATCGTCTGATTCGGGAATACTGCTCCGGTGACATATCCTATCAGATAGAATGCCACTGAACCGGTAAATGCAGCAGTCGCAACTCTCTGAAGGTCAATGAATGACGAGTACCTTACAATTCCTGAGTAGGTATGGAAGAGCTTGAACGATATCGCGAACGGGACCAGCGCCAGCAGATTTGCTGCCGTCATTGGCCAGAAATTCGCAGCGAAACCGTCCCCTCCCAGATCAAAATAGTATCCGACATAACCAGAGAAAGCCACAATGCAGCAATCAAGAATCAGCAGTCCCCAATATGGCAGAGCCTTTCCGGAGAAATACCAATTGGAGATTTTCTGTACAATATTCATATCAGTATTCGATTGGTTTTTAAATAGTTATAAATTCTGAGATCAATGGTTATCCAATAGTTCCATCATCCTGTCGTAGTCTTCTACCTTCTCGAAGGATTCCTTGTTCACGCCAGAAATTGCGATGGTCCTGTCTCCCACAGCCATGACGAGTTTCCTGTCCCTGTCAATGCGGATGACATAGCCTTCAAGGCCTTCAAACACACCTGACGTTATGCGGAGAAGAGGATTGCCTTCTGCATATTCGGAAATCGGCTTTAGCATAAAGCGGACTCTGTCCGGATCTATCTCGAGAACCTTCATAAACGCCTTCATCACGCTATCGCGGATTACAGCCTCCCGTCCTGTACCACAATCATTTACGAGATAAAGTGACTGGAAATTGTCCTGCAGGTACTTCTTCACTGCACGGACTTTCCCCTGGATGAACAGCATGCCGTTCACAGCCTTATGTGCAAAGACATGGAACACACCATCCTTCGCGAACCGCTCCATGACGGCCGGAAGCTTGGCATGATGCACATAGACATAGCACCAGTCTTTACACGAACTTACCTCCGGACGGACTGCTTTCCGCTCGGAAGAATTCTGCTCTGAAGCTATAGAAAACGCATCTGTACTATCCAGTTTCATCGACTGTTTTCTATTTTATGTCGTCACCTTTTCTAAAGGCAAAAGGACGGCTCAGGTCCGATGTTTTCTCACAAATCTCCATAATAACATCGTTGTATTTCATTTATTGACTTCTGCCCCCGAATTTTGTCTGTCAAAAAAACTCTACAAAGATAGTCAATAAAGACGTAACGAGCAACCGGTTTTCGCCAAATAACTGGTTCATATTCAGTTCATTTCAGACGCAATTTACCCCCCCTTGTAATTTATTAAGAATAAAGGAGTTAAAAAAAAACACTTTCCGCAGATCATGGCGTCAGTTTAGTCAAATTTTCTCCAGACAGGCCTCCAAGGAATCGTTCCAATGTGGAATTTTCAGGCCGAAAACAGTCTTGACCAATGTCTTGTCCATCACAGAATAATGCGGCCTCGCCACCGGACTCGGAAACTCATTGCTATGGCAAGGGCTAATCTCACAGACATTTCCGCTCAGTTCGCAGATACGTTTTGCGAAATCATACCAGGAGCAGACTCCCTCATTGCTGTAGTGGTAGATTCCGCTCTTTTCTGTCTGTCCGCTCTCGATAATGTATGCCACGGCCGCAGCCAAATCGCCCGCATAAGTCGGCGTACCCACCTGGTCGAAAACGACATTGACCCTATCCTTGGTGGCGAACAACCCCAGCATCGTCTTCACGAAGTTCTTGCCCCACTCGGAATACAGCCACGATGTTCTGAAAATCAAGTAATTGCATCCGGAGTCAATGATTGCCTGCTCCCCTTTCAGCTTGGTTTCGCCATAGACGCTTACAGGACAGGTTGGGTCAGTTTCACGGTACGGAACGCAGGCATTGCCGTCGAAAACATAGTCCGTAGATATATGGACCAATGTTCCTCCGCGCTCTTTCATCACGGTCGCCATTCCGCCCACTGCCACGTGGTTCATCAGATCAGCTGTCTCCCTGTCTGACTCCGCCCTGTTCACGTCAGTATATGCCGCGCAGTTCACTATGAGGTCGATTCCATTGTCCTGCACCATCGCGCGTACTGCCTCAGTATCAGCGATATCCAAGTCCTGCCGCGTGGTGAAGAAATACCTGTGCGATGTCCCTTCCACTGCGCGTATCATCTCACGTCCTAGCTGCCCGCCGGCCCCTGTAACCAATATGTTCATCTCTATCTTAATTTATTTTCAATATACTGTCTCTCAGCGAGTTTCATCTTCTTCGCCAATGCCGCACCCCAATACTTCCGCGCCTTTTCCATCTGCCCCGTCGCACGGAAATAGTCGCCCACCGCATTGTAGCCGCCATAGTACAATGAGTCGAGGCCAATGATATATGTCAATGAATCTTCATCCATCTGTCTTCTCTCCCCTGCCGCCTTTCTGACTTTCGGAAGCAGTTCCTTGAATTCCAGCACTTTGCGATAATCTTCCGTTTCCATGAAAGGGTCCTGGGCGATGTCCTCAGAGACGTTTCTGATTTCGCCTCTGAAGTCGGAAGCAAATACCTTGTCAATGTCATAGCAGACAAAACGGCCGCATTGCCACGGAAACGTGGACACCCAAATCTTATGTTCAACCGGGCAGAACACTACCGAGTGCATCGCAAGCAACTGATTGATGGCCAGTTCATTGCAATATCCTATTTCTTCGCCGTCGAGTCCTTTCTTGTCGCGCAGTATCTGCACTGCTTTTTCCGGAGTCAATGTCCCTGCGCTGTCCAGCAGTTGTTCCACTCTTCTGAATCGCCACATACTGTCGGACATCCTGATATTGTCCTGATTTACAGGATTGTCCCGGAAGGTGGTGGACTGATAGTGGTTCGTGCAGATGATGCGGTGTATATCAGCGTCCTGCAAAGCGGGTTCATAGACCGCCATCTCAGACGGGGTTTTCTCGATGATTGCCGCTCTGCCGTCTTTTGCGGAGCCTATCAATATGGATTCCGACACGAAGGTCTGGCGTGATGAGGCGATACGTACAGCCTCGTCGATATCCGATGCGTACTGGAGTATCTCCTTGGTCAATATGGATATCGGGGTGGCCGACATCGACGGTGTTTCGAGTTTGGAGGCATTGATGGTGACCGTGAGTCCTTCGATACTGCATCTGGCGCTCGTAGGCATTGCCGAACTCCTCGAATTCATCCGTGCAGGCTGTGGACATCGCCTTGATTTCCTGACGGTATTCCAGTGGCACATTGGCCCCTAAACGCCTGTTGAAAATAGTGATGAAATAGTGCAGCAGCTTCCTGTAACTCCGGCTCGGAACTATCTCGAAAAGTTTGTCTGCGAAAGCTTTTTCCTGCTCGTAAAGCAGTTCCGGAGCGAGTTTTCCGATGGCTTCTCCACGTTCGAAGGCATTGCCGATGACTCTCATTTCCCACAGTCCGGACTCGCTGAGTCTCAGAGCATTGACCTCCGCAGGATTGGCTGTGGGGGCTATGGCTCGGGGGCTGTCCGAGGTTTCAGTCTCTGAGTCGCCGTCAGTTTTCGCCGAAGTATCCCGGGAAACAGCAGGACTTACCCAGAGGCGGAGGCTGTCACCAACTTGGACGGCCTGTGACCCGGATGGTGCAAACGCCGGCTCTGCAAGGTCAGCGCTTGAGTGAAGGCCGACGCAGACCAGAACCGCCACCAGCACCATCGCCAATATCACGGTCAGCACTCCAACCTCAAAATGTAAAATGTGTTGGATGTAATCTCGTCATTCGCTTTAACTTTCATCGAGAGCCCTGTCTTACGTGCGATTTCCTCCATCCTTGACTGGGATATGTAGCTCAGTTCGCCCTCTGTCCGATTAAATCTCAGAATCTTGGTGGAGAACACTTCGCTCAATGCCGTAATCTTCTGGCCTTCAGCATTTTCAGAATCAGAGTCACGCACCAGAATCAATCCGCCACTCTTAAGCTTGGACGCGCATCGCTGTATAAGTTCCAACTGTTTTTCTGCGCTGAGATAATGCATCATGTCACTGATGATGAAGGCATCGCTTTCCGGCAATTCCGCCTTCGAGGCATCCTCACATCTGAATGACAGGCCGCCCAGGCATTTGTTCAGCCAGCAATTCTGAGCCACAGTTATCTTCTCGTCGTCATAGTCGATTCCCAGAATCTTGCGCCCCGACTTATACATCGACAGCATGAAGTCCATCTGGCCCATTCCGCAGCCTATATCCGTAATCTGACCGGTATCAGGAAGCATGGAATCGAAGAAGGCATAGTTCTTCTCCATCTTCATTTTCACCCTCACATACCACTCGGTCACTGGACCTTTATATATATAGGCCGAGGCCAATGTCGCAGCAAAATACGGGTTATCCGGCCCGTCATACCTGTCGCAGAGTTTCGCGTAACTATCTTTGACCAATGTCGCGACTCGCTTTGCCAAGTCGTGATAGTCAATGTTTTCCGTCTTCACAGGCTCGAGCACCTGCATCACGGACAGTCCACGCGTAATGGTGAAGCAATGGTTTTTCGGCATTATCCGCCAGTTGCCGTAGAAAACGACAGGAGTGACAGGGGCATTGACCTGAGAAGCGAGATAGAATGCGCCTTTGTGGAATCTCCTGATGGTTCCGTCGATCGTGCGGGTGCCTTCCGGGAATATCACGAGGCTCCAGCCCTGTTCGATGTCTTTCTTGAGATTTGTCAATGAGCCTTCATACCCTTCGGAGCGGACGTAATATCCGAGATATTCTGCGATAGGTCCGAACAGAGGGGAGTTTTTCACCCAGTCGGCCACGAAGAATTTCACTTTCGGGAAGGCGGCCATCAGCAGGATGATGTCAAGCGACGACTGATGGTTCGCCACGATGATTCCTGGTTCTACAGTGCTGCAGGATGCTCCGGACTGGCGGGCATTATTGGCCTCGTCGCTACCATCTTTTTCTTCCGGATCGACCAGTTCTCTGTCTATCCGTAAAGATTTTATGACCGGCGTCAATGCTACGAGCGCCTTGCAGCCGACATGAAGCATCTTGGAGACCAATGCCTGCTTATGTATTCGTCTGATCGGCAGACACAGAAGCAACAAGGTGAGTACCAATATTATAAAGCATCCGAGCACGGTCGGCACATAGAACGCCAGGTTGCGGACTATCAACCGCTACCATTCCGAGTATGGTGATGAGTGCAATGGAGTGAAGGGCCGGATGCTTGGCGAAAATGAGGGCGCCTATGCCGACTATCATCGTGAATGACGAGAAGAAGATGGCGGTCTTGTGCGAGTTCAGCAGTTCGCGACCGGTCTTGTATTTGTGCAGCAGGCCTTCGAGAATGAAGATGCTGAAGTCGTCTCCCATACCGAAGATAAAGGTGGAGAGGATGATGTTCACGATATTGAACTGCACCCCGAGTATGCCCATTATTCCGGTGATTATCAGCCATCCAACGGCCATCGGCAGGAAGCTGAGCAATGCAAGTTCGAGTCTGCCGTAAGATAGCCATAGCACGAAGAAGATGAGGCATGAGGAGATGAAGAGTATCAGGTAGAAGTCGTCGTTGATGCTCTTGGCTGCCTGGTTGGCGAAATAGGCCTGATCGAAGATGACAAGGTCTGCCCTGTCAGAGAATGTGCCGTAAACCTGGTCGATCAGGCTTTCGTCGAGGCTGACTCTTGTTATGAGCATTTTCAGGTCATCAGAGTTTCCGAGCCATGCCGACACGGCCTCAGGCACGCCTTCCCCGCTATAATAATCTATTGTCTCACAATTATTTATGAGCGAGGTCAGAGCAGCATCGAACGAGTCTTCGCGGAATCCGTATTTGACGGCTGCTTCCGCAACTTCGCTTTTCAGCCTGGCCACACGTTCTTCTGTCCACCATGCCTGCCATTTCGCGATATTTGTCTGTTGTTCTTCCTGACTTCGGACAAACGAGCCACCATCTGAATAGCTGTGTATCAAGTTTTTGGCTTTCAGCGAATCGAGTTGGGCCAATGTCTTTTTCTGTGCGGCGAAAGCCTCCCCTGACGTCTTTCCCACGCTCACGAACATCACGCTCTTTTCATTGACCCGAACTCCCTCGGCGACGCCGGACAGGCTCTTCTCTCCGGGCTCAGACTCCTCAGCGACTGGCTTGCCAGTTTCCACAGCGACGCCAGCCACCGCATTGACCTCGGTCTTGCCGCTAAGAATCGTCTCCGCCTCTTTCAGTTTCGGCTCCCAGTAGGTCAGGTCCATCATGTCGCTGTCGAAACCGACTTTGGTGGACATGTAGGTACATACGACTGTCAATATTATCAGTGCGCCGACAAGCCATTTGTTCTTGTGGAACGGATAGGAACTGAATTTTTCAATGCCTCTGAGGATGCGTCCTTCCCGGAGGTCTGCCTGCGCCGTGAGGAACTGCGGAAGGAAAACGAGGCAGAAAATCATTGTCCCGAGCAATGTGAGTGAGGCGAAAAGGCCGAAGTCCTGAAGCAGTTTGGAGGAGGTGAAAAGCAGTCCGGCGAAGGCGCCTATGGTGGTGACGCTTCCGATAATCATCGGGCTGCACAGTTCGTCCAGCAGCTGTTCGATGGTATGTACGTGATTCTGGTGCGCCAGAAGGTGTATCGAGTAGCTCAGCGCCACGCCCATTATCGCCGCTCCCGCTCCGACTGCGATGCCGGAAATGCTGCCCTGAATGAGCCAGGACAATGCCAGGGCGAACAATGCGCCGTACAGCACGGGGCACAATATCAGGAACACGGAGCGTTTCCGCTTGAATACCGCGAGGATGAAAAGGACGATGATGACCAGTGCGACTATCGATGTGGAATAGGTGTCGCGTTTTATCTGACGTGCGTTGTACACGCTCATGACCGGGCCGCCGAAATAGTGGAGCGAAATGCTCGGGAATTCTTCGGCGAGGGTGTCCAATGCATTGTCTATTAGGTTCACGAGGTCGTCGTTGTGGGCGGTCTCGCCTGACGGAAATGCGGGTTCGATGAAGGTCAGCATTGTCCTGCCGTCCGGGGTGAAGACGTGTCCTGAACGAACTTTGTATTCGGATACCGGGTTCAGCTCGGCTGTGCGTCCGAGTACGCTGGTTCCTATGGCCAACGGATCTGCGAGTATGTAGTCCTTCATCGCAAATCCGGCCGGAGATATCAGGTTCACATAGTCGTTCATTATGGCGGAATCGACTGCTGAAGGACGATCCAGTTCCTCCAGACGCCGGAAATCGCTGTCATCCATCAGGCACGGAAGATGGCCGAGGATGAAGGTCATCATTTCGCTTATATCGGCCTGACCGACTTCGCACATATAATTGTCTATCAGACTCTTGTCCTCCGAATCGGAAAACAGTTCACCGAGTCGCTCCGATGCTTCTGACAGCAGATTGTCGTCTTCCTGCTCAGGAGTGAACATCACGACTATCTTATCGCTCACTTTCAGGTGAGAATAGACGTCCGCGAGATGCGATGAGTTTTTCGATGACGGGAAGAATGAGGTGACGTTCTCTTCAAACTCGATTTGCGATGCCATAAGACACATTGACAACACGCTGAGTATCAGCGTTATCCAAAACACCGTCTTATGCGAGCGGAACCAGATATATAGTCGTGTGAAGATTTTAGACATTGGATGCAGGTTTATCAGGGGATTTCCGGAAAATGGCCAGCAGGGACATCGAGAAGCACCAGCTGAATGCCGACAGGAGCGCGCCGAAGACAATGCTGCCTACTACATATTGCAGAAGCATTGATCCGATAGATGCGAGCGTTATGTTTTCCGGCGTCAGAAGAACCGGTTTGGCGAACAGGACGCATCCGACCCAGTATCCGGCAAATATGATGAACGGAATGAGTGGAGGAAGGCTTATGTTCGATGCCACGAGCGTAATGACTTTGTTCAGTTTCAGCAGATGGGCCAATGCAAATGCGCACAGCATCTGATATCCCCAGATCGGGGCCACGCCCATGAACACGCCGAGCGCTATCGCTGACGCTATTCTCGCATTGCTCTCGGGTGAATGAATTATGTATCTGTCAATGAATGATTTACAATTCTTCCACGAGAGTTTCCTAAAGAAGTTCACCGGCCAGCGCCAGAGCAGGCAATACAGTACGAGGATGGTGTTCAGTATGCTGATTTTCGTAAAGTCACGGAATGGCTTGAAGTGTGAAACACGTTCTCCTTCAGGCGGATAATAGACGCGGATAGGGACATTGACGACATTGGTTCCTCTCCATGCGGAGAAGACGAGGATTTCGAGTTCGAATTCGTATCCGCCGGTGAGAAATCTCGAGCCCAATTCGATCTTGTCGAGCGGGTAGGCTCTGTAGCCGGACTGCGTGTCGTCGAGGCGTATTCCGGTTTCGAGTTTGTACCAGAAATTGGAGAAACGGTTCGCGAATGTATTCTTGCCGGGCATTCCCTCGGCCCGCAGGTTCCGTGCCCCGACTATCAGCGTATCAGGCATTTTGCTTATAGCGTCTGCGAATATCGGAAGGTCTGACGGATAGTGCTGCCCGTCGGAGTCAATGCTGATGGCATACTTGAAGCCGTATCTTTTCGCATAGACCATTCCGCAAAGCAGAGCCACGCCCTTGCCCTGGTTTTTCTCCTGTGTCAATGATTTTATGGCATCTCCGAAGGAGCGGATGATTTCCGGTGTGGTGTCAGTGCTGCCGTCATCCACAACTATCACGTCTTCAGAGTATTGCAGGACTTCTGTGATGACTTGCGAGAGTGTTCCGTCGTTGTTGTAGGTCGGGATTATCACGCAGCAGCCCAGGTCTTTCAAGGCTTTGCGGCACTCTTGAGGAGATTTAGCCACAGCATTGTTCGCTTCCGGCGTGTCATGTCGAACAATGTCATTCCGAAATATGTGGTTCCGACTACTCTCCACGAGCCTTCCTCAACTGGTTTGGCGAGCATTATTCCTGACAGTTGCCGTTTCCCCACGCCTAACGTAAATGTAAAGGTGCGCGGTTCGGCACTGCCGCTTTCGTCTGCATTAGTCTGGACGGCTGCAGACTCGAATGTCGCGGTCTGCTCCTGGACATTCTGGGCCTGTGGCAGTTCGGAAACGAGGAGTTTCGGAAAGCAGGAGGTCGTCAATGCGAGGCTAACGCATATTGAAGACAGTCTGAGGTATCGCCGCATTGAATTTCTTATCTG
>QWCB01007293.1_pt1 | contig 13247 bp, 9 predicted proteins | sample 1972511 | NCBI WGS metagenome assembly QWCB01 (sample SAMN09866719, study PRJNA288562) | Human gut metagenome isolate term5_stool, whole genome shotgun sequencing... | isolation source: gut | host: Homo sapiens | place: USA: California
CCTCTCTGGCGGTGAGCGTCAGCGCATATCGATAGCTCGAGCTATCCTCAAGAATGCTCCGATCATCATCCTCGATGAGGCGACTGCGAGCCAAGATGCGGAGAGTGAGACGCAGATACAGCGGGCTCTCTCACAGCTTACGACGGATAAGACGGTGCTAATCATTGCCCATCGTATGCGCACGATACGCAATGCGGACCGCATCGTAGTACTCTCTGGGGGCACGGTCGCTTCCTCTGGTACGCCTGACGAACTGTACGATGTGCCGGGCTACTACCGTACCGCTTGCGACCTGCAGCGAGTAGAGAGCTAGGCAAAGTCAACTTAGCCCTGTAGCTCGTACTGCCCCCCTTGGGCGAAAGCTGTGGGGCGGGCTTGGGACCTCTTTGTATCGTGCTGGCTTAGTAGTACATACGAGTTCCAAAAACAATTCCCCGTTTGGAACTTTTTAGTTCCAGCGGAGGAACTTTCTAGTTCCAAGGGTGGAACTCTTCGGTTCCAAGGGTGGAACTGGGTATCAAAGAGACAAGAAAAGAGGAGACGACCAACTTGTGTGGCCGTCTCCTCTTGTGTTGATTGGGGATGTTGTATCTGTCTAGAAGTGCGGGTAGACTCGATCGACGAGTGTCTGGCAGACTCGCTCGATGAAGTCTCTCTCGCCCATCTCGGACGACATGATGTAGAGCGGGACGCCCTGCTCCTCACGGTGATACGGGGGCTGTAGGTAGTCCCGCTTGACGACTTGGAAGCCGTTGCGCTCGTAGTAGTTGATGCGTCTCCCTGCGATCTCGGAGAGCGTCTCTGGCTCCACCTCAAAGTAGATTGGCTCGTGACCTATGTACTCTTTTATGGTGTGCAGTGTCTGCTCGCCAAGGCGATGGTTACGTAGCTGTGGCAGGATGGCAAAGTGCTCTCCGTAGTAGAAGTCGTCAAAGTGCCACAGTGTGACGAAGCCCACGACCCCTAGCTCGGGATGCTCTAAGATGAAGAAGTGGTAAGCTCCCTGCTCCCCGATGAGCTGCTCTAGGTCACTCCAAGGGCGCCGCTCACTATGAGGAAAGGCCTCCTCGTAAAGCTGTCTGAGCGTAGGCAGATGGCTCTGGTGCATCTCATTGCAGAGGTCACACCGCGTCATGCGAACTAGCGAGACGAATGGGGTAGAGGAGGAGCTATCCAGCGAATTACTTGCCATAGTTCGGATCGATGGCTACGATGCCGGGGAGTGCTTTCCCCTCGATAGCCTCTAGGAGTGCACCACCACCGGTGGATACGTAAGATACTTCGTCGCCTAGACCGAGCTTGTTGATGCAGGCGACACTGTCACCACCACCGACGAGCGAGTAAGCGCCTTGTCGTGTAGCCTCAGCGACTGCCTGGGCGATAGCCTCGGAGCCACGAGCGAAGTTGTCAAACTCAAAGACTCCCGCGGGTCCATTCCACAGGATCGTCTTGCTGGTCAGGATGACCTCACGGTAGTCTGCGCAAGCCTGAGCTCCGATGTCCATACCCATGCGGTCGGCAGGGATCTGATTGGTTGGGTAAGTCTCGGCAGGCGCATCGTTGGCAAAGTCACATGTGGCGACCGTATCTGCAGGTAGGAGCAGTCGCACACCCTTAGCTTTAGCACGCTCCATGATGTCTCGTGCCACGTCGATCTTGTCCTCCTCACATAGAGAGCGACCGATCTCGCCACCCTGTGCCTTGACAAAGGTATAGGCCATGCCGCCCCCGATGATGAGGTTGTCCACCTTGTCCATCAGGTTGAGGATGATGTCGATCTTGGAGGAGACCTTAGAACCTCCTAAGATGGCGGTAAAGGGGTGCTTAGCACCATGTAGGACACGCTGCACAGCCTCGACCTCTTGTAGCATGAGCATGCCAAACATTTTCTTGTCTGCGGCAAAGTACTGAGCGATGAAAGCCGTCGTGGCGTGTGCTCGGTGTGCGGCACCAAAGGCATCGTTGACGTAGACATCAGCTAGTGTAGCCATCTCCTTGGCGTAAGCCTTCTGACGCTCCTTGAGATCAGCCTTAGCAGCTTTGAGTGCTGCCTCGTCAGTGTACTGGTCGGGGTTGTTTAGCTTACCTTGCTCCTCCTCCTCGAAGCGTACGTTTTCGAGAACTAGTATCTCGCCCGGCTGAAGTGCTTGCGCCATCTCTTTTGCCTGAGCACCACGGCTCACAGGGCAGTGGATGACGGGTACATGGGTGAGCTCCTTGAGATGTGGCACGATGAGCGCAGTAGAGAGCTTGGGATCACGACCCTTGGGGCGACCGAGGTGCGTAGCGATGATGACGCTACCACCATCGGATAGGATCTTGCGTAGCGTAGGCAGGGCGGCACGCATGCGGGTGTCGTCGGTGATCTGCCCCTGATCGTCAAAGGGGACGTTGAAGTCTACACGAACGAGTGCGCGAAGACCTGAGAAGTCGAACTGATGAATATTTGTCATGAATAGAGGTATGTAATTAGTCTGTGTGAATGAACTTAGAAAGTGTTTATACGCTGATGAAGCCAAGTCTGTATCAGCTCCAGCAGATGACTCGGCACGCCTAGCTGCTGCAGGTCGTACATGCACTCTCCGTAGGCGGAGATAAGTCTCTTCTGCTGATGCTCGTCAGCAGCGGCGAGGAGCTTACCTAGAGCTTGTAGCGTGCCCTGCAGGTCTCCGCCGATGAGCGTAAAGAGAGCAGGCAGTAGGGGCGTGAACTCTTTGTATTGAAGCTCGAGAGAGTCTTTGTCCAGCTGATCGTATGAGGTGACGGGGCGACTGGCATAAGCCTTTGCCTCATCCCATCGCTGCGCCATCATGAGGCACCAAGCGATGAGTGGATAGAGCGTGTCGGGATGCTCGTCCTCAAATTCGCATTGTAGCAACAACGGGAGTGCCTTGTCGTAGAGACGGAGCTTCACATAGAGTACGCCGAGTAGTCGTAAGATAGCGAGTGAAGGCTTCGCTGGCTCTGCATGCTGGCGCACTTGCTCTAGCAATGCGATCGCAAGACCTGGTTGCTCCATGCGGTAGAGTATCTGTGCAATAAAGAGCGGACTGGTCTCGCCCGATAGTAGCTGCGGAGGAATCTGCTGCATGACGAAGTAAGCCTGCATGTACTTCTCCTCCTCGTAGTAGGTCTGTGCGAGGCGGTACATGAGCTGAGCACGAGCCTCAGGCTCTGAAGTGCGTCCGAGCTGAAACTGTATGGCAGCCTGCTCGCCGGCATACTCTTTCGTCTGAACGCAATAAGCTCGTAGCAAGTCGAGATGCTTGTCGTATAGCTCCTCTGTTTGCTTTTGGGCAAAGGGGTTGAGCTTGCCAAAGCGTATCTCAAAGGGAGTCTCTGCTGCCACCTTTGCTCCAATGAAGCTATAGATACGTGCCAGTTGACAGATATACCCTTGCAATGCTTTCGTATAGTCTTCCGCTGCTAGCAGTCGCCGCTCTTGTGGACGGAGATAAGGGGTACGGTTGATCACATTCTCCATAGCTAGGACGCCCTGGGAGATGCCTTGTAGCACATGACCAGGCAACTGGCTAATCCTAAAGATGGAGCCGTAGAAATCTATGTCTACCTGCTGGAAGATAGACTCCCGCAGTAGTGTCATGATCTGATCCTCACCGAGCTGGTACTCATTGCTAAACTGAGCCATCACAGCTCCTAGCGAACTGTGCTGCAGGTCAAACGGGATGAGCCAGTGCGCCTCATTGTCAAAGAAAGGCCCCTGCAGGAGCGAGCTAGTCGCAAAGGCATTGACATCGAAGCCTCGTGCCACGAGCCGCTTTAGTGCTTCGTACCCATCCTGTACATCGTCTACAAGGGGCAGTAACTCCTCCTCATCCCCGAAGACACTCTCGAAGGTGGCTGGACCCTCTCTATCACCTGTTGAGGAGATAATCTCCTGAAAGCGTTGCTGAAACTCAGGGCTGTTGAATCGCCCGAAGAGCTTCTGCACATACTCTACAACTTGTGGTGTATACTTCATGCGCAGGCGATGGCTCCAGACCATGTCATACTCCTCGAGGGTAATCGCCTCGCCGATCTGCTGGAGCGTATAGGGAAGCTGCTCCTCGTAGAGTGCTAGACGGCTACTATATAGTTCACCAACGAGTAGCACCCCGACGACGGTACGAATGCGCACCATCGTCTGCTCGCCTTGTGTCTTCATGAGCTTAGCGAGGAGCCAGCAAAGCTTGCCCCAATGCCACGAGCGTAGCAAAGATAGGGTGACAGCTGTGAGTGCTGCCTGCTGTACATAGTCGTCGAGCTGATCTAGTGAAGAGGAGATCTCATCGCTCCACTCCTGTGTGTAGAGTAGTCCCATCGAGAGCCTTGTAACCAGCTCGTCGTAGCGCGGACGGTCTACTGTGGCCAGGTTGGACTGAAGTGTCAGTTGCTCGACAACCATCGAGAGCCCACCATTGTCCAGCAGTAGGGAGTAGTACTTCGACTGCTTTTCGTACTGAGGCGATTGAGCTAACCACTCGGTATCTCTCAGAGCATCGGTCACCTCGTAGAGCGTCCGGAGCAGGTAGCTGTAGTTAGTCTCCAGTTCTGGATCTTGTATCGGCGACTCTAGGTATTGCAGCATCGTCTCTAGGATACGCTTTGCCGAGTGGTAGCGATCACGCTGCTCCACAGGAATACGCACATGAGACTGCATCTGCTCGCCTAGTAGCTTGACGGCTGCGGCGATCTGATGCTCAGAGATGAGCTGGTAGATGTCGTCTGTAACCATATATATAATGTGTACCTGCTCTTAGATGCTTAGCTGCTCACGTATAGCCTTGATGCGGTCGCGAAGTAGCTGCTCCGGATGATCGCAAGCGGGATCGGAGCCACGCTTGTAGGTGACACCGATGTAGTACTTGATCTTAGGCTCCGTACCTGAGGGACGTATCGAGAGCACTGTTCCATCGGCCGTGTGATACTGTAGTACATTGCTGGTTGCAGGCATTTTGATCGGGAAGGTCTCGCCACTCTTGAGGCACTTGCCTTCGAGCGACTGATAGTCTAGGATCTTCACCACGGGACTGCCCGCCAGCTCCTTCATTGGGTTGGATCGGTAGTCGACCATCATCTGGCTGATCTCCTGAGCTCCCTTGATGCCCTTGCGTACTACACTGACGCCCTGCTCGAGGAAGTAGCCATGCTCGTAGTAGATCTTCTCAAGAAGCATATCAATGGTTAGACCTTTGTCCAAAGCCCACGCCGTCAGCTCTGCAAAGATAGCGCAAGCCGACACCGAACTCTTGTCTCGTACGAAGCTCTCCCAGAGGTAACCATAGCTCTCCTCGCCGCCACCTATATAGCGCCGCTTGCCCTCCTGCTCGCGGATCTCATTAGCGATCCACTTAAAGCCTGTGTAGCAATCCATATAGTCCACTCCGTAGTCCTTCGCAATGGCGGGGATCAGCTCCGTGGTCACAATTGTTTTGACCACAAAGTCATCGGGACGTAGGTCGCCCAGCTCCTTGCGGCGCGCTATCGAGTAGTAGGTCAGCAGAGCGCAGATCTGATTGCCATTGATTAGGTGCATCTCACCCTGCTCGTTGCGCACAGCGACACCGATGCGATCGCCGTCGGGATCACTCGCTAGGACTAGGTCAGCACCCGTAGCCTCGGCACGCTCTATCGCCAGCTTCATAGCTGCTGGCTCCTCGGGGTTTGGCGATACGACCGTGGGAAAGTTGCCATCGATCACATCTTGCTCCGGTACATGGATGATGTTCTTAAAGCCAAAAGCCTCTAGCGCACGAGGCACGATGCGCACGCCTGTACCATGAATAGGTGTGTAGACGATCCCCATATCACGATGACGCTCTACCGACTCAGGCGAGAGCGATAGACTACACACATCGTGGATAAAGCGGTCGTCCATCTCGGCACCGATCATCTCGACGAGCGCTGGATTGCCCTGCCACTTCACTTGGTCAATGTTTGTGATGCTCTTTACCTCGTTGACGATTGCTTTGTCGTGCGGGGCTATGATCTGAGCGCCATCGCTCCAGAAGACTTTATAGCCGTTGTACTCCTTGGGGTTGTGCGAGGCCGTCACCATGACACCGCTCTTGCAGCCCAGCTGACGGATCGCATAGGAGACCATCGGGGTAGGGCGAAGTGCGTCGTAGAGGTAGACCTTGATGCCGTTTGCCGTGAGCACGTCGGCTGTCGTCTGAGCGAAGAAGGGGCTGTTGTTGCGCCCATCGTAGCCGATAGCGACGGAGATCTCTTCGCCAGCGAAGCATTGCAGGAGATAGTTGGCCAGTCCCTGGGTAGCCATGCCGACGGTGTATTTGTTCATACGGTTGGTGCCAGCGCCCATGATGCCGCGCAGCCCGCCCGTGCCAAACTCTAGTACTTGGTAAAATGCCTCCACGAGAGGCGTCTTATCCTCAGCTGCAAGGAGAGTCTCTACTTGCTGACGAGTCTCACTGTCGAAGGCGGGTGCGAGCCATTGCTTGGCACGATCTTGTGCCTGTTGTATTAGTTCGGGAGATAAAGTTGCCATAGAATGTTCTGTTGTTAGATTGGTTCTTATTCGATAGCACAAACTTACCAAATATATTTCAAACCAGCGACATCTTTCGCTTGCTCTCTCAGGAAGAGCCAGCCTATCTAGACAAAAGATTCTCTCCTAGATGCTGGCCGTTTGGAGCAAAATAGCTAACTTTGGGACGAGCAAGAGACAAGCTTGCGAATATGAACTAGAAAAACAGACCAATATGCCAACAGCCAAGAGTCAATCCAAGACGACGCCCCGCTCCAGTGCTAAGAGCAAGGCTACAAGTGTTTCGCACAGTAAGAACTTTGTCCTGGACACCAACGTCATCCTGCACGACTATGAGTGCATCGATAAGTTTGAGGACAACGACATTTATATCCCTATCGTAGTCCTCGAAGAGCTGGACAAGTTTAAGAAAGGCTCTGATCAGATCAACTTCAATGCACGAGCCTTCGTTCGCAAGCTTGATGAGCTGACGGGGGCTGACTTCTTCGAGCATGGAGTTGATCTAGGAGAGGGGAGAGGACGCCTCTACGTCTACCTAGGCAATAAGCCTCATGAGCGTGTGGCGCATGCCTTTGGGGAAAACATCCCAGACCACAAGATCCTGAGCGCCACACTGCACATCTCTGAGGCGAACGAGGGTGAGCAGACGATCCTCGTGAGCAAGGACATCAACCTCCGCATGAAGGCTAAGTCGCTCGGCATCCCTGTCGAGGATTACTTCAACGATAAGGTGCAGACCTTCGACCTCTTTGAGGAGGCTCAGCCAGTCTTCGAGGGGATCGATGCAGAGCTTATCAATCGTCTCTATAACAATGAGCAGGGAGTCCCACTTGATGAGTTTGAGTTTGGTAGCAAGATACTCCCTAATGAGTGCTTCGTCCTCAAGAGTGACCAAAGCAGTGTGCTGGCGCGTTACAACCCCTTTGAGGCGATGGTGCGACGGGTCGATAAGTACACCCACATGGGCATCACGCCTAGAAATGCGGAGCAAGCTTTTGCCTTCGACGTGCTGATGGATCCCAACGTGCTCCTCGTAGCACTCTCGGGCAAGGCCGGTACAGGTAAGACGCTCCTAGCACTCGCCGCAGCTCTAGACCAAGCTGACCGCTATGGGCAGATCATGCTGGCGCGTCCTATTGTGGCTCTCTCAAATAAGGACCTCGGTGCTCTGCCAGGTACGGAGCAGGAGAAGATACGTCCCTATATGCAGCCCCTCTTTGACAATCTGAATGTGATCAAGTCGCAATTTAAGGGCGGCAAGCAGCAGGCTGAGCTGGAGAAGCTACAACAGGACAATAAGCTCATCATCGAGGCTCTGGCCTATCTGCGTGGTCGTAGTCTGGCGGACGCTATCGTGATCGTCGACGAGGCGCAAAATCTAACCCCGAACGAGGTCAAAACGATCATCACACGTGCCGGAGAGGGGACGAAGATGATCTTCTGCGGTGACGTGGAGCAGATCGATTCGCTTTATCTAGACAGCCAGAGCAATGGTCTGGCCTACATGATCGATAAGATGCGTGGCGAGACGCTTTTCGCACACGTCAACCTGATCAAGGGTGAGCGCAGCGAACTCAGTGAGCTGGCTTCACACCTACTCTAATGCTATAGATACTAGTGCTACTAGAGGCTTAGTAGCACTAGTACAATATCCTAAATCTGTAATATGAAAGAAACTATATCTTCCTCAGGAGCTCGTGACAAAGCTGTCGAGGGGCTCTCCCTCCTAGGCAATAAGCGCACAGTCTACGCACAGGACTACGATCCGAGTGTGCTGGAGGCTTTTGAGAATAGGCATCAAGACCGAGACTATCACGTACGCTTCGAGTGCCCTGAGTTTACAGCTCTCTGTCCTATCACCGGGCAGCCTGACTTCGCCACTATATATATAGAGTATGTCCCAGACGTGCGTATGGTCGAGAGTAAGAGTCTCAAGCTCTATCTCTTTAGCTTTCGCTCGCATGGCGCCTTTCATGAGGATTGTGTCAACATCATCATGGATGACCTGATCCGTCTGATGGACCCGAAGTATATCGAGGTGACGGGCGATTTCTCTCCACGAGGGGGTATCAGCATTGTGCCTTTTTGCAATTACGGTCGTCCAGGCACGCCCTACGAGTCGTATGCTCGTGAGCGTATGCTCGCCTTCCACCACTAGAGATCTAGTCGTATGCTAAGCTCTCAAAAGAAGTATCTTGTCATCATCAATCCTATCTCTGGCACCTCTAGGAAGACGAGTCTGCCAGAGCTCGCATCAAGGCTTTGACACGGTTATCGCGATCGGTGGGGATGGTACGATCAATGAGGTAGCCAACGCAGTGCGTCCTACGGATATGTCTCTCGGTATCGTCCCGATGGGTTCGGGCAATGGATTGGCGCGCTCTCTAGACATCCCGCTGGACCCCGAAGCTGCCCTAGAGGTTATTCGCCGAGGGTATGTCAAGCGGATCGACTGCTGCGAGGCCGATGGAGTTCCCTTTTTCGTGACCTTCGGCGTGGGCTTTGATGCTCAGGTGACCGCTAGCTATGATCAGAAGAACTTTCGAGGGCCGCTCTCCTACGTTCTCTCGACGGTCGATCAGTTTATCAAGCACAAGTCCTCGCTCTATCGCCTTCATCTCAATGGTGAGGTGATCGAGCAGAAAGCCTTTCTCGTGACCTGCGCTAATGCAGATCAGTATGGTAATAATGCGATCATCGCACCCGATGCTGAGCTAGATGACGGACTCTTTGACGTGGTGGTCATTAGAGATATGTCTTTGCTCAAAGCGCCTCAAGTGGCCATCAGTCTCTTTACGAAGCGTGTGGATGAGAGTGCCTCTATCGACATTTATCGCACGGATCATCTCATCATAGAGCGTGAGAAGGAGGACTATGCGCAGGTCGACGGTGAGCTCATCGAGCTGGGACGTCGCATCGAGATCACAATCCAAAAGCAGCAACTGCCCATCTTAGTCCCGCTGCCCAAAAGCTAGTATAAGAGCTAGCACTAAGCACTACACCTATCTTTCGTTGTTTAGTTGGGACGTGTAAACGTCTCAACAGAGGTCAGCTTCCTTTCCTCTGTTGGAACGAAACATTTCCTCCCTTGGAAAAGAAAGTTTCCTCCCTTGGAAATTTATTTTTCCAAGCTTGGAAGCTTTTCGGAAAGTTAACAAACGAAGCGCCCGATAGGTGGCTGACGTAGAGAAATAGCGAGATAAAACAAGAGCCTGCCCGCTAGTTAGCGAGTAGGCTCTTGCTCTGTTTAGTGCGCTGGGAGTGTCGTACTGGGACGACATGCTCCTGCTTAGCGGCGTAAGTAGCGCGTGTTTAGGCGGATTTGCTTGCCCGCTTGTGGCTTGTAGTCATCGCCAGAGAAGAAAGATGCAGACATAGTAGAAGATCCTAGCCCCGAGAGCTTCACTATATGTAGTGATACATTCTCCTTGGCGTTGTAGTAGTACCAATATTCGTTGCCTAGACTACTTGTATCCGTACCAGTGTATTGGTAGCCCGCTTTCTCGAGGACAGCTTTGAGCTCCTTGTCGATACCCGTCTTAAACTGCTTAGCGTGGTTGATGGCTAGTCCTCCATTATCATAAACGTGCATCGTAGCCTCTGTGGCATTGTAAGAGGGGTAGTAGTAATAGCCATTAATGGCGGCGGAAGAATCTTTTTGAGGGCTTTTAATTAAGACTTGCAGGTAAGTAGAGGAATAGTCTATCTTGCCATCATCGCCTTTTCCAGGAGCGTTGTAGGTGACGTTCTCCCCCTTAGCCATCTCACTGGTGTAGATAGAGCCTGCGGGTGTCCCCGGGGTAGGCACGTCAGCGGGGTTGAACTTCTCGCCAAAGTTGTAAGAGGGGAAGATGCTGGTGTCCTCTGCGGGGGGTGGTGTGGGAGCCTCCTCCTTGGCAGAGAAGCTAAAGGCGATACCCTGACCACCCTCCATAATGAGGAGCGTGTAGTAGTCGTTTTCGCTGGTGTAGGTCTTATCGCTAATGTCTGACTTCTGAGGCTTGCTAAAGCCGTTGCGTACAAACCACTCGGCAACATCGGGATTGCTCTCGACCATATCTAGGGTGAGTGCATAGCTGAGTGCCAGGATACCAGGCTTGTAAGTTTCTCCCTTGGACGTGTAGCCCTGTGGGTAGTAAGCGACTAGGTCGAAGTTGCCCTTCTGCTTATCCTTCGTGATGAAGTTGGCACGCTTGGGGTCACTCTGTGCCTTCTCCTGTCTGAGTCCTAGAGCAGCCTCATACTTGCGGATCTCATCGAGAGAGGTCTCCTGAGCTTTCTTGCTGGAGAAGGGGAAGTCCTTGAGACTCTTGTCAAAGTTGCCCGTAGCAACCGACCCAGGCATCGGGATAAATGAGAGCTGCGCGAAGCCTGGAGTGTCAGCTAGAGAGACACCCACGACAAGGTTGCCCTTGCGGTACATAGGCGTCTTACTGGAGTTCTTGTCTAGTGCCTCAAAGCCATCGTTGATGGTCATAATGTCGAAGTCTTGTCTGATGGTGCCATCTTCGGTGTAGACAAGCTTTTTGTCTAGAAGTAGGGTGGATACTTGCAGTTTGCCCTGACCCGCATCGCCGACGAGGTAGATGCGTAGCGGCTGCTTGCCACTCTTGTCCTGTGTGTTGAAGACGTAGCTCTTGACTTTTTTGTCTTTGAACTCGGATACCTTCTCCGTTTGTAGTATGGCTCCGTGGGCGGCCTCCCACTTCTTGAGCGGCAATTCACCCGTCGTAAAGTCTACGAAGGGTATCGGCAGATGCTTCAGATTGCCGTCAGCATCTAGCTCATAGATAGGTGTGTACTCGCCCATCGGGATCGTGTCCTTTTTGTTGGGATCGCCACCATCATCTGGAGAGCTGGGGCTACAACTGACTAGCCCAAAGCAAGTTGACAAGATCAATGCAAGGGCCAAATAGATTTGCTTATTCATAAGTATTCTAACCTGGTTAGTGTATATATCAGCGATGTCTTAGAGACTAAATAGCGAAGGGAGGCAACCTACAGCAGATGCTTATCGTCATCAAGTTGAAGAAATCGGCCTCCCCTATGGACAAAGGTACGAAAACAAAGAGAACTACCTCTGGTCTGATAAACGGTTCCTCCGCTGGAACCTACTAGCGGGCTACACATTTAATGTGTTGGTGATGGCTTTTAGTCTAAAGCCTGCAATGCGGCATAGCGACGAACTAGCTGCGTCATGATAGAGAGGCAGCGCTCCATGGCATCGAGCGAGCAGTACTCGTGGATGGAGTGGAAGTTGCTCCCACTGGTGAAAATGTTGGGGCAGGGGATGCCTCGCTCCGAGAGAACTGCCCCGTCGGTGCCGCCCCGTATCGGCTGGATGATAGGCTTGACACCGACCGCCTCATAGGCTGCGATAGCGTGCTTGATGACCTCTGGGTGCGGAGCGATGTAGTCGTACATGTTGCGGTACTGGTAGGAGACTTCGACCGCTAGCTGTGCGGTGTGTGGCTCTTCGTTGATCTGCTGAGCTACCTCTCGGATGCGTGCGATGCGCTGCTCTAGGAGCTGGCGATCGTGGTCGCGTATGATGTACTCAGCAATTGCGGACGAGACATCGCCCGACATGTGACATAGGTGCAGGAAGCCTTCCCGTCCCTGGGTCACCTCGGGTCGCTCGTGCGTGTAACCTAGTCTGTAGTCGAGCTTGATGAGCGACTGAAGTGCGTGACGCATCGTGTGGTAGGCACTGCCTGGGTGGACGTTGTGTCCCGTGGCGGTGATGCGTGCAGAGGCTGCGTGAAAGCATTCGTACTCAAACTCGCCCTCGAGTCCTCCGTCGATGGTGTAGGCGTAGGTCGCCTGAAGCTGGCTCTCGTCAAAGGATTCCAGCCCTCGCCCTACCTCTTCGTCTGTCGTGAAGGCTAGTGCGATAGGTCCGTGCGCTAACTCGGGCTTGCTCTGCAGCTCCGCAGCAAGAGTCATCAAGATGGCGACGCCTGCCTTGTCATCGGCTCCGAGGAGTGTCGTCCCGTCGCTCGTGATAAGCGTATGCCCCACATAGCGCAGCAGGTCGGGGTAGTCGCTGGGGCTCAGTATGCTGCCCTTGAGCTGGATAGGCTTGCCGTCGTAGTTGGGGTGGAGACAGGGAGAGACTTTTTCGCCTGGAGCTTCGGGCGAGGTGTCTACATGAGCGAGGAGGGCGATGCGGGGCACCTCTTCGTAGCCAGCGGTGGCGGGGATTTGCGCTATCAGATAGCCTGCATCGTAGCAGGTGGAGGGTATCTGTAGCTCCGCTAGCTCAGTGTGGAGCAGGTGGAGCAAGTCCCACTGACAGGAGGTCGAGGGCTTCGTAGGGCTATTCGGATCGGAGGTGGTGTGAACCTTTACGTAGCGGAGAAATCGCTCTAGGAGTTGGCTCATAGCGTATTCCGATGCTTAGCGCTGCTTGATGATACTGTTGATGACACGGCAAGTGCAGATGAGCTTGCCACTCTGGGTGGAGTAGATGTCTACGTTCCAGACATGCGTGCTGCGCCCCTTGTGAAGTATCGTGGCGACGCCGCGCACGGTGTCGCCGACGACTGTCGAAGAGACGTGGTAGCCACTCACCTGCATGCCGACTTGTATCTCGCCTTCGTTAGCTATGGCTACTGATCCTAGTCCTGCAAGGGTCTCTGCAAAGGCTAGCGAAGCCCCTCCGTGCAGTATGCCCATCGGTTGTCTCGTGCGATTGTCCACGGGCATCGTACCCGTGACATAGCCACGGGCTATCTCT
>QWCB01009014.1_pt1 | contig 13229 bp, 10 predicted proteins | sample 1972511 | NCBI WGS metagenome assembly QWCB01 (sample SAMN09866719, study PRJNA288562) | Human gut metagenome isolate term5_stool, whole genome shotgun sequencing... | isolation source: gut | host: Homo sapiens | place: USA: California
CAACTTAAAGAGCGCTCCTAGGATAACCACTGCGGCACCCCAGCTGTATGCGAAGTTGAGCACTCTGCGCCCTTTCTTACTGGAGAGATACATCTCCAGACCATTCTTGTAGCGTCTATATTTCTTTGTCATGAGTCTATCTATCTGAAGGGTAAAGCCATCGTTAGGGCTGTCTGTTGCGTTGCTTATTTGGAGTTGTTGATGATGCTGCGCACACAGCGGAAACCAATGTAAGAGTGCGCCTCATCTTGTGGTGCGTAGATGCGTCGTGTGGATCTGATGAAGCGAAGGACGTCCTTCCACGAGCCGCCCTTGGCGACCTTGCGCCGTAGCATCGTGTTGTCCTCGCGAGCTGCGTTGTAGTACATCTGCGGATTGACATCGTCCACCATCTCGTAGCTAGAGACGAAGTAGCTCGAGCTGGTCCACTCCGCCACGTTGCCCGCCATATCGTAGAGCCCGTAGTCATTGGGCGAGAAAGTGCTTACCTGCGAGGTGATCACCTGCCCGTCGGCTGCGTAGTCTCCCTCGAAGGGCTTGAAGTTTGCCAAGAAGCAGACATCTTCCGAGTCTAGGTCTTCGCTATTCCACGGGAACTTCGTGTTAGTCCGTCCAGCACGCGCAGCGTACTCCCACTCCGCCTCGGTAGGTAGTCTAAACTCTGGCACGATCGCTCCCTCGGGTAGGTTCAGCCCCTTGCGGTAGTTGTCCGTGCGCCAGTGGCAGAAAGCGGTCGCTTGCTCCCACGAGACACCCACTACGGGGTGATTGTCGTAGCGAGGGTGGTTGAAGTAAGTGCGGGTGTAGATCTCATTCTTAGAGTTGGGGTAGTCGTTGACCCAGACTGTCTCGTCGGGGTAGATCGCTACGATGTAAGTATTGAGGAAGTCGTACTCACTAGCGAGCTGACGTGTGATCGTCTCACGGATTATCTCGCCACGATCGTTGACGTAAGCTGTGTCTTTAGAGATCATCACTGGCTCCTGAACGCCCTTGCTAGCACGTACCTCCTGCTGTAGGTTGTTGCGGTAAAGCGCCGCTGCGTGGTAGTCGTAGACCTCATACTTGTAGAGCATCTGCTTAGGATCAAGCTTGCGCTCGCCCGTCACGGGGTTCGTGTAGTAGACACTCTCCATCGCCTCCAGCTCCTGTTCTAGCGCACGCTTAGGATTGGGTAGCGGCTGAGACCAGTCGAGGTAGGGCTTGATGGGGTCACCATACTTGTCCGTAGTAATCTTGTAAAGCGGGTTACCACCGTAGAGCGGGTCAGCGAGACGCTCGCGAACGATCGAGTCACGCACATAGTAGACGAACTGTCGCCACTGCGCATTGGTCACCTCCGTCTGATCCATCCAGAAGGCATCTACCGAGATCGCCCGGTACTCAGCAGGGAGTCCCCAGACCGTGTCCGCCTCACGCTCGCCCAGCACAATGTGCCCTTGCGGTATCTGCACCATACCATAGGGTGCAGGCTCACTCCACGAGGAGAGCCCTACGCCCACTAGCTCGGCACTCACGCCAGAGCCACGCTTGGGAGCGCAGCCCACCATGCTCAGCACGGAGATGAAGAGTAAGAGCAGTGCCAAAGCTCCTAGTAGGGGCAAGGCTCCTGCTCTGATTCTAGTCCTAAGCCTTTGTACGGAACGGGCGTCATGCGCGCTCTCAGACGGACTGCTGTATGTCGGCAAAGCTTCTTTCATAGCTTCTAAGTTGTTTCAGAGTTCTATTTAATAGTGAGACGTACGGGCTAAAGGAGTCGGATGCTCTTGTAGCTGTTGGTCCCTTTCTTGTGGCTAGACATCGGAAGCGCATAGGTTATCACCAGTTCGTGACTGCCCCAGTTGCCCCTCGCCAACTGACTCGTAGGCATCTCAAAGAGGTAACCCACGTGACACTTGCCAAAGAGCGCTCCCAGCCGTAGCCCCGCCGCTTGCAAAGGTCGGTACATCAGACCAGCCTCCCACCGCTGCGCAAGGCGCACATCTAGGTTGACATCCACCCGCCACGACGTCAAGTTTGTCGAGGCAAATAGTGAGGGGTGCCACGATAATAACGCACCTGGTGGTGTAATATTGTACCCACAGACCGCATTGATGTGTATCGGCACCTTCTGATAGTAAAGCCTATCGAGGGTGATGCGCGGCACCGTGAGGTGACGCCCCGAGACACCGATGAAGTACCGAGGCGTGTGCCATAGGATTCCCGCAGAGAGATCAAAGTTGCGCCCCGACACAGGCGTCTGTGGCAGCGAAGGGTCATTTGGCGTCATAGCCCCTCCATCTGGTATGTGAGCCTTAGTGCCGTCGTATAGGAGGTTGATCATGCCTAGCCCCGTGCCGATAGAGAGGATTTTGTCCCCCTTCCAGCGAAGCTGAAAAGCATACTCCGCTTGTGCCTCCGTACGGGTAAAGAGTCCAGCACGCTGGGCTACGACCACTAGCCCCACACCGTGGTAGCTCTTGCCCCACTGCTGCTCCGTATGAGCCGATACAAAAAGGTTCGCAGGAGCTCCCTCTATACCGATCCATTGCTGGTGATAGGCAGCCGTAAGAAGCAGATCTTTCTGCAGACCAATAGCTGCCGGGTTGTAGTAGTTCTGTAGTCGTCGGTAGTCCGAGAAAAGCGGGTCCACCTGCGCCAGCGAACGCATCGGGAGCCAGCAGGTCACGATGAGTAAACATAGCAAGAGCCTCCCAAGAGACTTATGACCCCACATCTCCGTAGTGCATACGCCCCCCTCCGACTGGTGCTCATCTGGCGCAAGCCGTATAGCGCAGATCCGTAGTGGGCGCGTCTCTTTCATCCTAGGTGGCGTGTAGTCATAAGCTAATAGCTATGCAGAGATTCCCCGATTATGAGTCAGGGTCTATAGTGGCGGTGCTAGTACTCCTCCTCGTTGAAGAAGAAGTCCTCCTTGCTAGGGTAGTCCGGCCATATATCCTCAATGGTCTCATATTCCTCGCCCTCGTCTTCGATCTCCTCAAGGTTTTCGATCACCTCGATGGGCGCACCTGAGCGCTGAGCATAGTCGATAAGCTCTTCTTTGGTAGCAGGCCAGGGAGCATCCTCTAGCTTTGAGGCCAATTCTAACGTCCAGTACATAGTTAGTCAATTTCAATGGTTACATAATAAGATGTATCCTATCGGAGAGAACGGCAGTGTCTCTAGATTATTGCACACCTCGACCGACTCGCCCCAATAGGTAGTCTCCTACGAGCGTGCAAATATAGACAACCTAGACCACATTTACAACTACTGATCGAGCCCATATAGGGCAAAGCTCACGAGCAGCGATTTGTCGGAGGGTGTGTAAAGCGAGATAACGAGGCGTAGGAACGCTCGGATAGTCTCTAGCGAGAGGGCGTCCGTCCATACATGGCGATGTCTTAGCTGTTCGTATCCTGTTGATTCCGTAGTATATACGAGTTCCAAAAATAGTTCCCCTCTTGGAACTTTTTAGTTCCAAGGCAGGAACTTTTCGGTTCCAGCGGAGGAACTTTTCGGTTCCTCCGTTGGAATTGTTCACTCTCCACGTGGAGAGGGGCTCACGAGTATCAGTTTGCGAAATTTATGTTGGAAACGGGCGGCGCGGCTATAATTGCTTGAGTACCTTCACGAGATGCTCACCGATGTTGATGGTGTAGCCCTGCTGGATGTAGACGACTCGATTGAATGTGTCGCAGATGAGGAAGATGCGTATGATTGCTCGGCTCATGATTTGGAGCGATCAAGCCTAAGATGTAGTAGCCACGTCCGGTGGTCGAGATGAGGCTCTTGGTGGTCTGTGTGGCGAGGTCGTAGTAGAGGTTCTCCGCATTAAAGTTGCCGATGACTTGTACCCCCTCATTGCTCTCTCGCATGGTGAGCTGTACGGTAGTGGTCTCCCCACGCTTGATCTCAAAGACTTCGCTATGCGTGAGCACGGCACCGCTAGCCATACGTGTGCCGGTGGTCAATAGATACCGACCCTCGTCTAGGGGGATGCCCTGGGCAAAGTCACGACTCCAGGTAGCCTCCTCGTCGAAGGTCAGCAGCGAGGTCTTGCCATCTACGATGCGACTGATGGTAAAGTGCGCATAGTATTTAGGATCGCTGATATACTTCGAGGGGGTATAGCGTAACTGAAGTGTGCCCTGAGGGGCGGTGGCTATGGGGCTAACTTGGTCGTGCCAGAGGACGTCAACCCAGTGATCGTCTGTGTAATACTGCAGCTTGCCATTGATCTCGTTGATGCGTGCGGGCCATCCGAGACTACGGGCTGCTGCTACGAAGAAGATGTTTCTGCCTAGCTCATCGGTCTGTCGCTCGCGGTAGACGCTCATGGGCTGCATCCTCAGGCGCTGCGGGTTCTGATCCGTTACTAGCTTAACATTGGCTAGCGTCCAGTCGATCAGCTCTTGTGGTGAGCGGAGGGCTGCTAGCTGCTCGCGGAGGAAGCGCTTGTATGGTGTGAGCCACTCTAGCTCTACGCGGGGATTGAGGACGTATTTGCAGTAGATCTCTGACTGATTGGTCTCGGCGGTCTCACTGTCTTGTAGGACTTCTAGTGAGATGTCTCGCAGATCCTTTTTCGTTAGGACGGAGAGGAGCTTCTGGGCCATCTCTTTGTTGCCTGCTTGCTCCACAAACTGCTGAATGGTGGCGTGATTGCCTCGTGACTCATCGACCATCGTTGCCTCGTAGGCTTGCCGGATGCTATCCTCGTAAGCTAGACGCTCGTTGTTGATGCGTCGCATCTCTTCGGAGACTGGAGGCAGGGAGCCAGATATGCTAGGCGGTGTAATGGTTTCGTCGAGAACCTTAGGCAGGCTCTCGGACGATAGGATCACGGTCTCTACGGGCTTGGCACCGAAGGAGACTCTCTTCAGGGCTATGTCTCCGTCCTTTTCGACCCATACCATCATATCCCCGCGCCCAGCCGTGAGCTTGGCTCTTCCCAAGGCATCGGTAAACTTAGAGGCTACGGTGAAGTACTCCGCATAGTTGTACAGCTTGAAGTCTACGCGGGCATTGGCTACAGGCTCGCCAGCGGGCGTCTTCACCTCGATGGTGAGATCGGAGCTAGGGGCATAGTGGTCGATCACATTGATCTCTGTGAAGAAGGGCGTCCGCTGGATCACCTCTTCGGGCCCGTCGTACGCTCCAAACACTTTGGTGTGCATGAGCATACCGCGCGAAGCACTCTCGTTGAACCACCCGAGGTTGAGTACAGGCTCAGGCTCACACGCTCCTAAGAAGTACCACTTGCCATCGACCCACGCCTCGACCCACGCATGGTTATCGTCCGTGTGCGCCCAGCGGGGCGTGTAGACCTGCCTAGCGGGTATGCCCACAGAGCGGAGTGCCGCGACGAGCAGTGTGCTCTCTTCGCCACACCGTCCGTAGGCTGTACAGACAGTCGCTAGCGGGCTACTGGTGCGAGCGTCTGAGGGGCGGTAGGTGACCTTTTCGTGGCACCAGTGGTTGACCTCCAGCACAGCATCATACATAGACATGCCGATGACACGATCTTTGAGTTCCTTATAGAAGACCTCTCGACTATTGTCCAGGTTCTCATTATTTACCCTAATCGGTAGGACGAAGTGTCTGAACTCCCGCTCGGGTATCTGCTTGCCCCACGGCATCTCTTGGCGAGTCTGTAGTGAGAGTCGCACATTGTGCTCGTAAAAGGCTCTGCTATAGTCACACCGGTCGGGTAGGGGTAGGTACTGATAGAGGAAGTCTAAGTACTGCTCGACCTGATCGCTACTCGTTGGAGTAGCGGTTGGCTTCGTTTGCGCTAGAGCCAGCGATCCGCTTAGGAGCATCACTGTGATGAGGTAAAGGAGAGCTTTTCGTGTCATAAGATTTAGATAGAGAGTTGTATTTGCTGTACAAAGATAAGTGTTTAGTGAATAGCCTTTAGGAAGTTGCGAACGATATCTGCCGAAGTCTCCTGCCTGCCGTCTGGTAGGCGTTGAGATGCCGAGCCATGTATCTCCTGAGCGCCCGTCTCGGTGAGTATGCGCCGGATGTTACTTGCCGTCACACCGCCACCAGGTAGTATCGTAATGGCTCCCGCAGCTCGCTCGATGAGCTGACGAATGATAGGTATGCCCGCCTCCGCAGTCTCCTTAGTACCAGAAGTGAGAATACGTGTGCAGCCCAGTGCACCGATCGTCTCCATAGCTTCTAGCGGATTCTGAGACTGATCAAACGCCCGATGAAACGTGAAGGAGACTCCCTGAGACCGCTCCAAGAGCCGTCTCGTGGCAACCACATCTACTGTGCCAGCGGGGGTCATAGCGCCACTGACGATAGCATCAGCGTAGGGTAGCACCGCCTCGATGTCCCGCTCCATGACGCGCAGCTCCTCCTCGGAGTAGACGAAGTCTCCCTCTCGCGGACGGATCAAGACGTGGATGCGAAGCTCGGGATAGAGGGCGCGAACCTCTCTCAGAAGTCCTATAGAAGGTGTTAGTCCCCCCACAGATAGTGCTGAGCATAGCTCTATACGCTTAGCTCCTCCAGCCACAGCGGCCTGCACACTCCGCATACTTGCTGTGCACACCTCTAGCGTGTAGTCTCTTACCTCGTTGCGCTTGCCAAAAGTCACTTCCTGCGTCATACCATAATTGAGTGGATTGTTTCTTTGCTGCGACAAACTTACTAAAAACGGTCCGTAATACACACTTTCTCTATCTCCCCAGATTCCGCAAGTCTCACTACAAATCAGCCGACCGTCACAACGTGTGGCCCTACATCGGGCTACACGTTTTATCTCCAAACGGCTTTAGAACGATAGCCACGTGGAAAATTTCAAATCTCCACGTGGCTATTTTTTATTTTCCACGGAGGAAAGAATCATTTCCTCCGAAGTTTCATTCCATTCTTCCGAAGTTTCATTTGATTCCTCCGAAGTATTCTTGCTTGCCTACGTGGAGAATTTTCTTTTTCTACGTGGAGATTTGCGATTTTCCCCGTAGAGATTGGCTCATGCATAATGATCAGCTCGCATTTGATAGTTGAATTTATGCTCTAGTCGAAAGGTGGCGTAAGTAAAGTAATTTGTATAACTTTGCGACATCGGTCAGCTCCTGCTACACTCGTCGCTCTCTAGTTAGAGGCGATGTGATGTGGAGCGGGTTGCCGTGGAGCGCGTCGTACGAAGTGGCGATGCGTCTCGCTGTGAGGCTACTACAGATGTGGAGGTACTCACGAATGTGTAACGCAGTAAAATTGTAGTATGTCACGCCTCCTAACGATAGGGGAGTGGCGCAGTATGATGTCGGATTTGGTGTCGCCTTTTAAGGCTTTTCTCAAGCAGCACGGCTATCAGATGACTTCTGAGCGAGTAGAGATCGCTCAGGTGGTCAGTCAGCAGCGTCGTGTCTTTACGACTGAGGAGCTGATGGCTCGGCTGAAGGAGGAGGGCTATCGCCAGAGCCGTGGCACGGTCTATAGTACGGTGCATCTGCTAGCTGAGGCGGGGCTGATCGTACAGCTTCCGCAGTCGAACGAGGCACACTATCTGACCAGTGAGCAGGCTAGTCTCTATGCTGTCTGTCGCTGTCGTTGCTGTGGAGCTGAGGTGCTCTATAGACAGCCTCGACGTCTCAAAGCGCTACGTCATACTACGACGCATCGATATCGTCTGGCACAGCCTCTGCTGATCTTCTACGGACTATGCCAGCATTGCGAGCGTGAGACTGCTAAAACGAATAATAAGAAGTCGGCGACCCAATCGGGTATGCAACAACAAGCACCCGCGAGTCGCTGATCGATAGAGATATATTAAGATATGAACAAGAAAAAGGTAGACGTCCTACTCGGACTACAATGGGGCGATGAGGGCAAAGGCAAGATCGTTGACGTCCTGACCCCGGGCTATCAGATGGTCGCACGCTTTCAAGGAGGCCCTAATGCGGGGCATACACTGGAGTTTGAGGGACAGCGCTACGTATTGCGTTCGATCCCCTCAGGTATCTTCCAGGGCAACAAGCTTAACATGATCGGCAATGGTGTCGTACTCGACCCTGTCCTACTACGTGAGGAGGCTGAGCAACTGGCTCAGAGCGGGCACGACATCAAGAAGCGTCTAGTCATATCCCGCAAGGCGCACCTGATCCTCCCGACGCACCGCTTGCTAGATGCTGCTCAGGAGCTCTCTAAGGGTGCTGCTAAAATTGGCACTACAGGCAAGGGTATAGGTCCTTGCTATACCGACAAGGTGGCTCGTACGGGACTACGCATCGGTGACATCGAGCGAGACTTCGAGACCCGCTACAAAGCTGTACGGGATCGTCACGTGGACCTTTTGCAGAAGATGGGTGCTGATCTTTCTAAGCTGCCTGAGATGGAGGAGGCTTTCTACCAAGCCATTGAGTACCTCAAGGGATATCAGTTTGTAGATAGCGAGATCCTCATCAATGAAGCTCTCGAGGAGGGACTGAACGTCCTTGCTGAGGGTGCTCAGGGCTCGCTACTGGATGTGGACTTTGGCACCTACCCCTTTGTGACGAGCAGTAACACGGTGAGTGCTGGTTGCTGTATCGGTCTCGGCATCTCGCCTAAGGCGATAGGTCGCGTCTACGGTATCTTCAAGGCATACTGTACGCGTGTCGGATCAGGACCCTTCCCCACAGAGCTACAAGATGAGGTGGGGCATCTGATGGCTGACCGTGGACATGAGTTTGGCGCAGTCACGGGACGTCCTCGTCGTTGTGGCTGGATAGACCTTGTAGCCCTGCGCTACACGATCATGCTCAGCGGTGTGACGCATCTGATCATGATGAAGAGTGATGTGCTAGACACGCTCTCTACGATCAAGGCTTGTGTCGCTTACCGCATAGGAGATAAGGAGTACAAGAATATGCCGTACTCACTCGAGGCTGACATAGAGCCTATCTACCAGGAGTTACCCGGCTGGCAGACGCCACTGGATGGTTGTCGCTCTGAGCAAGATCTACCAGATGCCTTCCGTCACTATGTAGCCTTTCTAGAGGCGCAACTACGAGTACCTATCTCGATCATATCTGTAGGGCCTGACCGCTCACAGACCATCATGCGCAAGCTCAACAATGAACTATAAAGAAACGGTAGACTATCTATAGGCAATCCACAGCGATACATTCGCACCATCCATGTGGGTGGTACAAATGGTAAGGGTTCGACCACTTCGCTCATAGCCTCTGTACTGACAGCTGCAGGCTACAAGGTGGGACTCTTTACCTCGCCACATCTAGTGGACTTTCGTGAGCGCATACGGATCAATGGTGAGATGATCTCCGAAGAGGAAGTGGTCGCCTTTGTTGAGCGGACACGTCCCCTGATTGAGTCTGTCGGTCCCTCATTCTTTGAGTACACGACCTTGATGGCGTTTGAGCATTTTCACACCCATGAGGTGGACTACGCTGTCATCGAGGTGGGACTAGGAGGGCGGCTAGACAGTACCAATGTGATACTGCCTAAGCTCTCGATCATAACCAATATCAGTCTGGACCATACACAATATCTCGGCAATACGCTCGAAGCGATTGCTTACGAGAAGGCGGGCATCATCAAGGAGGGCGTCCATGCAGTCATTGGGAATGCTGGAGGCTCTGTACGTGAGCTCTTTGAGGAGGTGGCTGACGAGCGTCATGCGCCGATTACCTTCTGCGAAGATGAGCACACGATCAAGCGATACGATGAGCTACACCCTGGCATGCGACTAGACTCCGTCGACTATGGTCTCCTAGAGACGCCACTCTCGGGTGATGCGCAGCTGGAAAATGCTCATACCGTCCTAACCGCATTACGCATTCTAGACGACAAAGTACTTGACACACCGCTCTCTCATGAAGTGGTGGCACGTGGCTTTGCTGAGCTATACAAGCTCTCGGGACTACGTGGTCGCTGGGAGATGCTCTCGACAGATCCACATATCGTCTGCGATACGGCTCACAATCCTGCTGGGATCGCTGTCGTAGCACATCAACTCGAAGAGGAATCCTATGATCACCTATATATAATAATAGGTATGAGTGCAGACAAGGATATAGATACCAATCTGGCCCTTCTGCCCTCATCAGCTCGCTATTACTTCTGCACGACGGCATCACAGCGTACGCTACCCGCCGAAGAACTACAGCAACGTGCTGAGGCTATTGGTCTAAAGGGAAATGCTTATCCATCGGTAGAGCAGGCTCTGCGGGAAGTCTTAGCACATGCTAATGCTGGAGACTTGATCTTCGTCGGAGGCAGCAACTTCATCGTTGCCGAGTTGCTCAAGAGCTATCCCTTGATACAAAAAGAGCGTCCGGTCCATCAATGAGGGCTAGACGCTCTATCTATAACTACGCATCAACAAACTAAACATACTACATAAAGTAATGACTGAAACTATGCAACTAAAGACCCTGCGAGACAGCGCTCTACCGTCTTCGGCACCTATGGAGGTAGTGAGTTCTTTATCAACGTATTCTTCTTCTTCCTCATCTTCGCTGGTATCATCCTGGACAAGATGGGGGTACGCTTTACCTTCCTTCTATCAGGCTCTCTGATGGTGATCGGAGCGTTGATCAAGCTGTATGCACTGAGTCCCGCATTTAATGCTGGTGGCTTTGGGTATAACTTTTTCAATAGCTTCTGGCCAGCTATGCCAGCCTCTGCAAAGCTAGCTTGTGTGGGCTTTGCGCTCTTCGGGTGCGGTACAGAGATGGGAGGCGTGACGGTCTCTCGATCGATCGTTAAGTGGTTTGAGGGCAAGGAGATGGCTCTAGCAATGGGTATTGAGATGGCTGTAGCTCGTCTTGGCGTCTTTGCTGTATTTTGGCTCTCACCAATGATTGCTGAGCAGTATGGTACCGTACGTGCGTCTGTCTTCTTTGGCACCTGTCTCCTTGTAGTGGCTCTACTCCTTTACGTGGTCTACTTCTTTATGGATAGAAAGCTTGACCAACAGCTAGAAGCCGCTCATGCTGCTGTAGAGCAAGAGGAGGAAGAACCTTTTAAGTTTAGAGACCTCGGCCATGTCTTTGGCAATTCGATGTTTTGGATCGTTGCGATCCTCTGCGTGCTCTACTACTCAGCTATCTTCCCCTTCCAGTCAGCTATCTTCCCCTTCCAGAAGTTTGCTACCGAGATGCTTGTGAGCAACGTGGGCTTTGAACCAGATGTGGCTGCTAAGATCTTTAGTCTCTTCCCTGTAGGAGCTATGGTTATAACCCCAATCTTGGGCTTCTACCTAGATGCTCGTGGTAAGGGCGCGACGATGCTGATGATCGGTGCTATCTTGATGATCGTCTGCCACGGTACGTTTGCTTTCTTCCCATTCAGCACAGTCTCTCATGGGCTAGCTACCACAATTGCCGTCGCAGCCATCGTAGTACTAGGTATCTCCTTCTCACTAGTTCCTGCAGCGCTATGGCCTTCCGTACCTAAGATTATCCCAGCTAAGGTGCTAGGCTCTGCTTACTCAGCTATCTTCTGGATTCAGAATATCGGACTTATGGCTGTGCCTATGCTTATTGGTGCCATCCTCGATGCTAACAATCAGAACGTAGCTCCTGGACAGCCTAAGGATTACTTCCAGGCTATGCTCGTCTTTACAGCATTTGGTGTAGTAGCTCTCATCACGGCTATACTCCTTAAGGCAGCTGACAAGAAGAAGGGCTACGGCCTTGAGTTGCCGAACATTAAGAAGTAACTTATCCGTCGGGGAAGGGACTCTTTTGGAGTGAGTCATCGAGCCTTTTAGGGAAGACTTAACTGAAAGGTGTAGGCTACTCGCAAAAATCTTCGTACATTTGTGCCGAGAGAGCTGGCTCTACTTGATAGCACGCTCCAAAAGAACTACCCTTCATACCGAAGAAATAAGATAACTCGCTATATGGAAATCAAGAAATCACCCCACGCAGACCTAAGAAAGACGATACCCTTATCGTTGGCTATGGGTTTGGTCTTAGCTCTAGGTATCCTTTATACCGCTCTAGAGTGGACCTCTACAAAGGACGATAGTGCAGATGAGATAACATCTCTCAATATCGCTGATATGGAGGATGCACTCATTATCAACGAGCAACAAGAAGAGCAACCCGAACCAGAGCCTGAGGCTCCACAGGAAGTCGTAGAGGTAGCACTACCTGAGGAGTTTAAGGTTGTGGACGATAACAAGGAGGTTGCTAAGATTTCAATTGTCTCTGTAGACCAAGATCGTGAGCTACCACCGCCTCCCGTTATCGTGCAGCCTGTACAGACTGTCGAGGAGCCCGAGGATCAAATCTTCGAGATTGTTGAGAATCCTGCTGTACCACCTACGGGTGATATACCCTCACTGCTTAAGTGGATTGCTAATCACATCGAGTATCCACAGAGTGCTCTAGACAACAATATCCAGGGTAAGGTCGTACTCCGCTTCGTCGTGGAGAAGGACGGATCTATCGGAGATGTCGTTGTGGCACGTAAGGTAGATCCTGCACTAGACAAAGAGGCTGTACGTGTCCTTAAGTCTATGCCTAAGTGGACGCCAGGTAAGCAGCGTGGCAAGGCCGTACGCTCTTACTTTACACTACCTATTGCCTTCGTCCTAGGCTAATGCAAAAGGTGTGAAACCCTTTCTGTAGTAACACACAAAGCTGACGGATGATATAGGTGTCTCCCTACGTCGTTAACTCAACCCGCTACCAAGTAGCTCTAGTAGGTAGATAGCTATATCGCCCGCTAGCTCCTTATCACAGAAAGTCTCTACACCTCATACTAACCAAGAAATGTCTCAAACATTAGAAGCCAAAGACCTGAGAGCTTATCGCCAGATAGTGCAGGACACTCTGCAACGTCTGATGCTAGATAAGCGCACTCCTCAAGCTCTCTATGCTCCGATACGGTATACGTTGGAGCAAGAGGGGGCTAAGCGTGTGCGTCCTGTCTTGGCGCTCTTGATGCAGGCGTACTTACGTCCCGAGGCACCCTTGGCAGCATCGCCTATAGTAGCTCTAGAGGTCTTTCACAACTTCACGCTACTACATGACGATGTGATGGACAATTCTCCCGTACGACGTGGCAAACCCTCGGTCTATGCTAAGTATGGACTGACACCCGCCATCCTCTCGGGAGATGCTATGCTCATTCTAGCTTATCAGATGCTTACAGAGGGTGTCTCTGCTGAGATGCTCCCTGATCTGATACAAGACTTCAATAAGATGGCTACGCTCATCATGGAGGGTCAGCAACTAGACCTGGAGTATGAGCAGCTAGACTATGTCTCTAAG
>QWCB01004989.1_pt1 | contig 13227 bp, 11 predicted proteins | sample 1972511 | NCBI WGS metagenome assembly QWCB01 (sample SAMN09866719, study PRJNA288562) | Human gut metagenome isolate term5_stool, whole genome shotgun sequencing... | isolation source: gut | host: Homo sapiens | place: USA: California
TAAAGGATGAATGGAACAAAGATTATTATAAAAAAATCAGAGAAGTTTTAATTCATGATTATAAAAATTACAAAGTATATCCAGATATGAATTATATTTTTGAAGCATTGAAATTAGTTCCTTTTGAAGATTGTAAGGTTGTGATTTTAGGACAAGACCCATATCATAATCCTAATCAAGCTCATGGACTTAGTTTTTCTGTTAAACCAAATGTTAAAACACCCCCTTCGTTGATTAATATTTATAAGGAATTGCAAAATGAATTTGGTTATCCAATTCCTAATAATGGATATTTGATGAAATGGGCAAAACAAGGAGTTTTATTATTAAATACTTCCCTTACGGTAATAGAAAACAAACCAAATTCTCATTCAAAAATTGGATGGCAAATTTTAACGGATAAAATTATAGAATTATTAGGAAATTCAAATAGACCAATAGTATTTATATTGTGGGGCAACAACGCCAGAATGAAAAAAGATTTAATAAAAAGTAAGAATGCGCTTATACTAGAATCGCCACATCCTTCTCCATTTTCAGCTAATAGGGGATTTTTTGGTTGCAATCATTTTATAAAAACTAACGATTATTTGATAGATAATGGTCTAGAACCTATTGATTGGAAGATAGAAAATATATGATGTACGAATTTTTAATAGACGATTCTAATCAAAATACAAGATTGGATGTTTTTTTGGCTAATGAAGTTGAATTATCTAGAAGTGAAATTCAGAAATTTATTGAGGATAAAAAAGTTTTGGTTAATGATAAATCTCAGAAGAAAAACTACAAGTTAAATTCAAATGATAAAATCAAATTCGACTATGAAAAAGAAGATAAAACTATAAGAGCACAAAAACACGATTTGGATGTCGTATATGAAGATGATTATCTAGCGATTATTAACAAAGATAAAGACGTCATTGTACATCCTACAGAAACTATATATTCTGATACTTTAGTGAATTATTTACTAAAATTAAAAGAGATTATCAAAAATCACGAAATTATAAAAACTTATTTGTGTATTGTACATGGAAAAATCGATGAATGTGGAACAATTGAAGAATATATGTCTAGAAATCCAAAAGATAGAAAGAAAATGATGGTTTCTGACGAAGGGAAATTATCTATTTCTCAATATGAAAGACTTGATTATAATGATGATTATTCTCTTGTAAAAGTTCAAATCAAAACCGGTAGAACTCATCAAATTCGAGTTCACATGAATTATATTCATCATCCTATTTTAGGTGACAAATTATATGGATTGAAAAAGGAAAAAATACTTTTCGACAGTCAAGTTCTTCACGCATATAACCTTCAATTTATTCATCCTCAAACTCATGAAAAAATAAATGTGATAGGGAAATTAAAACCAGATTTTATGACAGCTATCGAAAAAACAAAACTAGATTACACAAAAATACCTTCTAAGTTATAACTTAGAAGGTTATTTTTATACTTCTGATAATTCGTCTCCCAAATCTTTGTTACTGAAATATATACTTAACATATTTGGCCCAGTGTGAGCTCCTATTACACAACCTAAAGGACATTTTACAATTTTTTTGAAGTCATAATCTTCTTTAATTTTTTCAATTAGAAGATCTGCTTCATCTTCATTTTCGCCATAACAAACATAAAGTGTCTGATTTAAATTTACATTGTTGTTACATTTTTCAGCCATTAAATTTTTAATTTTAACAAAAGTTTGTTTTTCACCACGAGCTTTCTCTATAACATACAAGCTACCATCATTTTTATCGACGCTCATTATAGGTCTTATGTTCAATAATGAACCCATAACTTTTTGAGTCTTAGACAATCTTCCGCCTCGATACAAATACTCTAAGTTAGTTACTGTGAATATATGCTCTTGAGAAGATGTTATTTCATCTAACTTAGTATTTAATTCTTCAAATGAATAGTTTAATTCTACAAGTTTAAGTGCTTTATTAACAACAGAAGTTTCTCCTGAGCAAGCACTTACAGAATCCTTAACTATTATCTTATAATCATTGTTTTCTTCTAAAACATCATTCATTGCCATAGTAGCAGTTTGAAATGTGCTAGTTAATCCGCTTGATAATGTTATGCATATAACCTCATTTCCAGCTTCCAATTCTCGTTTAAATGTTTCATAGTATGTCTTATATGGAACTTGACTAGTTTTAAAAACCTCTCCATTTTTCATCCTAGAAAACATATCTGAAGAATTAATTGTTTGACCTTCTATGTATTCTTGATCAGAGCTAATAACGGGCATATTCAATAAAATTAAATTTTCGTTTTCATTTGAACCTGTTAGTTGACTACCAGAGTCCGTAATTATTTTTATAGACATTCTTACCTCCAGATAAGTATTGTTTTTAAATGGTGCTGTTGAGAGGGATCGAACCTCCGACCTATTGATTACGAATCAATTGCTCTACCAACTGAGCCACAACAGCATATACATTTATTATAAGCTTAAGAGTACAATATTTCAAGATTATTACAATAATGAAAATCAATAGGAAATAATAAAAAATTATGATAAAATACTATTCATATTATAGGAGGAATAATGAAAAACAAGAAATTAATAAGAAAAAGAGTTGGAATATTCTTGCTAATGATAGTTTTTTGCTCCTGCTTAATAATAAACTATTCTGAAAATTACTTTTCTTTTTCTCGAAAAATCACTCATCATAAAAGTGAATTAGAAGATAATGAGTTAAGAACACTAAATAAATTAGAAAAGGACTTGGTTGAATTCAAGAAAGTTGGGGCTTTGAAGATTACAGAAGATAATATTTTTTATCCAACTCACAAATCTAAAATATCTGAAAGAATGTTAGAGGTTGCATTAGAAGGTACTGATTTAGAGGGTAATGCACATTCGTTCATTAAAGTTGAAAAGAAATATGGAGTGAATTCTTTGTATTTATTAGCTATAGCAAATCATGAATCAGATTTTGGACAGAGCAGAATAGCAAAGGATAAAAATAATTTGTTTGGATTCAATGCTATAGATTCAAATCCATATAATGGAGCAAATCAATACGATTCACTTGATGAGGGAATTCAAGATATTGGTAAAAAAATTAAAATATTGTATCTTAGTGATAATGGAAAGTATTTTAAAGGATATAATTCTTATGCTATGAATAAAAACTATGCAAGTGATAAGAAATGGGGAGAAAAAGTAAACAATCACATGATACTAATAGCACAAAAAATCTTATCGAGCTATAAATAATTAAAAGAGAGAGCAAACATGAAGAAATTTTTACTTGGATTATTAATATTAATATCATTAACTGGATGTGACAAATTTGGTCAAGTTGAAGCTGAAAATAATTTGTACGAAGTAGTTAGAGTTGTAGATGGAGACACTGTTATATTAAACATAGACGGCAATAAAACTAGAGTGAGACTCATTGGAATTGATACACCGGAAAGTGTAGCCAAAGATAAAAGTCGAAACGTCAAAGAAGGTAAGGTTGCAAGTGATTATACAAAAAGATTGCTCGAAAACAAAAGAGTGCGATTGGAATACGATGATGAAAAAAATGATGTATATGACAGAAAACTGGGTTATTTGTTTTTAGATGATGAATTTATCAATGAAAAACTACTCAAAGAAGGTATGGCAAAATTATACACAAAAACAACTAATCAAAAATATTCTGAAAGACTAAAAAAAGCAGAACAATACGCAAAAGATAATAAGAAGGGATTCTGGAAAGATTTCTATGTTAATGATACAAATGTATATAAAAAATATATAGATTCTAAAGGTAGGGGAATGATAAAAGGAAATATAAACAGTAAAGGATTAAAAATATACCACTTGCCAAATCAAAAAAGTTATAAAGATGTAAAAATTAACTTCAAAAAAGGCGAAAAATATTTTGTAACAGAAAAAGAAGCGCAAGAAGAAGGATTTTCAAAATCTTCAAAATAATACTTGCAAAACTAAAATTACGATGCTATAATATTAAAGTCAAGTTGACTTGAAATAAATTTTACAAATGCTTGACAATCATAGTTTATTATGGTACACTTATAAAGTAGTCAATTGAGGCTATGGTGGATGTAGCCTAGTTGGTTAGGGCGTCAGTTTGTGGCACTGAAGATCGAGAGTTCGAATCTCTTCATCCACCCCATAAGCAGGAATGGCGGAATTGGCAGACGCGCTAGACTTAGGATCTAGTGTCTTTGACGTGGGGGTTCAAGTCCTCTTTCCTGCACCAAATTATAAGACTCAATTTCAAATGATTGTTCATTGAAATTGAGTCTTTTTTTGTTTGTGTATTTAGTCTAACTAAGCTTAAATTTGATTTTAGATGAAATAACAAAAGTAACTTTATAGACTATTTTAGTTTTTGCGAAGGCAAACTATGAGTTAATGCTTTGAATTAAAAAAACCCAGGTAAAAGAATTTTACTCCTGGGTTATTTTAAGTTTACAAGAAAAAAAGATAGCTTAAAAAGCTATCTTGTATATGGTGCCGGAGGCGGGACTTGAACCCGCACGGTGTTGCCACCGCTGGATTTTGAGTCCAGTACGTCTGCCAATTCCATCACTCCGGCTGACTTTATAAGTATAGCATAAAGTAAAAACAATGTAAAGGAAATTTTGTGAAAATTTGAAGTTTAAATATTAGCCTTTGAAATTCAGCTTAATAATTTAGTTTTTCTTAATAATTTTGTAGACTTTGAGTGATTATTTTTGTGCTATAATCAATGTGAACGGAGGATAATAATCTATGAAAAAAATTACAGTTTTTTTATTAGCTATTTTAATTTCATTATCATCTACTATTAGTTTCGCTGGCAAGATTGATACTAATGTTATTGATGAGAAGTGGGGCAAGCCAACTTTTGTTTATGGTGAAAGCTTGGATAAATCTCAAATTAGAAAAACAAAAGGACTTTTAGATATTGAAGACGACAGTAATATTAAGTCAGTCATGGTTACTTATAATGATTTGTTGAAGTATATTGGTGGGGATGATTCTAATCCGGGCAGTATGATTTCTAGCGTTTTGGTTAAGAAAGAAAACAAAAATAAAGGCATAAAAGTTAATATTACGACACCGAAAAATATTACGTTGATTACTGAAAAGCAATATGAAAATGCAGCTATAACAGCAGGTGTAAAAGACTGCACAATAATGGTAGCTGCGATTAGACCAGTAACTGGAGAATCAGCTCTAACAGGAGTATATAAAGCTTTTGAATCAAACGGAGAAAAGCTTGATAAGGAGAGAATAAAAGTAGCCCAAAAAGAATTGGAAGTTGTTAGTGATATTAACAAAGAAAATAAAGATAAAGGTGAATTCGATAGAGACAAATTAAATGATGTTATTGTTGTAATAAAAGATAATATTGCAAATATAAATATTAATAATAATGGCCAAGCACCTAGTCTTGATGAAATAAAAAAGATTGTAAATGATGCAATCAAAGAAAATAACCTTGAAAATGTAATTACAGAAGATCAAAAACAAGAATTAATAAATCTATTTGAAAAATATTCTAACGTAAAATCTATTAATTCAAAAGACATCAAGGATGAATTGTCTAATATTTCTGATAAGGTTATAGAAGGTGCCAAAGATATTTATAAAAAGGCAGAGGATGCAGGAATTATTGATAAAATAATTAACTTTTTTTCCTCAATAATCAAATCAATTGCGGATTCTTTTGGATCAGAAAATTAAATTTTTATGGGACTTTCGAGTCCCTTTTTTAATTGCTCGAAAATATATTACAAACTATTAAACGAAACTTGTAATCATTACAAAATGTGGTATAATTAAATTGTAAATCAAATAAGAAAGGATGATTATTTATGTCATTAATTAAAAAACACGTTGAAGAATTTAAAGTTCCTGCTTATCACAATGAAGAACTTACAGAAGTTTCTAGTGAAGATTTAAAAGGTCACTGGTCATTGTTGTTCTTCTATCCAGGAGATTTTACATTTGTTTGTCCTACTGAATTGGAAGACTTACAAAACTTATACTCAGAATTTAAAGAATTAAACTGTGAAATTTATTCTATATCTACAGATTCAGAATTTGTTCACAAGGCATGGCATGATAAATCTGAAAAGATTAAAAAAATCCAATATCCAATGTTATCAGATAGAGCATTTACTTTATCAAAACAATTTGGAGTTTTAAAAGAAGCTGACGGTCAAAGTCAAAGAGGTGCTTTCTTAATCAATCCTGATTTAGATGTTGTATTATACGAAGTATCTGCTGATGGAATAGGTAGAAATGCACATGAATTATTAAGAAAACTACAAGCTGCACAATATGTTGATAAATACGGTGATCAAGTTTGTCCAGCTAACTGGGCACCTGGTCAAGAAACTTTAAAACCAGGAATTGACCTAGTAGGTAACTTATAAATAACAAAACTAGCTGTAAAATTACAGCTAGTTTTTTAAATTATTTTCAATTTCTATAATATCTTTTAAGAATTGAGATGAATCAGCTTCAACAGAATTTCTAGTTTTAGGAGACAACAGAGTTAATTTGTCTCTAGCTCTAGTCATAGCTACATAAAACATTCGTCTTTCTTCTTCAAATATATTTTCATAATTTTTTTTATTCGAGTCGATGTTTGTAGGAAACTCACCATCTATTAAATCTATGATGAATACTTCATCGAATTCCAATCCTTTTGCAGAATGTACAGTTAGCAAATTTAAATTACTGGTATGTTTTATTGATTCTTTTTGAATTTTCTTTAAGTTTTCAATTTCGTTTATAAAATCCTCGTAACACTCACAATCTTTAAACAGGTACTTATAGATTTCGACTAAATGGTCCAATGATATTTTTTGGTTTTGTAGCAAAACACTATCTTCAATATATGTTTTGTAATCAATGTCATTCATTATAATATCAATTTTCTTGGAACCTTTTGCTCTTTTTATTCCGGAAAAAAATGATTTTAAGTCCATAAATCTGTCTACATAATACCTATTTAAAGTTGAATCATCCAAAAGACGATCCAAAACAGGCATTGATTCATCGTAAGTTTCCAGTTGATTTATTGAGGTTTTCTTGATGTAGCTGTTTAGTTTGTAGTATATGTCTCTAAAAAGACCGACAGAGGTTTTATTTTCCGAAAAAGCAATCATTTTTAGAATATCATTTAGTACAAAGTGATTATAAAAATCATCTTTTTGATATCTGGAGTGAAAATCAATATCTTGATCATGTAAATATTTCGTTAGCGCTATAGAAGAAATATTTTTACGGTACAAAATAGCGGTTTTTTTATCGGGATTAATATTGTTTTTTAGATAAGAAAACAACGATAAAAAGTTTTGAGGAAATTTTATTATTATTTTCTTGTTTGATGCTTTTGTTGAAGTAACATCCTTATTGTATCGGTTTTTATTTTGCTTAATAAACAAGTTACTTGCGTTTACTATTTTGTCGCTGCATCTAAAATTTTGATCAATATAATAAATACTTGCATTGGGAAAAATTTTATTAAAATCCAATAAATAACTAGGATCTGCTCCTCTAAAAGAATAAATTGATTGATCGTCATCTGCTACAATGAACAAATTATTTTCCGGATATGCGATTTTTTTGATTAACTCAAATTGAATTTTTGAAGTGTCCTGACCTTCATCTACTTGAAAAAACTTGTACTTGCGTTTAATTCTTTTTAGTATATATTCATCCTCATTAAGAATTTCAAATGACCTTGTAAGCATATCATCAAAATCTATAAAGAAATTTTTTTTCTTAAAGCTTTCATATTCTTGATAAATTTGCTCGAAGTTTTCAATGTCGAATTTTGGAAAATCTTTTATTATCATCATATTTTTACAATATCCATAGTATTGTAAAAATTTTTCAACATCTTCATCTTTAGAATTTGTTTTATTGATTTTTCGCATGATATTTCTGATGACCAAATATTTATTGGTATCATTATTTGATTCAAGGATTTTGAAAATTCTATTATTCATTTTATAGTATAGTTTTATAATATAATAGCAAAAAGAATGTATCGTAGAAAAATATGCAGAATCTGTTTCTGGGAATTTTTCAGAAAATCTTTCTTTCATATCCATTGCTTGAGATTTGCTAAATGTTATTGATAAAATACTTTTTGGATCAACGTTGTGAACTTTCTCCAAGTATTTTATTCTATTTAGAAGTACCGTGGTTTTACCGGCTCCTGGGACTGCTAATACTAAAGCAGGGGATTCATAATGAGATATTGCTTTTTGTTGATTTTCAGTAAATTTCATATTATCACCATTAATTATTATATCAAAATGTTTGTGATTATTTGTGATTTGTAGTATTATTTAATTAGAAGATTTATGTTAAGGAGTAGATAAAAATGTCAATGAACGAATTTTTAGAAAATAGAAAATCAGTAAGAGATTTTAAATCAAAAAATCTTAGTGATTCAGATTTACAAAAAGTTGAATCTATAATTTTTGATATAAACAATTCAGCAAAAAAACACGATGTTAGTTTTAAATTATATAAAGATGGTTCTGTAGTTTACAATGCACTTGATGGTGAAGGTGGATATGGAGGAGCTATGATTAAAGCTAACCATTATATTGCTATGGAAGCGGACAAAAACAACGAACAATCAATGATATTTGGTGCTTTTTATTTTGAAAACTTAATCACTAAACTAGATGCATTAAATGTAGGAAGTTGTTGGGTAACTATATCTAACGCATCTGAAGAATCTAAAAAAAGGGCTTTTGGAGAAAATTGTAACGTAGATTTCTTGCTTGCTATGGGATATGCTCCAAGTGAATTTGGATTTGGTAAGAAAAAATTTAGCTCTAGAATTGGCGTTGAAGAATTTGTGTGTGACAAATCATTGTCTACTCCAATAGATATAGATAAATTACAAAATTACGGTTTAGATGAATTATTTAGTTATTTGAGATTTGCTCCATCAACTAAAAATGAACAACCTTGGAGATTCGTTCTAAATGATGATGATTTGGATTTGTATATCAAAGATTACAAAGGAATCGAAAATCTAATAGATGCAGGAATTGTAATGTACTATTATACAGAATTAGCTAATTATAATAGCATTGATGCTAATTGGGTTGTAAAAGACAACTTAAGTGATAAGGATAATTACAAATATATCGCATCAGTTAATTTCTAATTTTTATAAAAAGCCTTTAACTAGGCTTTTTTAATACATAGCGTTATATTTTAAGGAGGATAATGAAATGAAGAAAAAGTACTTATTATTAATGATAGTGGGGTGTTTAATTTTGGCTAGTTGTGCTAAAAATGAAAAACAAAATACTGAAAAGAAAGAAGAACAAAAAACTGAACAAAAAGCAGAAACTCAAAGCATAAGCTTGTTTGCAGCAGCTTCATTAGAAGAATCATTAGCGAAAATTATTCCTGAATTTGAAAAAGAAAATAATGTTAAAGTAGATGTTAACTTAGCAAGTTCAGGAAAATTACAAAAACAAATCGAACAAAAAGCTCCTTGTGATGTTTTTGTTTCAGCAGGACAAAAACAAGTAAAAGCTCTTGAAGAAAAAGAACTTGTAAAAGATTCAAAAAGTTTATTAAAAAACAAATTAGTTATTGTTAAAAACAAAGAAACAGATATTAAAATTTCTAAAATTGAAGATTTGGAAAATATTAAAGGCAAAATTGCCGTAGCTGAATTGGAAACTGTTCCAGTAGGACAATATACAAAAGATAGTTTAACTCATTATAATTTATTGGATAAACTTCAAGAAAAGTTTGTATATGGTAAAAATGTTAAAGATACTTTGAGATTTGTTGATAGCAAGGAAGCTGAAGTTGGTTTCGTATATTCTTCTGATGCTGTAACTGATGAAAAGGTTGAAGTGGCTTTTAATGTTGATGATAGCTCACACAAACCTATTATTTATCCAATAACTAAGACAACTTACTCTAAGAATACTGAAATGCAAAATAAATTATATGAATTCTTGCAAAATGAATTATCTGAAAAGTATTTTAAAGAAGCGGGTTTTGAATCTAGCCATGAATAATGATATTATGATGCCTATTATAATTTCATTAAAGGTATCTGTAATTTCAACTATTATTACATCTGTCCTATCAATATTTATAGCTTGGATGATGGTAAAATTCAACAAGAAAAATGGCAGTATACTAGAGGCAATAATTACATTGCCTCTTGTTTTACCGCCATCAATATTAGGATATATACTTTTAATTATAATAGGAAATAACGGTTTAATTGGGAAATTCTTTTATGATAATTTTGAGTGGAGTATTATTTTTACATGGAAAGCTTGTGTTATAGCATCTGTAATAGTATCGTTTCCATTAATGTATCAAAATTGTAAGTCTGCATTTCAAAGTATAGACAAGAAAATTTTGAATGCAGCGAGAACAATGGGTGCAAGTGAGTGGAAAATATTTTTCAGGATTGCAATTCCATTAGCATACACGGGAATAATTAGTGGATTAGTTTTAGCTTTTGCTAGAAGCTTAGGAGAATTTGGAGCGACTATGATGGTTGCTGGAAATATTCCAAGGAAAACTCAAACAATTCCATTGGCTATGTACTATGCTGTGGAAAGAGGGGATAAAGTAATGGCTAATACTTTAATGATTGTAGTTGTTACATTCTCATTTTTGTTGATATATTTCCTAAATAGATGGATAGAAAAGAGAAGGAATAGAAATGCTGAATTGTAATATCGAAAAAAAATTGAATCATTTTGTACTTAATGTAGATTTTACTGTGGAAAATGAAATTTTATGCATAATGGGAGAATCGGGAAGTGGAAAAACATCTATATTAAATTCGATTGCTGGAATTTTAACGCCAGAAAAAGGAGATATTATTCTAGATGATAATATTTTGTTTTCAGATAAAATAAATTTGAAACCACAACTAAGAAATATTGGATATGTTTTTCAAGACTACGCACTATTTCCGAATATGAGTGTAAAAGACAATATTTTCTTTATGAATCCAGATAAAGATTACACAAATTCACTTATAGAAAAACTTAGAATTGAATATCTTTTAGATAATTTTCCTAATACTTTATCTGGTGGAGAAAAACAAAAAGTTTCAATAGTAAGAGCATTAGCAAATAAACCGCGTTTACTTTTAATGGATGAGCCATTTAGTTCAATTGATGAAAAATTTAAAAACAAATTTTATGAAGAACTAATTGAAATCAAAAAATCATTAGATGTTCCAATTATTATGGTTACACATAATAGGCACGAAGCAGAAATTTTAGCTGATAAATTAATTTTTATTGATAAGGGAAGAATTATAAAATAAGCATTAAATACAATAATTAGGTAGTTTTTTGTCATTTAGGGTATAATATAGATAGGAAACAAACAGGAGGTATTTAATGAAAATAAAGCAAAAGGTACTTAATATCGTAAATTCTAATGATTATATTCCTTTAACTTTTGATGAATTATCTTCACGATTAAATATTGAAAAAAAAGATAAAAAAATTTTACTTGATAAAAATTCTAATATAATTCCAATTACAGAGCAAAAAGCATATCCAGGAACTATTCAAGGATCTGGAAGTGATTTTTGCTATTTTATTCCTGATGATGAAAATGTTGACGATATTTTTATAGCAAAAAAAGATTTAAATGGTGCAATTCACAAAGACAAGGTTTTAGTTACAATAATAGTAGAAAAAAAGCCTAACCGTAGTCCTGAAGGTAAAGTTTTACAAATTTTATCCAGAGAAACAAAAAAACTTGTTGGAACTTTTGATGAGGCAAAAGGTTATGGATTTGTAATTTTAGATGATAAAAAATACGGATTTGATGTTTTTGTACAATCGGGTAACAAAAATGGAGCAAAAAACAATGATAAAGTTGTGGTAAAACTTATCAAAACACCTTCAAAAAAACATAAAAATCCCGAAGGAGTGATAGTTGAAGTTTTAGGTGGCAAGGACGAGCCAGGAATTGATATTTATTCTATAGCTAAGACTTTTAAATTACCTTATGAATTCCCAAAGAAAGTAAAACAACAAGCAAAAGAGATAGAACAGCAGGTGGATGAATCTGAAAAAAAATCTAGAATGGATTTTAGAGATTTGCTTACTGTTACAATAGATGGATCTGATGCAAAAGATTTTGATGATGCAATAAGTATCACAAAAAAAGAAGAAAATTTCGTACTATATGTTCATATAGCTGATGTAAGCCATTATGTAAAAAAGAACACTGCACTAGATAAAGAAGCTTTTAGAAGAGGAACAAGTGTATATATGTTAGACAGGGTAATTCCAATGTTACCTGTGGAACTATCTAATGGAATTTGTTCACTAAATCCAAATAAAGATAGACTTTGCTTGACAGTTAAAATGGAAATTTCTCCAACGGGAAAAACTTTAGACTACAAATTTTACGAGTCGGTAATTAATTCTGATTATAGATTAGTATACAAAAATGTATCGGACTTCTTAGAAGATATTGATAATCCATATGAAGATAAAAAACTCACGGACAACCTACTATTAATGAAAGAATTGTATGAAATTCTAAGTGCTAGAAGAAAAAAGAGAGGTAGCATTGACTTCGACTTTCCAGAAACTAAAATTATTTTAGATGAAAATTCTAAAGTAATAGATGTTACAAAAGATGAGAGAAGAATCGGAAATAAGTTGATTGAAGAATTCATGTTGATTACAAATGAAACTGTAGCAAGCCATTTTGGATATTTGGATAGACCGTTTTTATACAGAGTTCATGAAGAACCTGACGAAGAAAAAGTTAATACTTTTAAAAGAATTTTGTCAAACTTTGGATATCACTTAAAAGGTAAGAATTTGTACTCTAAAGATTACCAAAGAATTTTGAATGAACTAGATGGTAAGCCTGAAAAACCTCTGCTTGCTTCACTTTTGTTAAGATCTATGCAAAAGGCTGAATATAGCGAAAATCCTAGCATTCATTTCGGATTAGCATCTATGTTCTATACGCATTTCACATCTCCAATTAGAAGATACCCGGATTTATTTATTCACAGAATTGTAAAGAATTTTATAAACCATAAACCAGATACTAATAATGAAAAAGAGTTCATGAAATACATCAAAGACATCGCGAAGCAATGTTCAGCAACTGAAAGAAGAGCAGAAGAAGCTGAAAGAGAAGCTATTGATATGAAATCAGCAGAATATATGCAGCAACACATAGATGAGGAATTT
>QWCB01003037.1_pt1 | contig 13178 bp, 10 predicted proteins | sample 1972511 | NCBI WGS metagenome assembly QWCB01 (sample SAMN09866719, study PRJNA288562) | Human gut metagenome isolate term5_stool, whole genome shotgun sequencing... | isolation source: gut | host: Homo sapiens | place: USA: California
CAGGGTGAAGAACTGGCCTGCGTGGGGGGCGTGGTCACGGTCCGGCCACACCACGGTCAGCAGGCGGATGTCCGGGGCAATGACCTCATTGCGCAGGACGGTGGCTTCACAGCAGGCTGCACGCATGAGCAATGGCCTCCTTCATGTTCACACACTCGTTGTAAGCGGCCTCGTCAAAGGCAGTGCCCGGCTGCTTTTTGTAAGCCAGCAGGATGCCGCGGCTGGAGTTGACCACGCCTCCGTTGCCCTTGGTCAGGTACTGGGCAATATCCTCGGCCTTGCCGCCCTGTGCGCCGTAGCCGGGGATCAGGAAGAAGCTGTCCTGATACTTTGCACGGATCTCGGTGGCTTCCTCGATGTGGGTACCGCCGATGACCAGACCGATGGAGGAGTAGCCGTGCTCGCCCATGTAGTCCTTGCCCAGCGCGTTCAGCTTGTCGCCCACCAGATCGTAGACGTGGCGGCCGTCAGCCAGCTTCTCGTACTCAAAGTCCTTGGCACCGCCGTTGGAGGTGCGGCAAAGCACGAACATACCCTTGCCCTGCTTTTCAGCATAGGGCAGATAGGGGCTGATGGAGTCCAGACCCATGTAGGGTGCCAGCGTAACGAAATCGCTCTCAAAATCGCCGGTGAAGTGACCCATGGCGTACATCTCGGCGGTCTTGGCGATATCGCCGCGCTTGATGTCCGCGATCACCGGCACACCGGCCTCGCGCACAGCCTTCAGGGTGTCGGCGTAGGCCTTCATGCCCTCCATGCCCAGCGACTCATAGTAAGCGATCTGCACCTTGTAGCAGCCGGCCACAGCCTTGGTGGCATCAATGAGCTTCTTGTTGAAGCGCACGATGTTCTCGCCCTTGGTCAGGGTGCTGTCCACAAAATCGGCAGGCAGGTAGCTGAAATCGGTGTCCAGACCCACGCACACCGGGCCGCGGGCTTCCACAGCTTCGTACAGTTTGTCCATGTTCGTCATTTGGGTGTCCTCCTGTAAGTCGTATTGTAGAATCCTCTCAGGCGCTTGCGCGCCAGCTCCCCCGAGGGGGGAGCTTTTTCTCTTGAGGGCAACTGTTTCTTTTCGTGATATGCAAACTGCTTTCCGTACTCTCTGAAGCTCCCCCCTCGGGGAACTTCAGAGAGGGTTTCGTTTTTTACTCCTCAGCCTGATAGGTGATCTTACCGGCCTTGATGGTGGCAAACACCTTGCCGTAGAGCTGTGCACCGTCAAAGGGGGTGTTGTGGCTCTTGGAGTGCAGCTTTTCCTTTTCCACCGTATAGGGGGTGTCCAGATCCACCAGCACAAAGTCGGCATCGAAGCCCGGCTCCAGCTGACCCTTGGCAAGACCCAGGATCTCGGCGGGGCGGGTGCTCATCAGGTGCACCAGCAGCTCCAGCGGCAGACCCTCCTGCTTGCACAGCTTAGTGTAGCACACGCCGAAGGCGGTCTCGCTGCCCACCATACCGGCCATGCCCTTCAGCTTATCTTCCTCAGAGTGAGGTGCGTGGTCGGTGGCAATGGCGTCCACGATGCCGGTACGGATGCCCTCCACCAGCGCCTCCACATCGTCGGCGGTGCGGATGGGCGGGTTGACCCGGTAGTCGCAGGTGTCGTTGGTGAACCACAGGTGGTGGGGGGTCACCTCACAGGTGACGGGTGCGCCCCGCAGCTTTGCCATGCGGATGGCGTCCAGCGCACCCCGGGTGGACACATGGCACATGTGCAGCCGGGTCTGGTAGTACTCGCTCAGCCAGCAGTTGCGCACCGTCTCGATATCCTCGGCCAGACGGTAGTCCCACGGGCTGATCTCCATATCCTCAGCGTGGCTCATGACCGTGATGTCCTTCTGGGTGCAGATGGCAAAAGCCCGTGCCATGGTGGCGTTGTCCTGCACGCCGTGGCCGTCCTCAGTAATGAACTTCACGCTGGCGGGCAGGGTCTTGAGGTGGTCGATGCTCACGCCATCAAAGTTCTCGGTGATGGAGACGGTCTGGTTTGCATCGCACAGCCCCACCTCGGCAGCTTTCTGCTCCACCATCATGGCCTGTGCGGCAGAGGAGCAGACGGGCTTGGTGTTGGGCATCAGGTTTACAAAGGTGTAGCCGCCGGCGGCAGCGGCGCGGCTGCCGGTCTCGATGTCCTCCTTGTACTCAAAGCCCGGGGTGCGCCAGTGGCAGTGCAGATCCACAAATGCGGGCAGCACAGTCAGCCCACCGGCATCCACCACCGTCTCGTTCTCGGCGGCAAGGGCGGAAAGATCCTGCCCTACGGCAGCGATTTTGCCATCCTTTACATAGATCTCGAGCGGCCGTCCCTCGGTGTTCACAGCGTTTGTCAGCAGCATCGCGGTTCCCTCCTGTAATGATATTTTTGTGTGTCAGGCGCCCGAAAACGGGCAAAAAAAAACTTTTCCCCGCAAAGGGAAAAGCTCATTGCGCAAAAAAAGGAAACAACGAAGCCACGGCAAAACCGGACGCGAACTGCTTGTTCAGTTTCGGGTTCTGGGCGCTGCACAGCATGGTGTTTCTCCTTTTCTTGATGGTTGCGTTTTCATTCGTATTATTTTATCATAGAACCGCAAAATGTGTCAATGGCTGTGCGCAAAAACAGGTGCTAAAAGGTTTCTGGTATCTCTCGCCGAATTTTGGACACTCTACCCAAAACCCGAGTCACGCGGCAAAATAACTGCCATTTTGTTCCACAATCCCTAGTGCAGCACTGTACTTTCGTCTCCTGCTGTGCTATTATAATACGGTAAAAGGGAGAGCCCCGCCGCGTGGGCGGGTGTTTATGGGAAAGAGAGGTTTTCCGCATGGGTTTACTTGAGGACGCGCGGAACATCCAGCGCAAGGACCCCGCCGCACGCAGCGTGCTGGAGGTAATGCTGCTGTACCCGGGATTCCACATTCTGGTGTACCACCGCATTGCGCACTGGCTGTACCAGCACAAGCACTTTTTTCTGGCACGATGGGTCAGCCAGCATGGCCGCCACCGCACCGGCATCGAGATCCACCCGGGTGCCACCATCGGCAAGTGTCTGTTTATCGACCACGGCATGGGCATCGTGTTCGGCGAGACCTGCGAGATCGGGGATAACTGCACCATCTACCACGGGGTAACGCTGGGCGGTACCGGCAAGGATACCGGCAAACGCCACCCCACCTTGGGCAACAACGTGCTTATCGGCGCGGGCACCAAGGTGCTGGGCCCGGTGTTCATCGGGGATAACGCCCGCATCGGTGCGGGCAGCGTGGTGCTGCGCAACCTGCCCGCTAACTGCACCGCCGTGGGCGTACCCGCCGAGGTAGTGCGTATCAACAACAAGGCGGTGAACCCCGCCGACGATCTGGACCAGCAGGATCTGCCGGACATCGTCTCGCAGCGGCTCACCGATCTGGACCGCCGCCTGAGCCAGCTGGAAAAGGCCGCGCAGGGCGATATCCCGCCCACTGCCGCACAGATCGCCGCCCGGCAGCGGAAATAAAAGATTTCTTTGAAAAAAAGAGGAGACAGGCTTCCCGGAAAGGTCGCCTGTCTCTTTTTTTGTTGTCAGCTGCGGTTATAACACCGGCTCACCGTTTTCTTTATTGCAATACATCCGGGCATCGGCCTGCCGGATGGCCTCGGTCAAGGGCTGCACATTGCACACGCCGCCAATGCTTACCGAAAGCCGGAGCTCCGGGTGGCTGGGCACCCGCGCTGCCTGCACAGCGTTCTGCACTCGTCGGATGACGCTTTCTACGCCGTCAGGGCAGTTCTGGGGCATCAGCAGCAGAAATTCATCGCCGCCATAGCGGATCAGGATATCAGTCTGACGCAGACAGCTCTGCATGGCTGCGGCCACGGTCTGCAATGCTTCGTCTCCCACCAGATGTCCAAAGCTGTCGTTGACCGACTTGAACTGGTTCACATCGATCATCGCCACACCGCCGTGCATCTCGCCCCCGGCAAGGAACTTATCAAAATAGCGGCGGGTGTAGGCTCCGGTCAGGGGGTCTACGAAGGCGCTGCGCTCCATGCCGTTGCAGCGGTCCAGCAGCAGCCGGTGGCCGCCCATATCCAGCCAGCGGCCATCCGTCAGCCGGGTGACCAGTTCCAGCATACAGCCCCTGCCGCCTACCTCGATATACTTGGAAATGACAAAATAGGCTTCCTCGTCCTTGAACTCGATCTTATTCAGGATGGTCTTGCGGGCATAGGCCTTGGCGGAAATGCAGTTTTCGCACCGGGTATCCTTGTTCCATACCATGTGGCAATTGCCGGGCTTTTCGGTCAGGATGCCGTCACTGTCCAGCGCAAGCACCTTGCGGTGCTCCGGGTCTACCAGACGCACCACATCAAAGATGCCCTGCAGCCGCCGTAGGAACCGGGCGGGATCTTCCTCCGGGTCGATGGCGGTCAGCAGCTCTGCCTGATGCTCCACGCGGTGCTGTTCATCGGTGAGGTGCCCCAGCACGTTCACGCAGCGGCGCACCCCGGCACCGCTCCAGATGGTATGCAGCGCCATCCGGTGCAGGTGCGGCTTCCCATCTCGCTGCACCATGACCGGCAGCACCACGTCCGGCGCTTCCGGCGTGGCGCGGCTGATGGCCTTGGAAAGCTTGCGCCGATCCTGCTCGTTCAAAAAGCCAAGTCCCTTGCCCTGCGCAAAATCGGTTACCGTTTTTTGCTGCAAGGGCTCGGCATGGTAGTCATACACGGTCACGCTGCCAGCCAGCAGGTCGTAGTCGAACCGGATGCCGCCGCACTGGGCGGCGTAGAAATCCGTGCGTTCCTTTTCCTGCTCCAGCAGCAGCTGGGAGTGGTTCTCCCGGGGCAGCGCCTCCCGGTGCAAAATCTCCTCGGAAAGGCGGTGGGTCTCCTGCCGGAAGCCCCTGTCCCACTCCGAGCGGGTCAGCTCGGTGCGCAGCTGTTCCGAGGACTCTCGCAGGCAGTCCAGCAGCAGCGGGTTGAACGCGCCGCACTCGCCGTTCAGGATCATGCGCAGCGCGGTGTCGTGGTCGTAGGCGTGCTTATAGCAGCGCTCGCTGGTCAGGGCGTCGTACACGTCCGCCAGTGCCACCACCTGCGCCGCAATGGGAATCTCATCCCCTTTCAGCCGGTCGGGGTAGCCATTGCCGTCCCAGCGCTCGTGGTGCCAGCGACAGATGGCGTGCGCCACCTGCAAAAGCGGCTCGTCCCGCGCAATCGCCTGTCCCAGATCCTGCAACATCTGTGCGCCCGCCACGGTATGGTTCTTGATAATGGCAAACTCCTCGGCAGTCAGGCGGCCGGGCTTGTTCAGGATCTCCTCCGGGATGACGATCTTGCCGATATCATGCAGCGCCGAAGCGGTGCTGATGAGGGCGATATCGCTTTCGTCCAGCTGATAACGATCAGTCTTTTGCACCAGCTGATGCAAAAGCAGGTCGGTCAGGGTGCGGATGTGCAGGACATGCAGCCCGCTTTCGCTGTTGCGGAACTCCACCACATGGCTCAGGATGCTGATCATCAGCACGCTGTTGTGCTCTTTTTCGTACACCTGATCGGTAACAAGGCGGGTGAGCCGCTTTTGCTTGGCGTACAGCATGAGGATATTCTTCACCCGGCGCAGGATCATAATCCGCTCGAAGGGGCGGCGGATATAGTCTGCCACACCCAGATCATAGGCACGCTCAATGTTGGCGGTATCCTCTGCCGCCGAAATGACGATGACCGGGATCTCGTCCAGCCATGTGTGATACTTCATCACCCGCAGCACGTCAAAGCCATCCATGCCCGGCATCATCAGGTCCAGCAGCAGCAGGGAGATATCCGTGCGCTGCCGCATCAGTTCCACTGCCGCTGCGCCATCCTCCGCCTCCAGATAGTCATAGCCATCGCCCAGTATCTCCTTGAGCAGGGCACGGTTGATCTCGGAATCATCCGCGATCAGGATCTTCGGTTTCTCGTTCATGGCCATGTTTCTCCTTTTGCGGCGCATCCTTCTGCCCCGGCTTTGTTCCGGGCACACCGTCCGCACTGACTGGATGTAATAGGTTTTCCCTGGCATCCGCTTTATAGCATTCATTTATACTTTACTGGATTTTACAGCAAAATGCAAGGCTGCGTGCAACATTTCTGCCATTTTCCGGTATTTTCCGCAAACGTTTTCATTCCCGGTTGTATAAATGCAATCCAATTTTTACAGTACCCTTTGCAACCGTTGTTCGAAAGCAAGCCGTTTGTCGTTACAGCCCTTCCTGTGAAAATGCGGTTGCCGCGCTCCGCAGAGCGCGGCAACCGCGAAATATAAACCTTATTTCCGCTGATGATGCGCAGAGCAAAGCGGAGCGCATTTTAAATCGTTCCACGCAGAAAGAAAAAGGACTGCTGCGCAAAACACGCAGCAGTCCTTTTAAGATTCATTCTTGGGGCATCATGGCATCAAACCAGCCCATCAGCTCCGCAGCCATCTGTTCCAGCCGGGTCTCCGGCTGCCATGCAGGCTGTGCAGGCTCCGGGGGCAGTGCCTGTTCCGGGGCGCAGAGGCTTTCTTCCGTTTCCGGTGCAGGCTGTTCCGGTGCAGCCTCGCACTGCGGCACAGCCTCGGGGGCGGTGTCCGGCTGCGCAGGTATTTCCGGGGCGGTCTGCTGCATGGCGGCAAGAGCAGCCTCGGCTCTGCGGCAGGCGGCTTCGGCCTTTTCTGCCCGGGCATTGGCCTGTTCCAGCTGCTCCCACGCCTGCTCACAGGCGGCTTCCAGCTCTGCATTATCGTGCTTGAGGGCAAGCAGGGTGCGCTCAAAGGCGAACATCCGGGTCTGATACCGGCGCACCTCGGCGCGTGCCGCAGCCAGCTTGCGGCTCAGCTGCTCTGCCTGTGCCCGGGCGCTTTCCGCCTGTGCTGCGGCAGATGCCTGTACAGCGGCCTGCCGGGCAAATTGTCCGCGCAGGGCACCGGTCTCCCGCTCTGTCTGCACCATGATGCCCTCCCATGCACACCTTGCACGGGGCTTTCGCTGACCGCATGGGCGCAGCTGCCAGCCCCATTGTAGCCTGTAATTACTTCCGCTTGTTCAGGATGGCCAGCAGCTCGTCGTAGTAACGATTGTCGCTGCTTTCCTCTTCCACGGCCTTCTTTTCAGCCGGAGCAGCAGCCGGGGCGGCATTGGATGCCGGGGCTGCGCTTGCGCCGGTATCGCTGCTGAACACCGCAGACGGCACAGACTGTGCACCGCCCATGGCGTTGTTAATGCTGTTGCGCAGGTCGCTGGCGCTCTTGTTGTCGAAGCCGGTGGCCACAACGGTCACGCGCATCTCGTCGGACAGGTTCTCATCAAAGGCAGTACCCCAGATGATGTTTGCATCGGGATGTGCGCTCTGGGTGATGAGGCCTGCGGCGGTCTCCACATCCTCCAGACCGATGTCCGGGCTGGAAGTGATGTTGATAATAACACCGTGTGCACCGGCGATGCTGGTCTCCAGCAGCGGGCTGGAGATAGCAGCCTTGGCGGCGTTCTCGGCCTTGCCTGCACCCTTGGCGCTGCCCACGCCCATGTGGGCGTAGCCGGCATCCTTCATGATGGAGCGCACGTCGGCGAAGTCCAGGTTGATGAAGGCGGGCACGTTGATCAGGGCAGAGATGGACTCAACGCCCTGACGCAGCACGTTGTCGGCAGCCTGGAAGGCGTTCATCAGGGTGATCTTTTCCTGACTGATCATCTTCAGGCGCTCGTTGGGGATGACGATCAGGCTGTCAACGTGCATCAGCAGGTTGGCAATGCCCTGCTCGGCCAGACCCATCTTACGCTTGCCCTCAAAGGAGAAGGGCTTGGTAACGATGCCGACGGTCAGGATGCCCAAATCGTGTGCCACCTCGGCCACAACGGGTGCCGCACCGGTGCCGGTGCCGCCGCCCATACCGGCGGTGATAAAGACCATCTGGGAGCCCTTGAGGGCATTGGCGATCTCGTCCTTGCTTTCTTCAGCGGCGCGCTGGCCGATCTCCGGGTCTGCACCCGCACCGCGACCCTTGGTCAGCTTGGAACCCAGCTGCACCTTGACCGAGGCATGGTTCTTAGCCAGTGCCTGCTGGTCAGTATTCATTGCGATGAACTCCACGCCCTGCAGGCCATCGCTCACCATGCGGTTCACAGCGTTGCCGCCGCCGCCGCCCACACCGATCACCTTGATCGTCGTAACGTTTTCGTCCAGTTCTTCATCGAGCATCAATGCCATAACTTTGTCCTCCATCGGATTTTTATGTGGAACTGCGCAAATGCCGCACAGAAATTATCATACGATATTTATATAACTGTATCGTATCATTTTTTTGCTCCGATTGCAAGACAAAATTGCTTTTTCGTGGGTGTTTTTTTCACAACCCCACTCCGGGCGGGTATTTCCTGCCAAATCTGTGCGCCCAGCCCCGCCAAAAGCCGGTCAAGGTCTGCATAGCCGCGCCGGACAAACTCCACCCCGCCAAGGCGGCTGCTGCCCCGGGCAGCCAGTGCCGCAAGCGCCAGCGCCGCCCCGCCCCGCAGGTCCGGTGCGGTCAGCGTTGCCCCGTGCAGCGCCCCGCCCGGCTGCACATACAGGGTGCGCTCTGCCACCCGGACGTTCGCACCCAGCGCCGCAAAGCCCTCCGCGCAGACAAAACGGTTTTCAAACACCCTGTCCTGCAGGCTGCTTTTCCCCTGCGCGCTGAGCATCACCGCCGCCAGCAGTGGGGCGGCGTCCGTAGCAAGGCCGGGGTAGGGTGCTGTGTGCACGTTTCCCGCGCCGCGCAGTGCCCCGAACCGCGAAATGGCGGCAGCATCGCGTGCCCGCTCTACGGTGCAGCCCATTTGTTCCAGAATTTCCAGCAGCGGGGCATACAGCCCGGGTGCGCAGCCCGCCAGTTCTACCCTGCCGCCCGCCGCTGCTGCCGCGCAAGCCAGCGTAGAGGCGATGATGCGGTCTGCCACCGGCATGAAGGTGCAGCCCGCAAGGCAGCGCCTTCCCTGCACCCGGATGGTGTCGGTGCCCGCCCCCTCCACGCAGCCGCCGCAGGCGTTGAGAAAGGCGGCAAGATCCGCGATCTCCGGCTCTTTTGCAGCGCCATGCAGCACGGTCTGTCCCTGCGCCGTGGCGGCGGCCAGCAGCAGCGTCTCGGTAGCGCCCACGCTGGGGAAGCTAAGACAGATCTCCGCGCCCCGCAGCCCCGCCGGGGCGTACAGTGTAAGCCGTCCGGGCGCTGCGGGCAGCTGCCGCACGCCCATCTGCGCCAGCCCCTGCAAATGCAGGTCGATGGGTCTTGCCCCGATACGGCAGCCCCCGGGCAGCACGGTGCTTATCCGCCCCAGCCGCGCCAGCAGCGGCGCACAGAACAGGATGGACGCCCGCATCCGGCCTGCGGCCTCCGGTGCAAGGTCGGTGCGCATGGGCTGCCCCTGCACCGCCAGTTCTGCGCCCTGCCAGCCTGCCGTGCAGCCCACGCCCCGCAGCAGGGCAAGACAGTCCTCTACGTCCGTCAGGCGCGGCACATTTTGCAGCCGCACCGGCCCGCTGCACAGCAGCGAAGCTGCCAGCAGCGGCAGCACACTGTTTTTGGCCGCAGGCACTTCCACCCTGCCCTGCAAAGGCCGCCCGCCCGTAATGATCCAATCCCCAGCCATGCCAAGACCCCCGTTCTGCAAAAGATACCCCATGGTATGCAAAACGAGGGTCTTTGGTCAACAAAATGCGCCGGAAACGGCTTTCCCGCCCTCTGCGGGATTTGTCCGGTCATTTGTCCGTTTTTTTTCGCATTTCCGCGCCGCTCCTGCCCTGCCGCGGCAGGAAATGCAGCCTTTCATCAGCTTTCGCCCCGGGACACCGAAAGCACGATGCCCATCTCGCCCAAAAGCATCATCAGGCTGGTGCCGCCGGAGGAGAAAAAAGGCAAGCTGATGCCGGTGTTGGGGATGGTGTTGGTGACCACCGCGATGTTCAACACTGCCTGCAATGCTACCTGCACCACAAAGCCCACCACCAGCAGTGCGCCAAAGCGGTCCGGCGCGTGCGCCGCCAGCGTGATGCCCCGCCACAGTAGCGCGCTGAACAGCAATATCACCGCACACGCGCCCAGAAAGCCCAGTTCCTCGCAGAGGATGGAAAAGATGAAGTCGTTCTGCGGCTCAGGCACGAACAGATGCTTCTGGCGGCTGTTGCCCAGCCCCAACCCCGCCGCCCCGCCGGAACCGATGGCATACAGGCTCTGGATGGTCTGGTGGCCGTCGCCCAGCGGGTCGGCAAAGGGGTCGAGCCACGAGTTGAGACGGTCGGCGGCGTAGGGCACCAGTTCCGGCATCAGCACGATAGCCGTGCCGATGGCGGCAGCGCCGCCCGCCCCTGCCAACATGAACCACCGCAGCCCGGTACCGCCCACGAACATGAGCACCGCGCCGATGCTTAAAATCAACACCGTGCCGGAAAGGTGGGGCTCCAGCAACATGAGCACCGCCACCACCCCCAGCACTAGCGCAAAGGGCACTACCCCTACTGCAAAGCTGCCCATGCGGTCGTGGTTCAAAGCGATGATGTGAGCAAATACCAGTACCACCGCAAATTTGGCGATCTCGCTGGGCTGTAATGTGCCAAGCCCCGGCAGCACAAGCCAGCGCTTGCAGCCGTTATATTCCGGCATGAACAGCACCGCCGTCAGCAGCACCAGCGAGAGTGCCAGCAGCGGCCACGCAAGTTTGTGATAGATGTGGTAGTCTACCCGGCTGGCCGTCCACATGGCCACCAGTCCCATGGCGGCGTACAGCAGCTGCGGCCGCACATAGGCAAAGGCGTCCTGCCGCCGGTACAGCGCCACCGCGCTGCTGGCGCTGCACAGCATCACCAGCCCAAAGGCTACCAGTGTGAGCACCAGCACCAGAAAGGGCAGGTCCATGGGCGGCAGCGGCCGCAGCAGCCCTTTGCGGGCAGCAGTTCTGTGCAATCCCGGTCACCTCCGTTTCTGTTATTGTACGCGGATGCGGGGGCGGTTAGTCATACGCACCGCCCCCGGGTGCATAAACTGCCCGCAAAGGGGGTGCTGCCATGCGCGGTTCAAAACCCATGGACGCCCTGCGCACCCTGCCGGAGCGGGCGTTCCGTCTGCGGGCACGGCTCATTGCGGTGGGCCTGTGCGCCGTCTGCTTTGCAGGGCTCATCGGGCGGCTGTTCTGGCTGCAATTATGCACCGGCGGCTGGTACACCCAGCGAGCGCTGGGGCAGCAGCTGCGGGACACCGTTGTGCCCGCTGACCGGGGCAAAATATACAGCGCCGACGGTGCGCTGCTTGCCGCCAACAGCAGCTGCTGGACCCTGCGCGCCAGCCCCCGGGAGATGCCGGAGGATAAGCTTGCCCTTGCCGCCAAGGGGCTTGCGGAGATTCTGGAACTGGACGAGGCCAAGCTGCTGGAAAAGTTCAGCGACCGGCGCTCCAACGACTGCCTTTTGCGTTACCGGGTGGAGCGGGAAACTGCCGATGCCGTGCGGGATTTCTGCGCAGAGAACGGCATTACCGGCGTGCGCATCAATCAGGACTCCAAGCGCTGGTACCCACAGGGGGAGTTTTTGGCCTCGGTGCTGGGGTTCACCAACGTAGACAACGCCGGGGTCAGCGGGCTGGAGCTCGAATACAACGACACCCTTACCGGGCAGAATGGAGTGGTGCTGACCGCCGTGAACGCCTGGGGCTACACGTTGGCGCAGAGCTACGAGACCGAACTTGCTCCGGTGGAGGGCTGCGGACTGCGGCTGACCATCGATGCAAATATTCAACATTATCTTGAAAATGCGTTGAATTATGCGGTGCAGGAGCACCATGTAGCCGCCCGCAGCGTGGGCATCGTGATGGAGGTGAACACCGGGGCAGTGCTGGCCATGGCTACCACCCCGGCCTACGACCCCAACCAGCCCCGGGTCATCGCCGACAAGGCCGCACGCGCTGCCGTGGACGCCCTTTCCGGTAAAGAGCGCGCCGCTGCCTTGCAGCTGGCGCAGCAGACCCAGTGGCGCAACAAGGCGGTAAGCGACCTGTACGAGCCGGGCAGCGTGTTCAAGCTCATCACCTGCGCGGCGGCGCTGGATGCCGGAGCCATTACCCGGCACTCCACCTTTTACTGCGGAGACTCTATCTCGGTGGCGGGCACGCGGTTCCACTGCGCCAACCACAAGCGTCACGGCAGCCAGACCGTGACGCAGGCGCTGGAAAACTCCTGCAACCAGAGCTTTATCCAGATCGGGGCGCGGCTGGGCAAGCAGGCTTTCTGCGATTATTTTGCCGCCTTTGGCCTGCGGGAGCCCACCGGCATCGACCTGCCCGCCGAGCCGAAAAAGAGCCTGTACTACACCGCCGACCGCATGGGGCCGGTAGAGCTTGCCTCCTGCGCCTTCGGACAGAGCAGTAAGATTTCCTATCTGGAAATGGCTGCTGCCGTCTGCGCGGTGGTGAACGGTGGCAAGCTGATGCAGCCGTATCTGGTATCGGACATCCTTGCGCCGGACGGCAGCGTTTTGCAGCACACCGCCCCGGTCTGCAAGCGGCAGGTGATCCAGCCCGCCACCTCTGCCACCATGCGGGAGATGATGGAGGCAGTGGTGCTGTACGGCGGCGGGCGCAACGCGCAGATCGCGGGCTACCGGGTGGGCGGCAAAAGCGGCACCAGCCAGAAGCTGGACAGCGCCGACGAGAAGGCGCGCATTGCCAGCTTTGTGGCGGTAGCGCCCATCGATGACCCGCAGTTTTTGTGTCTGGTCTGTCTGGATGAGCCCCACAGCTGGACCACCGCCGGCGGCAGTCTTTCAGCACCGGTCTGTGCCGAGGTACTGGAGCAGACGCTGGTGTACAAAGGCGTCCCCCGGGCAACGGACACCGGCAGCGCAGACGCGCAAGCCGCTGCCCTGCCCGCCGATGGGGACAGCTTTGATGGGGCGTGATAATTTTGAATGGCCTCCGCTTGCGCTCTGGCCATAGTCAGCGGAAAAATTATTTTAAATAGAGCAATGCCGGAGCGTCTGCGGACGCTCCGGCATTGCATTTTCACAGGAGGGGTCGTGGCGGGAAGCAGCATTTGCAGCGCCGCTTTCTACGAAAGCGCGGCGCTGCGGGCGAGCGCTTGCTCCCCCTCGGGGGAGCTGTCGCGCAGCGACTGAGGGGCTATGGATGGAGAAGCGAAAAAAGCGTTAAAGCGATAGCGCCGACTGGCGCAGC
>QWCB01003040.1_pt1 | contig 13177 bp, 9 predicted proteins | sample 1972511 | NCBI WGS metagenome assembly QWCB01 (sample SAMN09866719, study PRJNA288562) | Human gut metagenome isolate term5_stool, whole genome shotgun sequencing... | isolation source: gut | host: Homo sapiens | place: USA: California
TATGCCAACTACCTGGCAGGCAGCGGCGAAGACAAATACAACACCACTTCGGGGCTTATCTACAACAGCCTCGAGGGCCACAACCCCTACCGCACGCTGTACGAGGAGCTGAACAAACTGGATCGTGACCGTTTCTTCGGCAACGTGAGCATCGACTTCACGATCCTGCCCGAGCTGACCTTCACGCTGCGCGGCGGCTTCGACGCCAATATCGAATGGCGCTCGCAGCAGAAACCCTTCATGTCGCTCGACAACCGCTACGGCATGTACCGCGAGAAGACCATCCGCCGCTACGACTACAACTCGGACTTCCTGCTCAAGTACAACAAGCTGTGGGATCGCTTCGGCGTCACGGCGGCATTCGGCGGCAGCGTCCTGCGCAACAAATACTACTCGACCACCATCACCGCCTCGCAGCTGAGCAGCGAAGGCCCCGGCATGTATTCGTTCGCCAACGCCGCGGTAGCCCTCGACACGTCGCCCTACCGCAGCAACCGGCAGACCAACAGCCTTTACGGCTTTGTCAACCTGTCGTGGGACGACACCTACTTCCTCGACGTCACGGCCCGCAACGACTGGTCGTCGACGCTGGCTCCCTCCAACTGGAGCTATTTCTACCCGTCGGTATCGGCCAGTATCCTGCTCGACAAGGCGTTCAAGATCAACTCCCCTCATGTCAACATGATCAAGCTGCGCGGTTCGTGGGCACAGGTGGGTAACGACACTTCGGTCTTCTCGCTCTACGACGACTACTCGACCACGGACTATCCGGGCGGCGTCACGCTGCCTACGGCCAGCAACTACCCGTACATCCTCCCGGAAAAGACCAGCAGCTGGGAAGTCGGCCTGGAAACCAAGTTCCTGGGCAACCGGCTCAATGTCGACGTGGCGCTCTACAAGACCAGCACCCGCAACCAGATCATCAGCGCCGAAACGAGCGCCGAAACCGGCAGTACGTCCCGCAAGATGAACGCCGGCCTGATTACCAACAAGGGTGTCGAGGTCACGTTCCGCATGGTTCCCGTCCGCACGAAGGACATCAACTGGGAGATCAACGGCAACTGGTCGCTCAACAAGAACAAACTCAACGAGCTGCAGAACGGATGGGATCCCGCAACGCCGTTGCAGACCTCGACCTCGACGACCATCGGCAGCCGTATATTCGTCTACTCGTACGTGGGTAAGTCCATGCACCAGCTCTATTCGGCCAGCCACTACGAGTACGCGCCGGAGGGTTCGACCTACACGGACGAAAACGGCAACCAGGTCGACTGCTCGGGCATGCAGATCATCAACGCCAAGACCGGCTACCCGCTGCTGACCAAGGAGACCGACTCCAAGAAGTTCGAGCACCTGGGCAGCGTAATCCCCGACTGGAAGGCAGGCTTCGGCACGACGTTCCGCTACAAGAAAATGTGACTTTTGAAATTTTAGACGGGGATAATGTCGTTGAAGAGGTAGCTTTGACGAACGGTATGGGTGAAGTCACCAAGTACGAAGTGGGTAACACTTACACCGTGCGTGTAACGAGCCCCGACAAGTATGAAGCGGAAACAACATTTATGAAGGTAGTAGAAGAGGAAGGGATGGCAGGTGCTCACTTCCTGAAGTCTGAAGATGAAGCTACTTCCTTTGACAATGCAGCTTTTCTAAGAGTAAAAGAAAAAGCTACTGAACCTGCAAAACCTCAAGATTCTTTGACTGTGTACATTGCTAAGGATAATGATGTATTTAAGCCTCATTTGGAAGTTGAGGTTTTAGACAATGGTCGTGTAATCGATACGATCGTCTTTGAACGCGGTTCAGGTCGTATCAAAAACTATGAACTGGATAAAATTTATTCGCTTCGTATCAAAAATAATGATAGTTTGGAACTGATAACGCCTTTTGCAAAGACTGTAAAGGACAGCGAAAGGGTCATTTTTTTCTTGGAAACAAATGACTATACAATACCCGGAGGCAAATTTGCACTTGAAGTAAAAGATAAAGGTACTGAGCCTTCAACACCTCAAGAACCAGAGAGGTTGGATCAACTGACCATTAAGGTAAAGGTCTATGACGAACCTAAAGCAGGCATTCGCCTCAGAATTAATTATTTTGATGAACTGGGCATTCCCGGCATCGTCAATCAGCCCGAGACGGATGCCAGCGGCAGCTATGTATTAAAAGATTTAAAGCCCAACTCGAAATATACGGTGGTTATCCCCTCGTCCGAATACAATTTCGATGAGAATACTTTTGACGTGCTAACCGACAAGGACGGTAAGATTGTATCCGTCGCCGGTCACCCTGCATCGGAATTTAAAGAGGGCATGATAATTAAAGGGGTTAACAAATCCGATACGAGCCTGGATAATGTGGACGTCGAGTTAAAGGTCGTGGATAAGGTGACCGGCGAACCGCAAAAAGACGTGGAAGTAACGGCAAATAAGATTTTTCCGTTGCAATCTTTCAGAAACGTCAAATCCGATGAAAATGGCGTGGTTCGTTTCAAATTGACCGGCAACGAGGAAGGCATGGTTTATTCTATGACCGTTTCGAAAAACGGTCAATTCCTCTGGGAATTCGAACCCGAAGTGGTCAATGTAAAAGTATACAAAGATCATTTTGAGGTATTAAAGACGGAAAAGAATCCTAACGGCGATGATACGCTGCGCGTCACATACAATAACCGCACCCATTTAAGAAATGATTTGCAAAAGCTGGTCGATAAAGCCCAAGGCATATTAGACAGCGGTAAGTACACCGATGCTTCCGTAAAGGATTTGAAGACGGCGGTACAAGGCGGAGTCGCCGAATTGGAAAAGGCCGAAACGATTCCTTACTATGTAGAAGGCCATATCGACAATATTAAGAAAGCCATGGAAAAATTGGTTTTGAAAGAAGAAAGCAAACCGAATCCTTCCAAACCGGATCCGAAGCCGAATCCCAATCCTTCCACGCCGAAGGCAAAGGACGAAGGTCGTTACTATTTCATTCCTTCCGCATCCGCTGCAACGGAAAAGAAAGAGGATAAGAAGGCAAGTGTTGTAGCAAAGAACAAACTTTATGTTCCCTATCGCAATCTCCCGGTGACCTTGACGGACATTCCCGCCAATGAAAAGGGCGATGCCATTCGCGCCATGGTCACAAGAGGCATTTTAGTCGGCATGGGCAACGATAAGTTTGAGCCGGAAACGACGATTTCCAGAGCTATGGTGACGGCAGTGTTTATGCGCATCTCCATGGATCAAACGATTAAAAGCCCCGCCTCCTTTACCGACGTGAAGGACAAGGCGTGGTACGAACGCTCCGTGAAATGGGCGTCCACCAACGGCTTGATCAAAGGTTATGAAGACGGATCCTTCAAGCCCAACAAAAAAGTTTCCTACGAAGAGTTCGCCGTGATGCTGGACAATTTGTTGAAGGAATACAAATTAGATCTGCCCAAGGTGAAAACCGTGAACAAGGCGGATTTCGACTATGTCAGCGACTGGAGCCGCGACAGCGTCGTACGCATGATCGAGCTCGGTTTGATGAAGACCGACGCCAACGGAAAGGTTCAACCGAAAGGGGAATACTCCAGAGCCGATCTCGCCGAAACATTAAATCAATTGATTCAATGGTCGGACAAGAATAAGTAAAGACGAAAAGCCTCCCTGTCCTTTGGCAAGGGGGCTTTTTCTTTTGTCTGCCGAAAAATTTTTAAAAAATAAATGGCCGAAGCCAATTGGAAATTGAAAAGAAATAGTATATCGTGTATATTATAAATTAGTAGGCAGTTTTATAATGAACAGACGTGGAGGATTCTCATGGACTTTTCGAAGAAATACAGTGAAAAATTAGTGTCCGCAAAAGAAGCAGCCGCAGTGATTAAATCCGGCGACCGCGTGGAAATGGGATGGGCGGCCGGCGTCAGCAAGGCCGTGGACAAGGAACTGGCCAAGCGCGTAGACGAGCTTGACGATGTATTGCTTTACGGCGGTTTGGCTTTCGATACGCCGGAGGTCATAAAGGCGGATCCGGAAGGAAAGCACTTTACCTGGAACTCATGGCACGCCGGGGGACCGGAAAGAAAGGCGGTTAATGCCGGTGCAGGCGCCTTTTATATTCCCCTTCGCTATTCGGAACTGCCGAAGTATTACAGAGACGAAGTGGACATCGACGTGGCCGTCGTCATGACGACGCCTATGGACAAACACGGCTACTTTAATTTCGGTTTAAATACGTCCCACCAAATGGCGATTTTGGAAAAGGCCAAGACGGTTATAGTGGAAGTGAACGAGGCTTTCCCCTATTGCTACGGCAGAAGTGAATCGGAAGTTCATATCGACAATGTGGACTACATTGTGGAAGCCGGCTCCATTTCGCCCTTCGAAATTCCCGTGTCCGGCTACGGCGACGTGGACAAGAAGGTGGCCGAATTTATCGTAGACGAAATTCCTAACGGCGCCACCTTGCAATTGGGGATCGGCGGTATGCCCAATGCCGTAGGCGCCCTCATTGCCGACAGCGACTTAAAGGATCTGGGGATTCACTCGGAAATGTATGTGGATGCCTTTGTCGACATGAGCAAGAAGGGCAAGGTCAACGGTTCGAAGAAGACCATCGACAAGTATCGCCAAGTTTACGCCTTTGCCGCAGGCAGCAAGGAATTGTATGAATTCTTGGATCACAATCCGGAATGTATGGCGGCTCCGGTAAACTACACCAACAGTGCCGAAGTGGTTAAGGAAATCGACAATTTCATTTCCATTAACAACGCATTGAACGTGGACCTCTGGGGTCAAGTGTCCTCGGAATCCACGGGCCTTCGCCACATTTCCGGCGCCGGCGGACAATTGGACTTCGCCTTGGGCGCATACCTCGCCAAGGGCGGCAAGAGCATTATCTGCCTGAGCTCCACCTTTACCGATAAAAAAGGTGAAACCGTGTCTCGGATCCTTCCGAATTTCAAAACGGGCTCGGCCATTACCGTGGCTCGCCCCAACACCCATATGATTTGCACGGAATACGGCCTCTTTAACGCCAAGGGCCGCAGCACTTGGGAAAGAGCCGAAGGCATCATCAATCTGGCTCATCCCGACTTCAGAGACGAGCTCATCAACAATGCCGAAGAAATGGGCATTTGGCGCAGAAGCAATAAACGATAAGAAAGAGCCGACGACGGTCGGCTTTTTTCATGAGGAATTTTGCCATGTATGAGACGATTTACAGAGAAAAATTAATGACGAAGGAAGAAGCGGCGGCGCTGGTGAAAGACGGCGACGAAATAGAAATCGGCTTTGGCGCGGACTTTCCCGTGGCCTTCGACGAGGCATTGGCCGCCCGAGCCCATGAGCTCAATAACGTGGCCGTGCGAAACGGCGTGCTCTTCGACCGCTCCAAGATTTTGACGCAGGGCGCGCCCTTCGAGTGGCAGAGCTGGCACGCCACGGGCGATGTGCGCCGCGCCATGGACGGAGGCAAGGCCGTGCACATTCCCGTGCGCTACTCGGAGCTCATTCGCTACGTCACGGAAAACAGGGACACGGATATGCTGGTCTTTTCCACGACGCCTATGGATGCTCACGGCTATTTTAATTTCGGTATCGAGGGCAGCCACTTTCTGCGCCTGGCGAAAAAGGCGAAGCGGGTGATTGTGGAGGTTAACGAAAGGCAGCCGAGGGTTTACGGCAGGGGAGAAAGCGAGATCCACATCGACGAGGTAGACGGCATCATCGAGGCCGAGCCCCACGCCATGGCCGTGCTTCCCAATCGTCCCTACGACGAAGTGGACCGCAGGATCGCCGAGACCGTGGTGGAGCGCATGGAAGACGGCGCTACGGTGCAGCTGGGGATCGGCGCCTTGCCCAATGCCGTGGGCGATGTCATCGCCCAAAGCAGCTTAAAGGATTTAGGCGTGCACACGGAAATGTATGTGGACAGTTTTATGAAGATGACCTTGGCGGGAAAAATCACCGGATCGAAAAAGACCTTGGACCGGGGGCGTCAGGTCACCGTGTTTTTGGCGGGGACGGAAGCCCTCTACGACTTCGTCGATGACAATCCGGCCATGATGGTGGGGCCCGTGGATTACGTCAACGCCGCCTCCACCATCGCCGCTCAACACAAAATGACGAGCATTAACACGGCGATTCAGGTGAACTTGCGCGGGGAAGTGAGCTCGGAAAGCGCGGGGTTACGTCAGATTTCCGGCGCCGGCGGCCAATTCGATTTCGCCGTGGGCAGCTATTTGGCCCCGGAGGGCAAGGGCTTTATCTGCCTGCGCTCCTCCCGGGTCGACAAAAACGGCGTGCGTCATTCCAATATCGTCCCCGATTTTTCCGCAGGCACTATCGTCACCCTGCCCGCCCCGGTGACCCATTATGTGGTGACGGAATACGGCATTTGCAATTTAAAGGGCAAGAGCCTGTACGAGCGGGCTAAGGCTTTAATCAGTATCGCCCATCCGGATTTTCGCGACGAATTGATCAAAGCCGCCATGGCGAAAGGCTTTTGGAAGGCGTAGGTCTTGCATTTTTGTTCTTCTTCGACTATACTATAAACACTGTTAAACATTCTTATTAAGAGCGGTGGAGTGACTAGGCACTGTGAAACCCGGCAACCTTTAAAAGGTGCTAAATCCTACAGACGCGACAGGTCTGAAAGATAAGAATGAAGCCTGCCGCGTGCAGGCTTTTTTTATGAGTTTTTTGAGGAGGTTACAATGGATAGATGGTTATTCTCTTCGGAATCGGTGACCGAAGGCCACCCGGACAAGGTGTGCGACCAAATTTCCGACGGCATTTTAGATGCGATTTTAGCAAAAGACAAAAACGCCCGCGTGGCTTGCGAAAGCTTGGTGTCCACGGGCATGGTGGTGATCACCGGTGAAATTTCCACCGACGCTTACGTGGACTTCACCCAAGTGGTACGGGAAACATTGAAAGACATCGGCTACGTGCAAGGCGTGCAAGTGGGTTTTGAAGCGGACTCCGTGGCGGTTATTTCCGCCATTAAGGAACAAAGCCCGGACATCGCCATGGGCGTGGACCGCTTTAAGGAAGCGGGCACCGAGGAATTGGACGCATTCGGCGCCGGGGACCAAGGGATTATGTTCGGCTATGCCTGCAACGAAACCGAGGAGCTCATGCCCTTGCCTATTTCCTTGGCTCACAGATTATCGAAAAAGCTTTCCGACGTGCGCAAAGACGGCACCTTGAACTATCTTCGCCCCGACGGAAAGACCCAAGTTACCGTGGAGTACCAAGACGGCGCACCGGTACGCTTGGAAAACATCGTGGTAAGCACCCAGCACGACGCCGACACGGATCTGGACACCATCCGTAAGGACATTGAAAAATACGTCATCGATCCCGTGGTGGCCGACAAGTGGATGGATGAAAACACGAAGATCTACATCAATCCCACGGGACGCTTCGTGGAAGGCGGCCCCGTCGCCGATGCGGGCCTCACGGGCCGCAAGATTATCGTGGACACCTACGGCGGCTACGCTCGTCACGGCGGCGGCTGCTTCAGCGGCAAAGACCCGACAAAGGTAGACCGCTCCGCCGCTTACGCCGCACGCTACGTGGCAAAGAATTTGGTGGCGGCCGGCGTCTGCGACAAATGCGAAATCGGCTTGAGCTACGCCATCGGCATCGCCAGACCCCTGTCCGTCTATGTGGAAAGCTACGGCACATCGGATCTGTCCGACAACGAAATCGAAGATTTAGTCCACGAGGTATTCGACCTGCGTCCCGCCGCCATTATTCGCGATTTGGATCTCCTCCGTCCCATTTACAAGGACGTGGCCGCCTACGGTCACTTCGGACGGGAAGACGTGAAGGCGCCGTGGGAAGAAACGAATAAGGTGGATGAAATTCGCGAGGCATTAAAAAACAGAAAGTAGGGACTTTGTGATCATCGAAGGCGTTTTGGATCATATTATCTTTCGAAACGAAAGCAATGGCTATACCGTGGCCCAATTTATTACGGCGGATTCGGACATCGTCATTGTGGGGACCTCCATCGCCTTCCATGAAAAAGAACATTTGCGCCTGGAAGGGGAACTGATCTACCATCCCAAGTACGGAGAGCAGTTCGCCTTTGAGCGGGCGGAAAAAATAAGGCCGCGGGGAAAGGAAGCGATGACGGCTTACCTTTCCGGCGGCCTTATTCCCCATGTGGGGAAAGTGACGGCGAAGAGGATCGTGGACACTTTCGGCGAAGACACGATACAAGTCATCGAAGAAACGCCGGAGCGTTTAAAGGAAGTGGAAGGCATCGGCAAGAAGAAGCTCGCCGTGATTCTCGACGCCTTAAACGAGCAAAAGGACATGCGGGAGTTCCTCCTGGATGCGGCGTCCTTTGATCTCACCAACAAACAGGCCATGGCCGTCTACAAGGTCTTCGGCAAAGACGCCCCGGCTATGATCGAGAAGGATCCCTATGCCCTGGCGGGGAAGGTGCGAGGCTTCGGCTTTTTAAAGGCCGATGCCATTGCGAGAAAAGTGGGCATCGAGGAAGACGATCCGAAGCGCGTCGTCGCCGCCATGAAATACGTATTGACCAACGGGGTCCTGGACGGCAACTGCTATCTGCCCAAGGATCTGTTAATGGAAGAGGCGGCCCGAGTGTTGAATCTGGATGTGGATTTCGTCGGGGAATTTCTGCAGATCCTGGCCGTGGATCCGGAGATCTATCTGGCGCAGCGGGAGGGCATGCTGAAGATCTACTTCCTCAACTACTTCCGCGCCGAGCAATTGGTGGCGCGGGAGATAAAAAAGCGGGGCAAGGTGGATCTCGCCGAGCACATGGCCGAGGACATGGTGGCCGCCGTCTGCGAAAAGCTGGAAATGACTTTGGCGGAGAAGCAAAAAGAGGCCCTCATGCGGGCGGTGGATTCCCATCTCCTCGTCATTACCGGTGGTCCCGGCACGGGGAAGACCACCACTCTCAGGGCCATTGTCGAGGCCATGGAGCGGCTCAATCTGTCCATCGCTTTGGCGGCGCCTACGGGCCGTGCGGCGAAGCGCATGGAAGAGGCCACGGGCAGAAGCGCCTCCACCATTCACCGCCTTTTAAAATACGATTACATCGACGAGGACGGATCTAATTCCATCGTCTCCGGCGACGACATCGACGCTGACGTCTTGATTATCGACGAGGCGAGCATGATCGATCTGCTTTTGATGCGAGACGTGCTCACGTCATTAAAGGACAAGACGCGGCTCATTCTCGTCGGCGATGTGGATCAGCTGCCCCCCGTGGGGGCGGGGAATGTCTTGAAGGACATTTTGGATTCCGGGGAAGTGCCGTCCGTGCAACTGGACGAAGTGTTTCGCCAGGCGGAGACGTCTTATATCGTAAAAAACGCCCACCGCATCAATCACGGCGAGTTGCCTCGGGTGAATGAGAAGGGCACGGATTTCTTTTTTATGGAAGAGAGCGACCCCAACAAGGCCATGGAGCTCATTTGCGATCTGGTGAAAAATCGCCTCCCCGATTACTACGGTGTGGACGCCATGGAAGACATTCAGGTTCTTGCGCCCATGAAGAAGGGCATCTGCGGTATCGAGCATTTAAACGAGGCCCTGCAAAAGACATTGAACCCGGGGAAGAAGGGCCTGGAGAGCCGCGGCTTCACCTATTGCGTCGGGGACAAGGTCATGCAGACGAAAAATAATTACCAAATGCCCTGGAAGTCGCAAAACAAAGTCTTCGACAACGAGGGAGAGGGCGTCTTTAACGGAGACTTGGGCCGGGTGACGGCAGTGGATCCCGCCGGGGAGTGGATCAAGGTCCTCTACGACGACAAGCTCTGCACCTACACGAGCGAATACTTGCCGGAGCTTATGCCCGCCTATGCCAGCACCGTGCACAAGTCCCAGGGCTCGGAATTTCCCGTGGTGGTCATGCCCATCTTAAGCGGCCCGCCCATGCTCTATACGAGGAACCTCCTCTACACCGGCGTGACCCGGGCGCGGAAGCTAGTGGTCATCGTCGGGAGCTTTCAGGCACTGGAGCGCATGGTGCAAAACAATCGCATTCGCTGGCGCTATTCCGATCTGGATAAGATTTTAAAGGAGAAGAGAGAATGGTAACGGGCTTGTTTTCCTACGACGGCTGCCCCCTTTGCAAGAAGGAACCGGCGGCGCAGTTCGGGCTATGCGAAAGCTGTTTGGACAATCTTTCCTTTTCCGGAGAAGAGATCTTTACCGAAAAGGCCTTTCCCATTTACGCCCTGCTCCGTGAAAACAAGCTGTCCTCCTACATGATTCAGGGATTAAAATTTCGCGAAGAGCGCTTCTGGGCCAAGGTCTTCGGCGAGATGGCGGCGGATTTTTACCGCCACATGGATCTCGGACCCTTCGATGCCGTCATCTGCGTGCCCACTTCGGAAAAGAAGCGGCGGATCCGCGGCTACAATCCTCCGGAGCTAATCGCGCGGGAGCTGGCAGAGGCGATCGGCGTGCCCTATGAAGACGCGTTGGCCTTTAAGCGAAAAGTGCGGGATCAAATCGGCCTCGGGGCCCGGGAGCGGGCGCGGAATGTGCACGACGCCTTTATGGCCCACAAAGTCATGGGGAAGCACCTTCTCTTAATCGACGACACCTACACCACCGGCGCCACCATGAAGGCCTGCGCGAAAGCCCTTACGGAGGCAGGTGCGGCATCGGTGACGGGGCTCGTCTGCATCAAAGCCCGGGACGTGAATAACGATTAGCAAAAAAATAAGCGGCCACTCCATTAGAGTGACCGCTTTTTTCGCGGATTAGATATGAATGTCCCCTCGGTAAAAGAGCACGGCATGGCCCGATAAGTTCACGTGACCCGGGGTGACGTGAGTATCTAAAATGCCGCCGCGGCGACTGGCCTGATAGGCGAGGATGTCCGCCTTGTTTAATTTCTTCGACCAATAGACGCAGATGTGGCAGTGGCCGGAGCCGCTGACCGGGTCTTCCACCACGCCCAGCTTCGGCGTAAAGGTGCGGGAGATGCAGTCGTATTCGCCCTCGCCCGCCTTGGTCAAGTGAAGCATGGTCCCTTCCAGGGCCTTGATCTTCAAGACGTCGGGCTCGTAATTCTTTATGTCGAAATCATCCTCCATGACCAGGAGCAGGTCCCTGCCCATATAAGCTTCCTTGGGGCGGGCGCCCACGGCTTGAGCCATGGCCTCGGTCACGGGCACTTCCTCGAGCTCAAAGGAGGGGAGGTCCATGGTAAAGAGCTCGCCCTTTCGCGTGACGGTCAGGGTGCCGACTTTCGTGTCGAAATGAATCGTGTCCTTCACCCGTTCCAAAATGTGAAAGACGATGTAGGCAGCGGCAAAGGTGGCGTGGCCGCAAAATTCCACTTCCCCCGCCGGCGTAAAGGAGCGCAGATTATAATTATCGCCGTCTTTTACGACGAAGACCGTCTCCGAAAGATTATTTTCATCGGCGATGGCGAGCATAAGCTCGTCGGTGAGAATGCGATCGGGAAGACAAACCGCCGCGGGATTGCCTTTAAAAACTTTTTGCGTAAAGGTATCGACGATAAATTGTTTCATAAATGACTCCTGAGTAATACTTATGATATTCGCGTGTGGGACGAGACGAAGGTGCCGAAGAGGGTTTCCTTCCTGGGCCATTGAACGCCTTTATTGTGCAGAAGATAAAGGCTCGCCTGAACGGAGCTGCCGAAGAGCAGGATCAGGCCGAAAAGATAGAGCCAGACCAGAAAGATAATCATCCCCGCTAAAGATCCGTAGGTGTTAGAGTAGTTTGAAAAGTTTGCCACATAGTAGCTGAACACCGCATTGGAAAGCAGAATGCCCACCGTGGAAAAAAGAGCGGCGGCCAAATTAACATAAGCCGGCGGCTTGCCTCCTTCGGGCCACTTGGGCGAAAAGCGGTAGAGCCCGTAGAAGCTCAAAAACATATAGATCAGGGGGATAAAAGTAGTGGCACGCCGAATGAAGATGAATGCCTCCTTGGGCAGCTGCAAATAATGGGATACAATGCTTAACAGATTGTTGCCGATGACCTGGGTCACGAAAAGTAAGATCACCAACGCAAACAAGGCCACGGTCAGGAGGAAGGCGAGAGCCGTTAAAGAAAAAATGCTTCGCTCCTCGGCGATGTAGAGCCCGTCGTTAATACTTTTGATCAACTGCTTGATCCCCTTGCTCGCCACATAGATCGACCCGATCAACGAAATAGACAAAAGGGCCGAGGACGAGTTCAGCTGCAAGTCTCTGAAAAAGCTCGTGGCGATGGTTTGAACTTCCGGCGGCAAGTTTTCTAAAATCTTTGCCATGCGCGGCAGATAGCTTCGATTGACCACATTTAAAATATTCAATAGTGCGATAAAAAAGGGGAAGATGGCCAAGACGAAAAAGTAGGACAGACTCGCCGCTTTTTGTAGCATATCGTTTTTTAAAATGTGGTACAAAAAGATGTCGATAAAAGCAAAAGGCTTTTTTGTAACGAATCCTTTGAGTTTCCTTTTCCACTTATTCATAGATTCCTTCTTCCCTCCTACAGCGATTATATCATAGTTATGATAGAATAGACTCAAGATGGAGGAGGATTTATGCAATACAACATTTTGGTTTGCGACGACGAAAAGGACATCGTCTCCGCAATAAAAATTTACTTAGAAGCGGAAGGCTACCGGGTCTTTCCCGCTTACGACGGCTTGGAAGCTTTAGAGATTATGAAGACCGAGGACATTCATTTGGTCCTGATGGATTTAATGATGCCCAATATGGACGGCATGTCCGCCATTTTAAAAATACGCGAGACCAGCAATATCCCCATCATTATCCTCAGTGCAAAGAGCGAAATCACCGACAAGATCATCGGCCTGAATATGGGCGCTGACGATTACATTATCAAGCCCTTTAACGCCGTCGAACTCATCGCTCGGGTCAACTCCGGCATACGCCGCTACACCTCTTTGGGTGCGGCGGAAATCGACGACGGCAATTACACCGTGGGACGCATCAGCTTGGACGACAATGCTAAGGAAGTGCGGGTGGACGGAGAGGTGGCGAATCTGACGCCTCACGAGTACAAAATTTTGCGCCTTCTTATGAAAAACAAGGGACGGGTTTTTTCCAGTGACGAAATTTACGAAATCGTCTGGGAAGAAGCGGCTCACGACGTGAAAAAAGTGATCTCCGTTCACATCTCCATTTGAGGGATAAGGTGGAAATCAATCCGAGAAA
>QWCB01003041.1_pt1 | contig 13175 bp, 10 predicted proteins | sample 1972511 | NCBI WGS metagenome assembly QWCB01 (sample SAMN09866719, study PRJNA288562) | Human gut metagenome isolate term5_stool, whole genome shotgun sequencing... | isolation source: gut | host: Homo sapiens | place: USA: California
CTTCATCTCTATAACTTCGTCTAGCCCAGAATCTAGGTACCTATGAACCCACTCCAGGATCGTAGTCCTACCAATAGGAACAAGGTGTGAAATCTGGGTATAACCTAAGTTTTCCTCAAAATAGAGGTGAATAACTCGGTCAAAATGAATCTTCTGGAGTTGACTCCTTTTTACAAACTTACTCATAAAAATCTATCTATGAGTCAACTTTTTCTAGGACAAGACACTTTCAGGAATAACAAATAACCAGTGTATACAATAACAGGAATACATGAACCCGTGTGTACTATTTTCAGGAATACCACACTACAATAATGTTCGTCCTCATCGCTCCTTAGGCATGAGAACGCCCATGCAGACGTTGGATCCTAGCCATCAAAATCCACTCGTCAAAAACGAGGGCTTTGCTTGATTATATGACGCACGAGCTGGCTGCCCCCTATGAAGGGGGGCGCCGCTCGTGTTTATCGCCCGTCATCTGTGCAATTATTTGTATATTTGTGTACACTTTCAGGAATAGAGGACACGGAGTGTGTACACTTTCAGGAATAACAAATAACCAGTGTATACAATAACAGGAATACATGAACCCGTGTGTACTATTTTCAGGAATACCACACAACCTCATATTCCGTATGCGTGCGGAATGGATTCCGCCTGTATACGGAATAGATTCCGCTCGCATACGGAATGCATTCCGCAGGGCTACGGAATATTGCCGGAATATCAAAATCAAGAAGCTTGTCTGCAAGCCACTTCTAGCGATGTGGGATAAAAATGTTGGGCGAAAGTTTGTTTATCTACGAAATTGTCGTAACTTTGCTACGAATAAATCGTAATAAGGACATTGATCGTAGATAACAACAATATGAGTGAGCCTAACTTTCTAAACGGACTATCCCCTCTCGAGGAGGACTTTATGCGTGCACTATGGCATATCGGAGAGGGTGAGATCAGCGATGCTATCCCCTTGATGGAGCATTCGGACACCCCCTACACTACGGTGGCTTCGGTGGTCAATAAGCTGGAGAGCAAAGGGTATGTTACTCGCACGGGGAAGCGACGTGGTCACCTCTATGCCCCTTTGGTAAGCCAAGAGGAGTACACCGATAAAACCATTAAGTATATTGTTGCCAACTTCTTCAAAGGTTCGTACAAAAGTCTGGTGCAACACTTTGCACAGGAGGAGAAGGTGAGCAAGGAGGAGATCTCGGAGATTCTGAAATTAATTGAAGAGGAATAAGTGGTATGATGATTTGGTTGAAATATCTAGGGCTGTCGGGGATAGGGATCGCTCTCTTTTACCTCCTCGGAGTGGTACTGCTTCGCAAAAGCACCCTACTCCGTGCCAAGCGATGGTATTACCTCATCGCCATCGCCTCTAGCCTTTTGCTCCCCCTGATCTCTTTAGCAGTACCAGAAAGGGATGTAGATGAGGCACAAGATAGGTTGCTCCCCAGCTTCACTATTGTGATAGAGGAGGAGCCAACCATCACTGCACCTGCTACAAAGAGAAACTCAATAGACTGGTCCAGAGTACTGATGGCAAGTTGGGCTATTGGTGCAGCGAGCACGCTCATCTGGCTCACCTCGGGCGGGTACAAACTCTATAGATTATGCCACACCTCCACGAAGCGCGAGCTCAGTCATAATGCCAGACTTTATGAGGTGGATGAAGAGCTTGCCCCCTTCACGATTGGGAAGGCAATCTTTATCCCCAAGTCCTTATCGAATAGCGATATCACACCCACTATTCTGTCGCATGAGCTGGAGCACATTAGGCAGAAGCACTATTGGGATATCATCATCAGTACGGTGCTGCAGCCCTTACAGTGGTGGAATCCATGTGCGTGGGGATTGCTCCAACAACTGCGCACCAACCTTGAGTACCTAGCAGACCAAGGGGTGTTGCGAGAGGGAAGAGACCGAAAGACCTACCAGTATCAGCTACTGGAGTGTACACTAGGCCGAAAGGTAGAGCTACCCTCGCTCTCATTTTCTATGCAAAACCTAAAGAAACGAATCGTAATGATGAACAGCAAGAACAAAACCAACAAGAAACTAGCCATAGTTTACGCACTTTCGGCACTACCTGTACTTGCCTTCTTGGCACTCGGTACTCAGATGGTTACGATCAAGCAAGCCAAAGCAAGCACCATCACAGAAGTGGCTCCGCCACCGACCAAAGACAAGGTCTTCGAAAAGCTAGATGAAATGCCTGAATTCCCAGGTGGAGGAAAAGCAATGATGCAGTGGCTCAGCCACAACATACAGTACCCTAAGGATGCGATAGATGCCAAGATAGAGGGGCGTGTAGTGGTATCATTTATTGTTGAGAAGGATGGCTCCATCTCCAATGCGGAAGTAAAGAAAGGGGTGTACGAATCACTAGATAAGGAGGCTCTAAGAATAGTCAATGCTATGCCTAAGTGGAAACCTGGCATGCAAGCTGGGCAACCTGCAAGGACTCGTTTTTTCGTGCCAATCAACTTCAAGTTTGCACAGCCTGCAGTGCAAGAGGGAAAGGTCTTTGAGTACCTAGATGATATGCCTGAGTTTCCAGGAGGGCAAGCTGCAATGATGCAGTGGCTCAGCCAAAATATACAATACCCAAAGGAAGCTGTTGACGGCAATATCGAGGGACGTGTGATCGTCTCATTCATCATTGAGAAGGATGGCTCTATCTCCAATGCAAAAGTAACAAAGGGCGTGCACGAGTCACTAGATAAGGAGGCTCTAAGAGTAGTCAGTGCGATGCCCAACTGGAAACCAGGTATGCAGGATGGTCAACCAGCAAGATGCCAGTTTACTCTTCCAGTCAGCTTTAAGTTTGCCCAGCCAGCAGTGCAAGAGGAAAAGGTCTTTGAGTACCTAGATGATATGCCTGAATTCCCAGGAGGAGGAAAGGCAATGATGGAGTGGCTTGGCCAAAATATGCAGTACCCCAAGGAGGCAGTTGATGCCAAGGTTGAGGGGCGTGTGATGGTCTCATTCATCATAGAGAAGGATGGATTCGTCTCCAATGCCAAAGTCATTAGGAGCATAGATCCGTTACTAGACAACGAAGCGCTAAGAGTGGTCAATGCCATGCCCAACTGGAAGCCAGGTATGCAGGATGGCCAGCCAGTAAGAGTCCGCTTTACCATCCCTGTCAGCTTCAAGCTTCCAAAGCCTGCCACAGCACCCACTGAATAACCTTTAGTCAGTAAACAAAAGGGGGCAAGTCTCATTTGACTTGCCCCCTTTTTCATTACAATGAAAATTTGACTCTTAATAGCACCTCAAAAGGCCTCAATGCTGTTACCGCCCAGAAGGTGTGCGGCTCCTTGATAGTGATCACCTCGTAGGCTTTCTGATTGGTAATATTGGAGAGGGTGAGCTCCGCACCAAACCTCTTGGTATCATACTTTAGCCCGAAGTCCAAAAAGGTTGCCTCGGCATAAGATTTACTATTCCGCTCCGACGTATGGTGATACTCAGCAGAGAGCGTAGTAGACCAGTTCTCTGCCAACCAAAATAGAAGGCTACCTTTGTGTCGTTGCTGAAGCAACTTCGGCAGATGCTCCAATCGCCCACCATCCTCATTTGCCACATTACCAATAAGCGACCCTTCGTAATCAATGGAAAGATCGGGGATCGGACGGTAATGCATCTCTAACCGCCCTACATAACTATCAGAGAGGAGTGCCAGCATCTGCTGTTGCAAATAGAGTTCCGACCAAGTGCGATCATACGACCCCTGCAACGCCACATCCAAATTGGCCTTCCAAAAGGTTTGAGAGAGTCGCAAGTTGCCACCCACCCGACTTGAGGTAGAAGGCTTCTCAATTTGCTTGTAAATGATATAGCCCTCTTTCAGCCCCGTTGATGATGTGTAGCGTCGTTGGTTTTCCGAGAAGTGCACGCCTCCAATAATTGAAGTGCCCGTCATAGGTACTGTGTAGGAGAGCCCCAACCTAGCAAAGTGCCCATAGCCCTGATAGGGTCGAGGCAACTGCTCAGAGAACTGCCGTGAATCCCTCAGCTTAAGCCCTGGAAACTGCTTGGCAGCACCCACTATATTATGAATGAGTTGGTAGGAGCCATTGACCTTGAAGTTATTATCCCAAAACTTACTCACAGAGATCAAGGGATCCGACTTCACAAAGCCTTCCCGACTCTCGGGGTAGCGAAAATAGAAGTAGCTAATAGGCAATTGTAGCTTAATGTGCCACCCATGCTCTTTCCAATTGTATTCAGGTTGCCAAGTAAGGCTACATGAGAGGTAGTCAGAAGGAGGGGTACCTTGATTGGGTAGCCAACTACTCTCCACACCAATACGGTGTTGCTGTATATCCCATTGGAAATTATTATCGAGTTGATGAGCACCCCACCGCCAGTTAATCCCCAACATCAAACTATTATCAAAGAGTTGACTGCTAACCGATTGCGAGAGTGGTAGAGAGATCTCCATAGAGTGATGGCGAGAGAGATACTTAGCCACATTATCCAGCTTAACCAGAGCACCCCCTACCCTGAAGAGCCACTCCGTGCTATTCTCCACCCTGAGATAGGGGAGCGATAGCTCTTGGATATAATCCTTCATATCTTGCTGAAGGAGGTCGTTACTCCTCTTAGACTGGTGCTCTATTTTACTCTTATTCAATAAGAAAGAGCGATCACCATTATGCTCGTACTCCCCACTTAGCACCATACTGCGTTCGTGCAACTGATACTGCTGATCGCTCGAAAGGTGCTTCACCTCGCCATTGGGCATTGTATACTCAATCGTCTCACCCCGAGAGGAAGCAAGTTGCTCATCAAGATAGGTAGCACTCAGCCGAAGGAATTGATGCTGACCAAGCTTGACCAATTGATTGCCGGACAACGCATAGGAGTGATTGGCCCTAGCCCGCTTCCCCACAGGTGAATCCTTAATCACCTCGCCCATACTCTGATAGAAGTCAAGAGATGCAAACTGACTAAGCGAAAAGGAAAGCTTGCGGCTCATAGAGAGCTCCTGCTCCCTGAGCTCTGCCGACATATCCTTACCCGTGTCATTGGCTTTGGCAAGATAGATTCCCTGCGTCGTGGCATTAAACCTCATCGCACGAGCATTCAAGTCGTAGAGAAAAGGAGCCGCCCCAACGCCCGCCGAAAGCCACGCTAGCCAACGCCCCTTCGCACGCTCCGTTAGTCGGATATTGAGTGCCGCCCTATCCGATAAAGAGTGCTCAGAGAGCATACGGATAGGCTCGTGCTGGCGATACACCTCCACCGCTGCGACATCATCGGGGCGAAGGCTATTACTAGCAATGCTATAGCGACGCCCAAGGAGATCCATTTGCTCAATATAAAACTTATTGATCGCCTTGCCTTCAAAGCGAATCTGTCCACCTCCTACCACCTCGAGCCCAGGCATACGCTCAATCACTTGCGAGAGCGTCATATCCTGCTTTTGGGCAAAGGCAGAGGTGAGATAGATAATAGTATCCCCCTCCTCCCTAATGGCCGGCGCATGGATTTTCACCTCCTTAAGTTGATACGAAGTGGCCTCCATCACAATCTTCAGCTCCTGCCCCTTATGGAAATAGTGTGCCTCCTTATAAGCCTTATATCCGAGGAGAGACCCTCTCACGATAAGCGACTGACCCTCCTTTAGCGAAGTACGACAATTAAAAAGGAACTGCCCATCATCATCGCTCTGTGAAGTAGCTAGCGACTGCTTGGTCTCAGCATCAATAAGAAACAGCATAGCACCACTCACTCGCGTACCATCGTCACTTTGCACCACAACGCCCCTTAGCTCCGTCTGTGCCCAGAGAGCTGTACCAGGGAGTGCCAGTAGCACTAATACAAGTATAAAGAGCCGTCTCATCTTGCTAACCTTCAAACACCTCACCTATTTCTCAATGTGCTGATAACGCCTTGATAGATTGCGGAAGCGCTTGGCTACTTTATCGTGGTACACTCCACTATCATTATAGCCTTTGCTATACTTCCTAGAAACAGGACCACTGTCACCGCATTCCATTTGCTTACGTATCCACAAAAGCTCATCCTTACTAACCTCCACAACAGGGTTACTGAGCAATACTTGAGGGACCGCTACCTCCAAAGGTTGCTCACTTTTCTCAAAACCAACAAGCTTGAAAGAGTAAGCACCATCAAGGCTGCGAGCCTGAGTAACCAACCCTGGCAACCCAATAAGCTTCCACGGTCCATAAGGAATAGGTACCTCATTGGTATAATAGACTTCCCACTCTCGACCATAAAGTGTAGCGGTAGCCACCTCGGAGGGATATCCACAAATCACTTGAGTGTCATCACCAAATTGATAACTGATATTTAGTGCCTTCTCCACCGTCTTAAAGAAAGTGACCCCATAGACTAGCTCCGTATACTCCTGTAGCTTAGAATTGTAATAGAGTTGATCTTTGACGCCACGAGGAAACACCTTCATCTTTTTGACTAGGTCATAACCCCTTAAACCCTCTGCCAGCCCAGCATACATTACTGAATCCCTCTTTACCTGATAATAACTCCTAAATGAACTATCTCCATTTGGAGCAATTTGCAAGACAAAGAGATCCTCCGATACCTCTCCATCATATAGATTAACCTCCCTCCCTTCGTATAAAGCGAAGTAGGACTGCGCAGAGAGTGGTAGTGCGGTGGCACACAAGAGCAGAGCAAAATATAACATCGGTACTTTCATTTGTCATCAGGCTTTATCAACATGAAAATCATAGTATCATTTAACTTCTTCAAATATACATTAAAAAAGCATCGCCACCAACCCAATCCAACATCCTCAATTCCGCAGGCTTAGCTTTTTATTGCTTTGGTCGGGTGCTTATTGATTGTTTTTTTGGTTTTCCGACTTTATAGCAGACTAAAGACTCAATAAGGAAGTCTACTTATTCTCTACTTGTCTCTTAATGATATTTTCATTACGTCCTTTTTATTGCTACCTCAAGACACCATTGTCTCAGCATAGAAGTTATTGCTCTATATATTGGTATCGTTTGGATAATTCGCGATACCTTTGATCAATCTTATCGTGATACATTCCGCTCATATCAAAGTTCTTTGAATACTTCTTTATGATTGGTCTTAAGTCCATACAAGCCGCTTGCTTACGAATCCACGCAAGCTCTTTGCCACTAACATCTATAACAGGTTGGTTGAGCATCATTGTTGGGATGGTGATATCAATCTCTTTTTCAGACGTCTCAATTCCTTTTAATTGAAATCTATACGCACCATCAGTTGAGTAGGCTTCAGTAACAATACCAGGCAAACCATTTATTTTCCATGGTCCATAAGGCAACGAGATCTCTGTCGTATAGAAAATAACCCAATCTCTTCCATAATAGTGAGCTTTTGCCATTTCAGAATGAAAGCCTAAAACCACCTTTGTAGAGTCTTCAAATACGACATCCAACTTGCTGGCAAATTCTGTTGACTTAAAGTAATAGAGACCATAATCCATTTCGGTATACTTATTGTCTCTAGGATTGTAATAAAGCCTACACTTTGTCCCTGGTGGTATCGACCGCATTCTCGCCACCGTCTCTTGGGTACTTATCCCCTGCTGTACGCAAGCATCTCTGATGGAGTCTCGCTGTAGGGTGAAATAACTTTGAAAGGAGCTTAATCCCTCACGTGAAATCTGTAGAATGAAGAGGTCGCGCGTGACCTCTCCATCATACAAGTTCACCTCTTCTCCTTCGTACATAGCTCGAAATGATTGCCCACTAATTGGTTGAGCAACAAATAAAAGCAACATCAGAATGAAAAATGTGTTTAGCTTCATAGAATTACAACTTAGTCGTAACATTGATCAAAAGCCTCCATATACTCAACGAGGAACTCTTGGTCAGCAAGTGTATCATCGCAATAGGTGCCGGCACAAGAGGTCCATACACAATGCATTTGAACATCATCTCCTTGAGCACTCCCCACCAAAACTTCTTGCTCAGCAGAAGTTAGTTGCGTTGTAGTAGACACATCATCTGCAAATGCAAATAATGAAAAGCAGAAAACTGTCACAGAAGTTAAAACTACCACCAGACCTTTACCAACATGAAAATCATAGTATCATTTAACTCTCCAAATATACATTAAAAGAGCATCATCACCAAACTAATCCGATAGATATCAAAGACATAGTAAATGAAATGGGCTAGACCATCCGATGATGATCTAGCCCATTTACTTATATGTAATATATTTATCAGCTTACTTAATGCGCTGGTAACCGAATTGTGCTACCTCACCAAGCTCCTCCTCAATACGGAGCAGCTGGTTGTACTTAGCCATACGATCGGAGCGGCTCATAGAGCCAGTCTTGATCTGACCAGAGTTGGTTGCCACAGCGATATCAGCAATAGTAGCATCCTCAGTCTCACCAGAGCGGTGGCTCGTAACGCTAGTATAGCCATGGCGGTGTGCCATATCAATAGCATCAAGGGTCTCGGTAAGGGTACCGATCTGATTCACCTTGATGAGGATAGAATTGCCACACCCCTCAGCGATACCGCGCCGGAGGAAGTCCACATTGGTCACGAAGAGGTCGTCACCCACCAACTGGCACTTGTCGCCAATAGCCTCGGTAAGTAGCTTCCAGCCCTCCCAGTCGTTCTCGCTCATACCATCCTCAATAGAATCGATTGGGAACTTATTGATTAGCTCTACAAGGTAAGCAACTTGCTCCTCACGATTACGCTTAGCACCATTTGGCCCCTCAAACTTAGCGTAGTTGTAGATACCATCCTCATAGAACTCGCTCGAAGCGCAGTCAAGAGCAATGGTTACCTGCTCACCAGCCTTATAGCCTGCAAGATCAATAGCCTTAAGGATACAACCCAAAGCATCCTCTGTACCATCAAGGGCAGGGGCAAAACCACCCTCATCTCCTACTGCAGAGCTAAGTCCACGATCGTGGAGTACCGTCTTTAGCTCATGGAAAATCTCCGCACCCATACGTACAGCCTCCTTCATATTGGTAGCACCGATAGGGCGAATCATAAACTCCTGGAATGCGATAGGGGCATCAGAGTGGCTACCACCATTGATGATATTCATCATTGGCACCGGTAAAATGTGTGCATTGGTACCACCGATATAGCGATAAAGTGGCATACAAAGTGCATCAGCAGCAGCCTTAGCCACAGCTAGTGACACGCCAAGGATCGCATTAGCACCCAGCTTGCTCTTAGTAGGAGTACCATCAAGATCAATCATCATCTTATCGATCAAACGTTGATTGCTTGCATCGGCACCAATCAAAGCAGGTGCAATAATATTATTGATATTCTCCACAGCCTTCGTCACCCCCTTACCAAGGTAGCGTGACTTATCACCATCACGAAGCTCCAATGCCTCGTGCTCGCCTGTAGAAGCTCCACTTGGCACAGCTGCCCTACCAAAGGCACCACATGCAAGTGCTACGTCTACTTCAACCGTGGGATTTCCGCGAGAGTCAAGAATCTCTCGTCCATGAATACTGATAATCTCCATAATCTCTTTTTTACCTAATAAGTTTATAAACCTTCTTACTTACTTTTCACCCACAAAGATACATAAATAATTCCCTATTCGCTGATTAAGGAAGTGAAAAATATAGAATTAATCCCTTACAAAAATAAAAGAGGCTAACTTCTTATGAAGCTAGCCTCTTTTCAATTAGTTGCGGGGATAGGGATCGAACCTATGACCTTTGGGTTATGAGCCCAACGAGCTACCACTGCTCCACCCCGCGATTTCCAAATGCAAAGGTAGTATTAATTTTCGACACTAACAAATCCTTGCCCCTTTTCCCTCTAAAAAGAGAATGTTGCACGAAGTGCCATTCTCGCACATTTGAATCAAATGTGCTGAGACTTTGAACGAAGGATGAGATGCAAGGCGCTGAGGGTGAGGGCGCTGGGAGCGTACTAGCGTACGTGACCGAGCCCGAATCCCGAAAGCAACGAAGCAGATCGCCTTCGTGCAACAGTCTCAAAAAAGCAACAGAGATAGCATGAGTATGGCAAAAAAATGGCTTTGGAATTGCTCCCAAAGCCACAAAAATTATAGCAAAAACAAAAATCGTGCGCAGAATGAGACTCGAACTCACACATCGTTAAACCGATACTACCCCCTCAAAGTAGCGCGTCTACCAATTCCGCCACCTGCGCCTGTATGTCGATGCAATCATCACTAGTGCCCAAGACAGGACTCGAACCTGCACGTCATTGCTGACACTAGTACCTGAAACTAGCGCGTCTACCAATTCCGCCACTTGGGCATTTGTAGAGAGCATTGCTTGGATTGCGTTGGCAAAGATACACAAATAATGGAAATAGACAAATAGTTTCGCTAGAAAATCCAGGGGTTACGCATTAGATGTTCTCCCAGAAGCGATACAATGTCGCACAGCACCTAAGAGCACACGACAACTATTGTACATCTTTGCTAGCGGTGAGCACCAGCTTTGAGGCGGTCGAGGTGGCAAACCAGGAGGTCGCCATTATCATCACGGAGGTGCATCCCATTACCAAGGCAGTTCTTCCAGCTTTTACAGGTGGCACAGGGTCCTCGTTTTGCCCAACTACGGTCGCGGTATTGTTCGAACCGATTTTGCCACACCTCCCAAAGGTCGTCGTGACGGATGTTGCCTTGCTTGTGATCGAAACGGATACTGGGGCAGGCACTGATAGAGCCATCGCAGAGGATCGAGGCAATGTTCACCCCAGCACGACACATATAGAACTGCTCCCGCACTCGCCCCTCAAAGCGACCAAGGTACCCCTCGCAACCATATTGTGCGAGTAGCTTGCCCTGCTCATTGGTCTCGCAGATAAAGTTCATCAGGTCGAAATACTGTCGGTCGGAGAGTTGTAGTTGAGAGTTTTCAGCGGCACGCCCCACTGGGAATATGGAGAATAGCCGCCACCGCTTTACCCCTTGATCAATCAATTGTTGACGCAATGCAGGGAGTGAATCGTAATTCAAGGGATGGACACAAGTAACCACATCCCACACAATATCCTCTGCCTCGGAAAGTAATTGGATAGCACGCCAAGCTCGTGCATAGCTAAGGGGGTGCCCCCGCATCTTATTGTGTACCTCTTCAAAGCCATCCAGACTCACCGTAGCAGTATGGATACCCGCTCGTTGAAGGCTCTCAAGTCGCTTCTCGTCAAGGAGCATACCATTCGTCACAATCCCCCACGGATAGCCACGATGGTAGAGTGCCAGCCCCGCCTCCTCTATATCTCTACGCACCAGTGCTTCGCCACCAGTAAAGATCACCAAGAGTTTGTGCGGATCAATGTGCGGGGTAAGTCGGTCAATCACCCCGAGAAACTCCTCCACACTCAGCTCCTCCACCCCACTCTCCACTCTACAATCGCTACCACAATGGGCACAATGGAGGTTGCACCGCAGAGTACACTCCCAAAAGAGAGTGGTCATCTGATGCTCTCTGATCGCTTCGTCTCGAAGTACCCGATGGGCATTGAGAGCGAGTCTTTGCTTCAGAGTCGGCTCCAGCGAGGGTTGTTTTTGTGGAAAGAGAAGCGACATCACTTATCCTTCTTTTTCTTTGGTTGAGTAGGTACTTGTTTTTGCTCTTGAAACTCTCGGTAGGGAGTGCCATACATCGACACAGCTTCGGGATAACGGTCGGGAATAGAGTCGAGCCGCAACGCCTCCCTCGCCCGCTCTCTAGGAGTTGGCTCCACTTTTTGGCTGGTCTTACAACCTGCCACACCTAGTCCACCGAGCAGTATCAGTGTGCCAGCGGCCAGCTTTGCCCTCACTTGGCGATACTTTCTTTTCATTTTCGCTCCACTTTTAGATTGATCTCCTTCTCCACAGTGCCATTCAGCCACCCTTTAGGTTGATGACTGGTAAAGTCGCTCTTGGATATGGCGATCTGCTTCACCTGATCTTTCACAACGCCATTGGCATCGCCATCAATATCTTTCACCTCTACCACAATTTCGTGGTCTTTGTAAAATCCTGTATCCCGCCCCTCTATCAATGCTTTTCCTTCCGCATCACTTGTCTTGCTCTGGCCAATAGCTTTAAGTGAAAGTCCCGGGATAGGCTGATCTGCTTGGTCGGTCACCTTTAGCTTGAGCTTATACTGTACGGTAGGCGTGCCATACTCTGCCATGCCATTATTGATATTCTCGGCACAGCTCGAAAAGCCTAAAGCCCCCAGCAATGCGGTGGCTCCAGCAGAGAGTAAAGCCCGTAATGATACAACCACTTTCTTCATAACTTAATATCCACTTTAAGTAGCTCTTGATTTCTCAGCAAGATAGAAATATTTCGTCGCTTCACCAAATATCGTAACCTCTTATTACCTTTGTGAATACATAATAGATTTATTTGAAATGGATCAGACTCAACTTTTCCTGTTTGTTGCGATAGCAGCAGTGGTTATATTCGTCGTCTCCTTTCTCCACCAACGCAAAAAGAAGGCCTCTAATCAACTGGGGCAAAAGCTTCAGGAGAGCATCAAAGCCAATGATTGGGAAACGGCAAGCCGTATTCTGCTTAGACAGATGATCGTTTGGGGCATAATCACGATATTAGTTATGTTGCTCATCATCTTACGGCTAATGAATCACCAGCAGATCTACTCCACGCTAGTTTTCTTTGCTCTAGCAGGATGGAATTACTATACCTCTGCGAAAGGTTTAAAGATCGCACGAAAAAATCAAACGGACTATGCTGTTGAACAGGAATCGCAAGAGAAGTTTTTTGAGAGGATCAAGACACTTCTTAAGGATTGCAAGGTATCTCAGCTGGACCTTAATTTAACTGAAGAGGAGGTTAAGAACCTTTGGCTGGAGAAATACAAAAATTGGAAAGTGAGTGGCTACTACCCAGTGCTACTGGAGTCGATATATGGTGACTTCTTTGACTACCTGGATGAGCTATCTGAGTGGTACGACGAGGTGAAGCTCCAGCAGTGGCGGGCGAAACTACTCAACTTCACTGAATATAATGGGCAACAGATACTCCAGCGCAGGTTTGAGGAGCTCAAAGAGAGCTACCTGGTGGATGGGGAGGAGGGCGCTAATGCGTGGAAAGAACTGACTGATGGCGAGGTATTTGAATCTGATTGCCCAAAAGAATTCACTTTTTTCAGCACACCAATCTTAGTAGAGATGCCGATAAAAGAGCCTTGGCAG
>QWCB01003047.1_pt1 | contig 13130 bp, 5 predicted proteins | sample 1972511 | NCBI WGS metagenome assembly QWCB01 (sample SAMN09866719, study PRJNA288562) | Human gut metagenome isolate term5_stool, whole genome shotgun sequencing... | isolation source: gut | host: Homo sapiens | place: USA: California
AAAGTAGCTGCTGAAAAGGGTTTTATCGCTTTCGTTTGCGAAGGTGATAAGGACAATCGTGGATATTTTGAATTTCAAAACATCGTAACAGGCGATGCGGCAGTTGCCCCAACGCTGAAAGTAGACCCTACTGCGCTCGAATTTAATCAAATTAACGTAGGAAAAGAATCAGACCCACAAGTCATCAATGTAACCATTGAAAACTATGACGGCGACATGATTAAGCCTCTTCTTGAAGGCGATGCCGTGGATTTCTCAGTCGTAACAGACAAAACTGAAGGTTTGGCGAATACTGGTGGCAAGATAACCGTAACATTTAAACCTACCACAAAGGGAGAAAAGAATGCAACCCTTACCATTATAGTGGGCGACCAAACACAGAAAATTACCCTACATGGTGAAGCTACAGAAGAAGGAGCAGTCGAAAAACCAAAACAAGAACTTTTGAACGATGGTTTCTTCTGGCATTTTAAGGCAGACGGAAAACCAGAATTTTGGGAAGCAGTAGGTGCTGAAGTAAAGAAACTTGAAGGAATAGATTCTTATCGCAGCGATGGCGGCTTCGCTGTTGGAATTAAAACAAAGGGAGAAAAGGGTTATTTGCGCCAAACTATCGACCTTGCTGCTGTCGATAAGGAAGTAACTGCGGGCGATGAAGTGCAATGCTCAATGAAGTATAAGACTGTTGCAAGCCCAGAAGGAAAGGCTCCTTTGCGCCTTGCTATGCGTTGGACAGACAATGCGGGCAATCTTATTCAATGTGCTGAAAAAGATTTCGTAGACAATCCTAATATTTTCTTCGGTAAGATGAAGACTTGGGGCAGTTTAACATTCCGTACAACTTGTCCTGCTGGTGCTACAAAACTTGAATATAAAGTTGAAGTAAACGAAAATAGCGAAGTTGCTTTCGACGAATTTACTGCTGAACGCATACCACAAAGCTATGCAAAGGGACACCCATTGGTAGCAATCCTTCCTCAATCTGCTACCATTAAGGGTAGAGTTTCTGTTCCTGCTGAATACGATATTGCTATTCAAGCAAGAAATTTGGCACCAGCACAACCTAAATTTAATGGCGGAGAGCGTTCAAGCGAAGTTTTGAAACTTGGTATTACAGAAATTAAGGGTACTACTTCTATTGCAACCAAACTCACTGTAACTCCTGTAAAGAAGGGTGCTTACACAGAAGGAAGGGCTTACAAAGTGTCATTCTTTGGCGGTGATACAGATTTGTCAAGTGGTTTAACCTTGTTTGGTTATTTCATGGATAAGGATAAAGACCCTACTTTGAAGTTGGCTGATGGTCAAAAACCACGCAAAATGAACGCAGGTAAAGGTAAAACGGATAAACAAACCATTAAATTTATCGTTGAAAATGAAATCACTCATGTAAAGGTTGAGATAGTACAAGACCCTAAACACGCTTATTTCAAGAATGCAAAATCTGGATTCTTCTATTATAGTAATAAAAATGAAAAAATTATTGGCAACCCTGTAATGGAGATTACATTTACTCCATTGGAAGTTGGTACATTTGAAGCAAAGGCTTTGGTAACAACTATCTGTGGTGATACCTTGAAAATTCCGCTCATTGGTGTTTGCGATGAAGTTAATTTAGGTGTCAGGACAGAAAAATTCTTAGAAGCTCCAAAAGGTGATAAACGCTTTGACGGACGTCCTGAATGGAAAGGCTTCGGTATTTACGACCTTGGTTGGTGGCACATTGATGGCACATGGAATGCTGCAAGCGATGTAACAGTAAACAAGTCAGGCGAACTTTACTATGATGAATTGCTCGAAAATGGTATAACTACCATGAAGATGACACCAGTAGAGTCGGCTTCAAAATGTAATGCAGAATACTCTTTAGATGGTGGTGGACACTGGAAACCATTGCCAGCAGCTAACGCAGCAGGTGAATTTACAGTGAATACAATCCGTCCAACACTCGTTCGTTTCAAGAATAATAGCGATAGCGAAGTTAAAGTGAACACGATAGAGTTTATGCTGAACCCTGTGGACAAGCGTCAAGTATTAGATAATGTAGAAACTGCGATGTTTACAAATGCTGATGCAGAACCTTTGGCTAAGTTAGACCAAAACTTTGATGGTCGTCGCCATACCAGAATATTAAGTATTGACGGCTGGCAAAACTTTGCAATAGCTGGTGATACTCCTTTCAAGATTTGGCACCAAAAGGCTGATATGGATCCTAACTCACCTGTAGAAAGCGAAGGCGCATATATTACATTCTTCAAATGGGGTGTATCTGACCCACGTCCACACGAAGCATGGTTGATTTCACCAACACTTTCTTATCAAAAGGCAGCAAGTAAGATTCTTACTTTCCGTGTAAGATTTGCAGGATTGAGCATGGAACAACGCAACCAAAGTTTTGATGCTTACATCATTACAGAGAAAGATGGACAAGCAACAAGCCATATCTTTGACTTGCGCAAGTATGCTCCACTCGGTGTAGTCATCGAAGAAAATGAAAAAGAATGGATTAACTATCGTGTAGACCTTGAAAAGTTGCAAAAAGACTTCGCTATTGAAGATAAATTCCACGTTGCATTCACTCAATGGGCTGACGAAGGTGGTAACTATTCTAATCTAAACTGGATGGTTGATAATGTAACATTCGGTCGTACCGATTTGCCAAAGATTAAAGTTGATAAAGAAATGTTCCATTTCCCATTCCGCAAAGATGTTCAAACGGAAGAAATGTCGTTCAATATTACAACCGAAAATGCTACTTACCCTGTAAGTGTAACATTGATTCCAAGTAGAATGAAAGGCTACTTCACGCTAAAGACTCCTAAAACATTGCCAGCAGCAGGTGGTACAGCAACATTTACTTACAAGAGCACTGACGATAAGGAGCATGCAGCAGCTTACTTGATTCAAACTCCAGGTGCTGACCCTGTAATGGTTAAATTGCTCGCTACTATCATCGATGGTGTTGATGGCGTAAATGCAGAAAATGGTAGCTTACAACCTATTGTAACCGAAAATGGCATTGCTATTGGCGGTCAATATAAGAACTATCGCATCTATTCGGCTGCTGGTCAATTGCTGAAACAAGGTGGTTACGAACCAAATATCAATTTGTCAGGTTTACAAAAGGGTATCGTTATCCTTAAACTTGCTACCGATACAATGGTTAAGACATTTACACTCAGTGTGAAATAAAAAGAAAATAAAACTTGGTTGGTTCTCTTTTAACCGAAAATAGAGAACATCTATCACAAAAAACTCCGATGAGGATTGCCTCATCGGAGTTTTTATTGTGCGTTATCTCAAACTATCCTATTTCCTACCTCCATCAGTTTGCTTACCGAGTTGATATTTATGACTTTGTCCAATCATTTCTTTAGGGCTGAAAACAAAAAAAGAGAACTACCGAAGTAATTCTCTTTTTGCGCTCCAGGATGGGCTTGAACCAACGACCCCCTGATTAACAGTCAGGTGCTCTAACCAACTGAGCTACTGAAGCAGTGTTGCTATTTCTTTTTAGCGAGTGCAAAGATACTGCGTTTTTTTTATTCCACCAAATATTTTGCAAAAAAAATGGCATTTTTTTGTAAAAAAACTCTTTTATAGCTTTTGAAGGAGTATTTAAAGGCTTGTGTCGGATATTTTGTTTACTTTTGTATTTCATTCATACGCTTTAAGTTTGGCAACAAAAAGCAACAAAAGAAAATTGATATGAAAGTTATTAAGCAAACAGATTATAAAGTTAATCAATGGGCGGGGGGCATTACTCGCGAGTTGATGATATATCCCGAAGGCAGTTCGTTGGGTGAACGCAATTTCGATTTCCGTATTTCTTCTGCCATTATTGACCTTACAGAGAGTGATTTCTCGGACTTTTCTGGTTATAAACGCTATATTTTGCCTATCGAAGGGAATGTTACGCTATTTCGTGCTGACGAAAAGATAATACTATCCCCTGATGTTCCTTTCCTTTTTGATGGCAGTGAGGCAATACATTCAGAGAATAGCAAGGGAGCAATCGACTTTAATGTCATCTTCCGCGAGGGTTATCCGCTCGAAGTGGAGGTTGTTAATGATGTAGAGCGCAAGCAAACACGAGCAATTCTCTTTGCTTTGGAGGATATAGAAGTGAACAATAGTGTCATTGTACGCCACGATGCCGTTCTCATGAATGAAGATTATAGCATAAAAGGAAAAGCCATTGAAGTGCGTTTTTAACGACAAGGACACTAAATAGTGTTATATTTTTCAGTTTTTCCATTATAAAGATGTACTTTTGCAGTACTGAAGGCGCAATCTTCTTATCGGTTTGAGGTGATTGACTGCCATTATTTTGATAAGAATATAATTATGAAGAAAATCTTTTTAGCAGTATTTGGCTTTTTCTTATTGACACTTAGCAACCCTGTAATCGCCCAAGAAAAGGCGCATAACTTTAAGGTTGCGAAGAATTTAGAAACTTTTTCAGCCATTTATAAGTACTTAGATATGATGTATGTCGATACGCTCAATGCCGACGAAGTCATTGGTACAGGCATCAACGCCATGTTGCAGTCGCTCGACCCTTATACGGTTTATTACCCTGAAGAGAAGGTGAAAGAACTCAACTTGATGATTTCTGGCAAATATGCGGGTATTGGCGCACTCATTCGCTACAATATGCTACTCGACAATGTTGTCATTGACGAACCATATGAACACATGCCAGCAGCTGAAGTGGGGTTGAAAAAAGGCGATATTATTTTGTCTATTGACGATTCTACTATGGTTAAAAAGCCAACAACCTACGTTAGTAACCATTTGAGGGGAGATGTTGGAACAAGTTTTCTTCTTAAAATAAAACGTCCTTCAACAGGGAAGACGATGAAATTTAAGCTCACTCGCAAGTCAATCCAAATGCCTGCTGTGCCTTATTATGGTTTGCAGGGGAACGGGATAGGTTACTTAAATCTTAATTCCTTTACGACCGATTGTGCCAAAGATGTGCGCCGTGCATTCTTAGAAATGAAGAAACAAGGCATGACTTCGTTGGTTTTCGACCTTAGAAATAATGGTGGAGGCTCGTTGCAAGAAGCCATTGATATTGTAAATATGTTTGTTCCAAAAGGACTAACGTTGGTTAAAACAAAAGGAAAGTTGGAACGTGCTAACCGAGAATACAAGACAACAGTTGAGCCAATTGATACGTTGATGCCGATTGTTGTATTGGTGAATGGCGAAACTGCTAGTGCAAGCGAAATTACCAGTGGCAGTTTGCAAGATTTAGACCGTGCCGTAGTACTCGGTAGTCGCACTTACGGCAAAGGATTGGTACAAGCTCCAATGGATTTACCCTACAATGGAAATCTAAAATTAACAACGAGTAAATACTATATTCCAAGCGGACGCTGCATTCAAGCCATTAATTACAAGCATAGTAAGGGTGGATATGTAGAGCATGTGCCTGACTCTTTAACCAAAGAATTTACCACTGCCAATGGTCGTATCGTTCGTGATGGTGGCGGAATAAAGCCTGATTTAGAGGTCTTACCCGATTCGCTGCCAAATATAGCGTTCTATTTAGTTAGCTCTGGAATCGATTCTACCGAAGTGATGCTCAATTGGGAGTTGGAATACATCAAGAAACACCCAACCATAGTGGCTGCCAAAGACTTTGTAATATCAGATGCCGACTATGAAGACTTCAAAGCTGCCGTTTTAAAGAGTGGTTTTAAATATGACCGACAGAGCGAAAAAGCAATGAAAAACTTAATGGAAATTGCCAAATTTGAAGGTTATTATGACGATGCAAAACCTGAATTTGAATCTTTGGAGAGAAAACTAAAGCACAATTTAGCCAAAGATTTGGAGTATAATAAGCAAACAATCAGACAATTACTCACTGCTGATATTGTTGCAGCTTACTATTATCAGCGTGGAGCAATAGAGAATAGCCTCCAATTTGATAAACAATGGAAAGAAGCTGTAAAACTTTTGCAGAATAACGAAGAATATCGTAAACTCTTGCAACCGAAAAAGCCGACCGAAAAGGCTGCAAAATAGTCCATTTCTCCTTATAGAAACCAAGCTCTTGCAGCGTTCAACAAGGAGAAACAACATTCCCCCCCCAAGGAGGGAACATTATTCGTTTCGCAAATTGGTACACCCCTATCCAATGGAGAAATTTGTAGAGAATTTATTTCCTTTTATGGAATTTAGACCAATACTCATTTTGCTCAATTTAAAAAGAGCCTGTTTTGGAATGCAAAACAGGCTCTTTTGCGTTCCAAAACCTATTGTTTTGTGCGACAAAGCAATAGGTAAAAAAAAGGCTTTTATAATACGCTGGTTTTTAGTGGAATACAAATTGGTCAAAATTTCTATTACTTTTTACACTTATTAAAGCTTTCTGAGGGTTGTTTTATAGACGTTGGAACTTTGAAAAAAACGATTTTGTTAAACCCAAACAACTTCTTAAAAGTGTCAATACAACAAAGAATAAACTGCGCAAGTTAAAGTATCTTAACAAACAAGAGAGGTAAATGCTTTAATGTCAAAATAAAATATTACATTTGCAACATCTTATAACTATAAAACCAATCTGAACAATAAATAAGTTGCATATATGATACAAAAGAAATGTTTATTTAGCCTTATACTTGCCCTATTGGCAAGCATACCCTCATTGGTAAGTGCAGACATTGTTACGGGTAAAGCCGTAGACGACAAGACGGGCGAACCGTTGGCAATGGCGTCGGTAAAGGTAGAGTGCAAAATGGGTGAAGCTACTTACTGGAGTTCTACCACCACCGACTCGTTGGGCTATTTCAGCAATCAGTGCTACTCCGAGGGGCGAATGACGGTAACTGTGAGCCTTTTAGGTTACCACGATGCCAAGAAGAGAGGGTACTGCGGAAGCAGTTCGACTGCCGACACCATTAAGTTGGGAGAGTTCAGACTGAAGCCGTCGGACGTTGTACTCGATGAAGTGATGGTGTCTGCAAAGGCAAAACGTTTCACCATACAGGGCGATACAATTGTGTTTAACCCCGCTGCATTCAAGCTAACCGAAGGTGCACGACTGAAAGAACTTATAGAAAAGCTGCCCGGAGTAACAAAAAAAGACGGCAAACTGTATTGGAACGACAAGCCTTTACGCCTCCAAATGAACGGACACGATATATTTGGGGGAAGCGGAATCGTTACCGACTTGCCTGCAGAAGCCGTTCAGAACATTAAAAGCTACAACAAAGCAAGCGAATTTGCCAAACATTCGGGCAAAGACGACGGCAAGGAAGACCAAGTTTTGGATATTAAAATAAAGGCGGGCTTTATGGATAAATGGTATGGCGACATAAAGGCAAGGCTGCAATCGCCCAAGAACTATCAAGCCTCCATAAAGTCTTCAAAGCTCAGCGATAAAAATCCGATAATGTTCCACCTTGATGCCAACAACATAAACCAATACCAGAAAGTAGGCACAAACTGGTGGCAGAGTGGAAACTTCGACTATTTCGGCAAAGCGCAAAGTGCCGCTTTAGGCTATCAGCACAACTGGAACAAAGGGGAAAATAACGAGAACTACATTGCTTTTGCTTCCAACTTCAACCATAAAGACGGCTGGGGAACCGACTACGAAGCTGCCCAATACTTCTCGCCAAACAACGTTACGACGTGGAGCCTCAACCGAAAGAAACACTATAACCACGAAATAGCACCCGAAGTGCGTGCCGACCTGTTTTCGTATACCGATGAAAACAATTTCGTTGAGGCAGACTTAACCCTTAATTACACATTGGAACGAAACAACACCGAGACCAGTAGCGCACGCTTCGACACCGATACAAAGCCTTACGGCGACTTTCCTTTAGACTTGGCTTTGAGCGTAGGGCACGGCGACGCTATCTATCGGCACATCATAAACAGGGAACGGTCGTACCAGCAACACATAAACGAAGGTGGAAGTATAGACTTCTCTGGCACTTGGAAACACTTCGTCGGCAAGAAAGCACAGTTAGAAATCAACACCACTCTTTCGTATGGAAATGGCAACAACCGCTTCGACGCCCACCGCGAATTGGAGTATATAAACAAAGGAACAGCCTCGCCACTCTACCAATATAGCCGTGCGCCTTTCCATAAAATAGAGGCAAACGGAAAAGTTGCATTAGGATACCACATCAACGACGCACTCTTGCTGAATGCCTCACAGCAGTTTAAAGCTGGAAACAATACCATTCGGCAGAGCTTCTACAGTTCTCCTATCGCTTCAAAGATAGAAGACGACCCCGAAAGCGTACTCGATGCGGCAAACAGCTACCGCAGCAAGCGACACGAAACCGCAACCACAAGCAGCGTAGGACTAACCTGCAAGGTGGGCAAATGGCAGTTTATTCCTAAGTTAGACTTCAGCTTAAACAGTGAAGAACTGAACTACCAACGTGGGCGGTTGGACACCGTGGCACACCGCAACAGCAATATGTGGACGCCCGAAATGCTCGTAAAGTGGAAGATAAATAAGAGCCACCGCTTCGATTTCGCTTTCAACTACACCACAAAGCTACCCGACCTGCTGTCTACATTGGGCTATCGCGACGATACCGACCCATTCTGGATAGTGGAAGGCAACCCCCTCCTACGCCGCAGCCATCAGCACACAACCTCGCTAAACTATGTCGCAACGTTAGGAAAGCAGCAAGCAATGCTTCTCTTCAAAGCGGGCTACACACACATTATCAACCCGATAGCCACCGTCTACAACTTCAATCCGCAAACGGGTGTGTACCGCAGCCACAACAAAAACGTGCGCAGTGGCAACGATTGGTTCGTGAATCTGACCTTCGACAAGAGCTTTGGCGACTACATACACTTCTCCAACAAATTAGAAATGCATTTCAAGAAGTCGTATGGCTATCTTGCCACCCTCAACGAACACACTGCACAAGAAGAAAACGAGATGAAAATGTTCACTTTCATATCAAATCCCGAACTGTCGTACGAAAGCGATTGGCTGCAAGCAGGCATCTTCGGAGAAATTGATTTGCAACGAAACCGATACTCGCTGGCGAGCCAATACAACAACACACCTATCCGATACGCCTACGGTTTGCGCGCAACAGTGAAGTGGAAAGGCTGGGAAATAAGCAGCGAAATACAAGACAGAGCCGCAACAGGCTATCTCGCACAGGAACTGAACCGCCACCGCATACTTTGGGAGGGCTACATTCGCTACGTCTGGAAGAAGAGCAAGAACTGGATTGGATTAAGTTTCGACGACATTCTAAACCAAAACCGCGAATACTCTCTCTATGTAAACTCATCGAGTCGCACCGAAAAGTGGAACGAAATACAGCACCACTATGTTTACTTAACCTTCAACTACCACTTCGATGCAAAGGGAAAGAAGAAGTAAAAAGTATGGTTGCACTCTGCAAAAGAACCGTTATAAAGAGATTTTTGCTGGTGAATTTTAAATTATCTAAAGTCTGATAAATATTTATCTAAGCTTTGATAAATATTTATTTAAGCTTAGATAAGAAATTATCAAAGCTTAGATAATTTAAAAATATCCTTTAAAAATCGCATTATATACTATTGTATTGAGAGCGGAACAGCACAAAAGAGAAAACGAAAGGCGATAAAGCTAAAAACCATAGAGGAGTTTTCAGAACCTGATTGATAAACAAAGCCCCCTTTTGAGCGTGTGCTCAAAAGGGGGCTTGCATATATGCTACGTGTCGGTGGCGGATTAGTCGAGCCACTTAACGTATGAGAAGTCTTGACGGTGTGGCAAGAGGTCGTTCTTTGGGTACATACGAACGGCACACTTGAAGGCTCCAGCGTCAGCAGAGTCGAATTCGAGTTGGAAAGTATAAAGGTTACCGTTATTCTTCACCATTTTGAACGGAAGAACCTTGTGGATAGTAACGTCATCGGTAGGGTTGTTATCGAGCATAACAAACTCTAAACCAACCGCATCTTGCAAGCCTTGTTCGTCAATGGTGTAAGTTAGCGTGGTAACTTCGCCTGTTACAGCATCTTGCAACGAGTCCATATTATTTTCAACAACATTGATAGCGTCCCAACGTTCTGCCACAGCTTCCTTCCAAGCTGCTATTTCCTTTGCAAGTTGGTTGTCGTTAGCGTGCAATTTTGCAGAACGTTCAGCCTGTTTGTTGTAGAATTTTGAATAGTAATCGTCCAATTGGCGTTTCATTGTGTAATGAGGCGCAATGGTAGCGATTGAGTTTTTCACCACTTTTACCCAATCTTCCGAATAAGTTTTGCCCTTTGTTTTGTTGAAGAACAAAGGTGTAATCTCGTTTTCCAACAAACTATAAATGGTAGCAGCGTCCAATTGGTCTTGATATTCCTGATTTTGGTAAGTGCGTTTCTGTGGTAATGCCCAACCAGCACCCTCACGATAGCCTTCAACCCACCAACCATCGAGTACAGAAAGGTTTACAACACCGTTCATTTCAGCCTTTTCGCCCGATGTACCACTGGCTTCCAATGGTCGAGTAGGGGTGTTCATCCAAATATCAACACCCGAAACAAGGCGGCGAGCAAGCTCCATGTCGTAATCTTCGAGGAAGATAATCTTACCAAGGAACTGTGGCATACGTGAAATTTCAAATATCTTCTTAATCAAACCCTGTCCTGCACCGTCGGCAGGGTGAGCCTTACCAGAGAAGAAGAAGAGTACGGGGCGTTCTGGATTGTTTACGATTTTCTCCAAACGGTCTAAATCTGTAAACAGCAAATGGGCACGTTTGTAGGTTGCAAAACGGCGGCAAAAGCCAATCATCAATGCGTTAGGATTAATCTTTTCAAGGATAGAAACCACCTTTGCAGGGTCGCCTTGATTGCGCAACCATTGTTGAGTAAACTTATCACGGATATATTTGATAAGTTTGTTCTTCAATGCCATGCGAGTTTCCCAAATTTCTTCGTCTGCAACATCGTAGATGGCGTGCCAAATTTTCTCGTTACTTTGGTCAGCCATGAAGTTTTTATCGAAATATTTGTTGTAAACCTTGCGCCATTCGGTAGCTGCCCAAGTAGGGAAGTGGACACCATTGGTAACGTAACCCACACTATTTTCTTCAGGGAAATAGCCCTTCCAAAGTGGAGCAAACATTTTTTGACTTACCCAACCATGCAAACGAGAAACACCATTGATTTCTTGCGATGTGTTGCAAGCAAAAGTACTCATGCAGAAACGCTCGCTATGGTCGTCAGGATTGGTACGTCCCATGCCGATAAATTCGTCCCATGTGATGCCCAATTTTGCTGGATAACCCGACATATACTTGTTAAAGAGCGCTTCATCGAAGTAATCGTGTCCTGCTGGAACAGGAGTGTGAACAGTGTAAAGTGCAGATGCACGCACGAGTTCCATAGCCTGATTGAACGATAAGCCCTGTTCTACATAGTCGCAAAGGCGTTGCAGGTTGCAAAGTGCAGCGTGTCCTTCGTTGCAATGGTATATATCTTTCTTTATTCCGAGCTTTTTCAATGTGAGCATACCACCGATACCGAGCAAAATTTCTTGCTTAATACGGTTTTCCCAATCGCCTCCATAGAGCGCATGGGTAATAGGTTTGTCAAATTCAGAGTTCATTTCGTTGTCAGTATCCAACAAATAAAGTTTGATACGTCCTACGTTTACTTGCCAAACCAAAGCATGCACCGTATAATTGTTGTAAGGAACTTCCACCATTACTTGATTTCCGTTCTCGTCAAGTACACGTTCAATTGGCAAAGAGTTGAAACTTTGAGCATCATATTTAGCAATTTGCTGACCGTCCATTGATAAACTTTGGCGGAAATAGCCGTAACGATAAAGGAAACCCACGGCGCAAAGGTCTACGTTTGAGTCGGAAGCCTCTTTAAGATAGTCGCCAGCAAGCATTCCTAAGCCACCTGAATAAATCTTTAGAACCTGATTTAAACCAAATTCCATGCAGAAATAAGCTACGGAAGGACGTTTGCTATTAGGCTTAACATTCATGTAATCTTTGAACATCTTGTAAACGTTCTTCACTTGCTTCATTAATTCCTTATCCTTTACAATCGCTTCTTTGCGGTCATAACTTAGTTGCTCAAGCAATAAAACAGGATTGTGTCCTACTGTTTCGTAGAGTTCTTTATCCAAGTTTGTGAACAAACTGCGTGCCTCGTGTGTCCAACCATACCAAAGGTTGTGGGCAATTTCGTCAAGGCAAGCCAACTCTTTAGGAAGACTCGACTTGATATTTACCTCTTTCCATTGAGGCTCGTTAGAATAATCAGACTTAATTTTCATAATTTTTTCTATTGTATTTTTTACCTTTTTTACTTTTTAATAGTCGCCACGTTACTCATTCGCTCGTCCCTACGGCTCAATGCCTTAGCGTAAGCGGTTTCGTAAGCCTTGAAAAACTCGCTCCATAGAGCCTTTTTCGATAACTTTTGCGCATTGGTACGACACTTATTGGCAGTGGTTTTGTTCATTTTGGCATAACTTAAAATAGTTTCCTTAATGCTTTCTGCCACCTCCGAATAATTATCGTCAGTGCGATGTATCACTTTTACACCGTCTTCAATTTCACACGCTTTGCCTTTTGCGCCATTCGCCCATAAGCCAAAGCCTGCAAGGTCGGTCGTAATGCAAGGCACTTTGAAAGCAATTGACTCCAAAGGGGTGTAGCCCCAAGGCTCATAATAAGACGGATAGACACAAAGGTCGTTGCCTAAAATTACGTCATAGTAGGACTTGTTCACGATACCATCGGCTCCGTCCAAATAGCAAGGCACAAAAATGAGCTTCACACGATTCTCTTTTTCATTGTTCAAGCCTAAGTATTGAGCCATGCCTAAGACGCTATCCGTGTCCTCATTGTGTAAACGGTGGGTGAGCAGTGGCTGCTCCAATGCCGTTTCATATTTCTTTCCCGATAGTAAACGCTCTTGAAGGTCGGAACGAGGATTGGCTACCCACCCTGGTACTTCAATAAAAGCCACTACCTTTCGTTGCATATTTTCGTCATGGTTCAATCGATTCATAGCCTCAATGAACACATCAATGCCCTTATTTCTAAATTCGTAACGCCCTGAAGTAGACACGATAAGCGTGTCATCGTCGAGCGTGTCGCCTGTCAAAGCCTCCGCTA
>QWCB01003615.1_pt1 | contig 13121 bp, 9 predicted proteins | sample 1972511 | NCBI WGS metagenome assembly QWCB01 (sample SAMN09866719, study PRJNA288562) | Human gut metagenome isolate term5_stool, whole genome shotgun sequencing... | isolation source: gut | host: Homo sapiens | place: USA: California
AGTTTCTGCTGAAATGAAAGTTTATCAGTCTATACCCACAATCGCAGACTTCCAAAACGAAGATGGCTCCGATAATATCAAAGAGACTATAGAAGCCAACTATAAGTGTGTCAAAGAGAGTGTGTTTTCTCTTGTAAAAAATGAAACAGAGCGTATCAAGTCAGACCCTAAATTGGCACATCTTATAAAAGAATAGAAATGCTATAATCCAATGTTCCCAAATAATTTTTGCAGCAAGTTACCCGATGAATGTACTATCTGAAAATCTACCGTCTGATTCTGCACAGACTGTATTTCAGAGGACTTAAAACGGCAATAGGCTTCCTGCCGTTCCAATGTATCACGGACGAAGGATAGTTCTTGTATCTGCCCTGAAAATATACCATTGGCAGTTTGCATATTAAGTTCTTGTCTTTGTGCTTGTACGTTATCCGGGCGTTTATTCTCGAACCTCAGTAAGATGGTTATATCTGTACTATCCCTTGGTGTTGATATTGTTACTTCGTGGATGGTAGCCGTTCCCGAATACACTTGTTTATAAGGCAAGAAATAGGCTACAGTCAAAAGGCAAAGCAAAACAAATCCAATGGCGGTGATGCCATATCGGGCGAGTGAAGAGGGGATCTGCCCCACGATGCTGCGAACTTTTTCACTGCGAAGCTCAAAATTTCTTTCCTGGTTCTTTTCTTGTTCTTCCATATCAGCTTCCCAATTCTAACTGGTTTTTTACTAAGGAAAAGTATTTGCCACGTTTGGACGTGAGTTCTTCGTGCGTACCTGCTTCTACGATTTTTCCTTCGTCAAGCACCACTATTTGGTCGGCATTACGGACGGTTGAAAGGCGATGTGCCACCACAACCACGGTTTTTCCTTTATAGAAATCCGAGAGGTTTTCGATGATGGCTCGCTCGTTGTTGGCATCAAGAGCATTGGTGGCTTCGTCTAAGAACACAAACATTGGATTCTTATAGACGACTCTTGCAATGAGAATTCGCTGCCGTTGTCCCCGACTGATCCCTTGTCCATCCTGTCCTATCATCGTGTTGTAAGCCAATGGCAGGGATTCGATATAGTCTGCGATGTTTGCAACGCGTGCTGCGTGGCGGATACGTTCGATATCAGGTTCATCATCATCCGATATAGCGATGTTTCTTGCAATGGTATCTGAGAATAGATATCCCTCTTGCATCACTGCTCCGCACTGACTACGCCACCAACCGAGATTATATTCGTTCAAATTATTGCTCCCAACCTGTACGCATCCCTTTTGTGGTTCATAGAAGCCCAAGAGCAGTTTGACAAAAGTCGTTTTTCCACTTCCGCTAGCCCCTACTATTGCAGTTACTTTACCGTTGGGAATGATAAGATGTAGATCTGAGAGAATGTTCCGAGAACTATATATGTCGTATTTGAAAGAAAGATCCCTTATTATAATCGAATGTCCTTCGGAAATTCCGTCAGTATAAGTGTTTCGTTTTCGCTCTGCATTTTCCTCATTAGCTTCTGTATGTATTTCATTCATACGGTCAAGACTTATACTCACGTCTTGCCACGAATAAATAAGTCGGATGAGTTGATTCACAGGGTCATTGAGTTGTCCAATGATATACTGCACTGCCAACATCATACCGAGCGTCATGTTTCCATAAATAACCTCAGTGGCTGCAAGTATCGTAATGAGAATATTTTTTATCTCGTTAATAGCAATTCCTCCGGCCTGTTGTATCTGTTGTAGGTTTAGAGATTGCAGATTGATTTTGAAGAGTTCGGCTTGCACATCCTCCCACTCCCAGCGTTTGCGTTGCTCACAGCCCTGCAACTTGATTTCCTGCATCCCATTTATGAATTGATAGGTTATATTCCGATTCTTGCCAGATTGCTCAAAATATTTGTAATCTAACTGCCTGCGTTTTTTGAGGAAAAGGGTTGTCCAGCCTGCGTAAAGCGATGTCCCTAAGAGAAAAACGAGGAAGATTCCTATATCATAGAATCCTAACACAACACCGAACACAAGAAAAGAGAAAAATGAGAAGAGTAGGCTCAGACTACTTGATGTTAGGAATTGTTCAATGCGTCTGTTATCTTCAATACGTTGTAATAGGTCACTCATCAACTTTGTATCAAAGAATTTCATCGGTAATTTCATAAGTTTGATAAAGAAGTCAGAAATAAGCGAGATATTAATACGTGTGGATATATGTAGAAGAATCTTGGATCTGATAAAATCTATGATAGTACGGCTGAAAAGTAACATTATCTCTGCCGAAAGAACAATCCAAACAAAGCCGATGTCTTTACCTCCAATACCAATATCTACAATGGCTTGGGTAAGGAAAGGGAAAATAAGTTGTAACAGAGCCCCGAGGAGCAGTCCCAGTATCAATTGTGCAAAAAAACGTTTGTAATCTCTGATATGCCTCCAAAGGAAAGCAAAACGAGAAGTCGCATTTCGATTCTCTATATCATCTGCTTGTCGAAAGAAAATATCAGTTGGTTTAAGTATAAGAATAATACCTGTAGGAATTCCATCATCTTGAGTACAGATCCAATGATTACAAAATTCCTCTTCAGAATATCTCACTAAGCCTTTGCTGGGATCTGCAACGAAAACAATAGAACATCCATTACGGAGAGTTTTTATTTTATATGCTACAACAAAATGATTTTGATCCCAATGTAAAATACATGGTAAAGTAATGCTTGATTTTAAAACTTCAAAAGAGACCTTTCCTCCTATTGTATTGAATCCTAAACTTTCAGCAGCCTTACTTATTCCAAGTAAAGAAGCACCTCCTTTTCCTAGCGCACATTTACTACGAATAACATCTATATTTGGTTCACGCCCGAAATACTTAATTATCATGGATAAACATGCAGGACCGCAGTCGGTAGAATCACGTTGTTTATAATATTTCATATAAAGCCTAAAAATCAGAGTATTATTGACTATGATATTCTTATTATTGTATCAATGATAGATCGACATGTGCTAGGGTTAAAGAATTATATACTTTTATTGTGCAAATAGGATCTTCTTCAAAACAATATGAAAGAGTTGAACCCATACATTCGAAAAAACTTTCTATTGACATGTTTGAAAGTCGTGGGTAATAAGCAATTAATATAAATTCTGCTCCGGAAATAGTATGCACATCAATCGAGAATGGAATAAAACTTTTCGCATATTTCCTAAAACTTTGTATGTATAATCTATTCAGTACATCATGACGACCAACAGGATTATATACACGAGAATAAACTATTTTATCACTGTCCAGAAATGAAGATAGTATGTAAATCAATGTATTAGCAATTTTAGAATCTTGAATACCTTTGTTAAGCATAAATCGATCAAATCCAAATTCCCAAAGAGATAATTTTGGAAATAGTTCTTGTAGTCTATTGGGCAAATAGGCAGTTTTGTCAAGAAAATACGTATCATAGATGATATCATATTTTGTCCTAAAACAAAATTCATTTGTTGATATTGAATATATATCATATGTTAAAGATTTACACACTTCTTCTTTACTGATTTTTAGTAATTATAAATGATTGCCTAATATAATAACGCTGAAGAAAAGAGAATGCAACATATTCATTGATTCTATTACGAGATTTATAAAGTCTAACCAAACTCATATGTATTATAGATGGTATTATTTCATATGGAATATTCAAATAAACAATGCGTTCTTGGATTAAGTTCTCAAAATCCTTAAACGAAAGTTGCTCTTTAGAAAGATATGCATCAAATTGCTTGATATATGAATGAAACTTCTTATTTATTTTGACTCTGGTTGCCTTAGAATTCGGGAACTCTTTATGAAAATTAGATAGTCTATGATTCACAAACTCTATTTTCTTCGCAATATTTTCTCCGAAGAAAACATTTAAATATGATTGTATTATACATAAACCAAAGAAAAACCTATTAGTATTATCAAGGTTTCTGATTAAAGCCTTACATTGAAAAGTACTATCTATACAAAATAATGATTCAATAGTTTCTATGTATTGTGGTTCATACCTTTCCATCTCTCTCTTAAAGGTCTCGTATGAAATTGATGTAATCTCATTTTTTGCATAACACGACAAATGACTTTTTATTATATCACAGATCTCTGCACATTTTTGCGATGAAAAATCGATTATTTTTAATCTTAATCTTAAATGCGAACCCATTAGATCTTTATATCGAATATAATACCAGATACTTATTAGATTTTTTGAATAACACTCGGAAACTATTTTATTCATATGATTTAAAATAATACGATCCAAAGTGTTAAACCCTGCATAAATTTTCACAAATAACCATTCACTTTGAAATGGGAAAAATGTACGTGCTACTCTTGTTTCTATAGAACGACTTATACAATCATTATCTTTATTGGAATTTTTATTTATAATGTTTGTTTCGTTCTTAAATGGAAATATATACTCTGCAGCATATCCTCTTTGTTTAAAATCATTTAATATCGATGGATATATACTATAAAACGATTCTTCTATTATTAGATGGCTCTTATTAAAACATTCACTCTCTAATGTGATTAGAGCCATTCGGGGTGCACTATTCAAATTTAAATATAACTTTTGATCACCTTTAACTATGGCAAAAGAGAAAGGAATAGAATTTAATGCGAAATAGTCTTTAATTTGACTAATTTGTGTTGATATTTCTTGTTGAAAAATTCTCCTTAAATCGTCACAGGATACTTTCCATTTTGCTAACGAAAAAATGAAATTTTCGCATACTATTCTAGGCTGAAAATTAAAAAAATTGAGTAAATAGGAAACATCCCTATTATAGCGTATTGTATGATTACAGTTATTGAGTTGTATGTCTGCAATGAATCTATATATAGGTAACAATTCAGAGTTATAATTCTGAGCATGTGACAATACAGGAAAAACCTCCTTTTTGTTCTTAGCATCAAATAAAACAACTCGATCCTCATAGATACCAATAAATAAGTCATCTAAAGAGATTTCTTTTGTGGTCGTTGAACTTTCGTTGGAAAGAATGGATATAGAATGTCCACGTTTTACATTTCTCCCAACTATATTTGCCATTTCGATACTTGATGAATGATTTACTTCTGAAACAATGCCTGGTTTGAGTTGCTTTTGCTCCCAGTCAGCCATTTCAGAACAAATATCTTTAATTTTTTCATGAAAAGGACTAAGTCTGCCAAGCATACATGTCGAACTATCGGATAAACTATTTAGAAAATTGACAATTATAGTGGATTTTTCTATTCCTATCTGGCAAAAGGCATTTAAAGTTAACGGGAATGCGTTTGTGTCTATTTTGTGATCAAGTAAAGTACTTGGCAAAATAATCTCTTTGCATAAACCTGCAAAAACCTTCTTCGCTTCGCCTATAATAAATTGATCTATTTTGTCAAAAATTAGATGCAGTACGTTACTAGACTTTACATCTGTAAAAATATCGTCTATAAAGATATTCTTATCAAACCCTTCTGTATATATATTTTCTCCATAATACACACCTCCATCGCTGTCAAAAGCTTCTTTTATATTTACAAATGAAGACCCAAATTTGTTTTCAAAGGCTCTTTTCCAAGTAGAGAAATTTCTCTTTTTTGAAGATTCTTCTTTACAATACGATAGGAATAGTTGAAAGCCATTCTGAACAACATCAACTATGTTATCGGAAATTTTAATATCATCGGAAATAAATGAATTTACAGAAAAATAGTTTTTGTTATTAGTTAACGGAATTAGTTCATTAATATTGTTAACAATTCTCTTTAAAGAGTTAATTGATATTTTAGTTCCAGGCAAATCACTAAAGAAAGAATAAAGCAAAGGGTTAACAGTTTCTTTATTCTTCTTTAAGAACTCATATATCTGTTGGTGATATGTTTGGCGAGTAATATTCGGTTCTAATTCCGAAATGATGACTTTATTATTTATTAAATCCTTAATAAATAAAACTGAGTCTTGTTTGTCAAAACCTTTATTCGTTACAAAATTGAGAAGATCACTAAATTTCTGTCCTTTTTTACAAAAGATAACGAGTTCTTCCATCAATGATGTTGCTCTAATCTCTGATACATAGTAATCTCTAGAACTCTTTTTGTCAGAATAATCAATATATCTTAATTTATTTCCGTACTTATATAAAGTGTTGTTTATATGATAAAGTATGTTTGACCTTACACTTGGAATCTCTTCGAGGTATTTTGATATTTCCCCTAAAATTTCTCCTGAAAGTTCTAAATTTACAGATAGGCGGTCATCAGACACTGTAATTGGAAATTCAGAATAATTAGATTGGATAGAGCCAGAACCAACAAAAGATAAAATTCCGAAAGGAGTCGCTCTCATAGACATTCTCATGCAATAATTAAAGAGAGAAACACAAACAGATCTCAGCCTTTTTGCAGAAACATCTGATTGTGTACCAGATAAGACATTATGTAACTCTCGAAAAAGAGAAGGAGAAGATAAATATATAGCTATCTCAACATCTCTATGGTTGAAAAAATTTCTAATAATTTCTTCAATAGTATTCCCTTCATCTATATTGCTGAATTCATTAATGGGTTTTGATGGAATTCTATATACGAATTTATCAATAGGGGCAAGTTTTATTATATTATTCATAACAATCAGATATTTAATAAATAGGATTGAAAAAAATCATCTCCAATAATATTACTCTCATCCAGATAAAGCAGCACAAATATTGCACCACTCAAACTATTTAAATATGATACGAGGTCACGCGAATTCATGTGTTGAGCAAAATTCTGGAGTACATCCTTTTTCCAATATAAAGATGCATCTAAAAAACGCTTGTCGTGAGAATATGTATAAAATTTATGATATATATATGCTAAATAACTAGAACCATGACAAAAAAACACATCATTGACATGGGCTTCTTTTCTATTTATTTTACTTAGTGTTGCTTGTGCTATCATTAAAGATTTCTCCAAATAATATTCAACATTCGTATGCTTATACAATGTTAAATACATCGTTGCTATTGACAAATCTCCATAACACCAACCTAAACGGATATTGTATTTGTCTTCCAATATTTCGTCACTAATACTTACAGCTTCTATACAAGTAGCCGGGTATAAAGATTTATATCCTATTTTATATTGTCTCTCTATATATATAAGCATTTGAGTAACTAAATATTGTATCGTTTCGTTAGTTTTTATTTCTCTTGCAAGTATAGATACAATACCAGCTAAACCATGCGCATAACCTATATCAAATTCATTTTCTTTTTGATATTTTAAAATAGTATTCTTACATCTCATGCCCCAATCATCCAAATAAAAATATATTTTAAAATTCTTGCAGATGTCATCCAAAATCAAGTTTCTATATTCACTATATTGAGTGGAAAGATAATGCATTCCACCAAACCCTCCATATAGAGGATCGATATTCTTATGCTTAATTGAATTTATGGCAGATATAGCTACTAATTCATCTATGGTATTATCATATTCTATAGGTTCATGAATAAGTTTTGAATAATATGAAATCAGCCAACAAACCCCTGGCAACCCTTCCGCAAAAGAGTGTAGATTTTTAACATTTCCTTCGTTTGTTTTAGCGATTGACCATTCGTAAAGTTGATGAGATTTTATCAATAACGAATCGTCTCCAAACAAACATCCAAGATAATAATTTAATAGCATGCATGTTCCTATTCCTTCATGTAAACTATTAAATGAAGAATTATATTCGCAAGTATAAAGACTATTAATACTTTCAATATAATTTCTCAATAATGTATAATCTATTTTCTCCATTAATGTCCTTATTTCATAAATCTAGAAGTGTCATTCTCATTTTTATTTACACGAATACTTTTACTGTCATGACCAATATTATAAGTTATAGACAAACGAACACACTGGGTATTAGGAGCAATAGTGTTTATAACCTGAATGCCTTGTCCATAATTATATGAAGATTCGAGTTTTTGTTGATTGAAAAGATCTTCTACCGTGAGCGCAAAGGCTAAATTTTTATTTTTTAGCAAGGTATATTGCATACCCATATCTATGCTCATTGAGCCTTCCTTTTTTACTTGCAATAAATTGTTTCGTGTTTTGAAGGAAGGGTTAATGTAAAAGCCAAAATTGTCTGTTATTTGATAGGAAACATACAAATTACCACTTCCATACCAATTGGCCTTTGGATTGGATTCTGACGATTTGATTTCTTTTATCACATCATGGTAACTGAGATTTCTTAGGTAAAGATACAACGAGCCGTTAAGTTTTCCTTGCATGAAAGAGAATGGTACAGAAATATCCCCATAGAGATATAATAGGTCGGCATAATTCTTCGGTTGAGTATATCTTATTCCATTGCTATCTAAATTATAGGTCGTTCCGAATGTGTTGGAGTTTAAACGTGCTCCTAATGAAACAACAACATATTTAAAGAGTAGGTTTTGTATTTTAAAGTCGTGCTGCATAGAAGATTTTAGGTAAGGATTTCCAATACTATACTCATTGTCGCTATAATAAGTAATACCAGGAAGCATGGAGAAATATCCCGGACGGTTATTCTTCATTGTAAGGTATAAAGAAGTGCTGAAATTATTACTTATTTTCCAATCCATGGTTAGATATGGAGCAAAGTTCCATTCTCTATTTTTTGATGTATTCGTTGTTAAATATTTATAATGCTCATACTCTGCTCGTAGCCCCAAATACAGCGACAAATTTTGGTGAAATCTAAATCTCCCTGACATATATAGCCCTATGATGGTTTCCCATACAGTAAAGTCAGTTTCTTTTTGAGATATAACTGTTTCACTCATTTTAGAGAAATAAGACTGGCTACCGATAGTATATACAAAGTTCGGGAGTTTCATTTTATATTGGGCTTCTACTATATGTCTATATCCTCCCATTTTTTTATCAATCATAAGAGAACTTCCCAAGCTGTTATTTGAGATTTGACTATAGTTGTCGCCACCAGTAAGCAAACCGTATGAAACTTTAAATTGATGCTTCAACGTGTCTGCTGAAAGATACTCTATATTAGTAGAAAGCAAATCTGTCCAATCACTTATACGACGAGATGTTGATTTATCTAAAATCTCCCCCGTTTTGTATGTTTCTTGACTTTTGTGATGCAAATCATCTACATAGTAAGATGCAAAATAGTTCAAACTTCCATTTAAAGCTTTAGGTGTCCAAGTAAGATTCAGTACCCCAAAATAGGCATCTTTGTTTCGTGTCTCTTTCTGATCCAGTAATTTATCAACTTGTTCATAAGAGCATGATTCCTTTGTTCTTGTGAGAAGAGAAGATTTTGCATATCCCAAAGATGCGCTTCCCGACAAGTCTCCATATTTACCTCGTAGATCGATATAATCTCCCCACCTGTATGCCTCATTACGCAGAAGTGTTCCGTGTGTCGTATTGCTTATATTAAAACCACTTTTCACTCTTTCTTTTGTCAGGATTTCAATAGTCGCATTTTCTCCGGAGAGTCTATTTTCAGCTGTTGCCACACTTTTTATATAGATTTTTTTTAATTGGGATGCAGGGATTGATTTCAAATAGTTAAGAAGGGTACTCATCGGCATTCTTTGTTTTACTCCGTCAATGACAACAAGTGGGTCATTACCTTGAACCTTTATGCCTTCAGGTGAAATCACAATACCAGGAGTTCTCTTGAGTACATCCATAACATTGTCGGTAATACCTAAAGTTAGTTTGCCCACATCAATACCAAGCTTTCCTTCCGCCAAAGTAATAGCTCTCTTGTATGCGGAAACGGTAACGTCCTGCAATGCTATTGCATTCTCTTTCAGAACTATTGCATTCTCAAAAACGTAATCAGAGGGAACATCAATTTGAAAAGCATGGAACCCCACACAACTAATCTTCAAGCGCAAAGTTTCGTTCTTGTGTGAAGAGCAGTCTAAAATAAAGATCCCATCATCCTTGCTATAGGTAGAGGTGATAACTTTAGTGGTATCTGAAAGTGATACGCAAATAACACTTGCATATTCGATAGGTGTATTGCTATCATCCACAATTTTCCCAGATATATTTTGTCCCCAAAGAGGCAATGTTGATACCATTGTAAAGAAAAGCAAAAAAATAACTTTATGATGCATGGACGTATTCAATAACAATTCTGTTCGATTTTATATTGCGTTTTGTTTGTAATATTATTTTAGCATAAAGGTATAAAGGAGTTAATACAATTTTGTATTAACTCCTTTATATTACACCGATCACGACTATTTGCCTTGATTACAAGATTTTTGACAGCATGACTTAGGATCTTCTGGCTCTTGTTGTGAACTGTCAGTTTGTTCAGATTCTTTAGAAGAAGAAGTGTTAGAATGAGAACTAGCTCCCATAATGTGACTCATTTCTTCATCTTGAAGTCTTGCGACAACTTTTTTCTCAAAAAATAATCTTTTCTTTTCCATGATGTTTAAAAATTATTATGAATATTATAGCAAACTGAATATCTATTTGAAACAGATATCATTTACTTTAACGCAAAAATATTAGATTTGTTTCTAAAATCCAAATTATTTCCGATTATTTTTTTGCCTTTACGGATTATTAACATGTGTTCAATAAGGTAACTATTCAGCAATATTGTTCATGATAAATTCTGTCTCAGCACTAACTTGACTATCGCTCAGAATACAGTTATCCGAAACACGAAAAGTCTTTGATTATCAATAAAATACGCACTTTTTTACTTGCATATATCAAATTTGGATGAAGCATTGTATGGCAGTCCTTCAGAACACTTGGAGCAGACAAATACGAATCAATCTTTGCACCCAAATTCAGAGGAGGGCGACAACCTTCTCGATGATCTTATAGAAGGCATGGCAGATAGTTCATTCCTATCTACGGGCAACGATGATTGGAAGGAGGCGGCATGGCAGCGTAAGCTCCGAAAACTAAGTAAGGCAAATATTAAACGAAGAAAACGTTAAACAAACGAGTATTTCTATCTCCCCTCCTTAGGAGGGGTTGGGGGAGACTTTCCAAAAACAATACGATTATGGCACAGGAAGATGATTTAAGGGCATTGGGTAAAGTCATGGACTTTATGCGGGGTATATCGGTGATATTCCTTCTCGTTAATTGTTATTGATTCTGCTACGAGGCATTTCAGCAGTGGCACTTTACGCTTGGAATCATTGATAAGATACTGATGAATTTCCAGCGTACCACAGGATTGTTTTCGTCTACCTTATGGACGAAACTCTTTTGTGTGGTATTCCTTGCTCTCTCATGTTTGGGAACGAAAGGTGTGAAAGAAGGGAAAATCACGTGGCCAAAGATTTGGACAGTGCTTTTCGTCGGTTTTGTATTCTTTTTCCTCAACTGGTGGCTGCTGGCATTACCTATCGGCAGGGTCGGTGCGGCTTCGCTCTATATTTTCACACTCTCCGTTGGTTATATCTGCCTGTTGATGGGTGGTGTATGGATGAGCCGACTACTTAAAAACAACCTGATGGCGATGTGTTCAATACGGAGAATGAGAGTTTTATGCAAGAAACCCGATTGATGGAAAATGAATACTCGGTAAACCTTCCTACACGCTTCTACTATAAGAAGAAGTGGAACATAGAAAAAGGCTTTGCCATGTATATCTACGATTATAAGTTCCCTGATCTTTCCGAGATTGCTTATAATCACCTGGTTCATCACTTGGATGCCTACAAGGTAAAGCCGCAGTTTTACGTAATCAACTTCGATGATCCGAGAAAGTCACATCGCTGCAATCCCATCAATCCTGCCTTTATGACAGACATATCAGATGCCTACGAGAGTCCCTACACCATCATGCTCAACTTGAACCGCTCGTGGATTCAGAAGCAAGGAGATTTCTTCGTGGAGTCACCGATTATCTTGCTGACAGCCATCATTTGGTTTCTAAAAATCTATGAGAATGGGAAGTATTGTACCTTTCCCCATGCAATAGAGTTCCTGAACCGTCCCTACGCACAGATATTTCCGATACTCACTTCCTATGATGAGCTTGCCAACTACCTTTCTCCTTTTATGGACGCATGGGAAGGTGGAGCGCAAGACCAGTTACAGGGACAAATTGCATCAGCTAAGATTCCACTTTCACGTATGATTTCACCAGCCCTTTATTGGGCAATGACGGGTGATGATTTCTCGCTCGATATCAACAATCCTAATGAGCCGAAAGTCCTTGTTGTGGGTAACAATCCCAACCGTCAGAATATCTATTCAGCGGCATTGGGTCTATATAACAGCCGTATCGTGAAGCTCATCAACAAGAAGAAGCAACTCAAATCCTCAGTGATTATCGACGAGTTGCCGACAATCTACTTTCGTGGCTTGGATAATCTTATTGCCACAGCCCGAAGCAACAAGGTGGCTGTTTGTTTGGGCTTTCAAGATTTTAGTCAATTAACAAGAGATTATGGTGACAAGGAGAGCAAGGTAATCCAGAATACCGTGGGCAACGTGTTCAGTGGACAGGTGGTTGGCGAAACTGCTAAAACGCTTTCAGAACGTTTCGGCAAGGTACTTCAACAACGGCAATCCATGACCATCAACCGCAACGACAAATCCACTTCCATTTCAACACAGATGGATAGTCTTATCCCAGCATCAAAAATCAGCAATCTCACGCAAGGAATGTTCGTGGGTGCAGTGTCCGATAACTTTGATGAACGCATCGCCTTTTCCATGCCGAGATAGTTGTGGACAGTACAAAAGTTTCTGCCGAAATGAAAGACTATAAGCCCGTCCCCAATATAACTGATTTCACTGACAAAGAAAGCTCCAATACGCTCAAAGAAACCATTGAAGCCAACTATCGTAAAGTGAAGCAAGAAATACTATTGCTTGTTGATTCAGAGATTCAAAGGATAACACACAACCAGCCTTATCCCTTCTCATTCCTGCCAAGTAGCGCAAGCACAGATAGAGCGTTGTGAATGTGGTGTGACAATTAACCTAAATTAACGTGAGTTCGACGAATTCAGAACAGAGCAAGCTGTGTGTCAATAGTCCTTTGTACATTGATACACGGCTTTTTGGGGAACAGGCAATAGGCTGCAATAGCGCCTAATAAATTGACGA
>QWCB01011357.1_pt1 | contig 13120 bp, 7 predicted proteins | sample 1972511 | NCBI WGS metagenome assembly QWCB01 (sample SAMN09866719, study PRJNA288562) | Human gut metagenome isolate term5_stool, whole genome shotgun sequencing... | isolation source: gut | host: Homo sapiens | place: USA: California
TTATTAATGTAATTTTTAAGTAGTTATGAAAAGAAAATTTGTAAAAGTGATGTTCTTCGGGGCGCTGGCACTTTCTACTGTCACCTATGTAGGCTGTAAAGACTACGATGATGACATCGACAATCTGCAAACACAGATTGACGCAAACAAAGCTAGTATAGCCGAGTTGCAGAATTTTGTGAAAGAAGGTAAATGGGTTACCAATGTTGAACAAATTACCGATGGATTTAAGATAACTTTTAATGATAATAAAAGTTATTCTATTACAAGCGGTAAGGATGCTACACCAACGACTATTAAGATTGATCCGGTAACAAAGAACTGGATTGTCAATGATAATGATCTTGGTATTTGTGCAGAAGGAAAGAAAGGTGCTGATGGCAAACCGGGCGCTGCAGGATCTCCGGGTGGTAAAGGAGAAGACGGATATGCACCTCAAATTTCAGAAAATGGATTCTGGATGGTTTGGGATGCTGAAACTAAAAAACCTGTAGAGACAAAAATTAAAGCTGCTACTGATATTTATGTAGCTGCTGATGCTAGTAATCCATTGGTTTGGATATTGAATATTTTCAATAAGGAGACTAAAGAATGGGAAACGGTTTCTATGCCGAAATCGGCTCGTATCACTAGTATGAGTGTGCTTGGTATAAAAGGCGATGGTTCTGTTGATGTTGGTTCTACAGAGGCTGAAACTACTTTATATTATAGCATAGCTGGCAAAGATATTGTGTTTAATGGAAACAAAACTTTCAAGAAGAAAGGGGATTTGCTTGTTGCTAGAGGTGGCAGCAAGATTCATGCATTGATTAATCCTGTAAACTTGAAAGCAGCAGATATTCAAGCTTATGAAATAGGCTTGACGGACTCTAAGGGTAATACTAATTTTGCTGTTGCAAATATAGCAGATAATTTTAGTATAGATGCTTTGACTCGTGCAGCGGATCCGGAAAAAGAGCCTACAGCAAATAAAGGTGTATACGATTTGACTCTGAAGTTTGTAGACGGATTGACTAAGGACGAATTGACAGCTTTGGAAAGTGCTGAAACTGCTTATGCGCTTACAACAAAAGATGCATGGGGTAATGAAATCATTTCCCAGTATGGTGTGAAAATTAAGGCTAGCAGCCAAAATATACCGGATGTTAATTTTACTGCTCCTGAACCTATGCCTTACCAAACTACCTATAATTTGGATGAATTGTTTGGTAGTGAATTGGATAAGGTGGTAGCTTATTATTATGAGGTAACTGATGAAGAAGCTAAAAAAGCTGATGCAAAATTTGATAAAGAGAAGAATACAATTCTAGCAAATAAGGAGGGTCAGGTGAAAGTTAAGATTCACTGTCTTCTTGTTGATGGAAGTACTCAAGATCCTGAAGTTGAATTGACGTTTACTTATGTGTCTAAGAAAGCTGAAATCAAAGATATGACTTGGGTCGTAGATGCTAGCAATAAGACAGCTACTTCTGAAATAGTAGGTCCTTCAGTAGATGAGATTAAAGGACAAATTAAACTGTCAGACCCAATAGTTGCGACTATTGCTTATACTGATGATAAGGCAATGATCAATGGAAAGGTGGTTCAGTCTTATATGGATGGTAGTATTCAGTTAAAATTGGTAGGCCTGGATAAAGACGGAAAGCCTGTATCAGGAACAAGTGAAGCTGATATAGCTAAAATTACTAAATTTGTAATCCAAGCTACATTTGACGAAGAAAATGTGGCTGCCGTATCTCATACTGCTACAGTTAAATTCAAAAATAAGGATTCCCAAGCAGGTTTGGGTAATGACTTTTTGTATGAAACTACATTCAAGATTACTGTAGATCAGCAGAATGATAAATTGTTCACATTTAAACGTGCAACTGCTTACTTTGATGGTGATAATGCCAAGGCTTATGGTACAGTACCGACTACTGCAGTTCTTGCTGCTACTGCTGATACAAAGATTGGCTTCGATCTTTACACCCTATATAAAGAAGGTTCTATATCAGCGGATAAACAGAATACTATTACATTCACTGAAGAGAAACCTTCTAGAGTGGTAAGTGGTAAAAAGCAGTTTGCTCCTGCATGGTTGGATGAGACTCTCCCACAACCAACAAAGAATTCAAAAATTAAAGTTTTCCCTTATGTTTCTAAGCCAGCAACTGATGAAAATTGGGGTGGTGCTTATACTGGTCGTTATATTACTGTGTCTTATGCACCATTCGGAAATTCTCGTTTGAAAGCTATTACTGATAGATTCAATTTGACAATACTATCAGAAATCTTTGAAGGTACTTTCGAATATACCAAAGAAGTAGATAAGAAAATTATAGGAACAGAAGCAAATCCGTTCATAATCGAAGGAAATACTGTAGAAATATCAGCTAAAGATTTCAAGAGAATAGATGCTCGTGGTAATTCCTATGAATTCAGCGATAACAGAATAGAGTCTGTTTCAGTTGTATTAGCAGATGATGACGCTACAACTTATTTGGCGAAGAACGATGGTAATCTTACTGATGATCCAAAGAAAGTTGTTATATCTAAGAAGGAGGGTGCCGTAATCCTAACTCCTCCTACTTGTAAAGTAAATGTTAATATTCTTGATAAGTGGGGCAGAACTAAATCTGTATCAATCTACGTAAAAGTAAATAAGTAATCAGGATTAAAGGATTTGTAATTGAGGGCATCCTAATTCTTCTTAGACTTAAGATGCCTTCTCTTTACAAGTTGTAATATAGGATAATAAATCCTTTAAAAAGAAATATGCTAAGAGATAGACTGAAAATTATGCTTGTGAAAGTATGTTTTCTCAAATGTTTGTCTCTTGGAAGGGATACCTCCCTTATTTCCCACAGGTATCCCTTTTTTTTGTCTCATTACATCTTCTTATTTGCACTAGAACCAATTTGCTAGTCCCTTATTTCCCTATAGATTAAGGAGATGTTTTGAGAGTATAGAAAGCCCGGGCTTGTGAAAGTCCGGGCTTTTCGTGCTCTTTTGTCTTTGGAACATCTTAGCTATTTCCTTTGTTTGTTCATGCGGGGTATTTCCATTGATGGGATAATACTCGTATATTTATCGTCTAAATTATTAATAAATTATGAGATGTTGAAAGTACTAGCATTTATGAAGCAGGTAGCCACTGGGTTACAGATGGAGGGAAACTTTGGGACTGCACATGTCTATCGTAGTAGTCTGAATGCCATCATTGCTTATCGTGGGAAAAATGATTTTGTTTTTAGTGAAGTGACTTCGGAGTGGTTGAAAGGGTTCGAAGTATATCTTCGCAGTCGTGGATGTAGTTGGAACACCGTTTCCACCTATTTACGGACCTTTCGTGCGGTTTACAATCGTGCGGTCGATCTTCAGAAGGCTCCTTATGTTCCTCATTTATTTCGTTCTGTTTATACCGGAACGCGGGCTGACCATAAACGTGCGTTGGGTGATGACGATATGAAGAAGGTGTTTACTAAATTATCTCGTGCATCGGGTGTACCATTAGCGGTATATCAGGCGCAGGAGCTATTCATCCTGATGTTTTCGCTTCGTGGTATGCCGTTTGTCGATCTTGCTTATTTGCGTAAGAGTGATTTGCGCGGTAATGTAATAACGTATCGCAGACGTAAAACCGGGCGACCATTGTCGGTGACATTGACTCCGGAAGCAATGGCTTTGGTAAAGAAATACATGAATCGTGATTCTTCTTCTCCTTATTTATTTCCATTGTTGAGAAGTCGGGAAGGAACTAAAGAAGCCTATCGCGAATATCAGCTTGCATTACGTAGTTTTAACCAACAGCTGATGTTATTGGGTGAATTGCTCGGATTGGGAGATAAACTTAGTTCATACACTGCCCGTCATACCTGGGCTACGACGGCTTATTATTGTGAAATCCATCCGGGTATTATTTCCGAAGCGATGGGACATTCGTCTATCACCGTCACTGAAACTTATCTGAAGCCTTTCAGGAATAAGAAAATTGATGAAGCAAATAAGCAAGTTCTCGATTTTGTAAAGCGTTCAGTGACAGGTGTAAGTGCTTGAAAATTATTCTGTTACTCTGTAGGTAACGGGAATGAATATCGGTGCAAATATGAGCATATTTCTTAAAACAACCAAACGAAATCACACATTTTTTCTAATAAAGCATTCAAAAGTAGAACTAGGACAAATAAAACACGCGGATTCTTTGTATTAGGGCTTTGTTAACTTCTAAATTTTGCAAAAGATTTCCTTCCCCTCTACTGCCTTTCAGAAGCAGGGGTAAAAAAATTTCATCACATTTGGTATCATTTTTCAGTATCGACTACTCCAGAAGAGCAGGCACAAAGGTTTCTCTGTTACCTACAGAGTAACGGGTTGTGCTATTATTGAAACTTAGTGTTTAATAATATATTATTAATGTAATTTTTAAGTAGTTATGAAAAGAAAATTTGTAAAAGTGATGTTCTTCGGGGCGTTGTGCTTTGGAAAGTCAGTTGGCTGATTTAAAGACAAAATTGGAGAATAAGGATTCTCAAATTAAAGATTTGGGTCTGAAAATTACTGATTTGGAGGACAAATTGTCAAAGACTGCTGATAAGGCAACGGTCGACCAGCTGACAAAAGACTTGGCAACAGCTAAGAATGATTTAGAAGCACTGAAGAAACTTCAAAAGTCTGATATTGATGGTTTGACAGCAAGAATTGTAAAGCTGGAAGCCCTTAAAGAGGAATTGGATGGTTTAAAAGTCAATTTCGCTACAAAAGAAGAGCTGAAGAACTACGTTGAATCTGCAAAACTGTCAGGACTTATCAGTGATGAAATTGCCACAGCTTTGGGAGAAGATGGGGAGATTGCCGCTGCAATAAATGATGCTATTCAAACAAAGGTTCTTGCAGACTTTGGCAGTATGAAGGAAGTTGCTGCTCTTGCCGGAGAGGATGCAACTGTAGCAGATGTTATTAAAGAATTGTATGCTGCTATTAATGCTGATAAAACTGGTATCCTTGCTAAACTGACTTCGCTGGAAGACTATCAAACAGCATTGGAAGATAAAGCGGTAGAAAATGGTTTCGAGAGTGTAGAAGCCGTTATTGCAGAGGTGAAATCTCTTAAAACGACTCTTTCCGGTCTTTATGCAAGCGCAGAATTCAGTGAAAAAGTCAAGGCGATTGTTTCAGCAGAACTGACGACTGTAAATAGCCGTATAGATACGTTAGAAGATGACCTTGCAAAACTGGGTGTTGCTATTAAAGGTATGATTCAGAGTGTAGTATATATTCCTACAAGCATAGATCGTAGCGTAGATTTCTATACTTTGTATGCTAAGAAAACTTCAACCTCATCTTCTTATGTTGTTGCAGCGAAGAGTGCAGATGCAAAAGAATTGCAATTCCGTATTTCTCCGGCTTCTGCTGCTATGACATTGGAGGATTTCAATAAAAACTACGAAATCAAGTTAAATGCTGAAGAACGTAACTGGACTCGTGCTGCTGAACCGTTTGCCGTAGAAGTGAAGAACTGTGAAGCTGGTGTTCTTACAGTATCATTAACAACTTCAAGCGAAAAGAGCCATGCGATATCTTTGAATATTGTAAGTACAAAAGATGCGGAAGGTAAAGAAGGATTGACTCCGACAAATGTTAATTCTGATTATATCGCAGTGATACAGTCTAGTTATTATCTGAAGACTGCTTATTATGAGGTAGCAACAGAGAAAGCAGGCGAGATTATCTATGATGCTCCCCAACCGGTTGATTATTCAGGAGTTGGAACTTTGACGGTTTCATATACAACAACTGCAAGTGGAAGCACAGCATTTACAAAAACATTAGAAGAACTGAATGTAGAGAATATCTTTGCGACGACTTATAGCTTGACTGGAACAGATGCAAATCTATTTGAAGTTTCTACTGCAGGTAGCGTTAGTCTAAAAACATCCGGTCTGATTGCTTCTTTGGATAAAACTGCTAATGTTATGGCTAAAGTAACGGCTCCAGGTTTCTATTTGGAAACTAGTTCTGATAATCCTAAAAAGTTAGGAACTGTAAAAGTAACACGTACTATTGATGAACTTACACATGCGTATGCTTTGGTAGAACGTGACTGGACTAATGAAACAGCAGTTGCTGCAGAGGAGAGAGTAGTTCTAAATGTTGCTGACATTTATAACGATCCGGCTGTGAATATCCGCCCATCAGCTTATGAAAGTTTGAGTTTGGTTGAACTTCTTCCTACAACAGGTATACGCTTAGAAAATGGTGCAAATAATGCCTTGACTTTAATCATTCCTAAAAATACAGCTGCTGGTGATTATACCGCAACAGCTAAGTTCGAAGGAGATGGCTATACGCTTGTTGTAAATGTTCCAGTTAAGATTAAGCCTATCACTTTGGCTAAATTGGCTAGAGTGTCGGAAATGTGGTCTTCAGATCAAACTCGTACAGGCTTTACTCCGACAAAAGATTCTGAGACAGCGGCTACTGCTATTACTTCCGAATTTAAGCTTGCTACTATATTCTCCAACTTTGATGCTGTTAAAGCTGCTGTTTTGGCTAAAGGTGGTACTTTCGTAATTACTACTAACATTACGGAAAATAGCATTGCTGGCGTTAGCTATGATGAAAACGAGGCTAAGTTTACGTTTGATAAAGATCTCTATACTGGTAAGATGACTGTTGGTGGTAAGACTGTACCTGCTGTAGTTAAGTTTACTATTAAAGCTAGCTATAATGGTAAAGTTGAGGATACGATTGAAGGTATTGTTGAAGTGAAAGATATTAGTGGAACTTGGGTTGCTCCGACTGCAACGACTCTTTCTTTATCTGATAAGTCTGTAGAATATAATGTTTCAACAGGTTTTGCTTGGAATGATTTGGCAGGTAAGACTATGTGGAAGGATGGTGCTGTGGTAGCAGGAACAGGAAGCAATGGATTTGCAAATTCAGTTACTAATCCTCTTGATATCTATGGTCTGGCAGCTCCTGTTTTTGAATTCAAAGAAGCAGCTGCGTCAACTTATCTGTCTCTTGATGATGCTACAGGAAAGGTGACCTTTACAGCAGAAGGTAAATCTCACCATTTCTACGAAGCTGTAACTTATACTGTAGAAGTAAAAGCTACATCTAAGTGGGGTACAATTAAGAATTATGAAGGAAAGAATACAATTACAGTAACTATTCCGGCAGAATAAGAAGAAAAATTGGAGAGTTGCTTCAAACCTCTTAATGCTTTATATAAGCAAAGGATTGTATTACAGTTGAAACTACTCCAAATTCAGAATAATAAAACCCTTCTTCACCTTGTGTGAAGAATACGCCGAGAAGAAACAGAGTGAAGGATTTGGCTTGTGAAAGTCAATCCTTCCAATTCTGTTCTTCTTACTTCAAAGAAGAAAGACTCGGCACCGAGGAAGATCCGGTGACGCACTATTTTATATTTGATGACTAGCTCATTGTCGTTTACAGGTTCTAAAGCGTTTTGCAGCCGCACTATTTTTCCTACTTGATTACTGTCAATTTGAAGTATGGCATAACCGCGTATGGCAGTTTGTTGGTCTAGCAGATCTGATGAAGCTTCTTTGTAGCTAAGCCTCATATAGTCTCCTTGCATAAGAGAGCGGGGATCGACGGGAGCTAGCTGTAACAAAATCAACTGTCCGTCTTTCAAAGTTTGCTCTTTTTTATAAACCGACCAGTTGAAATATCCCAGTAGCAGTATCAGGTTTGCAATAATCAATATTCGGCTATACTTTTTCATGTCTTGTTCTTTTTTGAGTGAAGAAATACCAGGCTGTAATACATGCAATTCCGATGAAGAAAAGTGTCATGGATTTGGTGAGCAGGCTTAAATTCAGATCATAATAGTATTTGGAAACGGCATAGATAAAAAGAAGAAGCGAGGCAGCACACTCCGCTTTGTAGCCATAATGGAAACATATTAGAATCAGCAACAAACTGCCGGATAAATAAGGAGCAAACACGGTAGGCAGACAGATAACAATACAAAGAATATAGATACCAATCTGGTTCACCGGATGATCCACTTTCATGACCTGCATGATTCGTTGAACCATTATAAGAATACCGATCCATATACAAACAGACAGTATGCAGGATACAAGCCAGCTATTTGTTTCTGATATCAGATAATTGATTGATAATCCTCCCAGTGAGACGATACCGGATATGAATAATCCGAAATGAAATGGTTTGTATTTGGAAAAGTAATTCTCTGTTCCTATACATTCAAACAACTTAGTTTCAAAGATGTTGGCAAATAAAAATAGTGCAAGGATAGGAACTACAGCTATTTGCAAGGGATAAAACGAAGAAAAGACATGGGCGGCTTCTCCGAAGAAAGATATATTAAACAGAATGACTGAAAGAAAGGGGAGGATAAACCCTCTTGATAACAAGAATGTGAGAATACTGATTCCCATAAGTGTAGTGAAGAGGATATTAATGCTGGCATTTATACCAAAACCAATCAATACACACCCGGCTATGTATAAAGTGATGTTCATTGCATCCAGAAAAGACCGAATCACCATGCGGCTGATTGTTAGGGTAGTGAGAATTAATATACTTCCTACAATCAGGTAAGAAATATCGGAGCGGAGGATTCTGGCAAGTGCCAGAAATCCCAGAAAGAAAATAGCCGTCAGGATTCCTCCGATAATAGATACGGCTTGAATGGTGAGGCTATGCTTCTGTGTCATACCATTGCTTTTTTAGATGAAGAATGATGTAAATGAGTAAAGTTGTTCCGGTGATGACAATAACCCCTCCGTAGAAGAATATCTGAACATCCCTAAGACCGCTTTGTGATATGAATGTAGTCAATAGAATCATTAACGCAGCAAACGGAATGATAGCCAGATAGAACAGGCTTTTTACTTTCCATCCATACCAAAGTCCCGCAGAGAATAAAAGGAGGGTGCTTATGAGAGGAACAGACAATATGGCATTCTCTTCGCAGATTGCCATCATTAACAGAAAACTGGTATGTATAATAGTAGCCAGTGAAAGAAGACTGACAAACCAGCGATTGTTGCTGTCCAAATGACCTTTTACACTCATCCATTCCGTGATGATCGTTGTTAAGGCACATATCCAGGTTACTGCATTGGCCAGCAAAGTCATTTCCCAGGAGTTGGCACTGGCAATCTGTATATTGTACAACCATATCGTAGTACAAAGTAATCCGATGAACGTCAGCCATAACGGAGCGAAACGGATAGCAACCGCCCAGAGAATAGTGAAGAGAGTCCATCCCAGGAAAAGATCGTAAGCATCGGCTCCCGTTTGGTAGATTTGTCCGAAGACAGCTAAAAGCGTGCCTATCAGGAATGTAGCTCCGGTCAGGAGAATTTGTTTGACGAGCTTATTCCAATGCGTGAATGTAGCGAGCAGGACAGAAGCTACTAATAACACTTCTACTATTCCTAACTTTGCAAATTTGGGTAATTCCTCCCAGTTGTAGGCAAAGAAGAAGATAATTCCTGCCACTGTAAAACCAACGCCCACTGCCAATAAAAAAATAGAAAGGAATTGATTCCATTGTTTTTTATCTGCGTACAGCGCTTGTCGGGATAAAGGCGAAGAGTCGGTCTTTTCCATGTGTTTTTGCTTTTTGATGATTACAAACATAAGAAAATAAAATGATTATCACCTCAAGATAGACTATAAAAAGGTATGACTTGCCTTATTGAAATTGACAATAATAGTAGGTCATACCTTGAGAGAGGTTATGAAAATATTAAAAATAGAATAACTTAAAATACCTCCCGTATATGCTTAAAGTTAGAATTGATTGTATCAATTACTTCTTGTGAACGACCGTTGATTAACAACTTATACATTGATTGTGCAAAGCCCACCATTTGACCGAATTCAATTTTGGGAGGCATGGCCAGTGCGTTCGGATCAGTCATGATATTAACAAGTACCGGACCGTCCAACTCAAATGCATTCAGTAAGGTAGTCAACACTTCTTCCGGATCACTGACATTAAATCCGGTCATTCCCATTGCTTCCGCCACTTGAGCAAAGTCTGGATTCAACATATTTGTCTGCCAGTCCGGCAATCCGTCCACTTCCATTTCCAACTTCACCATTCCCAATGAACGGTTGTTGAATACGATAATTTTAATTGGTAACTTATATTGTACAACGGTTTCCAAGTCTCCTAAAGTCATAGACAAGCCACCATCTCCGCAAAGCGCCACTACCTGGCGATCCGGATAAGCTAGTGCGGCACCGATGGCTTGCGGCAAAGCATTTGCCATAGAACCATGATTGAAAGAACCCAGCATGTGGCGTTTGCCTGTCGCTTGCAGATAACGTGCTCCCCACACACAAGTCATTCCCGTATCTACTGTGAACACAGCATCGTCCGAACTTAGTTTGTCTATTTCGGACATCACATATTCGGGATGAATCTTATTTACGTCGCCTTTATCTTCCGTGTAAGCAGCCAGATCCTTCTTTACGCCTTCATATCTTTTGAGTTGTTTCAACAGGAACGAATCATCTGTCTTCGGATTCAGCATACGCAATAGACTTTGGATGCTCAGTTTAACATCACCGCAAAGTCCGATATCCACCTTTGCACGACGTCCCAGACGTTCGGGCTTTATATCAATCTGTGCTATCTTGATGTCATCCGGCAGGAAAGCGGAATAAGGAAAGTCTGTGCCGAGCATGAGAAGCACTTCGGCTTCATGCATACTGTAATAGCCCGACGGCATTCCCAGCAATCCGGTCATACCCACTTCATACGGATTTTCATATTGCACCTCCATCTTTCCTTTGAAAGTATATACCACCGGAGCGTTCAGCTTCTCGGAAAGAGCAATCACTTCCTCGTGAGCTCCCCGGCAACCGATGCCGCAGAAAAGAGTGATACGCGTATGTTTGTTTAACATGTCAGCTAATTGAGCCAGATCTTCTTCCGACGGACAAACTTCCGGTGGGGCAGGATAGTTGATAACCGACGAGTCGACGGTAACGGCAGAAGCCTTTGCCAAGTCACCCGGAAGCCCGATAACGGACACCCCTTTGCGGGTGACAGCCGTTTGTATGGCCGACTGGAGCATACGTGGAAATTGTGTGGGAGTAGTGGCTACTTCATTATAATAACTGCAATCGTTAAAAAGTTTGATGGTATTCGTCTCCTGAAAATATTCCGTACCGAACTCTCCGGTAGGAATTGTAGAGGCGATGGCGATTACCGGTGCGCCGGATCGGTGTGCGTCATACAAGCCGTTAATCAGATGAACATGTCCCGGCCCGCTACTTCCCGCGCAGCATCCCGGGCGACCGGTCAGTTGTGCTTCTGCCGCAGCGGCATACGCCCCTGTTTCTTCGTGGCGCACATGTATCCATTTTATTTGATCGTTTTTTCTGACTGCTTCGTTTACTTCATTCAGACTGTCGCCTGTTACGGCGTAGATGCGTTCAACTCCGGATTTTACCAGAGTATCTATCAACTGTTCTGCTATTTTTTTTGCCATAGCTGTAATTGGTTTAGGATTGATTTTTATGTAATAACAGATGGCTGCAAAGAAAAGTTCTAATTTAACATATGCTAATAACGCCTTTGTGTCGGGACACATCACCGCTTTTATGTTAAAATTAATTCTGTAACAACTTTTTAGTAAAGATGTATAAACAATTGCAATATCCTTTTGTTATCTTTATAGGCGAAATCTTAACCTAATGTATTAAACCTCTTAATTACTCTAGAAAAATGAACAGAAATGAATTGAGTTCGATCAGTGTGATGAAGAACTCTATGTATATCTCTGTGTAAATGTTTATATTGGCTAAAAGAATTTGGCACTTTAACGAAAACAGCAGAATCTCCGGAGGGATGACAGCCCGGTCAGCCCTTCGGAGATTCTCGTTTTTTATCCTTTTTCCTTTTAATGTCTCTTCCTTTCAATTGATTTCCGGAAATAATTCTGTTACTTTGCACCACGAATTAAAATGCAAGAAACAATGAGAAGTTTTGCCTCTGACAATAATTCCGGTGTGCATCCGTTGGTAATGGAAGCCTTGAACCGGGCCAATATAGACCATTCTTTAGGATATGGCGATGACAAATGGACAGAAGAAGCCGTAGCGAAGATCAAAGAAACTTTCACCCCGAACTGTGTCCCTTTGTTTGTATTCAACGGAACAGGCAGCAATGTGGTGGCATTGCAACTGATGACCCGCCCGTATCATTCTATCTTTTGTGCGGAAACTGCTCATATCTATGTCGATGAGTGTGGCTCTCCTGTGAAAATGACAGGTTGTCAGATTCGCCCGATTGCTACTCCCGACGGTAAACTTACCCCGGAATTGATGCAACCTTACCTGCACGGTTTCGGCGACCAGCACCATTCGCAACCTAGAGCTCTCTACATCTCCCAATGTACCGAACTTGGCACCATCTACACTCCCGAAGAGTTGAAACGCCTGACGGACTTTGCCCATCTGAATGGTATGTATGTACACATGGACGGAGCCAGAATAGCCAATGCCTGTGCCGCCCTGAACCTTTCCCTTAAAGAACTGACGGTGGATTGTGGAGTCGATATTCTTAGTTTCGGCGGAACGAAGAACGGACTGATGATGGGAGAGTGCGTGATTGTATTTAATAAAGACCTGCAATCGGAAGCCCGTTTCATCCGTAAGCAATCCGCCCAGCTCGCTTCGAAGATGCGTTACCTCTCTTGCCAGTTTACGGCATACCTCACTGACGACCTTTGGCTGAAGAATGCCAGCCACGCCAATGCGATGGCTGCCAAACTTCGTGCGGAATTAGAGAAACTGCCCGAAGTCACTTTTACTCAAAAAGCCGAGAGCAACCAACTATTCCTCATCCTGCCCCGCCCGGTTATCGACCGGATGCTGGAGTCTTATTTCTTTTATTTCTGGAACGAAGAGAAGGATGAAATCCGCTTGGTAACTTCTTTTGATACGACGGAAGAAGATGTGGACGAGTTTATAGGACTTTTGAAACGTTAAAAAGGAAATTCAGGACAACAAAAGCCTCTGAAACTCTGTTGTAATAAGAAGTTTGAAACTAACTTTGTCCGCAAAGTTTTCTACTTCTTATGATTATGAATACTAGACAGAACAGGCTAATCATATT
>QWCB01006149.1_pt1 | contig 13114 bp, 9 predicted proteins | sample 1972511 | NCBI WGS metagenome assembly QWCB01 (sample SAMN09866719, study PRJNA288562) | Human gut metagenome isolate term5_stool, whole genome shotgun sequencing... | isolation source: gut | host: Homo sapiens | place: USA: California
AAAATTTAAACTGCATGGCTCCGTTAGAGTACAGAAAACATGCAGTCGATTAATAGGTTTTTAATTAATTATTGTGTCTACTTGACAAGGTGCAGTTCAGTGCCTGGCGCTACAACGCGTACATTTACATAAAAAATTTAAAAAAAGAACAATTATATGAATGTAAAGGTAATAATTTTTGTGTAAATAAATCCACCCCCCTCATGCAACAACGCACTCACAATTTCATACAAAAAAATATCGCAATGCCGAATATGTGCATGCGATATTTTTATTTGTAATTATTTGCCATAAACCCCCAATATTTTCTCCAATAAACCCCCAATATTTTCTCCAACAAACTCCCAATTCTCTCTCAAATTTTCTAAACTCTCTCCCCTCTCAAATGTTTTTCTAAAAATCATCCTCTATAACAAATCCCGTCACCCTCGATTGTATCGCCAGCTGCGTCCTCGTTTCAAATCCCGTCTTTTCCAAAAGGTGCTTCACATGCGTCTTCACAGTACTTTGCGAAATATCAAGTTTTTCTGCTATCTCATCATTTCCTGCACCAGTTGTAAGTAGTCTTAAGACCTCAATCTCTCTTGGCGTGAACTCGCTTGACTTTGCCAGCCCAAGCGTAACCACAGGAGTTGAATCCGGATAAATCGACTCGCCCGCCAATGTCCTTTCTATAATATCCAAAATCGTTTCTTCCGAGACGTCCTTGTACCAAAAACTTTCGATTCCTATTTCCCTTGCACGATCCATCCAAGAGACTTCCGGCATACTTGTAACTGCAACGATCTTAAGTTCCGGTTTCAGTTTTTTAATCTTTTCTGCAGCGTCAAGTCCGTTCGAGCCGTCCTGCATTAAGATGTCCATAATTACCAAATCTATATGGCCCTTAAGTACATAAGTATCCGCAAACATAGCGCTGTCTATACAATATAAAACTTCGTAGTCCGGGCTTTGTTCTATATATAACTTGAAAAGTTCTCTTGATACAAACTGGTCATCCACAATCATAATTTTATATGTCATAATCTTCTCCTTTTATCCATGAAATTTGCAAACTGAACCTCGGCTCCTTCACGATTTGCATTTCACCCCCATATAACTTCAAACGTTCTCGTATATTTTTGAGTCCGCCCCTTTCCTTAATTGCAGTTGACTTAACAACTCCGTCATTGCTTATATCACAATAGATTTTAATTTGATCTTCCACAAGAGAGATCCAAACATTCTTTGCCTCCCCGTGTCGAATTGCATTGTTCAAAGCCTCATGAACAATTCCAACCAAAACATTTCTGTCCCTCTCATAACTTGGAAGCTCTCCCGAAACATGAATATTCACTCCGATTGACTCCGCCGTAGATAAAAGCTTTTCCCATGAGGAGTTGTTTGACTCCTCCTTATTTTCATCCAATATCAATAAACTTTCCGTCCACAACTTAATGAGCTTGTTTCTTTCCTCGACGCTGTTGTTCTTTTTCTCCAAATAATGCTTGAAATAAATTAAAGACTGCCCTATTTTATCATGAATACTAATTTTCGCCTCCAAAATTTCCTTCTTCCTTGTGTACTCGCCGACCTTCTTTTGGTAATCTTTAAGACGCAAATTCGCATCATTTATCTCCTTATTTTTCTTTTTTATTTCACCCAAAAGTGCCCATTCCAAAGAAACATCATACGCCAAAGTCTCCCTTATGGAATCGTGGTAAATAACCTGTATTAGCCAAGTCTTGTCTGCACTTTTAATTACAATCGGATTATCTTGAAGAATAGTTGCATTTGCTTTTATCTTTCCTTCCTCTATCAGCCGCTCACACATAACATCATTCACAAGTCGCTTTCCGAAAACCTGATAACTCAATTCCTGCATTCTTCTGTTTACAAGAAGCGGTGTGCCGTCCATTTTTGAAAAACAAATCCCGTCCGGCAAATTATCCATGCTTTCTTTTATCGAGTTCTTTCCAATCTGCTTTTTCCTAACCCGCAAAATTCTATTTATAAAAATTCCTTCCAAAGAAAAGATAAATAGAATATAAAAAATCATAAAATGCACATTAAAATTCCTAACTATTTTTGCGAAAAGCATGTTTTCATTGCCGATTTCCGCCAAAATTTGCACCGGAATAAAACTTGCATAAACCAAAAATAAACTGCACATAAAAGCGTAAGACTTAACATTGATATCTGCAATTTCAACTGCAACCTGAATACTCACGACAAGCATAAACATACTCACAACAAATAATACTGAAGTGGCGACATTATTTAAATTATCAAGTGTCATACTGCCCCTCCTTCAATATAAATCTTCCAATGTGCAGATTTTCCGTCCAAATCTTCCTCTACTAAAAATCCGGATTTCTCTTCAATACGCTTTGTCTTTTCATCAATTGAAAATAAGTCCCCAAACTCAAAAGAAATATTTAGCACAATTATATTATTCTCTTTCTCCAATCGAACATCAACTGAAGAAAGCTTGGAATAAAAACGCTCAACTGCATTTTCAAAAACTTCATAAATCTTAAGACATTTTATTGCATCCAAATACTTTATCACATTCCATTCAATCTGCGTTTTGACTCCGCTCAACTTTAAATAGTTCAAGGATTCCGTAAAAGCAAGCCCCAACTCGGCGATAGAAATATTTCCGCTGCTCTTGCTGAGTAAATATAAATTCGAGCACCTCTTGATATAAACACTCAAAACACATGCCTCTTTTAAAGCATTGTCAAAGCCTTCCTCATCTTCCGGCAAATTTGCGATAATCTCTTTTATACGGCTGAACTGTGGCTTCAACTTTGCGTCTATATAGGAACGAATTTCATTTTGCTCCTCAAGCTTCGCCATTTTCTCTTTTAACTTATTATCCGCTGTCAAAAGATCATTCTCGCTCATCAAATCCTCATTCAATAAATAGAGCTTAGATTTTAGTGCATTCAATTCTTTCAAATCTATAAACCAAAAAGACTGTCCCCCATTAATCTCCGCACTTTCAATCATCGTATCTTTGTCAATCATAATCGGTTTTCCCAATGCACTTTTTATTAATGTACTCTTAATCTTAGGTCCTGCATTCGGTGCTGAAACAATCTTTCCGGCTTCATCCATAATGCCTATATTTAAAGCGGACAATTTCAAGAAGCTTTCGTAGCCCCTGTTCGAAGGAATAAGCCTCGTAAAAACAAGTGATTCAATAAAAAGAATTACAACAAGTATATTAAACTCCGCACTTGTAAATGCAATTTTTACATAGAAAAACGGCTTCCAATCAAAAACATATAAAAACGTATAAATCGCCCAAATTGCAAGAATGCACATCGGAGGAATAACAGGTCTCAAAAGTTTTGCATTAATTGCGGGAATAAGTGTAAAAACAATAGAGGCAATAGCCAGGACAGTAATATAAATAAGTATAATATAAAATAGCGGACCGTACCGCTCAGCACCACTTCCCGGAGAAAGTGAAAAAGCCCATTCGTGTAAATCATTCGTCAAAACAAGAAGCACCAACAGCTCCGTCGGAATCCACAACCAATTCCACCTCTTGCTTATCGGCTCATTTTCGGACTTTTGAATAAGTAAAGATGTAAAAAAAACAAGATGAACAATATTAAGCGAGAAAAAATAATACATATAGCTAATATACTTTGTCGCCATAGGACTGTCAAGCAAAATTTCATACTTCAAAGTCCTTATCGCTAAATATCCAATAAGTAAATAGCTGATACTCTTGAAACGTCTTAAAGAAGAAGTTCTCAAAATTCGATTTCCCCATAATACGTCTCCAAAGAAGAATCATAATAGTGTATAAAATAAAAACCAGAATGTTTACTGAAAAACTCACTAATTGAAAATAGCTCAAAATATGCAAAAGTGCTGCAATCAATACAAAAAATGTGGAAATGCAATAGCTGACAATTTCCTTGCGATACAAATACATATAAACTCCTTTCATCATGATTCAAATATAAAATTAGCCTTTTATATACAGCTTTGTTATTTTAATTATAGCATAAGATAAAAATTTATACTATATTTTTCTCTTAAAAATTTAATAATCTCACTCTTTTGGGTGATGTGCTAAAACAATTTGCGAAGTATAATTTAATTAGAAAGACAAATAAGATTTTCAGATTTCATAAAAAGGAGGGATAATTATGAAGAAAATCAGAAATATTTTAGCAATAGCAATAGCTATGATGATGATTGCGGGACTAGTGCCAGCAAATGTATTTGCAGATGGAGAGGATACTCGTGAAAAGATTAACGAGATAAAGCTTACGGCAAATCCAAAGCTTGAGAGCCTTGCAGTAATAGGCAAGATCGCATCAAGTCCGTTATTTACTATTAATGAAGGCAAGCTAGCAAGAGTAAACTATGGCATGTGCAAGTGGCTTAAAAAGAATGGCACTAATTGGGAGGATCATACAGGAAAAACATTCACAGAAGGCACTTATAGGTATAAACTTGAAATCCGTATTGATGGTGCTGATGCAGAGACTAATGTATTTGATGAAAACGGAGTAAATTTTACAGTCAATGATGAAGCGTGGGGCAAATTCAAGCCTCATATTGATACAACATCTTCTTCTGTGTGGGCTATTTCTAAAGAGTTTGTAGCAAGAGATAGCTCTACACCAACAAATCCTGAGAAGCCTACAGTTCAAGGGTCTACAGAATTTGTATACGACGAAAGTGAAAAAGAAGTAACGCTTAATGGCTTTGATGCTAAAACTATGACACTATCAGGGGATGTTAAAAAGACAGACGCAGGCGAATATAAGCTTTATGTAACATCAAAAACAGGTACATGGTCTGACGGCACAACAGATAAGATAGAAATTGATTGGAAAATAAATAAAGCTGATATAGAAGGCAGAATTACTTATGTTACAGTCGAACATCCATATACAAAGTTTGATGAATTACTTATAAATCCAGAATTTACTTTTAAAGGAAAAAAGGTTGAAGGAACAGTTTATTGGTCTACTGATAATGAAAATGTTCAGTATAAACAAGAATATACATGGACATTTGTACCGAAGAATAAGAATTTGAATTACAAAAAAGGAACGGCAGTTTTATATCCAAAAAAAAGAGTAACAGTAGCTTTTTACAGAAACGGTCACGGAACAGCTCCTGATGATATAACGCTTTTGGAAGGAGATACAGTTGATGAACCAACAGCACCAACAGATCCTGATTTTGTTTTCTGTGGTTGGTATAAAGATGTAGATTGTGTATATAAATATGACTTTAATGAACCTGTAACAAGAGAAATTAAATTATTTGCTAAGTGGATAGATAAGGCAACACTAAAGCAATATACAATTAAATTCGATGGCAATGGCGGATCTCAGCTTATGGCAAACGTAACAGTATATGAAGGCGTGCCATATTCATTAACAAATTGCGCTTTCGAGCCACCAACAGGAAAAGTATTTGATTATTGGGATGTTCCAGGATTTGGTGTAAAACATCCAGGTGAGAGCATAATAGTTACCGGCGATATAACAGTAAAAGCCATTTGGAAAGTTAAGCCGGTAACGCCGGTAGCTCACGATGTATTTATTATTCCAACGAAAAACGGTAAAGTCACAGCTTCACCTACAAAAGCAAAGAAAGGTGAAAAAGTAACTCTAACTATAACACCGGACGACGGCTATGAAGTTGATGAAATAGTTGTAAAAGATGACGGGGCAAGCAATGTTCCTGTTAAAGATAATAAATTCATAATGCCGGATATGCTTGTAAATGTCACAGTTACATTTAAGAAAAAAGAAGTAACTCCGGTTGCTCACGATGTATTTATTATCCCAACGAAAAACGGTAAAGTCACAGCTTCACCTACAAAAGCAAAGATGGGTGAAGAAGTAACTCTAACTATAACACCGGAAGATGGATACGAAGTTGATGAAATAGTTGTAAAAGATGACGGTGCAAGCAATGTTCCTGTTAAAGATAATAAATTCACAATGCCGGATATGCTTGTAAATGTCACAGTTACATTTAAGAAGAAAGAAGTAACTCCACCGGCACCGGTAAAATACAATGTAAATATCGAAACACCTGCCAACGGTACAGTAAAAGCAACACCTGCAAAAGCAAAGAAAGGTGAGACAGTTACATTAACTATAACACCTAACGACGGCTATGAAATTAAAGAAGTAAAGGTTATGGCGGGAACGGATGAAGTCCCGGTAAAAGATTATACATTCACAATGCCGGACAAAGATGTTACCGTTTCAGTAACATTTAAAGAAAAAACAAGCACCCCACCTACCCCACCGACTCCACCTACACCTCCTACTCCGCCTACTCCACCGACTCCAAATCCGGAAGACGGCTACAAACCACACAGACCACACAGGCCGCACAAACCGAGCACCGAAAATAAGGGCGAAATGAAAAAGGAAGAAGTGAAGAAGGAAGAAGATAACAAGATTATAGAAAGAAAACCTGAAAAGATTGAATCTAGAGTAATTTTGAACATCGGTTCAAAAGATATGGACAACAAAGTAAACGGCAAGGATATCTACAAGAGCATGGACGTCGCTCCATATATCAAGAACGGCAGAACGATGCTTCCTATAAGATATGTCGCAGAAGCTTTGGCAATGAATGTTACTTGGGACAAGAAGACTAGAACCGTCATCATCGAAGACAAGCTCTTCAGAATTGAAATTCCGGTTGATACAAACAAGATTGTTGTAAACGGCAAAGTTTACACAAGCGATGTGAAACCTGAAATTAAAAATGGAAGAACGATGATGCCTATTGCAAATATCGCAAGAGCAATCGGTCTTAAAGACGGAACGGATATCCTTTGGGACGCAGCAAAGAAGCAAGTAACAATAATAAGAATGTTCAATAAGTAATGTTTATAAGTCCTAACAAAGGTCCGCACACTCACCCTGTGCGAGGCTTTTGCTAAAGAAAGCAAATGCTTTTTCATAGACTTCTCCTAAAGTGGTCCTGCCTAAGTGGCAGGATCATTTTTTTGAGGAAAATTTATTTATTGAAGTAAAGATTTTACTTAAAAAGTATTATAAAAACTAAAATATCACCCTTTTGGGTGATGTGCTAAAGTAAGAACTATTATATAATTAAATTAAGAAAAGGAGTGAGTTTTATGAAATGGATAAAAAGGGCGTTTTGCCTAAGTTTAGCGATGATTATGCTTTTAACTGCATCATCTTTTGCAAAGGAGGAGCCAATCAAGATTTTTGTTAACAAAGGGATAATTCCTTCGGATCAAGCACCCATCATCAAAAACTCGAGGGTGCTCGTACCACTAAGGGTTATCGCGGAGAATCTTGGCGCGCAGGTCTCCTACGACTCGGGCGAAAAGCGCGTCAACATCAACAAGGATGAGATAAGCATGACCCTAGTCATAGGTGACGACACTATTTGGTATTCTGATAAGGAGAAGTCCGGTCCAGTAGCTATCGATGTGCCGGCTTTTATCAAAAATGGCAGAACTATGGTGCCTCTAAGGGCTGTGGCTGAGCTATTCGACATGAATGTTAAGTGGGATGGCAAAAAAAGAGCTGTCTATATCGACAACAATACAGAAAATCAGTACACTATTACATTGAAAAATGCCGGATTGAAGATCATGGATGCACTTAAACAAAAGGGCTCTTTACCGGACGGTACTTATGTCGCCGATGTCATAAAAGAAGAGATTAGCTTGTTGGCCACTACTTTATCGACGAAAGCGGCAGTACGATTTTGCACTATGACGTAGTCAGTGATTTTTATACGGACATTTTTTTAGAATAATTTATATTAAGGAGGAATATTATGGGATTCATTAAAGCATTTACAGGCGCATTAAGCGGAACATTTGCGGATCAATGGTTGGACTTTTACGTTCCTGACCCTTCAGTATCAGCAACAGCAGGAGTTTTCCCTGCGAAACCTCAAAAAACAAATAACGGTCGCGGTGAAAATACAAAATCAAATAATAATATAATCTCAAACGGGAGCAAGATTATTGTTCCGGAAGGAACTGCACTCGTGACAATGCAAGACGGAATGATTACAGGAATAATCGCTGAGCCGGGCGGATTTATCTACTCTTCAGACGATGTGAACTCACAAAGCATCTTTGCCGGTGATAGTGCTGTATCATCAATCATAAAATCTACTTGGGAAAAGATTAAATTCGGCGGACAAGCCGGTTCGCAACAACTTGCATTCTATGTAAACTTGAAAGAAATACCGAATAATCGTTTCGGTACACAAAGCGAAATCTATTGGGACGACGCATTCTTCGGCACACAAGTCGGTGCAGTCACAAGGGGGACCTATACACTCAAAATCGTAGACCCTCTTCTCTTTATAAAAAACTTTGTCCCACAAAAATATTTGCTTGCTGATTCTACTCCATTCGACTTCAACGACATGGACAACGATGCCTCCGAACAGCTCTTCAACGAAGTTGTGGGAAGCCTGTCTGCGGCATTTTCAAACTACACAAACGACCCAACGAAGGGCAACCGCATGAGTAAAATTCAAGGCGATCAAATCGGATTTGCAAAATCCCTGTCGCTCGCAGTTGAAGACGGATACCAATGGAAAACAACAAGGGGACTCGAAATTGTAAAAACCGCAATACTTGCAATAGAGTACGACGAAGACACCAAGGCACTTATGTCAGATGTTAAAAAAGCCGACGCTCTTTCAGGCAGACGTGGAAATTCATTCTTCCAACAAGCCGCAGCAAGAGGACTTCAAAGTGCCGGCGAGAACGGCGGCGGTGCTAACATGGCATTTATGGGCATGGGTATGAACGCAGCTCAAAATATGATGGGAGCGACCCAACAAGGCACAGGTCAAAATTCGTATCAACCGAACTTCGGTGGCGCTCAAAATGAAAATCCGGCACAAATGTCTCCGGAGGATTCTACTGAAAAACTTATAAAGATGAAAAAGCTTTTGGACGCAGGAGTTATTACACAAGAGGAATTTGACAAGGCGAAAAAGGATTTACTAGGCATATAGAGGTGATCTTATGACCAATGATGAAGATATTAAAATCAGAGACATGACAAGTGACCTAAAGGACGGTCAAGTCAAGTGTCCGAAGTGCGGCTCGACCGACATCTCGACCAATACAAAGACGGGCAAACTTAGATGTAATTTCTGTAGACACGAGTTTGAGCCGGAGCTTGCACCGGAAGATGCAGACATAAGCACACTTACAGGGACGACAATGGGGACGGGTGCCGCCGACATCGACGAAGCATATGAAGACATGGTTACAGTTAAATGCGAAAGCTGCGGCGCGGAAGTCGTTATAGACACAAAGACCAACACGCAGGCGAGATGCCACTGGTGTAGAAACACCCTGTCCATAAACAATATAATACCGAACGGCGCAGTGCCTGACGTAATACTTCCATTCAAAGTAACAAAGGCGGACGCTGAAGAAGAGATTGCGAAATTCGTAAGGAAAAGAAAATTTTTCGCTCATCCGACATTTAAAAGAGAATTTACTACAGAAAACATCTCCGGCGTATATTTGCCATATATGCTTGTCGATGTCAACGCCCACATGAATCTTTGTGGTGAAGGACAGATAGAGACGGATCGCCGCAAAGCCAAAGATGGCGATGATTCTTATACTGTTTACGATGCCAACAGCTATGATGTTGAAAGGGATTTCGACATAGTTATAGATGACTTGTCAATAGAAGCAAGCAGCGACAAACTCGATTACAATGCAAAGGACAAGACGACCAATGTCATCAACGCCATCATGCCGTTTGACACGGAAAATTGTGTGAAATTTAACGCAAACTACATGAAGGGCTACACATCGGAAAAAAGAGACAGTAATATAGAGGCCTTGAGAGATACGGTCGAAGCGGAAAGCGCCGACGTCGCCAGAATTGCTGCCAAAGAAACCATAAAAAAATACGACAGAGGGGTCAGATGGGAGACCGAAGACTACACTGTAAAGGGAGACTCGTGGAAAGCGGCTTACCTTCCCGTTTGGTTATACAGCTACATGCAAAAGAAAAACGGCAAGAACCTGCTTCACTACGTCGCAGTCAACGCCAGAACTAAAGAAACTATGGGGAGCGTCCCTATAAACTTCAAAAAACTTTTCATATACTCGGTTCTTGTTGAAATTTTCGGCGGACTCGCCGCCTTTTTTCTAAGGCTTCTCGCAGCCATGAGCATGTTTGATGGCACAGAGTTCCAAGACTCAAGAAATTACTTTTGGATACTTCTTGTTTCAGGCTTTGTTTTCTACTTCACCATTTATGTGCGATACAGAAACTTGGACGAACGACATCATTATGAAAATGAAACCAAACACGAGATCAAGAACTTACTCTGCGAAGATATTTTTCTTAAAAAGCTCACCGATTTAAAAGACGATAAAATTAAGGGCGAAAATTCTTCCGAGCTCAAAGGCAATAAACTCGATTTAAAAAAGAACAAAGAACTCAAGAAAGTCATAGACAAGGGGCTTCTTGATGAAGTGGAAAAAAACAAGAAAAAACTAAATGAGATAATTGACGAGAGAGATAAATAAAATTCTTATAAGAAAAATCGGAAAAGAAACAAGTAAAAAAATTTAGAAAAGTAATTTTACTGATAAATTTTTCATAAGAAAGGCATTCCTAAATTTATGGGAGTGCTTTTCTTATGAAAGAATTTTTAAAAATTCATCCTTTTGGGTGATGTAATAAAGTAAAAAAAGTTATATAATATAAGTAGAATGATCAATGTGATTATAATATTATTTTAGGAGGGATTTTTATGAAAAGAAAAATATTGCTTGTATTGACGCTAGCTCTACTGACAATATTCGGATGCAAGAATGAAAACGCTTCTCCAAAGGAACCGGATGATGCTGTGAAAAATGTGAATTCAACTGAAGAAGACACAAAAAAATCCGACAGCGACAAGTCCGGCACTGACGAGTCAAGCACCGACAAGTCCGACAATGACAAGTCCGACATTGACAAGTCCGATACCGACGAGTCCGTCTCCAAGACTCCGGAAGCTTTAAAACCTGTTACCGGCGCGCTCTTCGGCTCAATGTCCACTTATGTTGAGGACAGAGAGATTTGGAATGACTTTGACGACGAAAAGCATTTGAACTATGTAAGTAAGGAAGGTCAAGGCATACATTTGCCAAGGATACTTTTGGATTCAAAGGATGCAAAGGAGGCAAATGCTGAGATTGACGAGATTGAAGAGCGTCTTAAGAATCTATATTTTGAACATGAGGACGAAATGGAGGAGGACAATCCGGGAATATATGCAGCATTTTCCGTCTATCAAGACGAAAGCGTTCTAAGCGTTATGGTTGAGACATACAGTTTTTGGGAGGGCGAATTCCCTAGGTACAGCTTATTTAATTTTTCTATACCGGACGGAAAATATATTGACGACTTTGAGCTTATGAAAAATTTCGGCGTAGAAAAGGAAGAAGTTTTAGGATTGGTTGAAAGTAATTTGAAGGAAAAGCAGGAGTTGATTACCAAGATTTACTATTCAGGCGATCCCGCCCCTTCATTTATAAGCACTCCAAGAAGATTCACCGGAGCGATTCTGAATGAATTGTGGAGCACTTACGATGCAACGGATAACCAAATTTATATAAACGAGATGGGCGAACCGTATTTTGTGTTTAATACACAAGAATATGAAGTCCCGCAAGCAACAATGACAATGAAACTCAAGTCAAATAAATTTGATCAAAATCCAATCTCCGACGAATATATAAAGATGGCGAGAAAGTTTGGAATCGATCCGAAGGACGAAAAATACAAAGCCTTTATAATCTTTCTTGGCTCCGCTTTTGACGAAGACAGCTTGAAGAAAACACTTCAAAAGCTGTATCCTTGGGAAAATATGTTTAACGACGACGAAGATCCAAGCATGCTTCTTGCATTGAAAGATGATAATCCGGACGGAACTCATCGCCTAAACGGTCAAGAGTGCTACCTTGTGGTGCCGAAGTACAAAAATGCCTCTGTCGCACTGAAAGAGTTGGAGCTTTCCAATGAAGGAAAATTAAAAGAAGTCGAAAACGGTTACCTTGATTACTCCGCTTCTGCCGGCTCTACATTTATCTGTCAAAACATCAGCTGCTTGATTGGGATGGTTATTTTGATGAGTTAGGATTTTCAATAGATATGTTTGATGTGATGAAATCTATGGTACCAAAAGGCTAGATTCTTTTAATTGCGTGCAAATTGGTGAGGATATTTGCGGTCTATTTTGCGATAAACGACTGATCTCGTGTTTTAGTCGTTGCGGCGTACTTGCCAGTACGCCTCACTTCTAAAATATTTCATCTAAGCGTTTCTCATCGAAAATGCCGGGCAAATGTATGGAAGAATCGATATAATTGTCGGTTCTTTTTTTGCGATAAAGTTTTGATGACGTATAAGTTGTAAACGCCGGACGTAGCGGCTGGCATACTTTACGACGCGAAGTGGGCATACAAAAGGGCGATTGGCTGATGCTTGATGACGATCTGGACATATCCTACATAAAAAAAGGCATACACACAAAAGATGTTTTTACAAAAGATAATGTCAATAGCAATAAAAGTATGGGACTAGGCGTTTTAGCCATAGGTGCAGTGCTTTTAGCATTCGCCGTTTACTTTATTTTTAAAAGAAAAAGAAAGATAAGAGTAGCATAATTAAGAAGGGATGACCTTTTAAAAATATTAATAAATTAAAATTAGGAGGAAAGAAAAATGAGAAAAAGATTATCCATATTATTAGTTCTGGCAACGATTTTCTCATTAGTGGCATGCGGTAAAAAACCTGCTGACGACAAGGCAGATAAGGCAAGCGAAAAGGTAGAAAACAAGGCAGACACAGAAAAGAAAGAAGAAAAGAAGGAAGAAGCAAAAGCCAATGGCATGATAGAGGTTCACGGTGAAGGAATATTTACAACTCCAGAAGGCATCGAAGAGCTCAGTGAAGAAAGATTAAAAGAAATATATGAATATTTTGATAAAAATATGGAAGAAACACAAGGCATGACCTATGAAGAAGTAGAAGAATACATTGGCGTGCCAGGTGCTCACTTTGTAGACCATGATGAAGAAAATGAAAATGGAGAGCTTACAAAAAGC
>QWCB01003590.1_pt1 | contig 13105 bp, 7 predicted proteins | sample 1972511 | NCBI WGS metagenome assembly QWCB01 (sample SAMN09866719, study PRJNA288562) | Human gut metagenome isolate term5_stool, whole genome shotgun sequencing... | isolation source: gut | host: Homo sapiens | place: USA: California
AGGGCGACACCGAGACCATGGCCAGCGCGCTCCTCGCCTCGCAGGATGCCACCAAGGACTTCACCTACAGTGAGGCGGACGGCGTGAGCTGGGAGACCACCGCGCTCGGTACCACCATCACCGTCAAGACGGCCAAGCAATAAATCCCGTGTCGGGCGGATCAAGCCCTAAACACGAAACCGCCCCGGTCGCTCTTTGCGAGCGCCGGGGCGGCCCTGCGACATATCGACGATTAGACAATCTGTCGCATTTTCTTGACTGCCGCCCACATGACCGTCTATCATCATTTATAGATCAGCGACAAGAATACACAGGTATCCTTCCCCTCGAAGGATCAGCTGGTCGTATTATTGGATTTTGGCCTGTCCTTCATCGAAAGTCGGCTTCATGCCGTCGTCGTCACAGCACGACTAGAGTTGAGACGGGCCATCTATTCCTTCTACCATTCAGGTTGCGCCCATCCGTCGAAGTTGATGGATGCTCTGGTCAGAGGATTGTATTTCGGCCGATAATAGTTCTTTGATTTGAAATATCTGCTGGAATCATAAACATCATGGACCAGCACAATCTTCGGTTCAAGAAGCCCGAAGAACTTTTCGTCTCCCTTCTCGTACACTCGCTGGACCGTCCATAGACTGTAGTCGGCGAGCGCCAAGAGAATTTCGTGATCATACGGTTGGACGTTGAATTTGGTGGTGTTTCGCAATTCATGCGTTACCGTGCCGCGACGGCTGCGCTGTTGCGCGATGTCCACGGCATGCTGAAGGTTGAGGTTCGATGTGCTGCTGCCTCGTTCCGCGACGTCGAGAATCAACGGATCTATCTTCCCTGAGTATTTGAGTAGATGGGACATGAGGTCGGCGTAGAATTCACGTGGTTGTTCGTTGTGCCTCTGCTGATAGATCGCCGGTATCTTACGGCCCACAACTACTCGTGCGGAGAAGTCGATCTCCTGCGCCATGAGTTTGAGGAATTCATAGCGTAGTTCCGCAGGATCTTTGCTGGCATGCGGGTAGAAGCCGTGCCATCCCTCCTTTGTTCTCTTTTGGACGCTGGGAAAGCTCTGGAAGAATTTGCTGCTGTTGATCTCCTCACAAAAACCGTCGATAGTCGCACGAGCATCGTCGAGGGGACTTTTCACATGTACGAGCCCGATCATGAAGCATCGGGAAACTCCGTCCATCCCGATGGAGGAGGTTTTGCGGCCCCGCTTCCCGGAATGGAAGGTCATGTCACCGGCCTCATCGATAAATCGATGATGGTCCTGTGGCCCGTCTACTTTCTTTATGCTCATGCGGACAAGTCTACTATGCGTCACGTTCGTCATTTCCCCTCCTCGATGACCTGCGCGTCTATCACATCCCTCTCGTCGTGCAGGTCAGGGATGGCTCGGTCGAGGAGCGCGGCGAGACTGGCCGTGTCCCTGTGGGTGTAGTGGTTGGTCATGCTGATGCTGGTGTGGCCCATGATGGCGGTCCGGGCATCGTCGGGCATGTTGGCCCGGGCGGTCATGCTGGCGGTCCAGTGGCGTGCGCTGTGGATGGTGCCACAACCGTTGCCACAGGCTCGTGGATATGGGTACGAACCGGTGGGCGGCGTGGGTCTTGGGCGTGGTGAGCCACAGGATGCCGTACAGGTGCTCGGCTTTGAGCCAGGCGGGTATCACGGCGTCCTCCGGTTTGCCGTATTGCTGGATCTGCTGCTGCACGTTGATGCCGGGCACGCCGTCGCGTTGCTCCAGCTCATAGGGCATGAGCGCATATCGTTCGCCCTCCCTCATGCCGGCGGCGAACGCAAGCTCGAACAGCAGCATCCAGGATTCATCCACGTCCACGGTCAGGGCCGGGCCGCGGCGTTTCGCCCCTCGGTTGGGCACTGCCTCGATCAGCTGTTTCGGCTGGTCGGGCGAGAGGATCCTCGTCTCGGTGGGCTCCACCCTTGGCGGCCTGACCCTGCGGCATGGATCCACGGGGATGAGTTCTTCGAGTTCGGCCTGGTCGAGCATCATCTTCAGGCTCACGAAATGGTCCTTGAGCGTGGAGGGCGCGAGCCGCTTGGAGAGCACGCGCATGCATTGGCGCACATGGTCAGGTGTCAGATCCGTGAGGCGAACGCAGCCGATGACCTCCATGCACGCGTGGATCCTGCCGGCGCGTGTCCGGTATGTGGTGGGCTTGACGTTGAGCCGGTACTCCTCCAGCCACCGTTCCGCGTAATCCTTCAGATACGGCGACTTGGCTCCGGGCAGCAGACCGGTGCGCTCCATCTCCGCGATCCTCGCGTCGAACCGTTCGCGCGCGCCCGCCTTCGTGCGACCCTTGGCCGAGACGTAGCGACGTTTGCCCGTGGCGGGGTCGCGGCCGACCTCACGCCGGAACTCCCACGAGCCATCCTTGCGGTGGATGATGCTTCCCGCACCCTTCGTGCGTCGTCTGCCGTTCGTCGCCATGATGTTCCTCCCTTGTCGGGAGCGCCTTCGAGCATCCGCTACAAGCGCCCTCAAAAAGGGCACTCTATTGGCACACTATCCGGGCCACAAACGGCCAGATACGGGGCATAATCGGCCATTCTTCAATAATCGAAAAACGGCGCGATTCCACAGTTCCGAAGACTCGAAAACGTTGGAATCACGCCGTTCTCTAGGGTGTTCACACCCTACTTCGAGACGTTGAACTTGAACTCCACAATATCTCCGTCGGCCATGACGTAGTCGCGGCCCTCCTGACGGAGCTTGCCTTCCTCCTTGATCTTGGCCATGGAGCCGTCGGCGGCCACGAAATCGTCGTAGGAGACGATGTCGGCCTTGATGAAGCCCTTTTCGAAGTCGGTGTGAATCACGCCGGCGGCCTGCGGGGCGGTCCAGCCCTTGTGGATCTGCCAGGCGCGCACTTCCTTGACGCCTGCAGTCAGGAAGGTCTGCAGTCCAAGGATGTCGAAGCCGACGCGGGCCAACTGGTCAAGGCCGGATTCGCTTAAGCCCGCGTCCTCGAGCATTTCGCGGGCATCCGCCTCGTCGAGCTCGGTCAAGTCTGCCTCGAACTGAGCGTTGAGGAACACGGCCGGAGCCGGGGCCACGGATGCGGCGAGCTTAGCCTGCAGGTCCTTGTTGGCCAGCTCGTTGTCGTCCACGTTGAACACGTAGATGAACGGCTTGGCGGTCATCAGATGCAGGTCGTAGACGGAATCCTTGTCGAAGCGGCCTTCGCGTGCGGCCTTGTCGAGCGTCTCGCCGGCTTCAAGGATGGTCTTTGCCTGCTTGACTGCGTCCATGTAGGCCGGCTCGATCTTCTTGCCGCGCAGATCCTTCTCCAGCTTGGGCAGCGCGTTTTCGATGGTCTGCAGGTCGGCGAGGATCAGCTCGGTGTTGATGGTGTCGATGTCGTCGGCCGGATCCACCTTGCCGTTGACGTGGACGATGTCGTCGTCCTCGAAGGCGCGCACGACCTCGCAGATCGCGTCCGCCTCGCGGATGTTGGCCAGGAACTTGTTGCCCAGGCCTTCGCCTTCGGAGGCGCCCTTGACGATGCCGGCGATGTCCACGAAGGTCACCGTGGCCGGCACGATCTTCTCCGTGTTGACCAGCTTGGCCAGCACAGGCAGACGATCATCCGGAAGCGGCACGATACCGGTGTTCGGCTCGATGGTGGCGAACGGGTAGTTTTCGGCCAGCACGTTGTTGCGGGTCAGTGCGTTGAACATGGTGGACTTGCCGACGTTGGGCAGTCCGACGATTCCGATAGTAAGAGACATGATTCCAAGTCTAGGGAGAAGCTGGACACCTTGAACCTGCATGTGGTGAACCGGCCATATGCAAAGGCCTCCGAGCATACGGCTCGAAGGCTTTGACTGTGATATGCGAATATACGCGAACTCTGATTGGCAGTCAGCCGACGATGGCATCGACGGCGTCGATGACCGAGCCGCGGAAACCGTCCTTTTCGAGCTGGGCGACGCCCTTGATGGTGGTGCCGCCGGGCGAGCACACGGCGTCCTTCATGGCCCCGGGATGGGTTTCGGTGGCCATGTAGAGCGCGCCGACACCTTCGACCATCTTGGCGGCGAGCCGGTAGGCGGTGGCTCGCTGCAGACCGTACTGCACGCCGGCGTCGCCCAAGGCCTCGATGTACATGTCAGTGAAGGCGGGCGCGCAGCCGGCCACCACCATGGCGATGTTCATATGCGCGGTGTCCACGCGCTCGATGAGGCTGATCGGCCCGAACAGCTGCTCGAAGGTTTCGGTTTCGTCGTCGGTCAGGGTGTTGACGGATTCGGTGACGAGCACGCCCTTGCCCACAGCCATCGGAGTGTTCGGAATGGTGCACTGGATATGGATGTCCGAAGAGTCAACGGATTCGCCGTCTTCGGTGGCGAACAGGTCCTGGTACTTCTTGAGATTCCAGCCGGCGGCGATGGAGACGACGATCTTGCCCGGCTTAGCAAGTTCGTCGGCCAGCGGCTTGACAACGGCGGCAATCTGGTAGGGCTTGATGGCGATGATGACCACGTCAGCGGCCGTCACCACTTCCAGCGCATTGTGCAGCGGGCGCACGCCAAGTTCGGCGGTGGTCTTCTCAAGCTTGTCGTAGTGGGCAGCACAAGCGACCATCTGGCCGCCGGTGACCACGCCCGCGTCAACGAAGCCCTGGGCGATGGCCTGGGCCATGTTGCCATATCCGATAAAACCGATGGTGAGGTTCTGAGTCATACGTTTTCCTTTCGTGCATGTATACAGAGCTCCCTCATCAGAGGGAGCTTGCTTCCTTGAGTCAGAACAGTTCTTCGAGGTCGCCTCGGTTGAGGGCTTCGGTGTAGAGGTGCTTGAAGACGAGCGAGCCGTGCAGACCGTCATGCTCGAATTCGTTGGTGGTCCAGTAGTGGCTGTTACCCACGCGGCTCAAGGTGTCGAGCTGCATACCGGAATCGACATACATGTCGTCGAAGTAAACGGCGGCCTGCAGCGGCACCTCATTGCGGGCCAGCTGTTCTTCGTCATAGATCACGCCGAAGTGCGTGTCTTCCATGAGCAGGTCCATGGCCGGCCTGAACGGGCGTAACGCAGACTCCTGTTCGAACATCCACGGGAACATGGCCTCGCCGGTGAAGTTGAGCGGGCGTTCATCAGCACCGAATTCGGGCTTGCCATCGCGCACGCGCTGGGCGGCCCAGCGAATCGGCTGTTCCATCTCACCGTTGGCGTAGATGAACTCCTGCAGCGGCCAGTACAGCGGGCGCGACGAAGTGGCGTTCATCACCTTGGTCAAAAATTCGTCAGACAACGGCGAGTCGGCAGAAGCGGAACCATCGCCATCAAGGAAGGCGTCGTCAAGAATCCAATGGACACGCTCGAAGCTCGGCTTCATGCCAAAGTCGGATCCCAAGCACTGGAAGCGTTCGACGGTGAGCGGGTCGCCGTTCGGCATCAGCGGGAAGCCGTGGGCGGCCATGCCGGCGATCACGCCAAGTCGATGCTCCACATCGGTACCAGCCATCGGATTCAGTACCGAATCGGTGAGTTTGCCAATGAATTCGGCGACTTCCGCAGTAGTCGGCAGCTTGTCGGCGATGGCAGCCACGCGCTCCTTGTCCTGTGGGTAGCGCTCGTAGAACTGAGTCGTCTTGCGCACCATGCGCGGGAAGGTATGCTCGTACACTTCAGCGGCGTCGGCCGGCACGTGCGGGATGCCGCCGGTGGTGAAGCTGGCGATTACGCCGGCCGGGAACAGGGACAGTGTGGTCAGGGTCAGGAAGCCGCCGTAGCTTTGGCCCATCGTCACCCACTTGCGGCCACCGAATTCGGTCAGGCGCAGATGTTCGAAGTCACGCACGATGGAATCGGCAAGGAACTTCTTCAGATAGTCGGCTTGGGCTCGTGCGCCGGCCGCGGCATCATCGTCGTGCGCGGCGGCGATGCGGGCCATGACGTGCGTGTCCACGCGCGAGGAACGGCCGGTGCCGCGCTGGTCGGGCAGAATCACGCGGAAATGCTTGGTGGCCTCTTCAATCCAGCCATCGGAGGTCGGGCTGTTCAAACGCGGGCCGGCACCGCCGGGACCGCCTTGCAGGAAGATCAGCAGCGGCAGGTCGTCATGCACATGTTCGGGCGTGGTGACCACGCGATAGAACAGTTTGATGGTTTCCCCGTCGAACGCCCGCCCGGGCTCGTGGCCGGTCCAGTCGAGCGGAACATCGATGGAATGGTCCTCTATGGCCAGTCCGGGCACGTAGTATTTGCTCAGCATTGTCATGGTTCAAGACTCTAGTCCATAAATCCTCCTGAAGAGTGATACCGGTTCGTCGCCGGACACGCTAGCCTTGTGCGTTATGGAGATGATGGCGCGCGTGAGGGCATGGTGCGCACGGGAGTCGACCCGCACACTGCTATGGGACACGTTGCTCGCCGCGGCGCTGATCGCCGGTTGCGTGCCGTTCAACGGCGTCACCAGCCCTGATTCGACGGGCGGCATATTGTTTCCCGCAACTCAGGCATCGATGACGCTGTGGTCGCTGCCGGTCTTCGTGCCGCTGATGCTGCGCAGGTATCGCCCGGAGCCGGCGGCCTGGCTGTTCGTGGCGCTGACCATCACGCATCTTGTGCTCGGCCCGGCGATCACGTATTTCGATTTCTACGCCCTGATCATGGTGTATTCGGTGATTCTGTACGGCAGTCCCCGACATTCCTGGCGGTTCATTGTCACGGCGTTCGTCATGGGACTGGTCGCGGCGACGGTCTGGTCGGTGTCTTTCAACGTGGGTCCGCTGTTCGCCGGACCTTCCTCCGGTTCGCGCACCATCCGCGACGGCTGGCTGGCCGATGCCATCACGATGCCCACATGCCCGGCGGTCACCGGCGTCGTGGGGGCAAGCGGCGCCGTCAACTGCGGAGCCAAGATGCTCGCTGACGTCGGCATGGAGGCGGCGCTCATCGAATCGAGCGTGCTGAGCGTCATCATCATGGCCTTGTGGCAGCGAGCGCGCAAGGCCACGCTGGCGGCCATGCGCGAGCGCAACGCCTCCATTGTGGCGAAAGAGGCCGAGGAGACGCGCATCGCGGCGCTGGCCGAACGCGCACGCATCGCCCGTGATATGCATGATGTGGTGGCACATACACTCTCCACGATTATTGTGCAGTCGGATGGCGGCCGGTATGCGGGCGCGCATGATCTGGCCGTCGCCAAGCATACGATGAGCACGATTCGCCATGAAGCGGAACGCGCGCAGCGTGATATGCAGCGTCTGTTCAATGTGTTCGGTGCGAGCGGCAGTACCGGATATGCCGACATCGATTCGCTGTTTGATGGCCATCTGGTGGTTTCCCGGCATATGACCGGCAAAGCGCAACCTGACCGGCTGTCCGCCGACGCGGAAACCGCCGTGTTCCGTCTTGTGCAGGAAGCGCTGACCAATACGCGCAAACATGCGGGCGAGGGTGCTAAAGCCACCATCGATGAATTCTGGTCAAACGATGTGCTGTCGATTACCGTATCCGATAACGGCCGTGGCGCGGCGTCTGCAGCAGACGGTCATAAGCCCGGATACGGATTGGTTGGTATGCACGAACGCATTGAGTCGTTGGGTGGCAGCGTGCAGGCCGGCCCAGGGCCGAATGGTGGCTTTATTGTGGCGGCTACGATTCCGCTCTCCCCTGCCGCCCCACAGTCTGGCACCGATACGGAGGATCCGGTGCTAACCATTATCTCGCGTATACGAGGATTGATGGATCGGGCGCGCCCCAAAGTACTCGACCAAGGAGATACGCGTGAGTCGAACTGGGTGGGTCGATTTGCGCAGTGGACCGAGCGGCACTATCTTCTGATGGACGTTATCGCCACTATCGTGCTGATTGCGCTATTTGATTCCGCCACGTATGGCGATTTGCAAATGATCGGCAATGCCCCGTATTCGCCGAACCGCGTGCTGACTATAACGCTGACGATTATTATGCTTTCGCCTTTGGCGTTCCGCCGCCGCTTCCCAGAGGGCAGCGCACTGGTCATGGCGATTCTGTCCGCCGTGCAGCTGCTGTTTCTGCCATCCATCCTGACCGTCAACATGTTCGCATTGGTGTCCGTGCATGCCGCCGTACTGTATGGCCGCGAACATGCGTGGCGCTGGGTCAGCGTGGCACTGGTTGCGGATTCGTGGCTGGCCGGCATCAAGATAATGTCCGGCTGGAACGGCTATGGGATGCTGATTCAGATGCTGCTGCCCTTCAACGGCGAATCGGCGATGTCCCGCTGGCTGCTGGTGCTTTCCGGTCTGATGCCGGGTGGCGTGGTTATGCTGTTTGGCTTTGCCTGCATTGCGATGGCCCGGTGGAGCCGTTCACGCGGTTCGAACGCGCTGGTGCTCATGCAACGCGAGGAAGCGCTCAAGGCCGAGCAGGAGCGGCAGAAGGTGCTGGCCGCCAATCTGGAGCGCAATCGCATCGGCACGGCCATGCAGGCCGAGGTATTGAATACGTTGGAATCGGTGATCACGCAAGCCGATGATGGGCTGGCCATGCTCAACTCCGAACCGGCTCCCGATAGCGAGCAGATCATCGCCGCGTTCACGGTCATCGGGGAACGCGGGCGTGCGGCTCTGGCGCACATGCGGCAATTGCTGACGGTGCTGCGTGAAACCGGATTCAGCGACGAGATGCATGAAGGCGCACAACCCGACATGCAACTGCGACCGGCTGCTCCTCTGTCCAGCCAGATGAGGCAGGCGGAATCCACATCTCAGACGGATTCGTCCACGAACATGAACTCAGGGAACAATCAGGGTGTCCATGGAGCGGCGCTCCGATAGGAAACGGATACAGTGGAGAGCATGAACGAGAGCAGAAGCATTCGCGTGATTATTGCGGACGACCAGGAGCTGGTGCGTGCCGGTTTTGCCATGGTCATTGGTTCGCAGCCGGATATGGAGGTGGTCGGGCAGGCGCCCGACGGCGCCCAAGCCGTGGCGTTGGCGGAATCCCTGCATCCCGACGTGGTGCTGATGGATGTGCGCATGCCCAGCATGGATGGCATTGAGGCCACGAGCCGTATTACCTCGCTCTCCGCCGCGCCGGGCGACGCGGCCGATTCGGCCAGTCTGGCCGCCGACGCGACCGTCTCGGCCGAATCGGCTGACGACCGGCCGACGCGCGTAATCATTCTGACGACGTTCGATTTGGACGAGTATGTGATGGCGGCCATCAATGCCGGCGCCTCGGGCTTCCTGCTCAAGGACACCGAACCGGAAACGTTGCTCAATTCGATTCGTACTGTATTCCAAGGCAATGCGATTATCGCGCCTTCCGCCACGAAGCGACTCATCGAAAAGATGATGCAGGACGGTTACGCGCAGCATGGTTCGTTGGGTGGAGAAACCACACACTCCGGTGCCGTGTACGGTTCCGCCGGCGGCGTCTCTGGCGGTGCGGCCGGCAACGGTGCTGGCTCGATGACCGGCATCCCCTCCCCTGCCGGAGCCGCTTCCGACGGTTCCAATACGTCACGCCCGGCATACACCGATCCCGAACTGGATCTGCTTACCGACCGTGAACGCGAGGTGCTGGTGGAGATCGCCCATGGTCTGAGCAACCAGGAGATCGCGGACAAGCTCTTCATTTCTCTGCCCACCGTCAAAACCCATGTGGCACATATTCTGGCCAAAATCAACGCCCGCGACCGCGTACAAGCCGTAGTCTTCGCGTACGATAACGGGCTGGTGTAACAAAGCTCCCTCTGATGAGGGAGCTTATTGCCCTACGCCTCGGCCAAAGCCTCGACGGGTGGCGTCTTGACGGCTCGGCGGGCGGGAGCCACGCTGGCCAGCAGAGCGGCGAGCGCGGCGACGCCGAGCACCACACCGTTGGTGGCCCATTCGAACGGGAACACGGTGTCGCCGTACAAACTAAACACCATGTAGGATCCGAGCCAGCCGAACAGGGTACCCAATACCACTCCCACCACGCCGGAGACGAGCGAAAGCAGCAACGCTTCCACCGCCAGCGAGCGCCGCAGTTGGCCACGCGTCATGCCGATGGCACGCAAGGTGGCGGATTCGCGTGTGCGTTCGATCACCGACAGACTCAGCGTGTTCGCCACACCGACCAAGGCGATGAGTACAGCCACCGCAATCAAACCGACCAACAATGCCATCATGCCGTTGATCATGGTCTCCCATTGCGTACGTTCGGCCACCGGACCGGTCACGGTAACACCCGCACTGGCGGAGAACACATTCTGCACGTTGGTGAATACGTCGTTCAACGCAACACCCGCGCCTTCGGCGTCAATGCGCATAAGCATGATATGCCCGTCGGCCTTGATTCCACCGTTGGTGAAGTGGCTGGCGTCCACGAGGGCGACCGCGGCGTAGTTGGAGGCGATGCGGCGATAGTCCACCTTCCGCGGTTTGAGCGTCAGCGTCTGTGTGCCGCCGGATTGTCCATTGCCGTTTTCGGCGCTGCCGTTCGCATCATTACCGGACGGACCATTGGCGGCATCGGCTTGTGCTTCGGCCGCTCCAGCCGTGAACGTGACGCTCTTGTCCAGCGGAATATCCTTGCCTGTAGCGGCGGAATACTTGGGCATCAGTACGGAATCGCCATCAATGGTTACGCCGGACAAATCGGAGCGCACCACCTTGCGCAGCGCGTCGACGCCATCCACGCCCACGACCAGCACACTCAGGCTCTTGCCGTCGGCATCCTTCATGGTCATCATGCGGGTCGGCGCGTAGACACTGCTCTGAACGCCCTTGACTTTGGCTGCCTCGCTGGCCTGTTTGCCAGTCATATCGGTGCCAGCGGCAATCATGTCGACGCTGTAGCGCGTGGTCAACGCCTCGTTCATGGTTTGCTTGGCGCTGGCGGCACCGGTGGCGATGGTGGAGACCAGCGTCACGCCGATAAGCAGTGCGGCACCGGTGGCGGCCACGCGGCGCGGGTTCTTCTGAATGTTCGCATGTGCCACTTTGGCGGACGGACCGGCCAGTGCAACCAGCGCGCCCACGCCGCGCATGAGCACCGGTAGCCAGAACGTGGCGGAAAGCACCAGTCCAAGGAAGATCAATGCACATCCGATGATGGCGGCGAGCAGCACCAGCGGATACTGCTTGTCGGCCATTGAATCACGTCCGGCGATGTTCTCGGACATCTGCCATACAGAGAATGCGCACAGTGCCACGCCGGCCACAATCAGCAGCACGGAAATCACGGCGCGGACCACACCGGCCCGTCGCGTGTCGGTCAGTTCGATGGGTCGCAACGCTTCCAGCGGGGTGACGGCGGTAGCGGAACGCGCAGAGCCTAGCGAGGCAATCACCGTCATAATGATGCCGAATGCCATAGGCACCGTGAACACCGGACCGGATAGCACCAGTCGCATGGTCATGCCGGTGGCTTTCATCAGGCCCGACTGGCATAGTGCGGCCATGAGTCCGATGCCCAGGCCCACTCCCAGTGCGGAGGCGATCAGTCCCAGCACACCGGCTTCAAACAGCACGGAGACATACAGCTGGCTTTTGTTCGCGCCGATGGTGCGCAGCAGGGCGAGTGTGCGGCGGCGCTGTGCCACGAGCACTTGGAAGGTGTTGGCGATGACGAGTGCCGCGACCAGCATGGCAAGTATGCCGAAGCTCAGCAGGAAGATGGTGGTGATGCTGGTTTCGCCCGAGCTCATGCTTTTGACGGATTCCTCGACGAGCGCGGCACGGGATTGCACGCTGAAATGCTTAGGGAGCAGTGTGCTGACCTGTTTCACGGTGGATGCCGCAGCCGTGTCACTGGCATCGTCGATATCGAGATAGACGAGGTAGACAGGCAGGTTGCCGAAATCGTTGCTGCCGGCCATCGCGGTAATAACGTTGTCGGAAAGCACGGAAGCGCCACCGTAGTAGGCGTAGGCACCGTTCGGGTCGTCGGTAAGGCCTACCACGCGCACGGTCATGCCGGAGTCGGCAGTGTTGGCGCCATCGGATGAGACGGACGCACCGGACGCGGCATCGGAATCACCGTCGTGCGAGCTCGTGCCATCGGCGTTCTGGGCCGACTCATCACCAGCGTCACCGGTATTACCGGCCGAATCGCCGGTCTTGCCCGCATACTGCGCCGCCTGCGAGTTGACGGTCACACGGTCCCCTACCTTGACGCCAAGCTGGTCGGCTACGGACTTGGTCAGGGCAATCTCGTTGCTGTCCGCCGGCTGGTCTCCTTGCGTGATGGTGACCGGCAGCAGCGTACGTTTTGCGGCGGTGGTGATGACGTAGCTGCTGGCATGCTTGTTGCCACGGGTTACGGTCACGGAACCCGCGTAGCTGGCGCGCGCGTCCTTGACGCCTTCGGTGGCGCGGATGCGGTCAAGCTGGAAGTCGTTAACCGTGCGCGTGTAGATGTAGTCCTGGTCCTTATCGGTCAGGTCCTTGCCGCTATCCGGGCTGATCACGTAGTTCGCGCCGCCGAGCTGGGCGGTGTTCTGAGCGGCAAGCGCATCGTTCATCGCGTTGCCGAACAGGAAGGTAGCGGCGATGAACGCAGTGCCGATCAGGATGGCGATGCCTGCCGGAATCAGCATCCTGGCGCTTTTCTTCATGAGTTTCAGAGTGATGGAAAACATGGGGGTGTCCTGTCTCTCGCTTTCCGGCTCAGCGAGCGTGCTGGGCGGCGGCGCGGGCATGGCGCATGGTGCCGGTTCTCCCAGCTGGGGGCAATGGAGCGTCGGTGATGGGCAGGTTGGGCACATCCTTTACACCGGCAAGACGGGCGAGCGTGTCGGCGCGTGTGCTGGTGACGGCAGTGCGCGTGGCGCGTTCGCGTTCGGCCATAAGCAGCTCGTTCATCGTTTCGGCAGTGGGATTCGCCTCGTCGGCCACGATCTGTCCGTCGGCGAATACGATGGCACGGTCGGCGTAGGAGGCGGCCACCGCATCGTGCGTGACCATGACGATGGTTTGGCCAAGCTCGTTGACCGAACGCTTCAGGAAGCCAAGCACTTCGGCGCTGGAAACGGAGTCGAGGTTGCCGGTCGGCTCGTCAGCGAACACCAGCTTCGGCTTGGTAATCAGCGCGCGGGCGATGGCCACGCGCTGCTGCTGGCCACCGGACAGTTCATTCGGTCGGTGGTTCAGGCGCTGC
>QWCB01004049.1_pt1 | contig 13097 bp, 10 predicted proteins | sample 1972511 | NCBI WGS metagenome assembly QWCB01 (sample SAMN09866719, study PRJNA288562) | Human gut metagenome isolate term5_stool, whole genome shotgun sequencing... | isolation source: gut | host: Homo sapiens | place: USA: California
TTTTGTCATCTACTTTCACCTGACCTAAAGAAATTCCATTAGCGGCAGACCAGGCGGAAACCATCCATAATTTGAATCCTTCTTTTCCCCTAGTATGTTCTCCATCACATTGGCTTGGACCACGCATGAGCTTGCCATCTATAGCTACAACGCCTTTCACCTCCAGACAGACTCGTTTTACCCAATTACGGAAGATCAACTCAAAATAATCGGACTTTATCATACTGAAGAATCTGTTAAAAGTATCATGACTGGGGATGAACTCCAGGCCGGGTATGCGACTCTTGAAAAAAGCAATTTTCGAATTGCCAAATTCCTCAATTTCATTCCAGGACTGGACCTCACAGATTACAGCAGCAATGGATATATAGATACTAGTTTCCATTTTATGGACTTTCTTGCGGTTCATACTAGGATCTTCTATTTGTTTACAAAGGTCAATTATACCAATTTCCATGTTAGTTTATGTTTTAATATATCTTATAAAGACAAGAAAAACAATCGACACAAACAGACAATAACACATTAATAATCAACAATATAACAAATAAACAACAAGGAATAGTATAGTAAAAAATATAATATATTTACTCTGGAACGCTTAGTTGAATTTATAGTTTCACCAAGGTGAAGCAAGCGTATCACTTGGGTGACTACGCCTCTCCACTTAGATGCCAATGTATTGTCACCTAGGTGAAACCACAAAAGAAGACAGACAAAAGATAAGCATCCGGGATTGTGCGTGTTTTTTCCAGTCATAACAAAGTCAAAAGCCTAACGTACTTCGTTTGGCTTTTGATTTTATAACAGCTTGAAGAGAAATACACAAGAGGCCGAATGCTTACAATTCTTCCATAAACTTGACCAACGAGTGAACAATGCTTCAATCCATATACACCCACGCAGGGTGTGACTATGGTTGTCTATACACGTATTCACCTCGTCATTGTTTCAATCCACACACCCACGCAGGGTGTGACAACGTCCATAATGTATCCGGCGCAAGCTTCCCAGTTTCAATCCACACACCCACGCAGGGTGTGACCTTTTTGTACATTTGCAATGTGTTCAGAATATGTTTCAATCCACACACCCACGCAGGGTGTGACAATCCCTTGCCCCGTTTGACGAGGGTGCATAATCGTTTCAATCCACACACCCACGCAGGGTGTGACTCTAGGTCAATAATAAAGATTACAGAGAGTAAAGTTTCAATCCACACACCCACGCAGGGTGTGACAATGGAGAATTAGATGTTGATTTAGTTGTTTTCCGTTTCAATCCACACACCCACGCAGGGTGTGACAGGACGTGCTGCTCGCGCTGCTTCCCAAGAAGGTTTCAATCCACACACCCACGCAGGGTGTGACTAAATATTGATTTTTCCTCAAATGTCTTGTGCGTTTCAATCCACACACCCACGCAGGGTGTGACAAAATGCTTCTGTTTCATTTCAAGAAGCATCTAAGTTTCAATCCACACACCCACGCAGGGTGTGACCCATACAATCGGTTCTATCAGTGCCCACCGAGCGGTTTCAATCCACACACCCACGCAGGGTGTGACTCTATATCTAATAACATATTATAAATCAGCAAATTTAATCCACTGTTATGCGAATCATCATTATTATTCAACTTCATAACAAAGAAATACCCTACAAATAATTTAATCTACTGATTATTAACACATGCGAAGATACTACTTTTTTTGTAACACACCACATTCGCATTATATTATAAGAGCCTCCTCAAGTTTATACGCCGTTTCAACACCTATTACTTCCACCCTCTTATTCTCATTTTTACTAAGAATATAAAAACGAACACTATCAAGAGACATATCAATAATATCCCTAACTCTCCCTTTTAGAAGAGAATATTGCGCTTCCGTCACTACACACTCAAAGACTGAGTTCTGCACCCTCTGTCCATAATCCAGACAAGCCTTGGCCACACATCGTAAACGGCGAGCCCCCTCTTTGCTTGTAGTATCCACATCGTAAGTCACAAGAATGTACATAATTAAAAATCATTTTATAAGAAATACCGGATAATCGTCAATATCCTGCCTGATATATCTTGCCATTAACATAGCCTGCACATAAGGCAGAAGCCCTATTTCAACTTTTTCATTAAGATAAGGATGAATTATCACTTCCCTTTTCCTTGCCTGCCATGCAGTAATAAAAGTCTTTTTCCCTTTATCTGTCATAACAACCCCATTATCACCTTGGAACAAGAAGTCTTTTACTGAAATCTGTCTTTTATTAATCAACGACAAAATAAAACGGTCGCCAAGGTAAGCACGTAACTCTTCCATCATATCTAAGGCCAACGATGTGCGCCCCGGACGGAGTGTATGGAGAAACCCGACGTATGGATCAAGGCCAACAGTTTCGAGAGCGGCCGCAACATCATTGGCTATCAACGTATATGCAAAAGACAACATGGCATTCACCGCATCCTTGGGAGGACGACGATTGCGACCATGAAATGGGAAATCAGTCTTCTGATTAAGTATCAAGATTGGCAATACCTCAAAATAGGCATTCGAAGCCATCCCCTCATAACCAATTAATTCCGTCTTATCTTGAGCCTTCAAAGCATCACGCTTGGCACGTTCCAATACTTGCACCGCCCTATTAATGTCTTCATTCTCACCATAATCACGAATATATCTCCTCAATATATTGCGATAGTTTTGAATCTTACCACCAATCATCAACCTAACCACATGCAACGACCAAGATGCATCGTCCGACAATTGGTACTGCTTTTTGCGTAACAGAACATTCCCTTTCGTAGCACCTTGAACCCTGCTGATAAATCTGCCTTGTGGAGAAAGAAATGTGAGTGATATACCATTGTCACTACACAATTTCATCACACCGGGACTTGCGCCCATATATCCGAACGTAACGATGCCCTCTATATTTATGACAGGAATACGAAACACCTCCTCCTGCTGAACAGATATAACGACATTCAGCCCATCCTTACTAAGATACGCTTCCGGTGTCGTCACATACAAAGTATTCAATAGTTTTCTCATAGATACAGATTTTTAGTAAGGTAATTATCTACCGAAGTACAATTATTTACCATTTCCGGCATGCAGATATCTTTCAGCGAGCACTTGTCACAATGTTTCCCATATTCAGCCTTCGGGATAACCGCTTTACTAAATATATCGTGCATATCCCGGGCACATTGTCTGACTATATTTCGCAGCTCCTCCGTTATATCCACATTAACCCGATGGCGAAGCTCCCCATAAAAGAAAGAGCCGTATGGTATATGGATAGCATACATTTCTTCTATGCACATGATTTGTGCTGCCAACTGCACTTCATCCACCTCGTTTCTTTTCGGTTTGCCATGCTTATACTCCACAGCAACCGGTTGCCATCGCCCCGGATAGTTGGGATGCAAAATCGTATTTTCAAAAGATGAGGAAGGAAGTAACTCTATGGCATCAGAGATTCCATAGAGTCCAAGTTCACGCGAAGCGATATTCACCGCACGCAATGTTATCTGGTCACCACACTTTTGTCTATAAAACGGATCATCTACATGCTTGTGCAGAATCTGTCCTTCGATGGTGAGACGATTATCATCCCATTGCTGCTCAATGTGTATCAAAGCCCATTGCCGGGGACAGAACCTAAAGTGCTGAATCCCCGACAACATGAGCATATCGTCTTCATTGTACATACGATGGAATTATATCAGTTCCTCAATAGTTACATTTGATGGAGCATTCTCCTTATCTATAGTAACTGAATAGTCGATGAATGAGCGTGGTGCTCCATCGCAGACTTTCTCCACTTTTACCAATTCAAACAACTTGTTGGCGGGAGCATTACCCAATATGGAGTCATGCTTGAAGACTATCAGTTTTTGAGCACTCATCAATCCACGTGCCGCCGAACGATCCACATCGAACATGTTCTTTAAAGCTTCCCAAAATAGTTCAAGGTCTTCTTCAGAAAATCCTGTCTGTTGTGCCAAGTTAGCGGAGATGAAGCCGTGACAGACATAGAGGCCATAAGGAATGGTCGCTTTACGTCCCTGTATTCCCACTTGTGATTCATAGGTCTTTTCTTCATCACGAGCTACACATACGGTTAATGCATGCTCTGCTGAAACAATCATATCTTGCGAACGGGCAAAAGTCATTTGAATCGGCCCCCTCACTTGTCCTGCGTTAGGTCCGGTTGAGAGTACTGCTCCAAAAGTCCTAACGTCAAAGAAGCGTCTGCACATAGCAATTTTACCAGCTGAACTCTTATCGGCAGGAGCTTTTTCTTTGATTTTTAGTTCTATTCCTAAATCTTCTTTGTACATTTTGCGGATTTCTTCATTAATAAAGACCTCTTCTCCAGAAATTTCTTTGGATTTGACAAGAATATCGTTACCTGCTTTTCCTGCTTGGGCTATTTGTACATAATTACGTACCTTGCGTTTCAAACAAACATCTGTAACAAGGCCTATACCAGTTTCAGCATCTATCCGAGGAAGATTACCTGCATCCGGGTCACCATTTGGATTACCATCTTGTACATCAAAAATGTAAACGAAATCAATTCTATTCTTTAATTCTGACATAATTGTATATTTTTAAAAATTATTCTTCAGTTTCTTGATTCTCTCTGTGAGCTTTCTGATGATAATAGCCGAGGAAGAATCGTCCTTGATCTTCCAAACTCAATGTATTAGGAAAATTTTGAATTAAAACTATTATCTCTTTCTTTTGATTATCAAAGAAATTAGCAAGGCCTTTCTTCTCTTTAGCCAATTTAGCATAATGACTGTTTGATAATTTGAGAACTGTTGAAAATACTGTAGATGGCGTAGATGAAGCCGCGTTCATGTAACTTGAACGAATGGAATCTTGTTTATTTGCTGCATATTGTAGGTTTTCCAACACGGCAAACAGCCTTCCACAAAGATACCCTTGATTTTGATTTTCTTTGTCTAACATAATATCTAATTTTTTATGGTTGTTATTTTCGTTTAGTCTGTTGAGATATGCCTTGATGATAGCAGCACGCACTATATTGACGGATTGTTCTGCACGTATGCGACGAATACATGCTTGAAAGAGAGAAGCCGGATACGGCAACCCTTGAAATATGCTTCTCACCACAGCATCAGTAAGGTTGGGAGTCGCATCACTTGACTTTCCTCCAAGAGTAACATTTCCAAGAATGGAATGCATTCCCACGTACGGCTTCTTATCTTTGCGAGTGTCAACCATCTCCATATCCGTAAAATGTTTACTTATCAAACCTGCAAATTCACGCAAAGGCATCTCATTCCAATATACTACCGCAATTCTTGCCGAATTAGGAGCCAAACCCAAAATGAAGAATTTGTCATCATCGTTTGCCGATAATTTTCCGTTATAGATAGACTGGAAAGTATCATATACTAACTTTATGCGCCTGTTTGAGTCGTCATTTTCTTCTTCAATCCGCCCCAACAAAGAAAATAGACTATTTTCGGACTCTTTTGAAGCCTCGCTATTGGAGGAAGCCCAGAAAAGATAAGTACGTGAGCCCACCATAAACTTATTGTGAGAATCCGAACGCAGCAAATGATTCAATGCGGTTGTATATGCAAATTCAGCTTCTTCTGATATTGGAGCATTGTATCCTTTAGATTTCCCATACGAATCATACCCGGAATTAACTTGAAATGCAACTAGTTTAGCTGTTTCTTGGCTTCCAAGTATCTTTGTAGCAGTTGTAATCTCTACAACTTTTGAATATCTCCCTGTTATCAAACAAAGATTTCCTGCCACGCCATGATTCTCGTCAAACAAATTTATCAATTCCCTTTTCGAAGCCACTATTTTCGTATCCCCTTCTATAAGGAAAGAAAAGGTAGAATATTTCTTATTAAGATTTTTGGCTATATCATCCCATAAAGAATCTTTCTGCATAGCCCCAACTATAAAAGAATGGTCTTGCTGATAAAATGCATAAACAGCTTTTATGTCCTCATTATCCGGAAAAGCATCATATATATCTTTTACTTTCGCCTTAAATACTTCAAAGTACTTACGTATCTTTTCCATATCCCCCTTATCGGAATAACCAAATACATATTTACAATTGTCATACAAATAGTTTGCAACAGGGGCACTTGACCGGCTAACACTTTTCTTAACAAGAAACCGCTGTGCCGACTTCTTATCTATGCGCCTGTCTTCAAAGCGCAGAAATTTTCCACATCTATCAATAACAATAATAAATCCAATCTCTTTGTATTCTAAACCAAAAGGGGCCACATCATCTCCACTTCGATGATAGTAATCATATAATGCTTTCAGTATCATCTCAACACCTCCTCACTATCTTTATCCGGTACAACAATCACTCCCTTTTTCATTTGGGCTCTATAAAACATAGCATTCGGTTTTTGTGGATTTTCCTCAAAGTCCATATCATAAAGCATAATGCCGAAATCCCTGTCTTCGGCTAAGGGATAATCAAGATTATCAGTACTTTCAATATACTTCCAGTTTGCAGAAAACTCACGACATCCGAGATAGGGCTGCGTAAAACATTGCCCTTGTGATGCCCTGCGTTCGAACATCTGATAATACTTCATAGGATTCTCGTCGGCACTTGGCTGATGCTTGGCAAAAGCCTCTTTCGGACGGTCTTTTACCGGAATAAATACTAACTTAGCATAAATTCGGTAACGCACATCCAACAGAAGCAACGTGTTCTTCTGCTGACGTTTATCTTCAATAATGATAGGTGATTTACTGGCAACTGCCCCCACCTCATTCCGTCTAATGGTAGCCCATTTAATAGGTCTGAGTACCTCAATCTTTGTTACCTGCCAACGCATGGCATAGCGTTTAAACAGTATCGCTTCAAAGATGGCGCGTGCCGCCGATGGCGTTATGACATCGTAACTCACACGCTCTACTTTCAATTCCGGACGAGTGAAACAAGCCCAATCGCCCCACACCTCCAGACAATATTCTTTATCTGTATATTCCATATCATTCATCGTTTTCCTTGTTTTCCAATAAATCTTCCGGCTTCTGACCTTCAAAAAACCTTTTTGCCGACAAGGGAGTTACCACTTCACGACCGGTTTTTTGCTCCAACTGTTCGCGTGCCACACGAGCCACATCACCACCGTCAGCCGCACACTGCATATTTTCACCCAATGTCTGAGGATTTTTAGCTTTAGTAATACTTGTCGTAGAGAGTTCGGCCAGCATATTAAGAACCAATTCTTCATTGGTCATATTGTCCCGGAGATTTTCTTTCTTCAAGCCCTTGAACTGTTTGTACTCCTTTGCCGACTTTCCGGTCCATTGCTGATAGATAATGTCTGTAAGAGTAGCATATTGAACACCTTCCTCTACATTATGTAGTTTCCATTGATCTGTAAGATCTTTACGGATTTCAATGCTCTTCAAGCGTTGGTTTATCCAGTTGTCAGAGTAACCAAGTCGCTTGTAGTCCATCATAGCTTGCTCAATACTCAACTCAGGGTCTTGCATCTGATCAAGACGTTCGGATGCTACATGTGCCATCCATTGCTTGAACGGTTCTGCCTTGGGAGATGGGATAGACTGAATGATACGTAGTAGTTGTTCTGTATCAGCCACATCTGTAAGTCGCATCTTACCGTCTGTGGCTTTCATTTTCAAACCGTGACAATTTGTCACGGTTTCATTTCCCTCTTCTTTAAGTCTTTGCTTTAACTTACGCCAATAAGCAGTTGCATCAACACTGTCTGTTAAAACTGACACCACATCAACTATCGAAAAATACCATTTTTCCTTTTCATCATCCCACACGGTGCGGACTTTACGTTCTTCAAACAATTTCAATGTTTCTTTCTTTGTCATATCCGTTTCTTTATATCATTAATACTTCCTCCAGCCAATGGTTATCAAGGCTGAGACCTGTGGCTTTATTATACTGAGACCTGTCTGCCAATACATATATTCCTTCCAATATTTCTTCGACAAGCCCATAGCCTTTCAGTTGCTTAAAATCATAGGAACGGATGCCTACAGTAAATTTCGCCAATTGCTTCACCAACGAGTAGGTACACCCCGATTCTTTCAACTGCTCTATAAGTTCCATGCTGTTTTCCCAATTTATGATAACATTTATACTCGTATCATCAATCAGGTGAAATTCTTTTGATGCAGTTTCAAAACATAACTCAGTAGGTTTGTAGAGCCAGTGCTTTATATCCTTTTCATCAAATGTTTGTTTTCTGCTATACAATTGACAAAAATAGGCTTTCATGGTAGAAGGAGCAAACCAATCACTATCTTCCGGCAAATTCAACCGAGCATTGTTGGAGTCAGCCATTGAACCGAAGAGCTTTCGCTTCTCTGCCGCCAGACTGAACACAAATGTATGTCCCATGGCACTTCGTCCTTCCCGATTGCACCGTCCCGCTGCTTGCAATACAGAATCGAGTCCTGCTTCTTGACGGAACACAACCGGAAAGTCTATATCCACACCGGCCTCCACAAGCTGGGTTGCAATGACCCTGACAATCGGCTGCGACTCATCCTTCAATAAAGTTTTTATTTTACCAATAGTTTCGTGTAAGTGGGCAGGGCACATCATTCTAGACAAATGCAATTTCACTCCGTCATTGGGCAAACGGTCATACAGCTCTTTGGCATCTTTACGAGTGTTCACTATGCACAACACCTTATTATATTCAGACACCTTTGCAGCTATCTCATCGTATGTTTTTCCTGTATCATCGATTGACAACTTCACACGGCGAAGCTGGTCATGCAAAGCAAATTCTTCCGGAATAATTTCCTTGATATGTTCTATTCCCTTAAAATCAGCTTTAGGATTTGTTCCTTCTATCAGACCACTCAGTACCGGCTGGCTTGCCGTGGTAAACAATACCGAAACCCCGAACATTTCCTGATACGCTTTCAGCGCATCGACTATCGGCCGCAAGAAGCCGGTTGGCAACATCTGAACCTCATCCAAAACAAGAATTGAATTTGCCATGTTGTGCAGTTTGCGGCAATCAGATGTTTTATTGCTAAACATAGATTCAAAAAGCTGTACATTGGTAGTGACAATAATGGGATAGTCCCAATTCTCTGTAGCCAATTTTGCTTTTTCCCTATTTTCCTCGTCCTTAATATCATCGGGGTCGAAATTACTATGATGCTCCAATACATTTTCTTCACCAAAGATTTCCTTCAAAAGCCCTGCCGTTTGCACAATGATACTGGTATATGGGATGGCGATGATGATACGATTCATTGAATGGCTTACAGCATGCTTCATGGCCCATAACAAAGAAGAAAGTGTTTTACCGCCTCCCGTCGGAACTGTAAGACTATAAAATCCTTTTTCGCTTGAAGAAGTTCTACTGCATTGTTCTTTCACTTGCTGGCGGATGCGGTTCACTTTCGTATCGGCTGCATTCGATTGCAGTTTTTGCATATATGCCTCCAGCTGTGGAAGCAAATCGGCAAGCGTAGCCGAATTTCCCCGCTTCCGCCATGACTCTACATCCATAAACCGTTCTGTATCGAGCCGGTCGGCATCTACAAGACAGGAAAAAAGCATACGGGAAAGGTGATGAAAGTGTTTCCATTCAACCTTTGATTTAGAAAAAGGTGAATCAATAAATTCTTGGAATAATAAAGGTTTGTTTATGCTAATGTCACCCTCGTTTATTTCTTTGGACAATAGCCTCTCTTTCAATATGTTTTCCACATCCCCGAAATCATGTAACCCTGTGTGATGAGAAATAATTTGGTTTACAAGAAGATGGGAAACATCCTTTCCCATAAGTTCTTTTGCCAATATTCCACCCACAAAAGCATGGGTATGATCATCATAGCGCTTCTTGTCACTCGTAGGCAAACCATTCATCTTGCGTATGTATTGCTGGAATGCCGCCCGTTCCTTTCCTTTGTCATGAAGTAGGCCGAGCGCACGCCCCCAAGAAGGAAGTCCGAACTGCCCGGCGAAGGATGCCGCCATATCAGCAACCCCCTTTTGATGTTCATCATTGGTTTGTATCATCCATTGACCATTATCCCTATTTTGATACAAATGGGATATCAACTGATTTTCCTCTATCATCTGATTAAATTTATAAGGCTAGCATTCCACAAATATAGTGAATAATATCAGACTCTCGCAAAAGAAAATCATATTTCAAGTCAGCTCCATCAGTTTTCATCCTTAAAACAAGAAATACAACCAACAACGACAAGAACAGGCATTCCGCTTTGTCGCCTCTACGCGGAAAAAAGAGAACAAACCATTTCGGCGGGATACAAAAATTTCCGTCACTACATCTCTTTTAGAATCAGTAAGATGTAGTGACGGAAGAAAAAACAATCTGATTATCCACATAGGTAATCCAGCATTTATATTTCAATACAAATAACGTATAAAGCAAACGTTATCGGGCATTCCCATGTGATGCAATCATCCATCAATGAAGCTTTTATGGTATGATTGCAGATAATTAGTAAACATCAAGCTTTCACCACCGCCAGCAGCTCATCCGGTGTAACCAGTGACTGCTCGCCTGTAGTCATATTCTTCAAAGTCAGTTTCCCTTCGTTCATTTCATTTTCACCAACAATAGCGACAAAAGGACCGCTTCTTTCGGATACAAATCCAACTGATTCAACACATCAAAAATACGGTCGGCTCCGAAAGAGATACCTACACCAGACATACCATCCATACCAAAGACACCGGTCAGATTATCATAACGGCCACCACCACTGATGCTGCCAATCTGCACATCCAAGGCCTTCACTTCAAAAATTGCTCCTGTATAATAATTCAAGCCGCGAGCCAAAGTCAAATCCAATTCCACTTCACTCTTCACACCCAGTGCAGACACGGTTTTTAATATGAATTCACTTTCTTCCACTCCCTTCAATCCCGCTTCACTGGTAGCAAGGACAGTCTTCAAAGTTTCCAATTTCTCTTCATTGCTTCCACTCAATAAAATAATCGGCTGCAATTTATCAATAGCCTCTTGAGGAATCCCTTTAGAAGCCAATTCCGATAATCTCGGCAATACCGGTCAATATCTTACGGTTATTGATTTTAATTGAAACACGTACTCCGAATTTACCAAATACACGGTCTATCATCTGTACCAGCTCCACTTCATTCAATAAAGAATTGCTGCCTACCACATCGGCGTCACATTGGTAAAACTCACGGTAACGCCCTTTTTGGGGACGATCCGCACGCCAAACCGGTTGGATTTGATAACGTTTGAAAGGAAAACTTATTTCATCACGATGCATCACCACATAGCGGGCAAAAGGTACGGTGAGATCGTAGCGCAATCCTTTTTCACAGAACTTGCTCGCCAGCTTTACCGCATTGCGGCTCAGCAATTCCTCATCGGTAATGCCGTTGAAATAATCACCTGAGTTCTGTATCTTAAACAATAACTTATCCCCTTCGTCACCGTATTTTCCCATCAAGGTAGACAAATTCTCCATAGAAGGAGTTTCAATCTGCTGATAGCCGAAAAGATGAAACACATCACGGATCGTATTGAATATATAGTTACGTTTCGCCATTTCCACCGGCGAAAAATCTCTCGTTCCTTTAGGTATACCTGGTTTTGCTGCCATAATGATTCTATTTAATTTATTTTGAGCCACACAGTTTTCCCGTAGAAAGAAATTCTTTCATTACCGCATCATTATCAAAGCCCACTACAGGCAGATAGCAATTTTTTTCTTGCATCTGCTGAAGAACCCCCAACGCCATCGCATCATTGCTGCAATATACAGCTTTCAAATCAGGATACCGCATCCACATAGCCTGAAAAACTTCGGCGGCTTTCTCCGTTTCCCAGTCGGCCGGTTCGGATGCCACCAATCTTAACCCTTTTTCTTCTATCGCCTTGATAAAACCTCTTTTACGCTGCTGTGCATTATCGGCTGCCGCCAATCCTTCAATAATAGCAACTTTATCTTCATTCCGCAACTTCTTATCCAATAATTTACCCACTTCATACGCAGCTGCAAAATTATCCGGTCCCACAAAAGCCACTTCTACTCCTGCCTGCTCCAATAGCTGAGTATCCAACCGGATATCAATATTGATTACCGGAACTCCTTTCCTGACAGCCTCTACTACAGGCTGAACTAAGGCTTTTGAATCTATAGGAACCAATACGATAGCATCGACTTGCTGATGAATCAAGGAATACATCAAGTCAACCTGTTCCTCTACCTCTGTCTGTGTAGCCGTTCCCACACAAACCAAATCCAAAAACGGAAGAGGGGCCGCATACTGAATGGCCCCTTCTTTCATCACTTTGAAAAAATCGGCTTGTAACGACTTCATTACAAGCCCTATTTTATAATTTCTCTTCATCTAATTTTTAATTTGACAAAGTAATGCTTATTAATCCGATAATAAACAAGGAGAACATAGCCGCAATCAGTTTATTGGTCCCCTTCGGAGCTTCCTTAAATTCCTTCCAGACAAAAACTCCCCAGATCATAGCCACCACAGGCGCTGCGTTGCTAAGGGCATAAGAGATAGCCGGATTGGCAGCACCTGCTCCCATAAAACTAATCACCATGCCGCCCATCCAGATAAAGCCTCCCAGCATACCTGTGAGATGGGTCTTGGCATCGCCGGCAAAGTAATCTTTCATGGTCACCGCCTTGCCTTCTACCGGATGCTTCATGGCAAAGGTATTGAATATAGGTGTGCTGGCCAGAATACCTACCGCAAAGAAGAACACACCTGTATAAGGAGTCAGCGTTCCGGTTCCTCCCGCCACATACTGCGGGTCAAGAGATTTCACTACCAATCCGTAAAAGAACATGATAGCGATACCTGCCATAATGGCCAGCAGAATCCCCTTCTTCGGAGTGGAAGCCTTGCCGGACGATAACTTTCCGTACGCTTTTCCGCAGATCAGTATAGCTACAATGATGACTAACACACCACTCCATAGTAAAAGCTGATTTCCCTGATAGGTCTGACCGGCCAAAGAGATTAATAAATAATTGAATACAATACCTCCAATCCAGGCCAAGCCTCCACCGATAGGAAAACCTAC
>QWCB01003064.1_pt1 | contig 13081 bp, 14 predicted proteins | sample 1972511 | NCBI WGS metagenome assembly QWCB01 (sample SAMN09866719, study PRJNA288562) | Human gut metagenome isolate term5_stool, whole genome shotgun sequencing... | isolation source: gut | host: Homo sapiens | place: USA: California
ATAAAATTTGTGTCAGAACTTCTTTTCTTGACGGTAATCTTCAGAGTGCTGCCTGTGTTCCGGCTCAGTCATCAATCACAGTCAGAGCAACCAATGAAGACACAAACACTCCGGATGTTGTTACGTATTAAGGATAAAAAAGTGAGCAATAATAAAAACAATATAAATCCTAAACTTCAAAAACTTGCTTTAACCGCAGTCCTATCGGCACAGGCTATTTTCCTGTCTTTTATCGAAAGCCTTATTCCCGTTTCTCAAATTTTGCCGCCCGGAGCTAAAATCGGTCTTGCCAATATCGTTACGATGTTTGCTGTTTTATCCGGAGGTTTCGTTTCAGCTTTAATCGTAACTATTATGAAATCTCTTTTTATTTTAATTATTTCAGGCCCAATGGCTTTTGTGATGAGTATCTCAGGCGGACTAATAAGTCTTTTGATAATGATTTTAATCTTCAAATTGCCAAATAATCCTTTTGGAATTATAGGTATTTCGGTTATCGCTGCAGTGGCACACAATTTTGCTCAACTCGCAGTATCAATAATGATAACAAAAACAAGGGCACTTTTTTTCGCTTACTCGCCCGCCCTGCTTTTCTTCGGAATAATTGCAGGTGTTTTAACAGGATTGCTATTACACTTTTCTATGCCTCTGCTTGAAAAGCAAGAAAAATTTTTTGGTTCTAAGACATAAGTCTGAACATATATAAATATGATATCGCAAATGCGTAAATATTTAAGGAGTTGAATAAATGAAAGGAACTAAGTTGCAGGATGTGCTTAAAGCCCGCTTTAAAAATCATGGCGGCGCCAAGGTATCTCATTATAAGAATACCAAAGCACAAAAAGTAGTGCGTATGCCGGCTCCGGCAAAAGTTATTCTGCCAATGGTGCAACATATCGGCGCTCCTTGCGCTCCGACAGTTAAAGTCGGAGATGAAGTAGCTGTCGGTCAAGTTATCGGAGACAGTGAGGCTTTTGTCAGTGCCCCAATTCACGCAACAGTTTCGGGAAAAGTTGTTTCTGTAGGAAATGTTAAGATTTCCACAGGTGCTGAAATTCCCGGAGTAACAATCGAGTCTGATGGTCAAATGCGTCTTTTTGACGGTATAAAACCACCTAAATTCGATACAAAAGAAGAATTTTTAAAGGCCGTGAGAAATTCAGGTTTAGTCGGTCTTGGCGGAGCAGGTTTCCCGGCTCATGTAAAGCTTAATTTTAAGGATGAGTTAAATGTTGACACACTTATCATTAACGCTGCCGAATGTGAACCGTTTATAACGGTAGACTACAGAGAGATGATTGAACACGCTTCAGATGTTCTCTATGGTCTTTATCAGACAAAGAAAGCAATTGGATTCAAGAATATCATTATTGCCGTTGAAGACAACAAAAAAGATGTTTTTGATGTTTTGAAACAGGCCGATGAAAAATTACCGGAATCCGATCACAGTGTTCAATTTGTAATGCTGAAATCTCAGTATCCTCAGGGAGCTGAAAAAGTTTTAATTCGTTCGGTTATCGGAAGAGAAGTTCCGATCGGTAAACTTCCCGCAGATGCAGGCGTTGTTGTAATGAACGTCGCTTCGATTGCATTTTTAGGAAGATATCTGAAAACCGGAAAACCACTTGTAAGTCGTTCACTGACTGTTGACGGTTCAGCCGTTGCCGAACCAAAAAATGTAAGAGTTCCGCTCGGAACACCTATCTGCGATTTGATTGAATTTTGTGGCGGACTTAAGTCCGATCCCTATAAAATCACAATGGGTGGACCAATGATGGGTATTACAGTTCCTGAACTTTGCGTTCCGGTTATTAAAAACAATAATGCTATCCTTTGCTTTGCAAAAGATGAGCTCCCGATTAAAAAAGAAACAAACTGCATAAATTGCGGAAAATGTGTGAGAACATGTCCTATGAAACTCACTCCGTGCAGAATTTCAAAAGCATATAAAAATAAAGATGTTGAAAGTCTTAAAGCTTTTTATACAAATAACTGTATGGAATGTGGCTGTTGTTCTTATGTTTGTCCCGCAGGAATTGCACTTGTTCAAAACATAAAACTCGGAAAAGCTCTCTTAAAAGAAGAACAATTAAAGGAGGCTGCTGAAAAATGAATGAAAACAAAAACACAAAACTCACTATGAGTGTTTCCCCTCACTTCAAATCAACAGAAACTACAATGGGAGTTATGCTCAATGTGATAATAGCCTTGCTTCCGGCTTTGATTGCCTCAATTTTCGTTTTCAAAATGAAAGCATTTATGGTAATTGCAACTTCTGTTATTTCCTGCGTTCTCTTTGAATACATCGCAAGAAAAATCATGAAAAAAGAAAATACCATATATGACTTGAGTGCCGTAGTTACCGGAATTTTACTCGCTTTTAACCTGCCCTCGAATATTCCACTTTGGATTGTTGTTTTGGGTGCACTTATTGCTATTGTCGTTGTAAAGCAATTCTTCGGTGGTCTCGGACAAAACTTTGTCAATCCTGCACTTGCCGCAAGAATCATATTGATGTCATCTTTCCCGGCAAGAATGTCTTCATGGCCCGTTCCCGGAAAAGATGTCACCGTTACAGGTGCAACTCCGATGGCTCTTTTGAAACAACACAATATACAAGATCTTCCGAGCATTAAAGATATGTTATTTGGTATGCATGGTGGTTCTCTCGGAGAAACTTGTGCAATTGCTTTAATCTTAGGCGGTCTTTATCTCATCATAAAAAAAGTTATTACACCTACAATTCCTTTAACTTATATTGCAACCGTTGCAATAGGTATGTTGTTTGCAAGTAAATTTAATTTTACCTTCATGCTCTATGAAGTTCTAGGCGGCGGTCTTTTACTCGGTGCAATCTTTATGGCTACCGATTATGTAACTTGTCCGGTAACAGAAAAGGGTAGATTTATATATGCACTTTGCGCAGGTATATTAACTCTTTTAATCAGACTGTTTGCTTCAATGCCCGAAGGCGTTTCATTCTCAATTCTTTTGATGAACATTTTCACACCTCAGATTGATAAAATCAGTCGTCCAAAACCCTTTGGTTTTGTTAAAGAGAAAAAAGCTAAGAAAGTTAAGGAGGAGAAATAATGAAAAAAGCAAAAATTATTTTAATTCCTACAATTTCCCTCTTTATTATCTGTATGGTTGCAACTGCACTTCTTGCTTTGACAAACAAAATTACATTGCCAAAGATTGACCAAATCAACGCTGAAATTGCAGCAGAATCAAGAAAACAAGTTTTACCCGACGCTGTAAAATTCGTTAAAGAAAACAAAGATGGTGTCGGAGAATATTTTGTAGGTAAAAATGCGAAAGACGAAGTCGTAGGATATGTATTCACTTGTCCGGGTACAAACAAAGGATACGGCGGAATCGTTGAAGTTATGACCGGTATATCAAAAGACGGAAAAATAACCGGTGTTAATCCGATAACTTTAAATGAAACTCCGGGACTCGGAATGAATGCGGCTAAAGATACATTCAAAAATCAATTTAAAGATAAAAAAGGAACTTTGGAAGTCGTAAAATCTGAACCAAAAGACGGTCAGATACAGGCTCTCACAAGTGCCACAATTACTTCAAGAGCTTTCACGAGTTCCGTAAATGTTGCTCTTGAAAATTATGAAAAGATTGGAGGACAAAACTGATGGCAAAAGAAAAGAAAATGAACATCGGTAAGGAATTTTCCAAAGGTATTATTTCCGATAACCCCGTTTTCAGACTTGTTCTCGGTACATGCCCTTCCCTGGCTGTTTCAACTTCACTCGAAAATGCTCTCGGAATGGGAATCGCAGCTTCATTTGTTTTGATCTGTTCAAACGTCGTTATCTCTGCTTTGAGAAAAATTATTCCCGATAAAGTCAGAATTCCTGCTTTTATCGTTGTTATCGCAACCTTTGTTTCGATAGTTCAAATGATGGTTCAGGCTTTCGCCCCCGCTCTCAATGAAGCACTCGGTATATATCTTCCTCTTATTGTTGTTAACTGTATTTTACTTGGCAGAGCAGAAGCTTATGCAAGTAAAAACTCTGTTTTACTTTCCGCTATTGACGGTTTGGGAATGGGTGTAGGTTTCACTATTGCAATCTCACTCATGGCTATTGTCAGAGAAATTTTAGGTGCAGGAACTCTTACTCTTAAATTGCTCGGTAAGGGTGTTTTGCTTGACCTTAACCCCTACATAGCAAAAATAGGTTTAGAACCTATCCTCATCTTTATCCTTGCTCCGGGCGGATTCTTTGTATTCGGTATTTTAATGGCTATTTTCAATAAGATTGCCGAAAGTAAAGGAAAGAAGAAGGCTGAGCTGGGTTGTGCCGGTTGTCCGATGAACGAAACTTGTGCTTCATGTGAACAACCGAAAAATAATAAAGAGGAGGCAATGTCTAAATGAAATTATTTATATTTATTTTCTTAACAGCCATCCTCACCAACAACTTTATCTTATCTAAGTTTTTAGGTATCTGTCCTTTCCTCGGCGTTTCCAAAAAAACCGGAACAGCCGTAGGAATGAGTGTGGCGGTTATCTTCGTTATGGCTCTTGCAACAGCCGTAACATATCCAATTAATAAATTTATCCTTGTTAAATATGACATGGTATATCTGCAAACAATCGTATTTATTTTGGTTATTGCAGCTTTAGTTCAATTTATTGAAACTTTCTTGAAGAAATATGTAAAAGCTCTATACAACGCACTTGGCATTTATCTTCCCCTTATAACAACAAACTGTGCCGTTTTAGGTGTTGTTGTTCTCAACATTACAGAAAATTACAACTTTGGACAATCAATGGTTAACTCCATAGGTGCCGGAATTGGTTTCCTTGTTGCTATGGTAATGTTTTCCGGTGTACGCGAAAGACTTGAAGGAAATGATATTCCTAAATTCCTTGAAGGTCTTCCGATAACCTTAGTAGCTGCTTCTCTCACTGCCTGTTCTTTCTTAGGATTTACGGGTCTTGTTGAGGGAATGCTGAAAATATAGGAGGTGCCTTGTGAATCCAATTTTACTCGCTGTAATCGTAGTTGCAGTTATCGGTCTCATTTTAGGACTGCTTCTTGCAATTGCTTCAGTTGTTATGGCTGTTCCTGTAGATGAAAAGGCAGCAGCAATAGAAGAAGTTTTGCCCGGAGCAAACTGTGGCGCCTGTGGATTTTCCGGTTGTTCCGGATATGCAGATGCTCTTGCAAACGGTAAGACAAAAGAAACAAGTCTTTGCGCTCCGGGAGGAGCTGAAGTCGCTGCCGAAGTAGCTTCTCTTTTAGGTGTTGCCGCAGGAGATGTTAAACCTCAATCAGCTGTAGTTCATTGCAACGGTACACCCGACAATTGTGAAACGACTTATGACTATTCAGGTGTTAAGACCTGTAAAGCCGCAAAAATGCTCTATGGCGGACCTAAGGCTTGCAAATTTGCCTGTCTTGGTTTAGGTGATTGCGTTGCTTCCTGTGAATATGACGCAATTCAAATCTGTGATGGTGTTGCAAGAATTGACTCATCTAAATGTGTATCATGTAAAAAATGTATCAGTGCTTGTCCTCAAGCTATCATTGATCTTGCACTTAAAAATAAAGACCAGGCAATTGTTTACTGTTCTAACCACGACAAAGGCGGAAAGACAAGAAAAGAATGTAAAGTCGGCTGCATAGGATGTATGAAATGCGTTAAGTCCTGTGAATTTGATGCAATTCATGTAGATAATTTCCTTGCACATGTTGACAGTGAAAAATGTACTGCCTGCGGTAAATGTGTTGAAGTTTGTCCTCAAAATTGTATCAGCATGGCAAATCTACCGTCAGCTTAAGACAAAATTTAAAAAAGGAGTTGCAACTGCAACTCCTTTTTTATATGCGCAAAATTATATTATTTCGTTTTGCTGTTTTTATTATAATAAATCAGTTCAACAGATGTAGAGCCTATCATAATAAAGAAAAAATAAAACTGTTTAATAAGCACTTCTAAATATTTACCAAAAATTCCGGGTGTTACAGAGATTAAAATCAAAACAATAATCGGCGGTAAAGAAAAAACAAGAAAATCAATCAAAGCTTCTTTTCTGTCAGAAACACTAAGAATATTATAGGCAAAAAACATTGATGTCAAAAGATAAATAAGAATGTTACAAATATTATGACCGACAATCATAGAATACAGAAAAGTTTTACTGACAGATTCAAGAAATGCCGAAGACAGTAAAAAAAGCGATATCAATGCAATATAGAAAAACGGATACTTAAGCCATAAATATTTACGTTTCATATTGACCTCCAATAAATATAACATTTAAAATTATATAACAGTTTTAGATTTTATAATATAGTAATCTTTCATAAAATAACTTTTTTCTCCTTATTTAAAAATATATTATTGTTAAAAAAATATCAATATTTAGCATTTTATATTCATTTTAGTTTAAATTATTGATTAATTTGTAACAATTTATATTGACTTTTTAAGTCCCTGAATTCTATAATGGTAGCTGATATTTATATTTGGGGAGGAATTAAATTGAAAAGAGTTTACAATTTTTCAGCCGGACCGTCTACTATGCCGGAGGAAGTATTAAAACAAGCTGCCGATGAAATGCTTTGTTACAAAGATACCGGTCAATCCGTCATGGAGATGTCTCACAGAAGTAAAGAATTCGAAGAAATCATCAATCATGCTGAAGAACTTGTCAGAGAAGTTATGAATGTTCCTGACAAATATAAAGTTTTATTTTTACAGGGTGGTGCTTCAACTCAATTTGCCGCTATTCCGCTTAATTTTATGCAAAAAAATCATAAAGCTGACTACATAATCACCGGAAACTGGGCAAAAAAAGCATATCAAGAAGCAATTAAATACGGTGACTGTAAAATTGTTGCAAGCTCTGAAGATAAAACTTATTCATATATTCCAAAGACAAAGAGAGAAGATTTCAGAACAGATGCTGATTATGCTTATATTTGTTTTAACAATACAATTTACGGAACTTTATATCCCGAAATTCCGGATACCGGAGATGTTCCTTTAATAGCAGACATTAGTTCTTGCATTTTGTCAGAACCTCTTGATATTTCAAAGTTTGCAATGGTATATGGCGGAGCTCAAAAGAATGTAGCTCAAGCAGGTCTTGTTATTGCAATAATCAGAGAAGATATGCTCGGAAACGCTCATAAAATGTGTCCTGCCATGTTGAACTATCAACTTATGGCTGAAAACAAGTCACTTTATAATACTCCGAATTGCTATGGTATATACATCTGCATGCTAGTTTTAGAGCACATCAAAAAACTTGGCGGACTTGAAAAAATGAAGGAATTAAATGAACGTAAGGCTAAGCTTCTTTATGATTATTTAGATCAAAGCAAGCTCTTTAAAGCAACAGTTGAAAAGCCCTATCGTTCGCTTATGAATGTTCCTTTTGTTACTCCGGATGCAGAACTTGATAAGAAATTCATCGAAAAATGTAAAGAAAACGGATTAATAAACATTAAAGGTCACAGATCAGTCGGCGGAATGAGAGCTTCAATATATAATGCTATGCCCTATGAAGGTGTTGAAAAATTAGTGGAAGTTATGAAAGAGTTTGAAAAGGAGAACAAGTAATGTATAACGTACTGAAATTAAATAAGATTTCAAATGTAGGAACTGTTCTGTTTGATAAAGAAAAATACAACTGTGCAGACGATATTAAAAATCCGGATGCTGTTCTTGTAAGAAGTGCAAAAATGCACGATTTTGAACTCTCAGAAAATCTCCTTGCAATTGCAAGAGCAGGAGCCGGGGTAAACAATATTCCTTGTGAAAAATGCATAGAAAACGGAGTTGTCGTATTCAATACACCCGGAGCAAATGCAAATGCCGTAAAAGAACTTGTAATTTGTATGTTACTTTTGACTTCAAGAAAGATTATTCCCGGAATTGAATTTGCAAAGAGCCTTGCCGGAAAAGGAGATGAAATTCCGAAGCTTGTTGAAAAAGGAAAGTCTGCTTTTGCAGGACCCGAAATTAAAGGAAAAACTCTCGGCGTCATAGGTTTAGGTGCAATAGGCGCAAATGTTGCTAATGCAGCAATAAATCTCGGAATGAATGTTAGAGGCTATGATCCTTATATATCAATAGATGCCGCTTGGAACCTCAACACCTCTATTATTCATTCTAATACTCTTGACGATATCTTTGAAAACAGTGATTATATCACTATGCACTTACCCGCAAATGACGACACAAACAATATGATTAACAAAGAAGCAATTGCAAAAATGAAAGACAATGTCCGTATTCTCAATTTTGCAAGAGGAAGCCTTGTTAACACAGATGATTTGGTTGAAGCTTTGGAAAACGGAAAAGTTGCAGCATATGCAACAGACTTTGTAGATGAAAAGTTAATCGCAACAAGTGGAGTTATACCTGTTCCTCACCTTGGTGCTTCTACTCCGGAATCTGAAGATAACTGTGCAAAAATGGCAGTCGCACAAATTATTGATTACATTGAAAACGGAAACATTAAAAATTCTGTAAATATGCCGACTTCAATTATGGATAGGACTGCGCCCGTCAGAGTTTGTGCCATCCATAAAAATATTCCTACAATGATTAGCAAGATAACTCAACCGTTTACCGATGCCGATGTCAATATAAGCGATCTCTTAAATCGTTCAAAAGGTGATTTTGCTTACACAATGGTTGATGTTGAGCAAGCAACCGACGAAATTATTGAAAAAATTAATAATATAGACGGTATGATTAAGGTAAGAGTTTTGAAATAATTGTGATTTAGTCACATATAAACTTTTTAAAAATAAGATATAATCTCCCTTGAATATTCAAGGGAGATTTTTTGATGAAATTTTTATTTACTTTTTTTGAGGGGTTGCTTGCTTTTATTTCGCCCTGTATCTTGCCTCTTCTCCCCTTATATTTATCATATTTTGAGGGTGGGGTTGTAAACAGAAAAAAAACAAAGACACTGATCAATGCAATATTCTTTGTTTTGGGATTTTCGATTACTTTCGTTCTTTTAGGTGTTTTAGCCGGTACTTTAGGAAAAATATTGATTGAACATCAAAAAGCAATTAAGATCATCTTAGGTTTAATTGTTGTTTGTTTTGGGCTCTCTTTCTTTGGAGTTTTTAAGCGAGATATTTTCAAAGGGACTGTAAAATATGAAATAAAAAATGATTTGAAATTTTATAATTCCATGCTGTTTGGTATAATTTTTGCTTTGAGTTTCACACCCTGCCTGGGCGTTTACTTAAGTTCTGCTTTAATAGCCGCAGCAACCGCCGGAAGTCATATTAAAGGAGCATTGTTGCTTTTTTGTTTTTCTCTCGGACTCGGTATTCCTTTCATTGTATCTGCTCTTTTGTTAAATCAAATAACCCTGACTTTTTCGTTTATAAAAAAGCATTATAAAATCATAAAAAAAATAAGTGGAAGCATTTTGATTATTATGGGAATATTAATCATTTTTCAATTAATATAAGGAGTTTATGATGAAAGAAAAAACTAAAAAAATTGTTTTACTTGCCGTTATTATTGTTCTGATAATTCTTTCAGCGGTGTTTTGGTATTTGAATAAAAAAAATATAAATGTATTACCCTCACCGTCAAATCAAAACACGGAAATCGAAAAAAACACAAGCGAAAAAGCCCCCGATATCACTGTTACCGATATAAACGGCAATAAAGTAAAGCTATCCGACTTTACAGGAAAAACAGTTGTTCTTAACTTTTTTTCAAGTCATTGTCCGCCTTGCAGACAAGAAATTCCTGACTTTCAAAAAGCTTACCAAAAATATAGTAAAGATGATGACATTGAATTTCTCTTTGTCAGCATAATCGGTGCTTTGGGCGAAAAAAAAGATGACGCAAAAAACTATTTCAATAAAAATAATTTCAATTTACCGCTATATTTGGATGAAGATGCATCGGCGTCGGATGCGTTTGGCGTTAGTTCCATACCACATACTTTCATTATAGATAAAGACGGGACCATAACAAAATCGAATCTGGGAATGATGAATTACGAGACCTTGCAATCCGAGATTGAAAAGCTTTTGAATAAATAAATACATTTATTATCTTATTAAAGCACCATGCTTGCAAAACTGAGAAGCAGCGGCAAGGTTAAGAGCGATAAGAGTGTTGACAAAGACACCAATGTAGCTGCTGATTTTTCGCCGACATCATATTTTGCGGCGAACATAGCTTCAATTGCGGCAACAGGAGTTCCCGCTCCTATAAGACATACAAGAGCGGCCGTTTTGTCGATCTTTATAATATAAAGAAATCCAAGCACAATTAAAGGTACAACGACAAGTCTTAAAAATATTGCATAATATTGCTTCCATTGCTTAAAGTCGTCTTTTTTCAAAAGTGAAAGATAATACCCTATTATAATCATAGGAAGAGGCGCATTCATATCGGATAACATTTCAAGCGACGAAATTACGATTTTTGGCAATGTAATCTGAGTAAGCATAATTACAAGGCCTATGAAAACAGCCAAAACACCGGGATTTAAAATGATTTTTTTTACAGAAAACTTTTCTTTTCCCGAGCTCATCATAAACAGTCCGTAAGTCCAGACAAAAATATTAAACACCCCGAGATAGACGGCTCCATAGAAAACCCCTTGATCTCCAAGCAAAGATTGTTCTAAAGGAAGACCCATAAATCCGGCGTTCGAAAATATTACAGCAAATCTATATAGCTTTTCGGAAGCTTTATTTTTATCTCTTATAAAAACGTATGCAACAAATATCGAAATAATGAAACTGATAAAAGAAACTAAAGCAACTATACCGAGGCTTTTAATTTGAGAAAAGTCAACTTTTCTATAAAAAGAATTGATTATTGTTGCAGGACAAACAAAGAGCAAAACAAAGTCGGTAATTGATTTTGCCGACTTTTCATCTATTATTTTGGCTTTAGCGGATATTATTCCGATGACAACCATAACAAACAGAATTAAAACTTGCCCGAATACAACCGAAAAACTATCTAACAATTTATAACCTCATTAAAATATAAATGCTTTACTGCCTTTTATCGGCGATGCCACTTCTATTAAATAATCTTTAGACTCTCTTGCGCCGACAGCTCCGAGAGAACTTGTAACAGCTCTAAAAGAAAGACTCGGCAGGTTGTTTTTTTCGCTCAAATGTCCCAAAATAAACCTCGTCGTATTTTCGGAAAGCAATTCTGCTGCAAAATTTGCCGCAACAAAATTTGAAAGGTGTCCGACATTAGATGCTATTCTGTCTTTCAAAGCAGCCGGATAATAACCGTATTTAAGCATTTTTGGATCGTAATTAGTTTCAAGCAATATTCCGTTACAACCGATTATTTTTTTCTTCATATCCTCTGTTATTTCCCCGGTATCAGTAGCCACACAGAAACTTGAGTCAGATCTGAAATATATTTTATAACCGCAACTTTCATTTGAATCGTGACTGGTTGCAAAAGGCTCTATTTTCATATTACAAATTTCAGTTCCGGAATCTATTTCATGATATTCATCTAAAGAATTCAAAATTCCCTTTTCCAAAAGCGCATTTAAAGTTCCCCTTGTTGCAAATACGGGAACTTTTTTATTTTTCAAAAAAACTTTAAGACCACAAACATGGTCGTAATGCTCATGTGTTATGAATATAGCTTTTATATCGTTTGTCGAAATTCTATTACTTTCAAGAGCGGATTTTGTTGCTGAATAAGATTTTCCTATATCAATAAGTATTCCCCCTGCGCTGTTTCCGGCGTACGAGGAATTACCTTTACTTGATGAATATAAGTTTATAAATTTTGCCATTTATTATCCTGCAATTGTGCTTTTGTTTGCGTCTTCGAAATTAACTCTTTTTATATCGGCACCCAAGTTTTGAAATTTCATAACGATATCTTCATATCCTCTGTCGATATATTGAATATTGGAAATGGTAGTTTCTCCGCTTGCAATAAGGCCTGCGATTACTGCCGCAGCGCCGGCTCTTAGATCATCGGCATTTATCGGCGCACCTTTCAAATGATCAATACCTTTGAAAACTGCAACTTTACCGTTAACATCGATTTGAGCACCCATTCTGATGAGTTGATTTGCATATTTGAATCTGTTATCCCATACACTTTCGGTTATAATGCCTGTCCCGTCACAAACAGAAAGTAAAGCACCAAATTGAGGTTGCATATCTGTCGGGAATCCGGGATGTGGCATGGTCTTTATATTTATATGCTTTGGTCTGCCCGTTGAAACAACTCTGACATAATCATCGCCTTCTATAACTTTAGACCCGGATTCAATAAGTTTTGCCGATATAGACTCCAAATGTTTTGGTATAACATTTTTAATCGTCACATCACCATGGGTTGCGGCCGCTGCAACCATGTATGTTCCCGCTTCAATTTGATCGGGGATTACGGAATATTCACAGCCATGAAGTTTTGAAACCCCGTGTATTTTAATTACGTCTGTTCCTGCACCTCTGACATCGGCGCCCATCATATTCAAAAAGTTTGCGAGATCAACAATATGAGGTTCCTTTGCAGCGTTTTCAATTACAGTTTTGCCCTCTGCAAGTGTTGCCGCAAGCATTGTATTCATAGTTGCACCGACTGATATTACGTCCATATAAACAGAGTCACCGATTAAATTATCTGCCTCAGCATTAACAACTCCGCCACTTTCCAAATTCACCTTTGCTCCGATTGTTTCAAAGCCTTTAATATGTTGGTCTATCGGTCTTATGCCACCAAAATTACAGCCGCCGGGCATTGCGACTTTTGCTTTTTTGAATCTTCCAAGTAAAGCTCCGATAAAATAATAGGAAGCTCTTAAATATCTTGTATATTCATATGGAACAGAGTTTAAGCGAATAGAACTTGTATCTATTTCAATTGTGTGTCTGTTTATATAATTGATCTTTGCTCCCAAATAATCGAGTGTTTTTATCATCATGTGAACATCACTTATTTCAGGAACATTCGTAATTCTGCAAACATCAGAGCACAAAATAGTTGCCGGTATTATGGCGACAGCTGCATTTTTTGCACCGCTTATCTCCACTTCTCCGACAAGTCTTTTATTACCATT
>QWCB01003068.1_pt1 | contig 13071 bp, 8 predicted proteins | sample 1972511 | NCBI WGS metagenome assembly QWCB01 (sample SAMN09866719, study PRJNA288562) | Human gut metagenome isolate term5_stool, whole genome shotgun sequencing... | isolation source: gut | host: Homo sapiens | place: USA: California
CCTTCGGCGTCGTTTACAAGCCTGACCCCACCCCGGCCCTCCCTCGGGGAGGGAGATGGCGTACGTTTCATTCGCTTTAGGGCTGCAATCCGTTTGTTTATGTTTTTTCTTCGTCGTTGCGCTTCCGGGCGGTGTTGTCGCCGCCTTCGGCGTCGTTTACAAGCCTGGCCCCGGGCAAATTCAGCCATCTAATTCGCGGCGTTCCGCCGCGTATCCAATTCTGACCCTCCCCTAAATCCCCTCCTCGGAGGGGGCTTGTCGCAGCGCGACCGGGATTTCAGCCGGGATTTAACCGGGTTGCAGGTTATTTTTAATTCTTAATTTTTCATTTTTAATTGCGTGCAATTTGCGCTCCGATCCACATGCCCAGCGCGGCGAAGGCGATGCAGACCGCGACGCTCAACGCAATGTAGGCCGTCGCAGGCCCGTAGTCTCCGGCACGCAGCAACCGCACGGCATCGGCCGAAAAGGTCGAAAAGGTGGTGAATCCTCCGCAGAATCCTGCGATGAGCAACCATCCTGCCGCAGCCGAATTCGTGGTCTCCAGCAGAATGCCGATCAGCAGCGATCCCGCGGCGTTGACCGTGAACGTTCCGGCCGGAAAACCCAGCAGCGTGTGCCCTCCGAGCAGCCAGACGGAGAGCATATAGCGGACGATGCTTCCGGCGGCGCCTCCCAGGCCCACGGCGAAAAGTTCACGAATCATAATTTAAATATATGTATTATTTTACGGATGTGCAAATTTAAGCAAAAAATGATTACGAATCGTTCAATTATTTGCCGAAATAAGTGGAATTTTTGTCACATATGGGTCGGGACCTTTTGGCGCCGGCCGTCCGGGCCATGCGGCGGCGTCTCCCTTCCGCGAGGGGCGTCGGGGGATGCATCGGTGCGCGGCGACTCCGCTTCGCCCGCGCGGGGCGGAGTCGGGAACGCGGCGGGATGCCGCGAAAACGGCGGGCGGCGGCGTGACCGTCATGGCTCTCTGGTCTGTCCGTTGCCTGAAATCACGTATTTGTAGGTCGTGAGTTCGGGCAGCCCCATCGGGCCGCGGGCGTGGAGTTTCTGGGTCGAAATGCCGACCTCGGCGCCGAACCCGAACTGGCCGCCGTCGGTGAAGGCCGTCGAGACGTTGACGTAGACGCACGCCGCATCGACCCGCCGGGTGAACTCCCGGGCCGTCCCGGCGTTTTCGGTGACGATGGCTTCGCTGTGGCGCGAGGAGTAGCGGGCGATGTGCGCCAGAGCTTCGTCGAGGGAGCCGACGGTCCGCACGGCCAGCTTGTAGTCGAGGAATTCGGTCCCGAAGTGCTCCTCCGCGGCGGGGCGGAGCAGGCACGCGGGGTAGCGGCCTTCGAGTGCGGCGTACGCCTCCGCGTCGGCGTAGACCGTGACGCGTTCGGCGGCCATCGGGTCGCACAGTTCCGCGAGGTCCCGGAGCCGTTCGCGGTGGACGATGAGGCAGTCGAGGGCGTTGCAGACGCTGACGCGCCGCGTCTTGGCGTTGCAGACCACGGCGCGGCCTTTCGTCAGATCGCCGTCGAGGTCGAAGTAGGTGTGGACGATGCCCGCCCCGGTTTCGATCACGGGTATGCGGGCGTTTTCGCGCACGAAGCGGATCAGTCCCGCGCCGCCGCGCGGGATCACCACGTCGACGTAACCCACGGCGTTCAGCAGCGCTCCGGCAGCCTCGTGGCCCGCGGGCAGCAGGGTGAAGGCCGCCGGGTCGATGCCTTCGCTGCGGAGCGCCTCGCGGAGCAGGGCGGCGATGGCTTCGTTGGAGCGGCGGGCGTCGCTGCCGCCCTTCAGCACGCAGGCGTTGCCCGTCTTCATCGAGAGCGAGAAAATGTCGGCCGTGACGTTGGGGCGCGCCTCGCAGATCATGCCCACCACGCCGAACGGTACGCGGACCTTGCGGAGGGTCATGCCGTTGGGACGGGTCCATTCGGCGATCGTTTCGCCCTGCGGCGAGGGCAGTCCGGCGACGGATTCCATGTCGGCGGCGATCGAGGCGATGCGTTCCGCCGTCAGCCGCAGGCGGTCGCGCATGGGTGAATCGGCGTCCATCGCCTCCAGGTCGAGGGCGTTGGCCGCGAGCACTTTTCCGGCGTTTTCCCGCAGCAGGGCGGCGGCTTTCACGACGGTGCGGCTCAATCGCCCGGCGTCGACAAGGGCCAGTTCGTTGCCGGCGCGCCGGGCGGCGACGAAGATCGTATCGTATTCCATTTTTATTCCAGATATAGGTAATCGCAGTGAATCAGCGGTTTGAGACCTTTGCGGCCGAGGTTGCGGCGGGCCGTCGCGCTGTCGCACGAGATGCGGCCCACGCCCAGTGGGGCGCCTTCGGGCGAGAGGATGCGTACGATGTCGTCGCGCTCGAAATCCCCTTCGACGGCCGTGACGCCCACGGCGAGGATGCTCGCGGCCTTGCTCTGCGAGACGGCCGCGGCGGCCCCGGCGTCGAGGTGCAGGGCGCCCTTGGCGAAGCCTTCGCTGCTGGCGATCCACTTCTTGACCCCCGAAGCCGGTCGGGGAGCCGCTTCGAAACGCGTGCATACGACGTCGCGGTCCGTGAGGATCAGATCCGTCAGGATATTGTCGCGGCGGCCGTTGGCGATCACGACCTCGATGCCCTCGCCCGCCGCGCGCGACGAAATGCGGCTCTTGGTCGTCATGCCTCCGCGACCGCGCGAGGAACGCGCCGTGTCGATGTACTGCGAAAGGTCGCGGCCCGGGGCGACGCGGCGGATGACCTGCGAGGCGGGGTCCGAAGGCGAACCGTCGTAGATGCCGTCGATATTGCTCAAGATGACGAGCGCCTCGGCTCCCATCATCGCCGCCACGAGACCCGAAAGTTCGTCGTTGTCGGTGAACATCAGCTCCGTGACCGAGATCGTGTCGTTCTCGTTGACGATCGGGACGACGCCCGCCGCGAGCATCGCCTCCATGCAGTTGCGCTGGTTGAGGTACTGCCGCCGCGTGGAGAGGCTCTCCTTGGTGGTGAGCACCTGCCCGCAGGCGATGCCGTATTCGTTGAAGAGGTCGTAGTAGCGGTTCAGCAGTTTCACCTGCCCGACGGCCGAGAAGAGCTGGCGGGCCGAAACGGTGTCGATGCGTCCGACGCGGGTTTCGAGCAGGCTGCGGCCCGAGGCCACGGCGCCCGACGAGACGAGGATGAACTCCGTGCCGGCCCGGTGCAGGCGCGCCAACTGGTCCACGAGCGCCGAGATGCGCGTGGTGTCGGGCCGTCCGTCCTCGCGGGTGAGCACATTGCTGCCGATCTTGACGACGATGCGGCGGTATTTTTTCGATTCACAATTCATAATTCACAATTCAAAATCGCTTCGTCCGGACAAACGGATTCGGTCGCCTGCCCCCCCCCTCCCGTCATTGCGAGGAGCGTGGCGACGCGGCAATCCGATCAAAGGTCGTAACCTCACAACGCGTCCAGCGGATTCCCACGTCGGTCCTTCGGCTCTTCCCGGAATGACAATCCAATTTTCACCTTTCGTTTCAGGGTTCATATTTATATCCCACGCCCTTGACCGTGACGATGCGTTCGTCGCCGATCTTCTGGCGCAGCTTGCGGATGTGCACGTCGATCGTGCGGTCGCCCACGACGACCTCCGTGCCCCAGATCTTGGCGTAAATCTCCTCGCGGGGAATCAGCTTCCCGGGCGACGAGTGGAGCAGGTCCAGCAGCGCGAACTCCTTGCGCGGGAGGGTGATCTCCTGTCCGTCGCGGATCACCGTGTAACGCTCGCGGTCGACCGTGAGCCCCGGGGCCGGGGCCTTCTCGGGAGGTCTGTCGGCGTCGATGCGCTTGAGGATCGCCTGCACGCGGCTTACCAGCAGCTTCATCTTGATAGGCTTGGTCAGGTAGTCGTCGGCTCCCACGTCGAACCCTGCCAGCTGCTGCCCCTCCTCGCCCAGCGCCGAGAGGAAAACCACCATCGTGTCCTTCAGCACGGGGTTTCGGCGGATCGCGCGGCAGGTCTGCGCCCCGTCCATCACCGGCATCATCATGTCCAGCAGGATCAGGTGCGGACGGCATTCGGCGGCCACTTTCAGCGCCTCGGCGCCGTTTTCGGCCGTGAAGACTTCGTAACCCTCGCGTACGAGGTTGTAACGGACGAATTCGAGGATGTCTACCTCGTCGTCGACCAGCAGGATACGGTGACTCATGGTGTCGGTTTTCGGTCAGGCGGCCCGCGAGGGGCCGTGTGTGCGTAACTTTTTGCGAAGATAATGATTTTCCGGCGAATATTCAATAAATTGTCGTACCTTTGGCCTTTCAACTATTCATATATGATCAACGAAGCTGATTTCAGCGCTTTAGGCCTCAGCGAGGAGATGCTCGCGGCCGTCCAGGCAAAAGGGTTCGAAACACCCACCTCCATCCAACGACTTACGATTCCCCGTCTGCTCTCGGGAGAGAACGACATCATCGCGCAATCCCAGACCGGCACGGGTAAAACGGCGGCTTTCGGGCTGCCGATACTCCAGCAGATCGAGCCTTCGAAAGAGGGCGTGCAGTCCATCATCCTCGTCCCGACGCGCGAGTTGGCCGTGCAGGCCGCCGAGGAACTTTTGAGTTACAACCGCGAGCGGCGGCTCTCGATCACGGCCATCTACGGAGGGGCCGCGATGAGCGAGCAGCTGCGCCGCCTGTCGCGGGGCGTCGACATCGTCGTCGGCACGCCGGGGCGCGTGCTGGACCACATCCGCCGCGGTACGCTCAAATTGGACAAGGTCCGTTTCCTGGTCCTGGACGAAGCCGATGAAATGCTCAACATGGGCTTCGTGGAGGATGTCGAGGAGATCATGGGCCATACGGGCGAAGACCGCCGCGTGCTGCTCTTTTCGGCCACGATGCCCGAGCGGATCATCCGTCTTTCGGAGGCTTACATGCGCAATACGGAGGTGCTGCGCGTGGAGTCGCAGCACCTGACGGCCGACCTCACGAACCAGATCTATTTCGAGGTGCGCGAAGCCGACAAGTTCGACGCCATGACGCGCATCATCGACATCGAACCGGACTTTTACGGCATCGTCTTCTGCCGCACGAAGATCGGCGTGGACGAGGTGGCGACGCGTCTGGTGGCCCAGGGCTATTCGGCCGAGGGGCTGCACGGCGACGTGTCGCAGGCCCAGCGCGAGAAGATTCTCCGCAAGTTCCGCGACAAGGCGGTCAACATCCTGGTGGCGACCGACGTGGCTGCGCGGGGTATCGACGTGTCGAACCTCTCGCACGTGATCAACTATTCGCTGCCGCAGGATTCGGAGAGCTACGTCCACCGCATCGGCCGTACGGGCCGCGCCGGCAACCAGGGTACGGCCATCACCTTCATTTCGGGCGCCGAACTGCGCCGTTTCAACTGGATGATGCGCGACATCAAGGCCGACATCAAGCGGGAGACGCTGCCTTCGCCGCAGGACATCGTGGCGATGAAGCGCGCCAAGATCAAGGACGATTTGCAGGAGATCGTGGCCAATGAGAGCTACGGCGACTACGCCGACATCGCGGCCGAACTGCTCGAAAGCTATGCGCCCGACGTGGCGCTGGGGGCCTTGCTGCGGCTGGCTTTCCGCAGTGAGCTGGATCAGAGCAATTATCCCGAAATCCGTTCGTTCTCGGTCGACCGCAAGGGCAAGGCGCGGCTGTTCCTGGCGCTCGGAGGCCGCGACGGCTACACGGCCCGCCGGATCGTGGAGATGCTCAAGCGCAAGTGCGGACTGCGGGACAAGAATATCGACGACGTGCGTGTCTTCGAGAACTATTCGCTGGTGAGCGTGCCGTTCAGCGACGCCGAGGCGGTCGTGGGGCAGCTCAACGCCTCGGGAGGCCGTCGCCGCATCGCCAAGATCGACGGTTCCGATGCGGAGAACGGCGGCGGAAAGCGGCGTCGGCCGGCTACGGAGGGTCGCAACGGCGGCGAAGGCGCGTCCGGAAGCGAATCGGCCGGAGAGCCTCGTTCCGAGACGCGGGGCCGCAGGAAGGCCGGGCAGCCCGAGGGCGCGGAGGAGTTCCGCTCCGAAAGGCGGCCGCGCAGGGAAACCGCGGAAACGGCGGACGACGCCGGGGAGCGGCGTCCCGTGACGCGGAGCCGGAAAAAGGCCGAGAACGACTGGAACGCGTCTCCGGCAGGCGGCAACGACGGGTTCGACTGGGAGGCTTTCCAGCGTTACGACGATGCCGCGGCATGGGAGAAGCCCAAGCGCGGCGGCGGGACCAGGAGCGTCCGCCGCAGCGGCCGTCCCGTCACCACGGGCCGTCAGGCTGCGCCCAAACGCATTGCCGCAAAGGGCCGCAAGCGCTGACGAAGGGCCGGAACAGACCGGAAAATTGCGCCGCCGTGCCGGGATGCAGCGATTTCGCGCTTCCGCAGGGCGGCGTTGTTGCATGTTTTGACGAAATCTTTTCGGCGTTCCGCATAAAATGGTTATATTTGCGAGATTTATATGCTCCCGCACATGCGGGAACCAAAAACGTGTACTGAAATGGCTACTGAAAAACCGACACTTCCTGCTCCCGAGGAGCAAGTCAGCCCTGCGGCTGAAGATGTGCAAGCGAATCCTGCCGTGACTGTCCGAGTCCCTGAACCCGAAATGCCCGCCGCAGGACCGGCTGCGGAGGCGTCCGCCGCTGCGGAAGAACCCGTTGCGGAGGTTGCGGACGCGCCCGCGGAATCCGCCGTGACGGAGACGCCCGCCGCAGAAACGCCTGCGGAGGAGGCCGCTGCGGAGCGGATTTCCGGCGAGGAGGCTGCGCCGCGCGCCAAACGTGCCCGGATCAAGCCTGCCGCCGGGCAGGAGGTTGCGGAATCGGAGGAGGACGCGTCCCGGGACGTGCAGGTGGACTTTGCCGATGAGGAGGCTGCGCTCGCGGCGCAGAATGCCGGGCTGGAGATCGAGGGCGCGACGCCCGAGGAGGAGGCCGCGGAGGAACTCGCCGCGCAGAAGCCCGAGGAGGACAAGTTCGCCGGAAAAGGCAAGGAGGAGTTGGTGGCCCTGTTCGCCCGGATGCTCGAAGAGCAGCCCGTGCAGTCGATCCGCCGGGATGTGGAGGCGTTGAAGATCGCCTTTTACCGCATCCGCCGCGCCGAGGTCGAGGCCGCACGCCGCCGCTTCGTCGAGGAGGGCGGCGCCGAGGAGGATTTCGCTCCTTCGGTGGACGGCGCCGAAATCCAGCTCAAGGAGCAGTTCAAGGAGTACCGCCGTCGCCGCGACGCGTTCATCGCCAACCTCGAAGCCGAGAAGGAGGCGAATCTCAAGGTCAAGCAGGCGATCATCGAGGAGCTGAAGGAGCTGGTCAATTCGGACGAGACGCTCAACCATACGTTCAACAAGTTCCGCGAGTTGCAGCAGCGCTGGAAGGATACCGGCATCGTGCCGCAGCAGCATGTCAAGGATTTGTGGGAGACCTACAATCTGCACGTCGAGAATTTTTACAGCTTCATCAAGATCAACAAGGAGCTGCGCGACCTCGATCTGAAGAAGAACTACGAACAGAAGGTAGCCCTCTGCGAGCAGGCCGAGGCGCTGGTGCTGGAGCCTTCCGTCGTCGAGGCGTTCCACAAGCTGCAAAAACTCCATGACGAGTGGCGCGAGACGGGTCCCGTCGCCAATGAGTACAAGGAGGCGCTCTGGGAGCGTTTCAAAGCTGCGTCGAGCCGCATCAACAAACAGCATCAAGAGCATTTCGAAACGCTGAAGGGCGAGCAGGTGAAGAACCTCGAACTCAAGACCGGGCTGTGCGTCGCCACGGAGGAACTTTCGTCCCAGCCGCTCACCACCCGCAAGGAGTGGAACCGCGCGAGCGACCGTCTGCTGGAGATTCAGAAGACCTGGAAGACCATCGGTTTCGCGCCGAAGAAAGATAACAACCGCATCTACGAACGTTTCCGCACGGCGTGCGACCGTTTCTTCGAGGCCAAGCGGCAGTTCTATGCCGGAATGAAGACCGAGATGGAGCACAACCTTCAATTGAAGATTGAGATCTGCGAGGCCGCCGAGTCGCTGATGAACAGCGAGGAGTGGAAGAAGGCCACCGACGAACTGATCGCCCTCCAGGCCCGCTGGAAGCAGATCGGAGCCGTGTCGCGGCGCCATTCGGACGCCGTCTGGAAGCGTTTCCGCGCTGCCTGCGACAAGTTCTTCGAGCGCAAGGCGTCGCACTTCGCGAGCGTCGACGGCGAGCACGAGGAGAACCTGCAGAAGAAACTCGCCCTGCTGGCCGAAATGGCCGGGGCCGACGTGAAGGCCGGGGGCTACGAGGTGATCCGCGAGTTCCAGCGCCGCTGGGGCGAGATCGGTTTCGTGCCCATCAAGCAGAAGGACGCCATCCAGAAAAAGTACAAGGCCGCCGTGGACGAGCTGTTCAACACGCTGCGCGGTTCGGAGCGCGACCGTTCGATGGGCCGCTTCCGCGAGAAAGTCTCGTCGTTCAAGGCGTCGGGCGACCGCCGCCTGCGTTCGGAACGCGAACGCCTCTACAACAAGGTGCGTCAGCTGGAGCAGGAGATCGGCCTCCTGGAGAACAACATCGGCTTCTTCGCCAAGTCGAAGAACGCCGAGGCGTTGGTGGCCGACGTGCGTGCGAAGATCGAGCGCGCCCGCGAGGAGATGGCCTCGACGATCGAGAAGGTGAAGCTGATCGACAAGCAGGACCAGGACGAAAATAACAATGCCTGACGATCGGATCGCCCTGCCGCTCCGGACGCCGGCCCACGGCGGAACGCCGTGTATACAGGTTTGACCCGCCCCCGAACCCCCGCCTTGGCGGGGGCTTGCGGAAAAAGGCGCTGAACGGTGTTACAACGAATTTATAAATAAAACAGTAATGAAACTTTCCAAACCCAAGTACATATTCGTAACGGGCGGCGTGGCGTCGTCGCTCGGCAAGGGTATTATTTCGGCTTCGATCGCCCGCCTGTTGCAGGCCCGCGGTTACTCGGTGACCATTCAGAAACTCGACCCCTACATCAACGTAGATCCCGGAACGCTCAACCCCTACGAGCACGGCGAGTGCTACGTCACCGAGGACGGCGCCGAGACGGACCTCGACCTGGGGCACTACGAGCGCTTCACGAACCAGCCCACGTCGAAGTCCAACAACGTCACGACGGGCCGTATCTACAAGAGCGTCATCGAGAAGGAGCGCAAGGGCGAGTACCTGGGCAAGACCGTGCAGGTCATTCCCCACATCACCGACGAGATCAAACGCCGCATTCAGCTGCTGGCGCAGACCAAGAAATACGACGTGATCATCACCGAGATCGGCGGCACGGTGGGCGACATCGAGTCGCAGCCGTTCATCGAGTCGGTGCGCCAGCTGCGCTATTCGCTGGGTTACCGGAATACGGCGCTGGTTCACCTGACGCTGATCCCCTACATGGCCGCTTCGGGCGAGTTGAAGACCAAACCCACGCAGCACTCGGTGAAGGCCCTGCTGGAGAACGGTCTCCAGCCCGACATCCTCGTGCTGCGCGCCGAGCATCCGCTGTCGACGGCGCTCAAGCGCAAGGTGGCGCTGTTCTGCAACGTCGACGCCAACGCCGTGATGGAGTCGATCGACGTGCCGACGATCTACGAAGTGCCGCTGAAAATGCACGAACAGCATTTGGACGAGGTCGTGCTGGACAAACTGAACCTGACGGCCGACAAAGAGCCGGACATGGCCGCGTGGAGCGCATTCGTCGAGAAGGTGAAACACCCCTCGAAGAAGATCGAGATCGCGCTGGTCGGCAAGTACACCGAACTGCCCGACGCCTACAAGTCGATCTGCGAATCGTTCATCCACGCCGGGGCGGTCAATGACTGCAAGGTCAAGCTGCGCTATGTCAATTCGGAGAAGATCACCCGCGAGAGCGCAGGCGCGCAGCTGGGCAAGATGTCCGGCATTCTGGTGGCTCCGGGCTTCGGCAACCGCGGCATCGAGGGGAAGATCGAGGCCGTGCGCTTCGCCCGCGAGAACAACATCCCGTTCCTGGGCATCTGCCTGGGCATGCAGTGTGCCGTGATCGAGTTCGCGCGCCACGTGCTGAATCTCGCCGATGCCAATTCGAGCGAGATGGAGCAGACGCCGCATCCGGTGATCGACCTGATGGAGGAGCAGAAGGGCGTTACGGCCAAAGGCGGCACGATGCGTCTGGGCGCCTATCCCTGTGCGCTGAAGAAAGGCTCGAAAGTCGCTGCCGCCTACGGCAAACTCAACATTTCGGAGCGTCACCGCCACCGTTACGAGTTCAACAACGACTATCTGGAGCAGTTCGAGGCGGCCGGCATGAAGGCCGTGGGCGTGAATCCCGACACGAATCTGGTGGAGGTCGTCGAGATCGAGAACCATCCCTGGTTCGTCGGTACGCAGTACCATCCCGAATACAAGAGCACCGTATTGAGCCCCTCGCCGCTGTTCGTGGCCTTTGTGAAGGCCGCGCTGGCGTATGCGGAGAAGAAGTAATCACCCTCTGAAAAGATAAAAAGGAAGACAGTTTAATGGATAAAAAATCAATCATAGGCATTGCCGTCGTAGCGGTTCTTTTTCTGGGATTCGCCTATTTCAACAGCCAGCAACAGAAAGAGTATCTGGAACAGAAAGCCGCATACGAGGCCTATGTCGATTCGGTGGCCGCAGCCGCGCGTGCGGCGGCTCCCGTGGCCGATTCGCTGGCGTCGGGTAACGGCGTGCAGGCAGAAGTGGCGGCCGCAGAGGCTGCGGCAGCGGTACGCGAGCGTCAGGTGGAGACGCTGGGCGAGTCGCTGACGGCGGCCCGCGAGGCGGAGGCCGAAGAATTCATCGTGGAGAACGACGTGATGGCGGTGCTCTTCTCCACCCGCGGCGGCCAGATCAAGGGCGTCACGCTGAAGGATTACACCCAATACGGTCCGCGCGGAAAACGCGACCGGAAAATCGAGATGATGGACCCCGCCACGGCGCGTTTCGGGCTTTCGTTCTATCTGAAGAACGGGCTGAAGAACGTGCCGGTCAACACGCTGGATTACGTGTTCACGGCCCAGCCCGTAGTCGGGGAGGCGGACGGAGCCAAGAGCGTCGTGATGCGCCTTCCGGTGGCGGAGGGGGCCTATCTGGAGTACCGTTACCTTATATATGATACGGAGGCTCCCGAGCGCGACTACCTCGTCGACTTCGACGTGCGGCTGGTGAATATGGCTCCGGAGATGGCCAACCAGACGCAGATTCAGATCGACTGGGCGAACACCACTTTCCAGAACGAGAAGGGTTTCCAGAACGAGAACATGTACACCACGCTCTCGTACCGTTTCCCCGACGAGACCTCGATCGAGGAGCTGGGCATGAGCGAAGGTGCAAAGTCGAAGAACATCTCGACGCAGGTCAACTGGGTGGCTTTCAAGCAGCAGTTCTTCTCGTCGGTGTTCATCGCCCCGGACAACGTGTCCTACGCCAACCTCGCCTTCGACACGGCGGCTCCCGAGTCGTCGCTGCTCAAGACCTTCACGGCGCAGATGGGCGTGCCCTATACGCCGCAGACCGAAGGGTATGACTTCGCATTCTATTTCGGCCCCAACAAGTACTCGATCCTCAAGAAGATCGGGGAGCCGGGCGGTGCGGATATTTATCTGGAGCGTCTCGTGCCGCTGGGCTGGGGCATCTTCGGATGGGTCAACCGCTGGTGCGTGATTCCGGTCTTCGACTTCCTGCGCAACTACATCGGCAGTTTCGGCATCATCATCTTCATCCTGGTGCTTCTGGTGAAGCTGGTGATCTCGCCGCTGACCTACAAGAGTTACGTTTCGATGGCCAAGATGCGTCTGGTCAAACCCCAGATCGACGAGCTGGCGAAGAAGTATCCCAAGCCGGAGGACGCCATGAAAAAGCAGCAGGCGACGATGGAGCTTTATAAAAAGGCGGGCATCAACCCCATGGGCGGCTGTATTCCGATGCTGATCCAGATGCCGATCCTGATCGCCATGTTCCGCTTCTTCCCCGCGTCGATCGAGCTGCGCGAGCAGCCCTTCCTGTGGGCCGACGACCTCTCGTCGTACGACAGCATCGTGAACCTGCCGTTCTCGATTCCCTTCTACGGCGATCACGTTTCGCTGTTCGCCCTGCTGATGGCGGTGTCGCTGTTCGGATACTCCTGGTTCAACTACCAGCAGACGGCGTCGTCGCAGCCCCAGATGGCCGGCATGAAGTTTATGATGGTCTACATGATGCCGATTATGATGCTCTTCTGGTTCAACAGCTATTCGAGCGGCCTTTGCTACTACTACCTGCTGTCGAATATCTTCACCATCGGGCAGACGCTCGTCATCCGGCGCATGGTCGACGACAACAAGATCCACGCGATCATGCAGGCGAACGCCGCGAAGAAGTCGAAAGGCAAGAAATCGAAATTCCAGCAGCGCTACGAGGAGCTGATGCGTCAGCAGGAGGCCCAGCAGCGCGCGAAGAGAAAATAGGCGGAACTCCGCTTTGAACACGGGCCGGAGCGGATTCCACATCGGGAACGCTCCGGCCCCGTTTTTGCCGGAGGCCGCATAAAACGATACCGTTATGAAACGAATTTTGATGCTGGCGTCGCTGCTGGCGGCCGGAATGCCGCTCGGGGCGCAGAATTTGGGGTCGGAGTACCGGCTGAAACGCGTGATTCCCGTCGAGGGACGGCAGGGTGTCGCCGCCGATTCGAATTTTTACTATGTGTCGGGCAGCACGGCGCTCTATAAATACGACAAGCAGGGGCGGCTGGCGGCCAAAAACGAGCGGCCGTTCGAGGGGCTGCCGCTGGCTGCCAACCACATCGGCGACATCGACGTGTGGGACGGGGAGATTTACGCCGGGATCGAAACCTTCGACGATGGCCGCGGGGAGAATATCCAGGTGGCGGTCTACGACGCCAACACATTGGAATGGAAACGCTCGATCGACTGGGAACCCTCGTCGGGGCAGGTCGAGGTGTGCGGACTGGCGGTGGACCGCGACGGCGACATGGTCTGGATGGCCGACTGGGTCGACGGACGCTACGTCTACGGCTACAACCGGAAAACGGGGCGGTATGTCCGCAAGGTCCATCTGCGTCCCGTGCCCCA
>QWCB01003070.1_pt1 | contig 13068 bp, 9 predicted proteins | sample 1972511 | NCBI WGS metagenome assembly QWCB01 (sample SAMN09866719, study PRJNA288562) | Human gut metagenome isolate term5_stool, whole genome shotgun sequencing... | isolation source: gut | host: Homo sapiens | place: USA: California
GACAAAAAGCATTTTTGGTGTAGAAACAAAATCAGAACAGAAACCCGCACAAAATTAAAAACGGAGGGATTTTATGAATCAGGACACGCATCTTTATATCGAAGCGAATCAGAAGCACGGGCATGGATACCAAGTGCATATCGTCATTGACGGCATTGTCGATTCCACAATGGCCGATGAGCCGTTCAGCCTGTATGACGCGCTTGGCGGCGCACAGTTCACGCTGGAGGCCGTAAACAAGGAGCGCGGGACAAATTATCTGTTGCCCGATGTGCTGCTGGTGAGCCGCGAGGCGGCGATGGCAGAGCGGCAGACCGATTTTCTGAGTGCGAAGCTTCTGCGGGAGAACAGCAGCAAAACAGGCCCGTGGCTGACGATCCGGGAAAAGCAGCGGCCGGAGGGCTGCATCACGGCCTGCGAGGCGTAGATGAAGTCGATCCGCCGTTGATCCGCCGTCGATTCGCCGTTGTAGGGGGTGGGAACGGTGTGGAAGAACTGGCTGTGGCGGTCGCGCAGGGCGTCGCAGTAGCCGCTCTTGAGTACGATCGAATGCGTCTCGAAATAGGTGTTCGCGGGCATCGCGTCGGCATCCTTGGGCGAATAGGAGTTGAAGTCGCCCGCCATCAGCCACAGCGGTTCCACCGGATAGCGGCGGATGGTGCTGTCGAGGATGCAGTTGATCTCCCGGTCGCGGTAGGTGTTGCCCGTCCCGGCTGCGCCCTGCCCGTTGGGATAGGTTCCGAAGGGATAGAGGTGCAGCACCACGACGTTGATGTCCTTGATGCGGGTGTGGATGGCTCCGTGCCAGAGGGGAACGTCTTCGAGCAGGCGGTTGCGCAGTTCGATGGGGTATTTCGACGTCAGCCCCACCGGAAATCCGCTCTCCTTGCAGAGTATGGCGTAGGGGTGCCCGTAGCGGCCGGCAAGGGCCGTGAGCGACTCCTCGGTGAATGCGTTGCACTCGCAGAGGGCCATGAAGTCGGGGTCCTTCTCCTTCACCCAGTCGACGAAGTTGTCGAAGTTCTGGGCTTTGTCGAGCTTCATGCCCTCGAGAATATTGTAACTGATGAAACGCAGGGTTTCGGGCTGGACGCTCGTTCCCGGATCGGTCGTCAGTTCCTCGTCCGGTGCGGCGGGATCGTCGTCGCAGGCGGGCAGCAGGGCCGTGGCCGTGAGCAGCGTCGCCCCGAAAGCCAGCCGGCGCAGCATCTGTATCGTGTCGTATGTTTTCATGTCGTTCGCTGGTTTATTTGTTGTAACGCAGGGCTGCGTAGGAGACGGTGAATGCGTTGGCTACCTGTCCGTTGGATGCGATGGTCGCGGTGTCGTAGGTCGTCGCCGTGCCGATCTTGTTCTGCACGGGGCGCAGGCGGATCCATGCCACGCTCTGTCCCAGAATCTCGGTGGGAACCTGCATCCACACGTTCTTGTCGCCCGAAAGCTGCTCGAGCTGCATGTTGCCCCAGTTGCCGTTGTCGGGAACCGTGAAATCGGTGAGCTTCTTCCAGTTGTCGCCGTCGAGCGAATATTCCGCCGTCCAGTAGCGCAGTCCGCCCTGTGCCGAGTGGTAGCGGCAGGTGAAGACGAAGGAGCATTGCGTGGAGCTGACGCCCTGCGTCGAGAACTCGAAGATCAGGGAGTTTCCCGTGTTCTTCGCCGTGTCCCACAGCTGTTTGTGGCCCCACGAGGCGTTGTTGATGGTCAGCCCGTTTTCGGCGGCCCGGTAGGCGCTGCCGACGGCCAGCCAGGCGTAGGTGCTCATAAACGAGAGTCCCGAACCCGTCGTTGCGGCCACGCAATGCGCCTGACCGCTGTCGGTTGCCGGATGCGGATACTGCGGGAATGCGTAGGCGCGGGGGTCCTTGCTGCCGTTGGGACTCCACTCCACGGCCACGGCCGAGAAGACGTTGTCGGCCGATTCGTCCAGCGCGATGTCCTCGCGCGTCACGTTGCGGATCTGGTAACGGCCGATGTCGCCGCCCCGCTCGAAGAAGGTGTAAGGCTCGTGTACGATGATGCCTGTGATCGTTCCCTCGCCGTCGGGCATCTCCTTGAAACGCCAGTCGCAGCCGTGGTTGGTCATCAGGTAGATCATGTCGCCGTGACGGTCGAGTACGGCCGCGGGGTAGTAGTTGTTGAAACTGTTGGTGTAGTTGATGTGCACGGGGATGAAACGTCCGGTGCGCACGGCCATCTGGCAGCGTTTGAGCGTCACCTGGGTGTAGATGTCGGCGTCGGTCAGCTGGTCGATGAAGCGTCGCTTCGCGGGCAGTTCTTCGGCCGTCCCGGCCTCTTTGGTGACGATGTGGTCCTGCGTCACGCCGCTGAGCGTGTAGCGCTCGGGGTTGCTCCGCTTGGTCAGCGTGAGGCCCTTGCACCAGAGTTTGAGTTTGTCATATCGTTGCAGGTTGTTCTGCTGGGCGTCGGTCGTGACGAGGGCGAGACCCAGCGAGGCGTCGGCGTTCTGCATGTAGGCCGTGCAGTCGTTGATGCCCAGATCGGGTTTCTCCGCGGCCTTGGGCATGGGGCTTCCGGCCATGTTGGGCGAGGCCCAGTCGCTGATGACCGTGCCGCTTACGGCGATGTCCTGATCGAGGGTGATCTCGCCTTCCGCCTCCGCGATCAGCCCGCGCAGCTCCTCGAAGGTCATCTCGCGGGTCTCCGCCGTACCGCCCGGGATACCCTGATAGGCTGTGAAATAGGTTGTGTGATCTTCGCCCCAGTCGTCCTGAAACCGGAGCCGGAACCGCGCCGTGCGAGGCTCGAATTTCTTGTTGTCGGCGATCCGGAACCGGAAATATTTGAAATCCTGGGCGTAGCTGACGCTGTCGGCCCACGGCTCGGCAGCGGAATTCTCGTCGTAAACGACCGTCCAGTAGATTTTTTTGGACAGCGGAATGTTGGTGTCTATTGCGACAGAGTCGATCGTTTCTACGGATGAATATTGTTTTCCGATGTACTTGAACTCCAGGAGCGGCGTCGTGCCGTACTGCATCAGGTAAATCGTGTCGACGACCTGCTGGCGGGCCGATGAGACGAGGATGGTTCCCTTGCGGGGAAGCGAGTTGTTGGTCCGGTAATTGAGGTTGAGCGAGCCGCCCGTTTCGCCGCTGTCGGCGCCGTCGACCGAGACCCAGAGTCTGGTCTCGGGCGTGAGCCGCGCCTGCCACGGTCCGGAGGTCTCTACCTTGATGGTGCGGGAGCCTGCGTCGCTGGAGACGAAGACTTCGCTGCTGACGCCTTTCGAGCCGATAGCCGGCTCCGTTTCATCCTCGCTGCACCCCCCCCCGAGCAATAGGGCTGAGGCGGCGAAGGCGCAGATCAGGCTGAAGCGCTTGGTGTAGAATTTTTTCATCGTATGTCGTAGTTTGGGTTTTTAGTGTCGCGGGGCATTCTGTTCCCAGGGGAGTTTGCCGAACAGGTCTTCGAAATCGTACCATTTCAGGCGCAGCACGTAGAGGTTGTCGATGAAGATGCGTGTGTTGCCGCTCTCCATCTCGTATTTGCCGGCCATCAGTTCCATGCGCGTGTTGCTCGTAAAGGGATTTTTGGGGTGGGAGAAGATGATGAACTCCTGCTGGGAGTTTTTCCACATGGCCGTCGGAAGCTCCGCGGCCGTGGGATCGAGGTGTCCCACACGGACGGTTTTCTCGGTGGTTCCGTCGGCGAACTGCCCGCCTCCCGTGATCCGCACGGTCAGTTCGTCGTTGTCTTTCGTGCCGTCGGCCGTCGCATAGGCGATGGCGTTGAAACGGACCATGGCGGCCGTGTCGTTCCGGATGCCCGGATCGTACGGGGTCAGCAGGTTGGCTCCGTGTCCGGCGTCGTCGCCGAGCTTGACGTAGCCGTTTTTGCCGTAGCAGTAGGCCGTGCCTCCCTCCTGTGCGGGCGTCGATTCCAGCCCCATTTTCTTCTGGTCGGCGGTCCAGCTGTCGATCGGCGTTTCGCCCCGGGTCTCCAGGGGTTCCGCCGAACCGTACTTCAGCCAGTCGAAGTTGCCCTCGTAATCTTTGGTGTATTTCGGGAATCCCTGCACCACGGCGATGAATTCATTGAGGAATTCGACGTCGGTGTGCAGCGAGATGCACCCTTTCCGTTCTACGTAGGACTCCGTGTGCGGGGTGATCAGCAGGACCAGTTCGTCGATTCCGGGCCTGACGCCGCGTTTGATTTCGTCGACGTTGAGCCACTCCTCGGCCGGCAGTTCTCCGGACTCTTCCTTTTCGCCTTCGAATCCGACCTGATAAGCCACATTGCTTCTGATATAGATGGATCTTTTGAACGGAGTGGCGTCCTGCTCTTTCGACGCTCTGACGGGGATGTGCAGGGTTCCCGTCAGCGCTTCTTCGAACTCGGGCGAGTTCGACCACTCGATGTGTTCCCTGCGGGAGTAGTCCTTGTCGTCGTCGCAGGCTGTGCCCAGAGATACCGTGCCGGTCAGCAGCAGTACCGCGATCAGCGGGGTGACGCTCCTCTTCGGGATTTTCAGAGATAGAGTTGTTCTCATAGCATTTAGGTTAATTGGTCTGAAAAAGTTTGGAAAATTTTAGCTAAATTTCGGGTGAATATTGAAAATATTTTCATTACAAAGATAGCCCTTAATAAATATGCGGAAAGGGCCTTGCGCGAAAATGTAAATGAATGTAAATCTTATCTTGTTTATTGTCAGCATGTTCGATTTTTGCACCCCCGTGCGTTATGTAAATGCTGAAACTTTGATATTTTACTTTTTAATACATTTGTAATACACAGGCCCTTTCTTCTGATTTGCTTTTGTGTTATTAAAACGCTATGTTTGCATTAAACCGAAACCTGAAATGAAAATCCTCCTTCTTGCCGCAGCGTTGTTCTCCGCGCTGTCCGCGGCTCCGGCTTCCCCGGGTGAAAAGACCGACCTGCAGGAGCTGTTCCGCAGTCTCGATCGCGTGATCGCCCGCAGCGGCGAGTACACGGCGCGGCGCGAATCCCGCATTGATTCGCTCAAGCGCGCTCTGACCCGCGACGGGCTTTCGCTGCGCGAGCGTTTCGACCTGACCGAGCGGCTCGCCGAAAATTACAACTCCTACCAGAGCGACTTCGCGCTTCTCTACCTCCGGCGAACTCTTGCGCTGGCCGAGGAGACCGGCGACAACGACCTGATCATGCGTGCCCGCTCCGGGATTGCGCTCTGTTACAGCCTGGGCGGACGTTTCTACGAGGCCGAGGAGATCTTGAGCGGCATCCGCGACACGGTGCACGTCAGCCGCCGGGCGCTGCAATCCTATTATGTCGCCCGGCATCGCATGAACCGCGAACTCTACGCCCTGACCGAGCCGGGCGAACGCCGCGACCTTTTCCGCCGGCGCGAGCACTATTATGCGGTCAGCGCGGCGGAAATCAGCGAGGACACCTTCACGAGCCTGTACTACGGGTATATGGATGCCATCGTCCGCAAGGACTGGTCCGAGGCTTCGACCCTCTGCGACAGCCTGCTGGTCTCGGTCCCTTCCGATTCCCACTCCTACGCCAAGGCCGCCAACCACAAGGCGCAGCTCGAGGGGAAGGCGGGGCGTCCCGACGAGGAACTCGCCTGGTTCATACGTTCGGCCATGGCCGACATCCAGTCCGCCGTGCGTGACCACGGGTCGCTGTGCGCCGTCTCCGAGGAGCTTTTCAACCGGGGCGACGTCGATCGGGCGATGGATTATATCCGCGTGGCGATCCGCGACACGCGTTTCTTCAACTCCCCGAGCCGCTCGTGGCGCGACATGGCCATCCTGCCGCAGATCGAGGCGGCTTACAGCGAGCGCAACGCCCGCCTGCACACGATGTACATCGTGCTGATTGTCGTCATCCTGCTCTTTTTCGTCTCGGCCGTCGCCGCGGGGCTTTACGTGCTGTCCCGCAACCGGAAGCTCTGCGCCGTGCAGCAAACCCTCCGCGAGTCGAACGACAAACTCAACGGCCTGGCCCGGATCCTGCGCGAGACGAACGACCGCCTGAGCGCGCAGAACCTCCGGATCGCCGATGCCAACCGGATCAAGGAGGTCTATATCGGGGGCTTTCTCCAGACGATTTCGGAATATATCAACAAACTCTCGGGTACGTATCAGTATGTCAACAAGATGCTGCGCGACGACCGGATCGCCGAACTTCGCCGCGAATGCGCCCGCAGCAACATCCGCAACGACGAGCTGAAGGAGTTCTATGCGCTTTTCGACAAGACCTTCCTCGGGCTTTTTCCCTCGTTCATCGACGAGATGAACGGCCTGCTTGCCGACGAGGCCCGCACCGAGGGGCGTCACGACGGCGAGCTGACCACCGTGCTGCGCATCTACGCGCTGATCCGCCTGGGCATCACCGACACGGCGACCATCGCCGCGCTGCTGCACTGTTCGATCCGCACCGTCTACAACTACCGCTCGTTCACCCAGCGGCACTCGCGGCCCGACGTCGGCGACCTGGAACAGCGTGTGCAGCTGATCGGGTTGAACGGGATCGCCGCCCGGTCCTGACGGAGCCGCGTGTGCCGAAAAGCGTAAAATAACGCTGTTCCGGCAATTTTAACCTCCCGGCCGTAACAACGGCCGGGAGGTTTACAGAAGGCTACTCCCCCTTCTTATGGGTGTACTCCTGCAGGACATAGGTCGTGAAGATCGGAAAGAACATCATGCCCAACGACGGAAGCAGCACGCAGAAGACCTTGCCGACGGCCGTGACGGGGAAAATCTCCGCACCGACGGTCGTGACGTTCATCCACGCCCACCAGAGCGCATTGCCGAAGCCGTGGAGCTTGGGATTGACGAGCACCTCGTAGTCGTAGAACACCAGCCCGGAGATATAGGTAAAGACGACGACGGTGAAGATATAGGCGAAAAAGAGCCTCCGCATCCTGTTTTCGGAGACCAGCCACCGCACGATGATCACCATGGCCAGGAAGGCCCGGAGCAGCGGGATAAGCCCGACGAGCACGCCCCAGTCGTGGGTCATGCCGACGCCGCTCCACACCAGGATGTTCAGGTAGGGAACGGAAAGCAGCAGGAACGGCAGGTTGCGCCAGAAAAAACGGCCCGGACGTTCGGCAGCGGCCCAGCGGACGAAGAAATCGCACAGGAAAACGAGGCAGACGACGAACTGGATCGCAAGATAGGTGCGGGACATGTGGACATGGTCGCCGGCGATGATCTCCCACGAGAGGGCCACGAGGAGCACCAGTCCGGCGATGAGTTTGACAACACCGAGCGCATCACGGATTCCGGCACGCGCCGATTGGGTAAGAGACATAGATTGCGGTTTTTCCGTAGCGCGCTCAAAATCAATGCCACAACCCGGAATCATAAATTTTACGGCGTTTTTTTGCCGAAAGATTTTGCACGATTGAAAATTTCTATTACCTTTGCACTCGCTTTCAGCAATGGCGGGTTAGCTCAGCTGGTTAGAGCGCATGATTCATAATCATGAGGTCCCGAGTTCAAGTCTCGGACCCGCTACGGAAGGAAACGGAGGTCTAAACGATCTCCGTTTTTTCGTTATCCGGAAAAACCCGGGCGAATTACCGGGAAAAGGCATATTCACAGAAACAGCGGCTATCATGGAAAAGAAAACGATACTGGCGGCCTGCGCGGCCGCAACGCTGGCGTTCGCCGGATGCTCCGGAGGGTTCAGCGCCGCAGAGGAGGAGACCATTCACGCCGGAAAGGGAGAAATCATGCGCATACTGACCGTCGGAAACCCGGCCGACTCGCTCGTCCTGCGTCAAAAGGCCGCTCCGGTGACCGGGCGGATGCTGCGGACAGACGACTACGCCGTCCTGCGCCGCAGGATGCTCGCGACGGTGCAGGACCCGCAGAACACGGGCGTAGGCATCGCCGCCCCGCAGGTGGGGATTCTCCGGCGGATGATCGCCGTGCAGCGTTTCGACAAGCCCGGAGAGCCGTTCGAATTCTACCTGAACCCGGAGATCGTCGAATCGTCGGCCGAAACCGCCCCGGGACGGGAAGGATGTCTCTCGATTCCGGGATTAGCGGGCACGGTGGTGCGGGCGCAGCGGATCGTATTGCGCTACCCCGACGAGCGGTTCGCCGAAAAAACGGAGACGATCGACGGATTCACGGCCGTAATCTTCCAGCACGAAACAGACCATCTCGACGGAATTCTCTACACCGACCGGACGGACGAAGCCCCCACGCCGGAAGAGTAGCCTCGCCGCACCGGTCAGACCAGTTCGCAGAGGTGTTTCAGATTGCTCGTGGCCGTGGCGACGACCTCGCCGGCGCGGCCTGAAAGAATCAGCCGGGTCATCGCCAGCGCAAAGCCCTTCATCTGCCCGAATTCGACCTTCGGGGGCATCGCCAGCGCATTGGGGTCGGTCCGGACATTCACCAGGACGGGACCCGGAGTGTCGAAGGCCTCGGCCAGCACCTCCGCCACGCTGTCGGGCGAATCAGCCGTGAATCCCCGGATGCCCATGGCCCGGGCAATGGACTCGAAATCGGGATTGCACATGTCGGTCTGCCAGTCGGGAAGCCCCGAGACCTCCATTTCCAGCTTCACCATCCCCAGCGAACGGTTGTCGAAGACAACGATCTTCACCGGGAGCTTATACTCCACGATCGTCGCCAGGTCGCCCAGCAGCATCGAGAGTCCCCCGTCGCCGCACAGCGCCACGACCTCCTGCCCGGGCCGCGCGAAGGCCGCGCCGATCGCCATGGGAAGGGCATTGGCCATCGAGCCGTGGTTGAACGAACCGAGCATCCGGCGGCGGCCCGTGGCGCGCAGGTAACGCGCACCCCACACACAGCACATGCCCGTATCGACGGTGAAGATCGCGCTGTCGGAAGCCAGCGTGTCGATCAGCGTCGCCACGTATTCGGGAGCGATATTGCCCGCACTTCCCCGCTTCGAGGCCACAGCGGCCATGTCGTCGCACAAGGCGCCGTAGATTTTCAGCTGGCGGTCGAGGAACACCCTATCGGAGCGTTCGCGCAGCATCGGGAACAGGGCCTGCAAGGTCTCCTTCACATCTCCGGCAAGCCCCAGTTCGACCCGGGCGCGGCGGCCGATGCGCTCGGGACGGATGTCCACCTGCGCGATACGGCACTCCGAGGGCAGAAAACAGTCGTAGGGGAAATCCGTGCCCAGCAACAGCAGCAGGTCCGATTCGTGCATGGCTCCGTAGGCCGAAGGAAGGCCCAGCAGACCCGTCATGCCGATCTCATACGGATTGTCGTACTGCACCTCCATCTTCGCCTTGAAAGTATATGCCACGGGAGCCTTGAGCATCGCGGCGAGCCGTACGACCTCGTCGTGGGCCTCGCGGGCGCCGATGCCGCAGAAAACCGTGATGCGTTCGGCCGAACCGATCATTTCGGCCAGCTGCCGCAGTTCGCCGTCGAGCGGACGGTAGATGCCGTGCGACGGCAGAGGTCCCGAGGCCCCGGGACTTTCGGCGCAGGGACTGGCCGCCACATCGCCCGGAAGTCCCACTACGGCAACCTCACGCCGGTGAATCGCATGCTGCAAAGCCGCCGGAAGCATCCGCGCGAACTGCGCGGGAGTAACGGCCATCTGGTTGTAACCGCTGCAATCGTCGAAAAGGCGGATCGGATCGGTCTCCTGGAAATAACCCGTGCCGAACTGGTCGGAGGGACAGGTCGAGGCGATGGCCAGCACCGGGCAATTGCTCCGGTGGGCGTCGTAGAGTCCGTTGATCAGGTGGACATGTCCCGGGCCGCTGCTGCCCGCGCAGCAGGCGATGCCGTTGAGTTCGGATTCGGCCGCTGCTGCGAAGGCCCCGCTCTCCTCGTGGCGCACGTGAACCCACCGGACGGTTCCGGCGCGACGTACGGCGTCGTTGACTTCGTTCAGGCTGTCGCCCGTCACGGCGTAGATGTGGCGGATACCCGCCCGGCAAATGGTTTCGACCAGCTGGTCGGCTACTTTCTTTCCCATAATATCGGCATTTTCAACTGTTTGCATCGTCGCGGAAGCATCCAAGATCAATACCAAAGCCACCGAAAAAAAGTTCCGTCCGCAACGCATTCGGGCGCTGCGGACGGAATGGCGTCCGGAAAGAATGGATCGTGTTATTCGATCTCCATCAGAACGGCGTCGGTAGCCACGGTCTGCCCCTGACGGACCAGAATCTGCTTGACCGTACCGGCGAAATCGCTCGTGATGGCGTTCTCCATCTTCATCGCTTCGAGAACGGCGACCTCCTGTCCGGCCTTCACCGCGTCGCCGACCTTCACTTTGAGTTCGATGATGCGGCCCGGCAGCGGAGCCGTCACGACGTTGCCCGTGATCACGGCCTGCGTCTCTCCGGCGGGCGTCTCCCCGGCCTTGGCGGCAGGTTCGGCCGGCTTCGAAGCCTCGTAGGCCTTCACCTTCATATTGGTCAGGAACGTCTTGGCGACCAGCGGGAACAACTCCAGCAGCAGCACCTCCTTTTCATCGGCGGCGAGCTTCACGCCTCCGGCTTCGGGAAGCTCGGGATTGGGCTGCATCTGGTATTTCGAGGTGTCGTAGGGAGTCTCCTCGCGCACGCCGCAGATCTTGAACCGGAACTCGGGGTCGATCTTCACCGGCGTCTTGCCGTACTCGCCCTTCACGAGGCCCACGAACTGCGACGACTTGTTGGTGTACATCGGACGTCCGGCCTTCTCGTCGAGGGCGCAGTTGACGGCCTGCGCACCCACGATCTGCGAGGTGGGGGTCACCAGCGGCGGCAGACCCGCGGCCAGGCGCACCGAAGGGATCAGCTCCATGGCGCGGGGCAGGATCTCCTCGGCCTTGAGCTGCTTGAGCTGGGCCACCATGTTCGAATACATGCCGCCGGGAATCTCGGCCTTCTGCACCAGTTCGTTCGGAGCCGGGAAGCCGAAATAGGCCTCGATCTTGCGGCAGGCGTCGATCGTGGCGTTCTCGTCGTCGTGCTGCGCCGCGGCGATCGCCCGGTCGAACAGGGCGTCGATCTCGGCGGGAAGCGTGTCGGTCACCGGGTTGAACGCCTTCGGCTCGGGTTTCTCGATGCCGAAGACCGACTGGTTCAGCTCCTTGCGGATGTCCCGCAGCTGGGTGTTGATCTTGGCCACGGCCTCCATGTTCACGCCCGTTTCGATGCCCAGCTTCTTGCAGAAAACATGGATCAGCTCGATGGCCGGGGCGCCCGTGCCTTCGGCGAAGTACCAGCAGTTGGTGTCCACGACGTCGACCCCGGCGATGATGGCCGAAAGCACCGAAGCCAGTCCGTAGCCCGGCGTGCAGTGGGTATGGAAATCGACGGGAACCGAAAGGTTCTTCTTCAGCAGGCGCACCAGCGTGGCGACGCGGCGCGGCGGAATCAGACCCGACATGTCCTTGATGGTGATCATGTCGGCGCCCAGTGCGGCCATCTGGCGAGCCTTGTCGAGGAAATAGGCGTCGGTGAAGACCGGTTTGGGGGCCGATTTGCCCGTCAGCCTGGCCCAGAAACCCGGTTCGGGGTATTTCGGGTCCACGGTGTAGCAAACCGCACAGTCGGCGATGCCGCCGTACTGCTTGACGTATTTGACGGTCGATTTCACGTTGTCGACGTCGTTCAGGGCGTCGAAGATCCGCATGATGCCCAAACCGCTCCGGATCGAGTTGCGGCAGAAGCCGTCGATGATTTCGTCCGTATAGGGCGAGTAGCCGAACAGGTTGCGGCCGCGCGAAAGGGCCGTGAGTTTCGAGACATCGCCCACTGCCTTGTGGATGGTTTCGAGGCGCGTCCACGGATTCTCGTCGAGATAACGCATCACCGAGTCGGGGACGGCGCCGCCCCACACCTCCATCGCATAGAAATTGGCATCTTTGTAGAACGGCAGGCAGCGGTCGATCTGCTCCTGGTTCATACGCGTTGCGAAGGACGACTGCTGGCCGTCACGCAACGTAAGGTCTCTGATTTTGAGATTTCTCGCCATTTTATAATATCATTTAAGGGTTCTTTGGCACGAATCCATTGTTATTCGAATAACAAAGGTAATAAACCCTCACGAATATGCAACTTTTTTCCGGGGAATTTTCAGGAAAAACGCCCCGGCCGCTTTCTTTCCGTAAAAAAGACGGGAAACAGAACGATCATCCGCCCGATCTGCCGCCGGGCTGGAACAGTTCCCGGTCGGGAAGCCCGTCGAGGTATCTGCGTTTGAAGACATTGACGCAGAAGACAAACATCGCCAGCATCAGCGGCCCGAAGATGACGCCCATAAAGCCGAAGAGCGACAGACCGATGAAGACCCCGAAAATGGTGATGAGCGGGTGCACGTCGGCCATCTTCTTCTGCATGACCATCCGCACGAGGTTGTCCACCTGCGTGACGACCAGCGTGCCGTACATCACCAGCCCGACGCCCTGCCCCCAGTTGCCGTCGAGGCTCATGTAGGCCGCCAGCGGCAGCCACACGAGGGCCGTGCCGACGATGGGCAGAATCGTGGCGAAGCAGGTCAGCACGCCCCAGAAAAGCGGCTCGGGAACGCCGAAGGCCAGGTAACCGACATAGGCCACCACGCCCTGCGAGACGGCCAGCAGCGGAATGACGATGGCGTTCGAGCGCACGATCATGTGGATTTCGCGCATCACGCTGCGCGCCGCGCAGCGGTCGAACGGCAGGATTTCGCGGCAGTAGGTCTCCATGCGCAGGCCCCCGATCAGCATGAAATAGAGCACGAAGAGCAGCACGACGAGGTTGACGGCGAAATTCACGATGCCGCCCACGAGCCACTGCCCCGCCCTGGGAAGGTAGCCCAGCACCGATTGCAGGTTGCTCTCGGACCAGAGGTCGTAGCCGGTTTTCTGCTGGATGAGTCCGGCGACGTGCCGGACGGGCGTGATGACCGACTGCGGATCGAGGGCCACGCCCTGGATTTTGTCGACGACCATCCAGACGATCAGGCTGATCGGAACGAGGAAGAAGAAGATCGCCTCGCCGAGCAGCAGCGACGCCGCAAGGCTCCGCCGCCACCGCCGCCGTTCGCTCAAGAACCACATCTGACGCCGCAGCAGCACGTAGATCGTCACGGCCCCCAGCAAACCGCCCAGAAACGGCGTCAGCTCGACGAAGATCGTAAG
>QWCB01005504.1_pt1 | contig 13068 bp, 13 predicted proteins | sample 1972511 | NCBI WGS metagenome assembly QWCB01 (sample SAMN09866719, study PRJNA288562) | Human gut metagenome isolate term5_stool, whole genome shotgun sequencing... | isolation source: gut | host: Homo sapiens | place: USA: California
ACGTGCTCAGTTTATCAAGGACAACAACCTCGGAGAGTTTTACTTCTCCCACTGCTACTCCTTCTTTTGGGATCAGCTAGAGAAGGCCAACCTCTTCCTCGAGGGCATCCTCGAGACCCGCACGCTCCCCATCACCGACCGCAAGGTAGAGTGGCTCTTCCAGCACCCGATCAATGACGGCGGGCAGTTCACCGGCATTTCGGACAACCTCCTCAAATACGGTGTTGTGCCTAGCGACGTAATGCCCGAGACCTACAGTAGCAACAACACATCGCGTCTCTCCTCACTCATAGCCAAGCTACTCCGTCAGGGTGGCATGGAGCTACGTAGCAAAGCTCAGCAAGGTGCCACACTGGCAGAGCTTCGCAAGGAGAAGGAGACCACACTACAAGCTATCTATCGCCTCCTCTGCCTAAACCTCGGCACACCGCCCACAACCTTTGAGTATACCCTCAGAGATGTCGACGGTAAGGTTCTCTCGACCAAGGAGTACACCCCGCTAAGCTTCTACCAAGAAATGATTGGCGTCAACCTCAAGGATGACTACGTGATGATCATGAACGACCCCTCGCAGCCTTACTACGAGACCTACGCCATTGAGTATGACCGCCACGCTTGGGACGGCAAGGACTGGACCTACATCAACCTCCCCATGGAGGAGATCAAAGAGATGGCAATAGCCTCCCTCAAGGATGGCAACATGATGTACTACTCTTGTGATGTAGGCAAGGAGCTCAATAAAGAGTCAGGCCTACTTACGCTCGGCTACGACGACTACGAGGCGATCACGGGCGTCCCGATGACTATGACAAAGGGCGAGCGCATCGCATCCTTTGACAGCGGCTCCACACACGCTATGACACTCGTAGCGGTAGATCTAGACAAGTCAGGCAAGCCCACCAAGTGGATGGTCGAGAACAGCTGGGGAGCTACTGCAGGACATCAGGGGTATCTGATCATGACGGACGCGTGGTTTGACGCATACACCTTCCGCCTAGTAGTCAATAAGAAGTACCTCACGCCACGTGCCAAGGAGCTCCAAGGCAAGACACCCAAGCTACTACCCCCGTGGAGTCCTATGTTTCGTGCCGAGGAGTAGTCGTCAAGTAGTCGAGTAGTCGTACAGCGACCACAGACTCAGCGCATCGGATAGCACGCCTATCGCAGTGATGGCTATCTGATCCAATTCATATAGAGCAACTAGAGCAGGCTCAATCGCTTCGACGAGGCGGTTGGGCCTGCTGCTTTATCTCCGCACGCTAGCTGATGTTCACCCTATGAAACTAAATTGCGGTCTGTATGAGAGGGAGAGAGGAGAGGAAGATGACTTTTCAGAGCGCACTGATCATGAGGAGTCTAGGGGGCTCTCGAGCGCTTCGCTCCTCACGCCAGGGCTGACGCATTATAAGCAGTTTGCTAGGAGCTACACATGACGATAAGTAGGATACTCGATCCGAGTATCGCTGCACAGTGGCTACAAATCCTCTCTGATTACGCCCACTTCTCCGATGATTCGGATTCCTCCCGAGGAATTTCCCAAATAGCTCCCGAGGAAATCGAAATTTCCTCCGGAGGAAAGAAAAAACTCTTCGGAAGTATCAAATGAAACTTCGGAGGAATCAAATGATAAGTCCGAAGAATTCGCCATTTCTTCGGAAGAAAACCAAGAATATCCACCGAGATATTTGAAAATTCATCGGGAGAGATTGAGATGAGCTCGCTCAGTCCATATTACTCTAATGCGTTAGCACTGCTCCTCACGCCTACTCGGATAAATGTGGTATATTTGCAAACAATACAAGCAGATTTGCGCAATAGATAGCTAATATCGCCCATATGAAAGAAGACAATTACGACTTTGTGGAGACCGAATTGCCCAACGTTGGCTCAGGGGGCATGGTTATTCCTCTGCCGAACGTTATAGATGAAGATGAGATACTTGACGATGAGCATGACGCTCTTAAGGTACTCTTTCATAATACCTTTCCCGTGCTACCAGTCTTCAACGCTGTCATCTTTCCCTGTGTCTTGCAGGCAGTCATGCTGACTGAGGACAAGCAAATAGACGCCGTGAGCAACGCCATGTCCAAGGGACAATATATCGTTGCCACGACTTACATCGGATCAGACCCCGACAACCCCATCACACCAAGCTCTCTCGCCAAAGAGGGGGTCCTCTGTATCGTCGAGGATATGATCCACCCCTCGCCAGACAATGTCGTAGCGATCATACGAGGCATCATACGTATCCACACCAGCAACTATACGCAGACGAACCCTTACCTGCGCTGCAGGGTTGAGTCTCCACTCGAATTACCTCATTCGGAAAGGGATCTGACCGACGTATGGAGGGTGCTGAGGACTTTATCGAGGCACTCAATGCTCAGAACAACCTGCCCTTCCTGATCAACTTTACCCCTGCTTATCTCTCTCTAACTCCTAGGGCTAAGCTGGAGCTCCTCAAGATCTCAGGCACGAAGCATCTCGTTATGGAGCTGATCTCCTACGTACGCCAGACGAGCGAGCTCGTACAGATCAATGAGAAAATCGTGAAGCAGACTCAGTCGGACATGGACGAGATGCAGCGCAAGCACTTTCTAGAGCAGCAGATACGTACCATCCGCGAGGAGCTGGGCGAGGGAGACTTTGCCGACCAAACAATCGCAGAGCTACGAGAGGCAGCTACGAAGAAGCAGTGGAGCGAAGCGGTGCAGAAGACCTTCGACCGTGAGCTAGGCAACCTAGAGCGCATCCCGACACAAGCTCCCGAGTACTCTATACAGCTGCAGTATCTGCGCCTGATGCTTGACCTGCCGTGGCAAGAGTATAGTCAGGATCAGTTTGACCTCAAGCATGCGGAGGAGATACTAAACCGTGACCACTTCGGCCTAGAGCGTGTCAAGGAGCGTATCCTAGAGCATCTAGCCGTCATCAAGCTCAAGAACGATCTCAAGTCCCCAATACTCTGTCTCTATGGTCCTCCAGGTGTGGGTAAGACTTCGCTGGGCAAGAGCATAGCCGAGAGCCTCGGACGTAAGTATGTACGTATCTCCCTCGGAGGTCTGCACGACGAGGCGGAGATACGTGGACACCGACGCACCTACATTGGAGCGATGTGCGGACGTATCATAGACAGCATCAAGAAGGCGGGCACAAGCAATCCGGTCTTCGTACTAGATGAGATAGACAAGATTTCGTCAGATTACAAGGGCGACCCCGCAGCCGCACTCCTAGAGGTGCTAGACCCGGAGCAGAATGTGGCCTTCCACGACAACTATCTAGACATAGACTATGACCTGAGTAAGGTACTCTTCATAGCTACGGCGAATACGCTCAGCACCATCTCACGTCCGCTCCTAGACCGCATGGAGCTGATACAGGTGTCGGGCTATTTACTAGAGGAGAAGGTTGAGATAGCTCATCGTCATCTCGTACCCAAGGAGCTGGAGGCGCACGGACTAACTAACAACCAATTTGCTATAGACACAGCTGCCCTAACTTATCTCATCGAGGGGTACACACGAGAGAGTGGCGTGAGGTCGCTACAGAAAAACCTCGCAGCACTCATGCGCAAGCAGGCTAAGCGTGTCGCCATGGGACAGGAGTACAGCGTACAGATTACTCCTGAGATCATACAGCAAGACCTTCGCACGCCACCCTACACACGAGACATCTGGCAGGACTTTGGCATGCCAGGCATCGTCACGGGTCTAGCGTGGACTGAGGTGGGTGGTGAGATACTATTCATCGAGAGCTCCACACATCGTGGTAAGGAGGGCAAGGTGACCCTCACGGGCAACCTAGGAGATGTGATGAAGGAGAGTGCCGTCATAGCTCTAGACTATATCAAGGCACACTGCGAGGAGCTGGAGATACCTGAGAGCACCTTTGACAAGCTGGAGATACACTTGCACGTTCCCGAGGGAGCTATCCCAAAGGATGGCCCGAGTGCAGGTATCACGATGGCGACTTCGCTCGTCTCAACCTTGACCCGACGCACGGTGAAGCCTCGCATCGCTATGAGCGGCGAGATAACGCTCACAGGGCGTGTACTCCCCGTGGGAGGCATCAAGGAGAAGATCTTAGCAGCCAAGCGGGCTGGCGTCAAGACGCTGATCCTGAGCAAAGAGAATGAGAAAGACATCTTAGACATCAAGCCTATATACATTGAGGGCTTGACTTTCTCCTATGTAGAGACAATCAAGGAGGTGCTGGACTTAGCGCTCAACGATTAGCACCCTGCACCCTAAAGCTTTAGAGTCTATGAATACAGAGCAGCAGTATCATAAGGTGGTCGCAGAGTGTAGGACGCTTTTTGCTCAGAAGCTACACGACTATGGAGCTTCGTGGCGCATACTACGTCCTTCCTCACTTACGGATCAGATGATGATCAAGGCGCTACGCATACGCTCCCTAGAGACCAAGGCGGAGCAGCGTGTCGATGAGGACGTGGACAACGAGTACATTGGCATCGTCAACTATGGCATCATCGGTCTCATACAGCTAGAGCGCACACCGAGCGACAAGCCCGACCTGTCTTCAGAAGAGGCGCTTGAGCTGTACGATCAGCTTATCGAGGAGACTTACCTGCTGATGGTCGACAAGAACCACGACTACGACGAGGCGTGGCGCAAGATGCGCATTAGCTCGATAACGGACATCATACTGACGAAGATCTTTCGCACCAAGGAGATCGAAGACCTCGCCGGCAAGACGCTTGTGAGCGAAGGCATAGCGGCTAACTATCAGGATATGATAAACTACGCTATCTTTGCATTGATCAAGTTACGCTTTGACAAGGTATAGCTTACTCCATAATTTATAGATAATCCTATGAGTCGTCAACGAGCCCAATATATCCTATCCGAACTTTCCCGCATCCTACTAGCAGCTCTCCTACTCTTCTCTGGATTTGTCAAGGGAGTAGACCCTATGGGGGGAGCCATCAAGATAGAGGAGTATCTCAGAGTGATGGGTCTGGGGAATCTAAGCGTTATGGCGCCAGCCCTTTCGGTCGCCCTTTGCTCCTTTGAGTTTCTCCTCGGTGGTTTCCTCTTGATGGGACTGTGGAGGAGGATCACAGCATGGGCTACCACAATCTTTATGGGTGTGATGACACTCTTGACACTATACCTAGCTCTCTTCAACCCTATCAGCGATTGCGGTTGCTTTGGTGATGCACTCAAACTCACCAATTGGCAGACCTTTGGTAAGAATATCTTCTTCATGGCGATCACGATAGTTTACCTCCTGACCTACCGTAGGGCAAGTCGACCTTTACGAGGCACAACAGCATTTGTGGCAGAGGCCTTACTCCTCTTAGGTTGGGGCATTTTCGTGGGAGGGAACTTAAGGCATCTACCGCTCATCGACTTTCGTCCTTACAAGATCGGAGCCTCGCTACGAGAGCTGACCATGATCCCTGAGGACGCTCCTCAAGAGGAGATCGAGTACCTCTTTATCTATGAGAAGAATGGACTGCGGGAGACATTCAACATGGAGGACCTCCCCGACTCTACATGGACTTACATTGACCGCCAAGAACGAGTCATCAAGGAGGGCTACAAGCCTCCCGTCATGGACTTTGCGATCTATGCCGGCGGAAGCTCTCAGCAAGCGACAGAGCGTGAGGTAACCCAGACAATGCTACTCAATGAGAGTCCGCAGATATGGGTTATAACGCCAAATTGGGAGACAACTCCCATACAGATCGGGCGCAAGATCAATGCGCTCTACGACTGGGCCGAGTCTGTCGGCATTGCTATGTACGGGATCTCTGGCAGTACGCCCGAAGAGCGTGGACGCTGGCGCAATAAGACGGCAGCTGCTTATCCACTTTACTTTTGCGACGGTACAACCATCAAGACCATGGCACGGGCTCAGCCCTCTGTTATGCTTATCTCTGACGGAGTCATCCTAGACAAGAGAGCCGTTAGAGACCTTCCTGAAAAGTATACCGACAAGGATTACGAAAAGCTCTCCTCCTTACTACGACAAGCACCTCACGCAGGACTACACCTAGAGCGCTGGGGACTCCTCGTCGCCTGGGTCGTATTTTGCCTTGTTATGCTGATCCAAAGCATTCAGTGGGAGGATAAGGCTAAATACTCCGAGTATCAAATCAAGACTAAATAATCAATACACATATATCATGGACAAGAGAACACTCATCGTAGCTGGAAACTGGAAGATGAACATGACCCTCGACGCAGGGCTCCAGCTCATCACAGATATCAAAGAGCAGGTGGCAAAGCTCAGCAATCCTTGTAAGGTAATCCTAGCTCCGCCCTACATTCATCTAGGAGCGATGAAGGGGCTACTCGCAGGAAGCAACATCGAGTATGCTGCACAGGACTGCTCAGCACACGATGCTGGAGCTTACACTGGTGAGGTGTCAGCTGAGATGATACGCTCCTGTGGTTGCACCTACGTCATCATCGGACACAGCGAGCGTCGTGCTTATCACAAGGAGAGTGCCGAGCTACTAGCTCAGAAGATCGATCAAGCTCTCGCTCATGGGCTGAAGGTCATCTTCTGCGTTGGCGAGCAGCAAGCAGAGCGTGAAAGCAATCGCTACTTCGAAGTGGTCGATGAGCAACTGCGTGGATCCCTCGGACATCTCTCGCACAAGCAGATGGAGCAAATAGTCATAGCTTACGAGCCTGTATGGGCTATCGGTACAGGCTTGACGGCAACACCAGAGCAGGCGCAGGAGATGCACCAGCACATTCGCCAGACGATAGCATCGCTCTTTGACCAGAAGCTAGCAGATCTCACCACAATACTCTACGGAGGCAGCTGTAAGGCTTCAAACGCTGAGTCGCTCTTCTCACAGCCCGACGTCGATGGCGGACTCATCGGAGGAGCTGCACTCAAAGCCGATACCTTCTTACCTATTATCACAGCAAACAAATGAGGCTCTCATCGCCCATAAGGCATTCACTAGTCCTACTCTTGAGTGTGACCGTACTCTCTGGCTCGCTTGTGGCTCAGGAGCGCACTCAAGAGCAGGACATCTTTACCCATATAACCACGCAAAGCAGTGGGGGCCAAGTAACTATCACTCAGCCCAACTGGCTACGATCGGTCGTAGGCAAGACCTTCCACACCCCAGGTAGCATCATCACGGGATATCGCATACAGGTCTACACGAGCAATATGCGCGGTGCTAAGCAAGAGGCCTATCGATTAGCCAGCCAGCTAAGGAGCGCAGCACCTGAACTTTCTTCTTACGTCACTTATAGCGCACCCTTTTGGCGATTATCATTAGGAGACTATGCGTCACGGCATGAAGCTCAGCAACAGCTCAATGCCCTGCGCGCCTCCTACCCACGGCTAATGCGAGAAGCGTACATCGTGCGGGAGAAAGTTCGAGTGCGCTAAGATTTACTCGGAATAGTACCCATAGACTTATCATCGAATTCTTTTTTCTGAAAACCATCTTACATACATGGAAGAGCCCCAACAGATATTACACACTAATCAAAACTACGTAGTCAACGACTTTCTATCTGAGACACAGCTAGAGCGGATGAAGGGACACGTCAAGGAACTCCTCACAGAGCTAGGCGAAGACCCAAACCGTGAAGGGCTGCTCAAGACTCCCGAGCGAGTTTCCAAGGCACTCCACTTCCTCACCAAGGGCTACCAGGAAGATCCCTTAGCGATCCTACGTGCTGCAACATTTAGAGAGGATTACCAGCAGATGGTCATCGTGCGGGATATAGACTTTTACTCTCTCTGCGAGCATCACATGCTACCTTTCTTTGGCAAGGTGCACGTAGGCTACATCCCCAACAAGTATATCACAGGACTGAGCAAGATACCTCGCATCGTCGAGGTTTTCGCTCGTCGCCTACAGGTGCAGGAGCGGCTGACCACACAGATCAAAGACTGCATCCAGCAGGCACTCTCACCACTAGGCGTCATCGTCGTCATCGAGGCACAGCACATGTGTATGCAGATGCGTGGTGTACAGAAGCAAAACTCGCTCACCACGACGAGCGACTTCACGGGAGCTTTCAAAGAGTCGAAAACTCGCGAGGAGTTTTTCAACCTAGTGCGTAGAGGTTAGCTTGGCATAGTCATTTAGTTCACACAGCACGACATTCTCTTTATGATACATCACTATCACGTAAGCTCCGAGGCTGAGGAGACCTTCTCTCTAGATTTTGAGATACAAGCTGATGCCACCTTTGCACAGCTTATGGACCTGCTGATCGACACCTTAGAATTCGATCCAGCATCGATTGGTATGTTTTATCTCTGCGATGATCGCTGGCAAAATATAGGACAGGTAGCCTCCAGCGACTTCTTTGAGACCGACGCAGGCAATCAATATGATATCGAAAGTTCTCGTCTAGAGGACATGCTTGACGAGACTGGAGCTCGGATGCGTTATCTCTATGATTTCTTTGAAGATCGCTATCTACGCCTTCAGCTGGTCAAGATACATAGTGGCTCTCTGTCCAGCCCCAAGATCATCTCTCTAGAGGGCAAGAAACCACGACAGACTGACCCCGAGGAGTTTGTCGGTGGTCTGGGCGGTGATGCTCTCTCTGGCGATGCTCCCTTAGGAATAATGGACGAAGCCTTTGACGAGGAGCTCTTTAACGCTGATGAACTTTCCAGCGACGGCTTTAGCATCGTAGATGAAGAGTAAGACTTAGCTTCCTCTCCGATGAGCTGCTGCACAGGCAAACTAAAGGAGGTCTCCCCTACACTGATCGTGCTCACAGGAGCTACAGGTGTAGGGAAGACCTCCTTTGCTATAGCATTGGCGCACCATCTAGGCTCCACCGCTGAGCCCCTACCTATCCTCTCGGCAGACTCTCGGCAGATATATCGTGGCATGCCGATCGGCACAGCCACCCCAACGGAAGAAGAGCGACGATTAGCTCCACATTACTTCGTAGCGACCCATGAAATCTCCGAACTGTATAGTGCCGGACGCTATGAGCTAGAGGTCATGGAGCTCCTAGGGCAACTCTTTCAGGAGCAGCCCGTCGTCATCCTTTGCGGTGGGTCTATGCTTTACATCGACGCTATTTGTAGTGGCATAGACGATATTCCCCCTGTTGATCCAGAGGTGAGAGCGCAGCTTCACGAGCGTTATCAAAGAGAGGGACTTGCAGGCATCCTTGCTGAGTTACAGATCGTTGATCCGCTATACTATAATAAGGTAGATCATTGCAACCATCGTCGTGTGATGCATGCGCTAGAGGTGTACCTCAGCAGCGGGGCTCCACTCTCTTCTTACCACTCAGGCGAAGATGCCGAGCGTCCCTTCCGTCTGCTCACCTATGCCCTGACACGTCCCCGGGAGGAACTGTATCAGCGGATTAACCAGCGCGTGGAGATGATGATCGAGGAGGGCTTGGTCGATGAGGCTAAGGCGCTCTACCCTCATCGTCAGCTCAATGCGCTCAATACGGTAGGATACAAAGAGCTCTTTGCACACTTCGATGGACAGTACGATCTGACAGAGGCGGTACGTCTCATACAGCGCAATAGTCGTCATTTTGCCCGCAAGCAGCTCACCTGGCAGCGACGCCATCCTGAGTTCGCACCGCTCGACCTTTCCACACCTTGGGAGCCCCTTCTAGAGCGTATCCAGCAAAACTTACTCACCCAGCCACAGACCAATAGATGAAAGCAGACAAACCCCTTCAGCCAGCTAAGCCATTGTCCAAAAGCTCTACCAAGAATACCATCAAACAGTGGAGTGAGGAGGACCGTCCTCGGGAGAAGCTTCTCAGACTTGGTGCTCGAAATCTCTCAGATGCTGAGTTGCTGGCTATCTTCATCAACTCTGGCACGGAGCAAGACACAGCTTTAGACCTAGCTAAGAAGCTCATGACTGGTCTAGATAACGATCTGGGGCGGCTCCTAGAGATAGACCACGCCTACCTCACTGGAAGCATCCCTGGAGAAAAGAAAAAGCGATTTGCAGGACTAGGCGATGCACGCGCCTGCACCATACTCGCAGCCATCGAGCTGGGACGCAGACTACGAGACACACCACCGCCTCAGCGCACGCCGATCACCTGTAGCTTAGACGCTTACCGCGTTTTACGACGTCATCTGGAGGACTTAGATCATGAGGAGCTCTGGTGCGTATATCTAGATGCTTCAGGGCGAGTCATTGATAAGCTAGCGATCGCCTCAGGAGGTGTCAGCCACGCCGTTGCCGATCTACGACTCATTTTGGCTCCTGCTATCACGCTCTACGCCTCAGCTATCATCCTAGCGCACAATCACCCCACGGGTCACCTACAGCCTAGTGCCGAGGATATAGACCTCACCAAGCGAGTCAAGCAGGTAGCCTCTGTCTGCAACATACGTCTCAACGATCACATCATCCTCGGTCGTTACCACGCTTCTGTCACCTCTGACGGCGAGCGCTCCCACTACTTGAGCTTTGCGGACAATGGTCTGCTCGCATCGCTCTAGCCCCCAGGGCTGACGCATTATACGGGGTAGGTTTACCTACGCCTTAATGAAGGATCTCGGGAAATGAAGGAAATAGAACAATCCTCCGTGGAAGATCTAGGATTATGGTTGGCGTCAGGAATAGCTCCTTGGATACAGGGTATAATGCGTCAGCCCTGCTCTAGCCCCACACTTGCGGTAAAAGTGCTACCTTTGTAGCGTAGATTACTATCTAACTAACACTCTTGAGCATGAATCGCATCAAACGCATTGGCGTACTCACATCGGGCGGTGATGCCCCAGGCATGAATGCTGCTATACGGGCCGTCGCTAGAGCCTCACTGTACCACGGCATCTCTGTATGTGGCATCATAAAGGGCTATACAGGTCTTATCGAAAACAATGTCATAGAGCTTACCGTCGAGAACGTAAGCAATATCATACAGCGTGGAGGAACTATCCTCAAGACGGCACGAAGCCATGAGTTTGAGACTCCCGAAGGTCGTGCTCGTGCCTATCAAGTCATTCAGGATAATGAAATAGACGGTCTAGTCGTCATCGGAGGTGATGGATCACTCACTGGTGCACGACTCCTAGCCAATGAGCATAATCTGCCCATCGTAGGCATCCCCGCTACCATCGACAACGACCTCGCAGGCACCGACCTCACGATAGGTTATACGACAGCGCTCAACACCATTATGGATGCTGTCGACAAGCTAAGAGACACCGCTTCAAGCCATGAGCGCATCTTCTTTGTTGAGGTGATGGGACGTGAGTCTGGATTCTTGGCACTCAATGGTGCCATTGCTACTGGATCAGAAGGAGCTCTCTGTTAAGGCGACCAAAAAGCAAAAGCGTATCGACCCAGACCTCATCGACTTGCTACACATGCTCTCTATCTAAAGAAGCACCCCTTTTGAGTACACTACTCAACAAGCTACACAGCTGGTACCAAGAGAATCATCGTAAGCTACCCTGGCGAGACATAGACGACCCCTATCGTATATGGCTCAGTGAGGTGATCCTGCAGCAGACGCGGATAGATCAAGGGACGAGCTACTACTTACGATTTGTCGACCACTACCCCACCGTCTCAGACCTTGCAGCAGCACCGCTTGATGAGGTGCTCAAGCTCTGGGAGGGTCTGGGCTACTACAGCCGTGCGCGCAATCTGCATCGTGCGGCTCAGATCGTCGTCCAGGAGTTGGAAGGCACCTTCCCGACAGACTATAAGACAGTGCGCGCCCTCCCTGGCATTGGCGACTACACGGCTGGAGCCATTCTCTCCTTTGCCTATGATCAGCCATACCCCGCCGTCGATGGCAACGTACTCCGTGTACTGAGTCGACTCTATGCCTCTGAGGAGCCGATAGACACCACCCAGGGAAAGAAGTACTACACCGCCCTAGCCAGACAATTAGTCGAAAAAGCTCCGCATCCAGGACTACACAACCAAGCGATGATCGAGCTAGGCGCACTCATCTGCACTCCTCAGTTATGCGACTGCACCCGCTGCCCTGTCCGTAGCGAATGCCCCTCTGCAGATAGCCCCGAGCGAACACGCTTACCACGCAAAGCTCTTAAGCTCTCCGTCCAGCCCCGACACTTAGGCTACCTATTTGTACTCAAAAGGACTTCAGACCACTGGCAGACGATACTTTATCAGCGCTCCACGGGCGATATATGGGCCAAGCTCTACCAACCTACACTACTGTACGACCAGCCCGTAGCTCCACAAGAGGAGCTACTTCTACAGTCACGACCTGCGCTACCCGCAGCGCTAGAGCAATGCCAGCTACACCCCTTCAAACGTTACAAGCATCGGCTTACGCACAGACAGCTCTACATCGACTGCTACTACACCGTAATACCCGACAGCAGCACCCTACCGCTAGCGGACAGTGGCACATGGGTACCACTAGACGATGAGAGCGAGTGGCTAGCACTCCCCATCACGCTCAAGAAAGCACTCCAGCAGCTCACAGTCCATATAGAGACCATTTAAATAGTTAGCGTTTTTCCCAACTGAAGCTTTGGAAACATTTTCGTGAGAAAGAAATCGGGTTAGGGATGGCTTAGCGGTCTGTGAGCTGTCTGGCCCGCCTTACTCCTCGGGGATGTAGATGACCTCGCCATTCTCCAGCTCGTAGGCGATGCCGACGCGCTTGCCGCGGCGCTGACTGGAGGCATCCTCGCTGTCGGTCGGTGTGTACCGCTCGATGGTGGAGCCTTTCTTGGAGATGATCTCCATATTGTCCTTGCCGGGGTTCTTGATGATGGTAAAGTCCTCCTGCGTGAGCATCTCGCACGGTGGTTGCAAAGGCCACCTGCATATTGTACGCCATAGTTGCCATATCGCCACTGCTCAGCCCGACGAGCGCTGGCCCCATTGGGATGAGGGTACCCATCAGTCCGAGGATTGGACCGAACTTGGTCAAGACTTGCGGGTAGATGAGTCGCTTGTCGAGGCGTAGCTCATACTCGCCGATGAGTAAGTTGCGCTCAGCAGCGGGAGCCACAAGGAGGGAGCGCAGTAGCTCCTCAAAGAGGTCTAGCCGTGCTGTCTCTGGACTTTCACCGCCCAGCTCTTGGCGCAGTCTGCCGAGTAGTGCGCTAGCGTCTTCACGCTGATGG
>QWCB01006920.1_pt1 | contig 13063 bp, 9 predicted proteins | sample 1972511 | NCBI WGS metagenome assembly QWCB01 (sample SAMN09866719, study PRJNA288562) | Human gut metagenome isolate term5_stool, whole genome shotgun sequencing... | isolation source: gut | host: Homo sapiens | place: USA: California
CGGCAGGCGGTAGCAGCAGGGCTGGGATCAGTCGACAGGATTGCACAGCGACAGGGATTATCACTTCTCTGCTTTAAGACTCAAATGCGTCGCCCCCGGTCTCATAATAGAGAGCTCATTAGAGACGCTTGATAATTTGGGTACATTTGTACGTGAAATAGAGGATGCATGCCTCACATCCTCAAGAAAAGCTTTACACCTCACTCAAAGTTATTATGCAGGGACAAGTTACGTTTAAGATAGCTAGGCTTGGAGTCATCAGGGACTCCTCTATGACCTTGGCTCCGATGATGCTCTTCTCGGGTGAGTCTGGGCTGGGTAAGAGCTATGCGGCCTTCCTCGTCCACTACCTATACACCGTCTTGGTGGAAGGTGGGCGCATCTTAAGCTTCCTAAGTGAGCAAAAGTGCTCTCTTCCTGAGAATCCGCCTAGTGAGGTATCAGAGGACGACACCCCTATCCTCAGCATACCTGTAAGGGAGCTAATGTCGTGGCTAAATAGGGATGCGGTATCCTATATCGGATATCTGGTGGGTAATCCCGACCTTGACGGAGAAGTGGAGATCGATCTGCCCCTTGATCCTGAGAGCTCGCTTGACTTCAACTTCTTCACAGAGATAAAGGGCTTGGAGAGTCAGAAGCAGGTCTTCTATAAGGTGAGCCTAGGATCACTGTCCTACAGCGTCATCTCCAATGAGTATAAGCCAAGTGCTGACCCCTACGGTGCTTTGATCATCGCCTATCTTAGGGATCTCATATTTGGGAGTGTTGATCGGCTGAATCACTCCTTCCTCTTCCCTCCCTCACGCGGATCTCTCATGGAGATGGGCGAGCGACCAAACTTCCGATCCGGGATGTATGAAGAGTTCTTCGATCTGAAGGCATTGCTCAATAGTCCTCAGAAGAAGCAACCTCAGGTCAGTAAGTCTCTGGAAGATTGTGTCCATAAGGTCAATAAGGGCTTTGTCCGGAGAGAGGAGAGTCAGTATGTATACGAGCTGTCAGATGGACAGAAGATCCCACTTACAGCTGCGGCATCTTCTATCAAAGAACTGGCACCGCTGACCTTGCTCTTGAGTCGATTTCCTGTCAAGGGACTGTCAATCCTCTTCGAGGAGCCGGAAGCTCATGTCCACCCCAATAGACAGGTGAAGCTGGCTGATCTGCTCGCTTGCATCGTCAAGGAAGGAGCACACCTCCAGGTGACGACTCACAGTGACTACCTGATCAAGCGGCTCAATAATCTTATGAGGCTCTCTCTTCTGCAGGGTAAGATGCCAGAGGAGGACTTTGCCAAGTTGCTAAGTGAGTACGGTATTGAGCCCGAGTACCTCCTCTCAGCAGAGGATGTCCGTGCTTTCCTCCTCAGAGAGCGCGAGGATGGCTCCTCCGAAATCGTAGAGCAGGATCTAAGTGAGGAGCACGCCATCCCCTTTGAGTCTTTCTATCAGGTGATCCATGAGGATATGGACCTGACCCATAGGATCGATGACGAACTGGATCGTAGAAGTGCAGAGTGAGATGATTGTAGACGAACTTAATGCCCTCTTCCCCGAGGGAAGTCACTCTAAATTTCTCTTAGATGATCTAGAGGTCGAGGAGAAGGAGGTCCAGGCTACGCTCAAGAAAGTCATCTGGAAGAACCTCGCCGGACAGGTGTGTGATACAGAACTTGTGAAGGGGATGACCTCCTTCTTCCAGAAGTACGAGTCGGGTCGTATCTTCTACATGGACTGTGACGGGATCCTGATCTTTGGAAAGGATAGTCGAAAGACACTTGTCCTGTGTGAACTGAAGTCTAACTACGATACCACCAAGATCTACAAGGCGTACCAGCAGATCCTCTCTTCCTGTATTAAGTTTAGGCTATTACTCAATCTGCTCCCAAACTATCGGGCAGAGGAGTGGGATGTCAAGGGATTCATCTTCTCTAAACCAAAGCTGAACAAAGATAAACTCCTAAGGGATCTCTCGAAGCAGTCTCAGCTCAGTCGTGATGATGACAATCGCAAGGTGGCTGAACTTGCTATGAAGCTCTGGGACAAGTCCTCGATGCCCCTCGAGATCACACCGGGCAAATGCCGGGAGGTAAATGAACTTCCTCTCGGTGAGCGGGTCCTCTTCCCTCTGCTGCAGCTCTACCACATCGAGGTGGATAGTCAGAGTAATACCTGTGAGGTGGATGCCCGGCAGTACATTTGGCCGTAATTTCCTCGGGCGGAATTGAGCGGGAGTCTGTCATCGGACGGGGCGGACGGATTGGACAGGTCGGACGAGTCGGAAGCATAGCACTCCCTCGCCAGCACTCCCTCCCCGGCCCTCCCTCACCAGCCCCCTCCCTCCCAGCCCTCCCTCTCCGGCTCTCTGTCCAGCTCCCCTCCCTGGGCGGTATGGTGGCGCTGATCTGCGCTGTCCGACTCGTCCGACCCGTCCGACTCGTCCGACTCGTCCGACCCGTCCGACTCGTCCGATAAGACAGCGCACTCGTCCGATAGGATAGCCGCCCCTTCCGGCTATGTAGGTCTGAACTTCTGTCTATCTTTGTCAACAGAAACAATATGCCAAGAGACTATGACGGAGACAATGACTGAGCGTGAGCCGAGGGCGAAGAAGTGGTACAGGCAGGAGTGGTTTTACGTACTCCTGTCGCTGGTGCTCTTTGTGGGACTTTCGTATGCCTACTTCTATCCCGCCGCCTTTGAGGACCGGGTGCTCTACCAGGTGGATGGGGCCGCCTCGCAGGGGACGGGACGGGATGTGGTCGACTACCATAAGGAGACCGGGGAGTGGTCCCGCTGGACGGGCAGCCTCTTCGGGGGGATGCCCACCTATCAGATCCGTCCCGACTATGACTCTCAGGCACCCCTCGTGACGCTGCGGAGTCTCCTCCGGCTCGAGTGGCCGATCGACCTGATGCCGGGCGACACCTACCTCCTCCTGATGATGCTCCTCGGGGGGTACCTCTTTATGCGGAGCTGGGGGCTGCGGCGGGGGCTCTCGGTCTTCGGGGCGATCCTCTGGACCTTCTCCTCCTACTTCCTCATCCTGATACAGGCGGGGCACATCTGGAAGCTTACCACCCTCGCCTTCATCCCGCCGACGATAGCGGGATTAGTCTACGCCTTTCACCGACGATACTACCGACTGGGATTTATCATTATGGCGCTCTTCACGGGGCTGCAGATCCTCTGCAATCACTACCAGATGAGCTACTACTTCGCCTTCCTCATGGCGGGGATGATCATCGCCTGGGCGGTGGAGGCGGGTCGTCAGGGGGAGTGGAAGCACTTCGGCAAGGCGCTGCTGGCGGTGACGCTGGGGGGCGTTGTCGGCCTGGGGCTCAATGGCTCAGGCCTCTACCATACCTGGGAGCTGCAGCAGGAGACGATGCGCGGAGGGAGCGCCATCGCCACGGAGGGGAGCGGTGAAGCCTCCTCCAAGGGGCTCTCTCGGGACTATATCACCGCCTGGAGCTACGGCGTGGATGAGACGCTGACGCTGCTGATCCCGGATGCCAAGGGGGGAGCGAGCGGTGCCATCGGCTACGATGAGCCGGCACTGAGCAAGGCGCGGGTGGAGAGTCGGGCCTTCGTGGCACAGCAAAACCGCTACTGGGGCGATCAGCCCTTCACGGCGGGACCGGTCTACGTGGGCGCCTTTGTCCTCTGGCTGGCGCTCTTCGGCGAAGTGGGCGCTGCTGGCGGTCTCCCTCCTCTGCCTCCTGCTCTCGTGGGGGCACAACTTCCCCGGGCTGACCAATTTCTTCATCGACCATGTGCCGCTCTATAATAAGTTCCGCACCCCCTCGTCGATCTTAGTGGTCCCGGAGCTGACGATCCCGCTCTTTGCCGTCTGGGGACTGGCACTGATCCTGGGGGAACCGGATAGGCTGAGGAGCGATAGGGGAGCGACGATCACGGCGAGCGTGCTGACGGTCGGTGTGGCGCTCCTCGCCTACCTCTTCCCCTCCATCGGTGGCTCCTTCACGTCGCAGATGGAGCAGCAGGCACTCGCTCCCTACCTCGCGCAGATGCCTCAGCTGATCGATGCGGTCGAGGATCTCATGAGCGTCCGGACGGCGATCTTCAGGGCCGATGCGCTGCGGTCGCTGATCTACCTCCTCGTGGGGATGGGCGTCTTACTCCTTCTCTATAGGAAAAAGGTGAAGCCACTGCCGACACTGGCACTGGTGACACTGCTCTGTCTCGTCGACCTATGGACGGTGGACAAGAGGTACCTCAATGACTCCATGTACCACCCGCGGACCGACATTGCAGCAAAGGTGCAGGAGCGGACACCGGTGGACGATCAGATCCTCAGCGATCCCTCCGAGGCGAGGGTGATGAACCTGTCGGTCGACACCTTTAATGACGCCACCACCTCCTACTACCACCGCTCCATAGGGGGCTATAATGCAGCCAAGCTGGGTCGCTATCAGGACCTGATCGCCGGCTATCTCTCCAAGCTGGATCGGAATGTCCTCCGGGCGCTCAATACGAAGTACTACATCGTGCCCGACAGCGTGACCGGTCAGCGGCTCGTGGTCGACCCTGAGGCTGCCGCTCGACCGAGTGGCGGTGGTGGACAAGGCGCTTGCCGAGGGGTTGCCCACCGGCACGCTCCGTGACAGCCTATCCACGGTGAATCTCACCGACTACGCTCCCGACCGGCTCGTCTACAGGACCTCCAATGCGCATGCCGGACTTGCGGTGCTCTCTGAGATCTACTACCCGCACGGCTGGGAGGCGCGCATAGATGGCGAGGAGGCGGAGATCCTTCGGGTCGACTACCTGCTGCGTGGTCTCGTCGTCCCGGCGGGAGAGCATGAGGTGGTCCTCACCTTTGACCCCAAGACGCTGCAGGTCACCGAGACGACCGGCTACGCCTCCTACGGCGTGCTGCTACTGGTGATCATCGTCAGCGGGCTCCTCTACCATCATCGCCGGCGGAGGGATGAGAAACGTGAGGCGTGAGGCGGATCCACCTGGCTCAGGTCGACTCCACCAATAGCTACCTCCGGCGTCGTCTCGCCGAGGAGCCGGAGCTGGAGGAGTATACGATCGTCACCGCCACCGATCAGACCGCCGGACGCGGTCAGCCCGGTCATCGCTGGGAGGCGACGGCGGGGCAAAACCTCACGATGACCCTGCTCCTCCACCCGAGTGACCTGATGGAGGAGGGGGGGACGCTCTTTGACCTCAATATCCTCACGGCTCTCGCCGTGAGAGAGGCGCTCCTCCACGAGCTCCCGCCGGAGGTGGCGGTGAGGGTGAAGTGGCCCAATGACCTCCTCGTCGGCGGGCGAAAGATCTGCGGCATCCTGATCGAGAATAGCTTCTCCTCCTCTCGCCTCGCTGCGAGCGTCGTCGGCATCGGGGTCAATGTCCTGCAGGAGCGCTTCGGTGAGGGCTATCCGACGCCACCCACCTCGATAGCGGCGGAGTGGCATTGCGCCGGAGGGGTACCGCCCTCCGGTGACAGCTGGCACGACCGACTGGTCTACGAGATCCTCGAGGCGCTCGAGGCGTGGCGGAGCCGGCCGGTGAGCCGACTCCGGGAGGAGTATCACCGCTGTCTCTTCGGGCGGGGCGAGGCGGCCTGCTTCGCCAGACCCTCCGGTGAGACCTTCTACGGGATGATCGAGGGGGTGAGGCCCGATGGTCGGCTCCTGATCCGCGAACTGCCCTCGGGGCGCCGATCGCTCTACGCCTTCCGAGAGGTCTCGATGCTCCTCTCCGCCCCTCTCGACCCGGCAGAGTAGTGCCCCTCGGCTCTATCGGACGAGTCGGACAAGTCGGACGAGTCGGACGCCATGCCCCCTCTCCGGCACTTCCTCTCCGGTGCTCCCTCCTCGACTCGAGTGCATCCGCAAGGCTGCCCCCTCTGCGACCCGCAAGGGGTCGAGGATATATGTGCCGGCTGATCCCCGGGTCATCGGGGCTATGGAGCGGGCACCCGCAAGGGGTGCTTCGCTCGCCTCCCTACCATGCTGACCTCTAGTAGGAAAGCCCCGAAGGGATCGTTGCCTTTTATCATAGGGAGACCTTAAGCAAAACCAAAAACGTCAGCCATGGGGTGAGGCACCCCTTTTTTTACTTATCTTTGTGGAGTTATTAAAGTAAAGTTGCACTCGTGGGGTGCCATCGTAAGGTCGATGGAGCTGTGAGCCGGACCTCAGGTCTATGGAGTGAATATTATTATGACAAGCAAGCGAAGTCTTCTCTCGTCCCTATCGCGATCTTATCTCAATCGATGGATCGTGCTTGCGAGTCGGTGCCGTTGCAGCCGACCTCCTCACGGGTGTCCACAAGCAGATCTTCCGCTTCACGACGCTCAGGGTGAGCTTCAATCTCCTGATCGCCACGCTCATCAACGCATTGATCTCCCTCCTCACCCTCTATGTCATCAACGTCACGCTCCTTCACCTCACCTTTTCGCCCAAGGTGATCCTCTTCTACTGCGGGAGCTATGTCGTACTCACCTACCTTATCGCCCTTGCCCTCCGTGGGGTGATGGTCTTCCTCGCTCGCCGTCTCCTTGTCAGCACCGATGGACCGATCAGCCGTAAGCGGATCATGGTCTATGGGGTGAAGGGCAACTCACCCGGTGTCTCCTCCCTCATCGAGGGGAGCACGACCTACCGGATGATGGGCTTCGTGACTGACGACCCGAAGGTAGCCGGTCACGAGATCAATGGGCACCGGATCTATCACGTGGCCGGGCGCAACGACCTCTACCTCCTCAAGCGCTCTAAGAGTCTCGATGGGATCCTCTTCACCGACCGACGGGACTTCCTCGGGGAGGGGGAGCGAGTGGTGCAGGACTGCGAGTCGGTCCATCTGGAGACCTATCTCCTGCCGGCCGTCTCCGAGGCGAGCAGTGACACGATTGCGCTGGAGAGCGTCCGCAAGATCCGGATCGAGGACCTCCTCTTCCGCGATACCATCCATCAGGATAAGGGGGCAGTCCACCGGCTCTACGAGGGTAAGGTCGTCATGGTGACCGGTGCCGCCGGCAGTATCGGGAGCGAGATCGCCCGACAGATCGCCTCCTATGGCATCCGCAGGCTGATCCTCCTCGAGATGGCAGAGTCGCCCCTCCACGAGATCCGACTGGAGCTGGAGCACGACTACCCCGACCTCGACCTCGTGCCGATGATCGGGGACGTCCGAAATAGGGAGAAGGTGGAGATCGTCTTTGACCGATACCGCCCGGACATCGTCCTCCATGCTGCGGCCTACAAGCATGTGCCGCTGATGGAGGAGCATCCCTGCGAGTCTGTCCTCGCCAATCTCTCCGGCACGCGCAACATCGCCGATATGTGCGTCAAGTATGGAGCAGAGCGGATGGTGATGATCTCCACGGATAAGGCGGTCAATCCAACCAACGTCATGGGTGCCTGCAAGCGCGCCTGTGAGATGTACATCCAGAGTCTCGGCACGGCGATCCGGGAGGGTCGTGTGGAGGGCAAGACAATCTTCATCACCACCCGCTTCGGGAACGTCCTCGGCAGCAACGGCTCCGTGATCGGACTCTTCCGCCGGCAGATCGCCTCCGGGGGACCTGTGACAGTGACGCACAAGGATATTGTCCGCTTCTTCATGAGCATCCCCGAGGCGTGCAGTCTCGTCCTGCAGGCGAGCACGATGGCGGAGAGACCACAGATTTTCGTCTTTGATATGGGCGAGGCTCACAAGATCGACGACCTCGCGCGCCGGATGATCCGCCTCTCAGGCTTTGAGCCGGATAAGGACATCCAGATCGTCTACTCCGGACTCCGCCCGGGGGAGAAGCTCTACGAGGAGGTGCTGGCCACGACGGAGAATACCGAGCCCACCACAGTGGATAAGATCCGCATCGCCAACATCCGATCCAATGACTACGATGACGTCAGCGCTCAGGTCGCCAAGATCATCGACACCGCCCGGAACTTCCAGACCGAGGAGGCGGTTCGCGAGCTCAAGGTGCTGATCCCGGAGTTTGTATCCAATAACTCTCCCTTCCAGAAGATCGACGAGGAGCTCCACCGCTCCAAGTGATGGCATACAAGAAAAAGGGGCTGCGTTGTCGCTATGACACGTAGCCCCTTTTCTTGTTTAGTTGATCTGTTACTTGACCACCTCTCCACGGATGGTGAGGACGGATGGTCCCTTCTTGCCATTGCTGTAGACCGAGATGGTCTTGACGAAGGGGTAAATGCGTCCCGTGGGATCGTAGGTGACGGTCACCTTACCCTCCTTGCCGGGAGCGATCGGATCCTTGGAGAAAGAGGGCGTGGTGCAGCCACAGCTCGAGATCACACGGGTGAGGACGAGGGGCGCATTGCCGACATTCTTAAGGGTGAAGACGTAGGTGACAGGTCCGTCACCCTCGCTGATGGTGCCGAAGTCATGCTCCGACTCGACAAACTCGATCGCAGCCTTCTTGCTGTCATCTTGCTGCAGCCCCTGTGCCATAGCTGTCGCCCCGAAGAGGCTCAGCACAAGCAGGGAGAGCAGGTAAAGAGTACTTCTTTTCATCATGTTATTTCTTTCCTCTATTGTCTGATTATGAGCAACTACCGATGCGGAGCTGCCTTACGTATATAGACAAAGGTACGAAATAATTCGTAGGCCATACGCTTCTGCTCTCTCACGGATCCTCTGGCGCCCTCTCCTCAGCCGTCTGTCTAATATCGGTAAAGGAAAACTCTAATACCGATAAAAGAAAACACTAATACCGATATTAGTGATCACTAATATCGGTATTAGTGTTGCCCCTGCAGATGAGGGCGCTGCGGCGGGAGCGACCACTGGGGCATCTCTGTGGGTGGTAGGAGAGTTTTTTGTACCTTTGAGAAAATCAAGAAACCAAGAAACCAATAACTCACATCTGTATGTCTGAGGAAATCAAAAATCTGAAGCCCGAATTGGTCTGGAAGCACTTCCACGCCTTCACCCAGCATCCCCGCCCCACCCACCACTGCGAGGAGATCTCGAAGTATATCGCCAGTGTCGGCAAGGAACTCGGTCTCGAGACCCGTCGCACCGAGGCAGGTAACGTATTTATCTACAAGCCCGCCTCCGAGGGGTACGAGGATCACCCGATGGTGACCCTCCAGTCCCATATGGATATGGTGCCGCAGAAGACGCCCGAGTCGGATCACGACTTTGTGAAGGACCCGATCGATGCCTACATCGATGGCGAGTGGGTCACCGCCCGTGACACCACCCTCGGTGCCGATGACGGTATCGGAGATGCGATCACGCTGGCGATCCTCGAGGATAAGACGCTGAAGCACGGCCCCATCGAGGCGATCTTCACCGTCGACGAGGAGGAGGGTATGATCGGTGCACACGAGCTGGTCGCCGGAGACATCAAGGGCAAGTACCTCATCAACCTCGACTCCGAGATGATGGGCGAGATCTTCATCGGCTGCGCCGGCGGCGTGGACGTCACCGCAACGCTGGGCTACAAGGAGGAGAAGGCGAAGAAGAGTGCTGTCGCCTACGAGATCTCCCTCTCCGGCCTCAAGGGCGGCCACTCCGGCGTGGACATCAACCTCGGCCGAGGTAATGCCGTGAAGATGCTCTTCCGCTTCCTCAAGCACGCTGTCCGGGAGACCAACCTCGACATCGCCTCCGTCGATGCCGGCACGCTCCGCAATGCCATCCCCCGCGAGGCTAAGGCGGTCGTCTGCGTCAAGGAGGGGGAGAAGGCTGACACCCTCGTCAAGATGGTTGAGGAGTGGGAGTGCCTCTTCAATGCCGAGTATGGTCAGGTGGAGAATCACATCACCTTTGCCGCCACACCGCTCGAGGAGGAGCCGAAGAAGGTGATGCCCCGTGAGGTTCGCGATGCGGTGATCCTCGCCATCAGTGCGGTGCACAATGGTGTCGCATCCACCCTCGTAGACTTCCCCGGCACCACCGAGGCGTCGTCCAATCTTGCGATCCTCAACATCGAGGAGGGCGAGGTACATGCTAAGTTCCTCGTCCGCAGCTCCAGCGAGAGCCGCAAGGAGATGGTCGCCGACATGGTCTGCAGTGCCTTTGAGCTGATCGGTGCCGAGGTGGAGCTGAGTGGCTCCTACACCGGCTGGCAGCCCAATGCAAAGTCCCACCTGCTGGACGTGACGAAGGAGGCGTATAAGGAGCTCTTCAAGGCTGAGCCTAAGCTCCAGATCATCCATGGCGGACTGGAGACCGGACTCTTCCAGGGCATCGCCCCCGAGACCGATATGGTCTCTGTAGGACCGACGATCCTCCATCCGCACAGCCCCGACGAGCGTGTCAAGATCGACACCGTCGGTCAGGCATACGACCTCGTCGTACGGATGCTGGAGAAGCTCTGACGCACCACCGAGAGGGCGCTCCGCAAGGGTCCCATGACGACTGAGATCGAAGCCATCGTCCTCACAGCGGTACGCTTCTCCGACACCGCTTATATGATACATATATACAGTGACCTCTTCGGGTCGCTGTCCCTGAGAGTCTCTCGTCCCGCCGGCCGCAAGACAGCCGGAGGGGCGAGAGCCCTTTTTATCCCCCTCTCCGTGGTCCACACTACGATCGACTACCGGAGTACGCGGGAGGTCTTCATCCCCAGAGGGACGACGATCGTGCAGCTCCTCTCCGCACCGAGCATAGACCCCTCCGCCAATGCCCTCGCCCTCTTTGCCACCGAGCTGCTCCACCGGCTCCTCCGCTCAGCCTCACCGGACCGAGCGCTCTACGGCTACCTCCGGGAGAGCCTCGCCGACCTCGACCGGATCCCCGAGACGGCGCGCGCCTCGTGGCACCTGAGGCTGATGACCGGTCTCTGTCACCACCTCGGGATCCTGCCCCGGTACGAGGAGTACCGCCTCGGTCACCTCCTTGACCTGCAGGAGGGGCTCTTCCGTGCGCCGAGGAGTCGAGGTGAGGGGGCAGAGGCGGGCAAGGCAGAGCTGCTCTATCGCTTCATCACCGACCCCGACCCGCTCTCCATCCCCCTATCGAGGGAGGAGCGAAATAGCCTGATGACGCTGCTCCTCGACTACATGACCTACCACTTCCCCGAGATGGGGACCCTCAAGTCTCCCGCCATCCTCCGCCAGCTCCTCTCCTGAGGTGACGTGGGGTAGTGTGGGAGGTAGGGCTGTGGCCAATTATTGGTACCTTTGCACACTATTGGCGTAGGTATGTGTTGCTATGCCGTAACTGAACTGACGATCAGCATGTTTGATATCGATGATATAGAGCTCGAGGAGGACGACGACACTCCACAGAGACCACAAATGATGCCTATGATACTGCCTGAGTACGACGAGAGACTGGACTTCGAGGAGGACATCCGCGAGCTGCCGGATGTGCTGCCTCTCCTGCCGATGCGCACAGACCAGATCTTCCCCTACGTGGCGATGCCGCTCATCGTCGGCCGGGATAAGTCGAAGCGTCTCCTCGACTATCTCTCCTCTTCGGAGAATAAGCATATCCTTGTGGCGACGCAGAAGGACGCGACCATTGAGGAGCCGACTCGCGAGGACCTGATCGACTACGGCGTCATCGCTGAGGTGATGCATGTGGCCGATATGGGCGACGGGATGCTTACCGTCGTGATGCAGGGTAAGGTGCGCGTGCGGCTGGGCGACTTCGTAAGCGTCACCCCATTTGTCAAGGCCTCCTACACCCTCAGCCCCGAGACGGTGCCGGACGAGAGCGATATGGAGTACCGCGCCCTCGCCATGACGATCAAGGAGGTGATGATCCAGCTCCTGATCTTCAAGGGCGACGTGCCCAAGCCCTTCATCGCATCGGCTCACCGACTGCAGGACCCGACGGTGATCATCAACTTCAGCGCCAGCAATTTTCCCGAGGAGCAGGAGCAGAAGGTCTTGCTCCTCCTCACCTCGGACATGAAGCAGCGCGGCTTCCTCCTCCTCCCGCTCCTCAATCAGATGGCTGAGCTGCAGACCCTGCGGCAGAAGATCCGCCACCAGACGCAGAGCGAGATGGATAAGCAGCAGAGGGACTACTTCCTCCAGCAGCAGATGCAGCAGATCCGCAAGGAGCTCTCCGATGACGATGAGGACCAGGTCACGACGATGCTCGCCAAGGGGGCTAAGAAAAAGTGGCCCGCCGAGGTGGGCGAGACCTTCCACAAGGAGGTCGCCAAGCTGCGGCATATGAGCACTCAGAGCCCGGACTACAGCGTCCAGCTGCAGTACTGCCAGACAATCCTCGACCTGCCGTGGGATAAGGTGACGAAGGATAACTTCAATATCCAGACCGCCCAGCGCACCCTCGACAAGGATCACTTCGGCCTCGAGAAGGTCAAGGAGCGCATCCTTGAGCATCTCTCGGTACTGAAGCTCAAGGGTAACCTCCACGCACCGATACTCTGCCTCTACGGCCCTCCCGGAGTGGGTAAGACCTCCCTCGGCAAAAGCATCGCCCGCGCTCTCGGGCGGAAGTATGTCCGGATCTCCCTCGGCGGTATGCACGATGAGGCGGAGATCCGCGGTCACCGACGCACCTACATAGGGGCGATGCCGGGACGGATCATCAAGGGCTTCCTCAAGGCCGGCTCGGGCAATCCCGTCTTCGTCCTCGACGAGGTGGACAAGCTCGCCAACGACTACAAGGGTGACCCCTCCAGCGCCCTCCTCGAGGTGCTCGACCCGGAGCAGAATAATACCTTCCACGACAATTACCTCGACCTCGACTACGACCTCAGCCGGGCACTCTTCATCGCCACGGCAAATAATGTCGGCGAGATCCCCGGCCCCCTGCGGGATCGTATGGAGATGATCGAGGTGAGCGGTTACATCCCGGAGGAGAAGGTGGAGATCGCCAAGCGACACCTGATCCCCAACTCGCTCGACCAGATCGGGCTGAGGAAGGGCGACGTGAAGCTCTCCAAGCGGACCATCGACCGGCTGATCGAGGACTATACCCTTGAGAGCGGTGTGCGTCAGCTCGACAAGCGCATCCGGGAGCTCCTTCGCAAGCTCGCCAAGCAGGCGATGGAGCATGCTGAGAGCCCTGAGGCTCAGGCACGGGAGATCCCCGAGACCCGTACTGATGCGGAGGGGAAGGAGATC
>QWCB01005282.1_pt1 | contig 13055 bp, 7 predicted proteins | sample 1972511 | NCBI WGS metagenome assembly QWCB01 (sample SAMN09866719, study PRJNA288562) | Human gut metagenome isolate term5_stool, whole genome shotgun sequencing... | isolation source: gut | host: Homo sapiens | place: USA: California
GGAAACATTATAAAAGATATATTAATATACAATAATATAGATAAAAAAGACTGGGGATATTTTTTAAAAGCAACTATTAAAGATATTCCTAGAATAAATACTGCATATAATGTAGACAAATTCATAGAAAGAGTTGGAAAGGCGATAAAAAATAAGGAGAGAATCTGCCTATATTGCGACTACGATGTTGACGGAATGACTGGTGGTTCTGTAGCATGTCTAATGCTTAAAGAACTCGGAGCCGATTCATTTATATTCACTAACGACAAGAAAAAAGAAGCGTACGGAATCAATAACCTCTCTTTAAAAAGACTTAATGAAGAATTGGGAGGAAATTCTAAACCTAAAACATTAATTATTACCATAGATAACGGAATTAGTGCAGTAAATGGAATAGAGACGGCTAAAAAATTGGGGTTTGAAGTAATCGTTACAGACCACCACGAAAGTACGGTAGAACTTCCTACGGATATAGTTGTTGACCTTAAACAGGGAAAAGATGATTATGAATTTAGAGAATTTTGCGGTTGTGGTCTTATCTGGAAACTTCTTAGAGAGCTATATATAGAAAGAGGTATTGAAGAAGAGACTCATAAATACTTAGATCTAGTTGCCCTCGGAACAATTGCTGACTTAGTGCCTCTTGTTGGAGAAAATAGGGTACTTGTTAAAGAAGGTCTTAAAGTTATGAATAAGCTTGAAAGACCAGTTTTCAATAGCTTTAGAATGTTCTTAGGTGCTGAAGTTATTACAGAAGAAACCATAGGTTTTCAAATAGCTCCAGCTCTTAACGCTCAAACAAGAATCAATGGAGTAGCAGACAAATCCATAGATGCTCTTTTAGCTGAAGACAATGCAACGGCTTCAAGTCTTGTAACAGAGCTTATTCAAACCAACGATAAAAGAAAAGAGCGTACTAAAAAAGAGGAAGAGATTGCGAAAGAGAAAGTTATAGAAGAAGGTTTAGATAAAGACAAGATTATCTTTATGACCGACGACTGTTTTTCTGGCGGAATAGTAGGTCTTACCGCTGGTAGAATCGCTAGTAAATACGCAAGACCTTGTATTGTAGGTCAAGAACATACTGATGGTCGTGTTTCTTGTTCAGCCAGATCTTATGGAGACTTTAATTTATTTGAACTTTTGAATAAATATAAAGACGAGTTCTTGTCTTTTGGTGGTCATAAAATGGCTGCTGGATTAACTTTTCGTAAATCACAATTTAAAGAGATTAAAGAAAAGCTACTAAATGACGAACAGACTAAGGAATTTGTTCCTGTTAAAAAATATGAGTATTTAAACGAAGTATGTCCTGCAATACTTACGCCTACTTTTATAAAACAAATAAATTTACTTGCACCATTTGGCATGGGATTTAAGAAACCTTTATTTAAAATAAGTAATTTGCAGGTTCCAAAAGACTCTATAATGTACATGGGTCAAAATAACGACCATATTAAGGTGACTTTCCAAGGAGTAAATATTGTTGGTTGGAGTCTTAAAGAAAAAATGGAAGAAATGAACAAAGGTAGTGTTCAGTCGTACGACATGTTAGTGGATCTATCTCTAAATACTTTTATGGGGAAAACTACTCCACAAGCAACAATAATTGAAGATAATATTTTGGCAAGATAACGAATAGTCTGAACTGTTGCAATTTTTGCAAGAGTTAGATTCGTTTTAAAAAATAGGAGGATTTATGAATTACAAAGAAATAGGTAAGAGAATAAGAGAATTAAGAACTAGCACAAAAACTTCGAAAGAAGCATTAAGCGGTTATTTAGGGATAAGCGAGCTTGATTTAGAAAATATTGAAAATGGAGAAATAGACTCATTAAGTTCCGATATAGTTGAGAAGCTATCCATTTTATATCTTTGCCCGCCCGACTATATCTTGTTAGAAGAAGATGAAATAAAACACAAAGTAAATTTTGACTTTTCAAAACATGATAGTAAGGGATTAGCTAACATCGTAAAAGTTTTCACGATTATAAAAAATCAAATCGAAATGGAATTATTGCAATCTTTAAATGAATCTCGTGATTGCAAAGGAGGTTTTTGCGAGGAACCTGAAGTCATTATAGAAAAGAAAAAGAACGAACTCTTGCAAAAAGCAAAAGAATGGCGTTTAGCAAACCATTAAAAAAGCCCCTCATTTGAGGGGTTATTTTTCGCTATTTTTCTGGCGAATACCTTTTGTTTTCATATCCGTTAAGATCCTTCTTAACCATCCTTAGAATTAATTCTGATGGATATAGAGATTTTGTCTTCTTGTTATAAACCATTTCTGCATTAACGCCTTTTACGATATATCCATTAGGAGTAATTTCTAGGATTTCTGCCTTTTCGTCTAAGATTACATTTGTATCGTAATCTATAACTCTAAAGAATCCTCCTTCTGTGTTCTCTCTCCTGTCTCTTCCGTAGAATACATTATCCATTGGTTTATACAAGTTGTTATCAGTTATTATCTCTGTAAAATCTCTTGAAGATTTCTTTAGCTTATCTCCAGTTACCTTAAATAGAGCAAAGTAGTCGCCTACATCTTTAACATCCCCAGGTGGCGTAACTGCACAAGAGAGAAGTAGAGGAGAATCCGATAAAACTCGATCTATTCTCTTAATCTCATTCCCATTCGTTATTTTAGATCCGTTTACGACATAAGATTTGTTTTCATCTTCTATTTCATATACATTAAATGATAGAGCATTTATCTTTTGCTTTTTAGGTACCTTAATAGTCTTTTTCTCTAAAGTTTTAATATTTATTAATATATAAGTTCTGTTTTCTTCGTCTTCAGTTAATTCATCTTCATACCAAACTAAGTTGTATCCATAATTTTCTTTAACTTCAAATGGTATTTCTATTGGCTTTCCGCTTTCATTTATAACATATTTTCTTAAAAATTCATTTACAATTAAAGCATTATTATCTGGTGTAAGCTTTACATCAACTGGTTTTTCAACATTGTCTGTAAACTCATATATGCTTTTACCGTCTTTATTAAATATTGCGGTCTTTGTAAATAATGGTCCATAATTATCTTTTAAGTTGACATAACCTTTGAAAAAGTTTCCAAATATTTCAAACTTGTTAAAGTTTTCTGATACCTTTCCTTTATCTAGGTGGAATAAGAACTTATCTGGATCCATATCTTCTTCTGCGGTTTCTTCCGTCACTACCTTAAAATTACTATCTCTTGCTACGAGCATCTTATTCTTAAAGAAGCTATCTTTATCTATGTTGTAATAGATGTTTTTAATGCCTCCAAAACCATCTACATATAGAGATCTTTCTTTTTCTTCATCTGATGTTGTATCTATATAGATCTCTTTTACTAGGAAGTTATCTCTATCTGATAAAATGCTTAATGGAGTATCTGTTGTAGCTGTGCTTCTAGGTAGCCTTAATTTCTTTTCTAGGTCGTCATTATACTTGCATCTTTTCTTCTCAATATAGACACTTGGGGTTACAGTTACAGTATCTTGACCTGTTGCCGCATTTTTACCCCAAGAGCCAATAAGCTTTATCATTAAAACTGCTAAGAGAATAAATACAAGTATCAAGACCGTTATTATTATTCCCTTTTTCTTCAATTTGCATCTCCAAAATAATACTCATAGTATCTGTTAAATGTTTTAAGTCTTTCTTCGTCTTTATATATCTCGTCTATCGCAACCTTAATTCTCTCTACAAGTTTAGGGAAGGATATAATCAGAGCAATCTCTTCAGATTTTCCCGATTGTTTAGTTCCGATAAGATCCCCTGGACCTCTAAGTTTCAAATCAGCCTTTGCTATCTCAAAGCCATTGGTAGAGCTTTCCATTATCTTAAGTCGGGGGGTATCCTCTTTTTTTGAAACGAGTATGCAGTAAGACTGAAGTGAAGATCTACCAACCCTACCTCTAAGCTGATGAAGTTGCGAAAGCCCAAATCTCTCTGAACTCATTATAACCATAACAGTCGTGTTGGCCACATTTATACCTACCTCAATAATAGTTGTAGATATTAATACATCAATATTTCCAGCTTTAAATTCATTGGTTATCTCTTCTATTTCTTCCTTCTTCATCTTTCCGTTAATGGATTTAGCTTTTATGTTAAGACCTTGAGATTTAGTGAAGCTGTTAAAGAGTTTTTCTGTGTTTTCAACATCTTCTGCCTGAACTTTTCCTTCCTCTATAAGAGGGCAGACGATATAGGCTTGATGACCTTTTTTAACTTCTTCTACAATACCTGTAAAAGCTTGTTTTGTTGAATCAGTAACTATTGTTGTAACTGGTTTTCTTCCTTTAGGCATTTGTAATATTGAATAGATTTCGAGATTTTCTGAATGGGATACGAGTGCTAAAGATCTTGGTATAGGTGTTGCTGACATAGATATTGAGTGAGAGCTTGGATAAGCTTTTGATAAGGTTTCTCTTTGTTTTACTCCGAATCTATGCTCCTCGTCTATTACTTTAAGACCTAAATTTTTATACTCTACATGAAAGATACGCCGCCCTTAAACCAAACGAGTTATATTCTTCCGTAAGCTCTCTATAGTGCTGACTTGCTAATACTTCTGTAGGTGCACAAATTACACTTTGATAACCATTGGAAGATACTAGAGCAGATAATAGAAAAGCAACTATTGTTTTCCCAGAACCTACATCTCCTTGAACAAGAGCTAGAACTTTTTCCTTATTAATCATCTTGTTCTTAATAGCTTCAATTGTATTATATTGGTCATCGGTTAAATCGAAAGGCACCTTTTTTAAAAGTTCGCCCAAATTATCCAAATCTATCTCAACATCAGTCTTTATTTCTTTCCCGTCATACATCTGCCTTGAGACCCACATAAAGTCGAAGATCTTTTCAAAGACAAGCCTCTTGGAGACTTCTTTGAGTTCGATTTGGAGTCGAGGGCGATGGAGCTGCTTGTAGAAAGTTTTCTTTTCTATGACCTTGAAGTTGTATAGAAGCTTTTTGTCATAATCTGGAAGGATTGGAGCAAATGGAAGTGATTTATCTATAATGTCTTGAAAGTATTCATTGCTCATACCTGGAATCTTTATATATCTTGGAACAAATGTAGAGTATTTTTTGATATCCAAGGTTGTGTATATTGGATTTACAAATTGTGCTTTTTTAGAATACGGATTAATGCTAACCTTACCAGCTATTAAGTATCTACGGTTAAGGACAAGTAACTTTGCCATAAACTTTTGACCAAAATATAAAACATCTATAGTTCCTGTACTATCCTTAAAAGTTGCCTTTAAAAACTTTGGATTGGTGTTATTTATAGACACCAAAACTCCAATAGCTCCTACATAAGCATCTTCTTTTTCTTTTAAATCTTTAATTGCTACTGGAAACCTAAAATCATAATATTCTCTAGGTCTAAAATCTAATACATCTTCAACTGAAAACATGCCTTTTCTAGCAAGTTGTTTCTTTTTCTGCTCAGGAAGATAGAGTTTTTCTATGTCTATCATTTCACACCTCTTTTCTTCTGTATATTATACCATATATAGCCTATATTGTCAACATAAAACCAATTAAAAAAAGACCCCTAAAGGTCTTCTTTACAACTTTCTCTCTAAAAATCATACTCTGATGCATAAGCTATCATCTTTGCAGTTTCATACGCTTGTATTCTTTTTTCAATGAATAACATGAATCCACAAAGATCTTCATGACTTAGTGCTATCATTATATATGCCAACGGCTTTCCTTCAGGGATTATAAGTCCTTTTTCATCTTCGCTACCTAATTTATAGGTGGCTTTTAATAGATAATCATACTTAGTTGAAGGTATTATATCAAATATCTTTGATACTGTTTTTCCAGCAGGTACTTCAAACGGAAGTTTTGCTCTATACTTCTCAAGTCTTGACATTGATATCCCAGATAACTTAGAGTATGCAGGGGTTTGTAAGCCTTGTTTTTTAATAGCAGAAAGCTTTCTGTATAGGTTAGAGTTTTTAACAATTTCTGCTAAATACAACATTTCATCAACATTTAAATAAATTGGAATAGTGTAATCCATTTTATTAGTTTCACCATTGTATTTACAGAAGTTGAGCATCATTTTCCCTATTGGGAGAGCAGAGTCAACTGCTTCAACAAATGAACCTCTTGCATCTTTCCTTATAAAGTTATGTGCGTAATAAACTTTTTCTTCCATGATTTTTCTCCTTTTCTTTCTACATTATATTTTCTAGCAACTCTCCAACATATTCTCTATCTACATCTTCAGATATAGAATTTACTACTGCTCCTTTTAGAGCTTCTGATGTCATAAAATCTTCTTCCTTGTATAAATTAGCAGCCTTTATGAATCCCCTTATATTTATGGATTCTGGTGCTATGGCTCCATCTTTTACTCCATTGATTATTCTTGTATGAAGTTCTTTAGATGCATCTAAAAACTCAGAGTCTTCTTTTTTATCAAGATTAGTTGAGCGTAAAAGAATATCAGTTATTGAGGCACCTTCTTTGAATTGGATTCTATAGAACCTGTTTAAGGTAGCTTGATTGCCTTCGAAGGTTCCTATATAGCTAGGGTTTTGAGTTCCTATCGCTACGAAGTTCTTATGAGCTTCAATTGCCTTGTATCCTGGAACATTAATTCTTCTTCTTTCGTCAAGAAGAGAGTTAAATATAGACAAAACGTGAGGCAAAGCTATATTAAATTCGTCTAGTACAACCATTCCACCTTCTTCAAAGGCTTCAATTATATTAGATCTTTTAAATTCTACCTTACCATCCACCATGGTCATCGCTCCAAGTAGGTCCATATTATTTACTCCAGAGTTCATTGAGAACTCATACAAAGGTCTCTTGTATAACCAAGCTAAAGTTTCTGCAAGAACATTCTTACCTGTACCCATAAGTCCTTCAAGCATGATGTGAGATCCTATATTTACACCAGCTATCGCTGATTTTAATATGTTGTCTTTATCAATGAATGGAACTCTTGGTTTTTTAGGCACCTTTTTTTCTACTTCAGGAGAATATTTAACATAGGATGCAAATATTTTTTGCATTGACTTTGCTGGAATGTTATTTTCCATTAAATATTCAAATCTTTCCTTTACTTCCTCTTCAGGAAGTCCTAGGTGACCTGCAATCTTCTTTGCCGTTTCATCAGCAAGCTTGCTATTTTTCTTCTTTTCTTCTTCTATGTCTCTTACTGACACATAGATTCTGTTATCAGGACAGATCTTTGCTATTTGTGCATCTACTTTTCCTTCGCTAGATAAATAGTTTCTAATGTCATCATCTTTGATGAAACCTATCTGAATATCTCCAAGCCATGTTACTAAAAGACCTTCTTGAAAATCCTTGTCATCAACTATTTCAAGTTTTTGGGGAATCTTTTGATTTTCTTTTAAAAGCTGGAATTTTCCAGGAAACATTGAGAATGTTCCACAGATTTCAAATAAATTTTCACTATTTTCACTATCTTCCTCTAACAATTTTTCCAATTCTTCTCCTCCTATCTCCGCTACATATCTTTTGTAGCTGTAAAAATCATCGACTTTTCCAAATATTAGTATTTTTCTCCATCAGAAATTTCGTCATAAATATCTTTAACTGACTCTGTTCCTTCATAAAACACATTATTCTTTTCTGCCAACACACCTATTTCCTTGCCATCAACATGAACTGATATCTTATATTGATATTCACTGTTTTGACCACCTTCTTTTACCAGTGTTGCTACTACTGGTAGACTTAGTTCTTCAACTTCCTTTGGGGAAATTATTGTTACTTTCTTATTCATATTATCTTCCTTTCTTTTCTTGCACTATGTGAATAGGCAACTTAATTTTTTCTTTACAATATATATTAGGGAAAAATATAAAAAAATATTCCAAATATTTGACCTCCAATAAATAGAAAATAAAATGCCTAATATATAGTAAGAAAGAAATTATGTAATTATAAGGAGGAAATATAATTATGCGAAAAAGATATCTATCATTTCTACTATCTCTCATAATTTTTCTAACAAGTTTCACGCCCGCTTTTGCGGATAGTGTGGAGGTGTTAGAGCCGATTATGAGTGGAGTAGAGAGTAGTGAAGAAAAAGAGAGTCATTCTTCTGATAGCGTTTTTGTCTTAGACAGTAGAGATAAAAACAATAAGGTAGTTGAAGATAAAAAGAATAGTGGTTCTATTTCAACGCCTAATATATTAGAAGAAAGAGATAATAAAGTAGGAGATAACCTAAATCCTTATTTAGCTCCTAAAAAGGCTGAAAATATAAAGGATATAGTAAATCCAGTAACACCTCAAATTAAAGAGCTTACTGAAAGAGAAAAAGCTCCCGCTGTTAAAGATGCAGTAAACGAAAAAGAGGCTGTAAATGAAGGCTTGGAGGATTCTAACCCAATGGGGGGGGTAAAAGAAGCTGTTACTGGAGCTGATATTACCAAGCCTGCTGGTGGATGGGAGACCTATGAGATCGGTGGCGGCTGGACTCTAGGAGACTTTACTTATGATGGCGATGTTATAATAGGATTTAGTGATTCTGGAAAAGAAAAGGTTAAAACTAGCAAAGATTTAATTTTACCTAGTGTAGTTCCTGATAATGTAATTTTAAACATTAATGATTTAAAGCCTGTAACTCAAATAAGACATCGTGCTTTTTATGGTTGCGGTTTAGCCTCAGTAATACTTCCAAAAAACCTCACAAACATTAAATATAATGCATTTTACAACAATCAATTAACCTCGGTAGTATTTCCAGAGAGTCTGACAAACATTGGAGAAGAGGCATTTGCATACAACCAATTAACCTCGGTAGTCCTCCCAGAGAGCCTAACTAACATTGGAAAATTGGCATTTGCATACAACCAATTAACCTCAGTAGTCCTCCCAGAGAGCCTGACCAACATTGGAGAATCGGCTTTTTACAACAACCAATTAACTTCGGTGGTATTCCCCGAAAACCTTATAGTCATTAAAGGTAAGACATTCCAAGATAATCAGTTAACCTCTGTGGTGCTTCCAAAAAATCTTAAATACATTGAGGTTCTTGCATTTTACAATAATAAACTAACTTCAGTTATATTTCCAGACGGCCTCAAAAGTATTGACTACAATGCATTTGTATCTAATCAGTTAACTTCATTAAATATACCTGATTCCTTAAATAAAATTGGAGACGATGCTTTTGCAGATAATCCAGGCTCTAATGACAAGCACCAAGTGTTCTTATATACAGAAAGCGGAAATAATCCTAATAACCTTCCTGATTCATACTATCATTTGGTTGACCCTAAAACCCCTACAGATAACACCCTGTTCACATTCGAGAACGATATCCTTACGGGATTGTCTGAGAAAGGGTTTGAGCTTTTGAGAGCTGATTCAAAATCTATCTTTACCATCCCTTACAAAACTCCTTCAGGAGAGAATGTAAGAGAGATTAAAGAGTCGGCTTTTGAGGGACTGGGGGCTAACTTTGTGTTTCCAATAGATCCAAATAAGATTGAAAAGATAGGCGACCATGCTTTCTTTAAAAACAAGGTAGCTGAACTTAATTTTTCTAACTTTAGAAACCTTGTTGAAGTCGGGCCATACGCTTTTGCTCACAATGAAATAAAAAGTTTAATCGTGCCTGAAACTTTAAAAATCGTAGGTGACTACGCATTTAGAGACAATTTAATTCAAAAAGTTGATACAAAGAATATTGAAACCATAGGCGAAGGAGCTTTTTCTAATAATAGAATAGAAAAATTAACCCTTGGAGACTCCCTAATGGCTATTGGATCTCATGCATTTGAACAAAACGACTTGGTAAAGGTTCATATTTCAAATAATGTTACTAACTTTGGAACAAGCGTATTTGCTTTTAATAATAGATATGTAAAGGTTGAAACAGAAAATCCTATTATTAAAACAGAAAAAACCTACAGAGGTTTCGGTCATGTAGTTAACCCTGTAATAATAAAGGTAAAATATATTGATAAAGATACTAAAGAAGAACTTTTAGATGAGAAGACCATGGGAGAAGATCTAACTGTTGAAGGTGGAGTATTTATCCTAGGTGAAGAGAATATCTTCTATCCTGAAAAGATAAAAGGATACTATATTCAAGATGAAATTAAGTTTACCCCTGATAAAGACAACTATGAATTGGTATTAGAATACAAAAGTTTAAAAACAAAGCCCACTATTGAAATTAGCGGTTTAAGAATGATAAAAAAAGACGAAAAAGTAGATAAAGAGTTACTACTATCATTTGTTAAGGCTACTGATTTAACAGGTAAAGATATTTCTGACAGGATTACTGTTACTCCTGAAACTCTAGATACATCAGCTGGTGGCCTTAAAAAAGCAACTTATACAGCAGAAGATGAGTTCGGGAACACGACCGTTGCCGAAGTTGACATCCCAGTTGCTATAGATTGGTTTAATTACCCTATCGGCAACGGTTGGGTTCTTGGTGATTTCACTTATGATGGAAACACTGTTACTGGTTTTAGCGAACAAGGAAAAGAGAAGGTTAGAACAAATAAAGATTTAATTTTGCCATCAGTTGTTCCTGAAGCAGGGGTAGAAACCTTTGACAAGCTTAAACCTGTAACCAAGATAAAAGATGGCTCATTTCCCTATGGTGCGTTTTCTTCTAATCAACTCACGAGCGTAGTAATTCCAGATAGCGTGACCGCAATAGGAGATCTTGCATTTGCTGGAAACCAACTCACGAGAACAGTAATTTCTAATAACGTGACAACTATAGGAGAGGGTTCGTTTTATTCTAATCAACTCACGAATGTAGTAATTCCAGACAGCGTGGTCACAATAGGAGAGGGTGCATTTTCTTCTAATCGGCTCACGAGCGTAGTAATTTCACCAGGAGTAACTAGAATAGGAAAATCTTCATTTTTTCAGAATCGACTCACGAGCGTAGTAATTCCAGACAGTGTGATTACAATAGGAGCTAGTGCATTTTCTGGAAACCAACTCATGAAGGCAGTAATTTCAAATAGCGTGACCACAATAGAAGAGCTTGCATTTAATTCTAATAAACTCACAAATGTAGTAATTCCAAAAGGAGTTACCACAATAGGAGCTGGTGCATTTTCTTATAATGAACTCACAAGCATAGTAATCCCAGAGGGAGTGACCACAATAAGAGAGGATGCGTTTCAACATAATGAACTCACAAGCATAGTAATCCCAGATAGTGTGACCACAATAAGAGAGAGGGCATTTGAAAACAATAAATTAACCTCAGTAGTTGTTCCAAGTGGAAGCATAGGTGTTAGAGCTTTTTACAACAACTTATTGACTGATGTGGCAATAGGTGATGGAGTAAAAACAATAGGTGAGGGATCTTTTGCTGGATACATGGATGCTTCTAATTATAAGGGCAAAAATCCTGGCAACCAAATTAAAAATCTACAATTAGGAATCAGCGTTGAGAGCATTGGAAATTGTGCATTTTACAAGAATCAACTAATGAGCGTAGTAATACCAGATAGCGTAACCACAATAGGGGATTATGCATTTTCTAACAATCAACTCACGAGCGTAGTAATACCAGATAGCGTGACCGCAATAGGAAATTCTGCATTTGAATTTAATAAGCTGACTAGCGTAGTAATAGGTAATAATGTGCCCACAATAGGAGAAGGAGCATTTTCTTTTAATCAGCTAACTAGCGTAGTAATCCCAGATAGTGTAACCACAATAGAAAAACAAGCATTTCAGTATAATCAGCTCAAGAGCGTAGTAATACCAGATAGCGTAACCACAATAGGAGATTGGGCATTTTATAGAAGTCAGTTAACGAACGTAATAATCCCAGATAGCGTGACCACAATAGGAGATTATGCATTTTCTGATAACCAGCTAACTAGCACAGTCATAGGTAATAATGTGACCACAATAGGAAAGTCTGCATTTTCTAATAATCAACTCACGAGCGTAGTAATCCCAAATAGTGTGACCACAATAGGAGATTGGGCATTTTATAAAAGTCAGCTAACGAACGTAGTAATCCCAGATAGCGTGACCACAATAGAAAATCATGCATTTTCTTATAATCAGCTCAAGAGCGTAGTCATAGGTAATAGTATAACCACAATAGAAGAGAGTACATTTCAAGGAAATCAATTAACGAGCGTAGTAATACCAGATAGCGTGACCACAATAGGAAAGTCTGCATTTTCTTTTAATCAACTAATGAGCGTAGTAATCCCAAGTAGCGTGACCACTATAGAGGAGGAGGCATTTTATTATAATCAGCTAACGAGCGTAGTAATTCCAAGTAACGTGACCACAATAGGAAATCATGCATTTTCTACTAATAAATTAAAGAAAACATATATACCATTATCCTTAAAAACAATAGGAAAAGAAGCGTTTGCTGGAAACCTTGGAGAAGACGATCTCCACAATGTAACGCTTCTTACTCCAGATAGAACCAACCCAAACCATTTACAAAATGAAAGCACAACAAAAAGTCAAAAATTTTTCCCTGATGAAAAAGCAACAGAAAGAAAATGGATTAATAACTACATTAGCGGTCATATAATAAATCCGCTTTCATTAAGGATGAATTTTGTTTCCGAAGACGGTAAAATATTACAAAGTTCAATAGACAATAGAGTTTCAGAAGGGCAAAATATAAAATTTCCAAATATTCTAGGATACGAGCCAAGATATATCAAAGAAACTGGAGAACAAATAACCAACAATTCAAAAACATTAAATTCAAATGGAAAGAATTTTGTAGAATGGACCATTTTATATAAAGAAAAAGAAATAACCTCAATTGACGGAATTGTGTTAGAAACAAATTTAATTCCATCATTAAATCAAGATCCATATAAATATAATATTAGTGAAGAACAAAGGCTTAATATTAAATTTAATGTAACTAAATATGTTTCAAACATTGGAAGTTCTACAATATTAATAAATATTCCAAGTTCAATTAATAAAGACAGTATTAAAATCCCAACTCATAGAAATATTAAAAATTTTGTAGTTGAAGGAGGAGTTATTAAAATAAGCTTGCAAAACATTACTATAAACACCTCAGTGGA
>QWCB01004567.1_pt1 | contig 13045 bp, 14 predicted proteins | sample 1972511 | NCBI WGS metagenome assembly QWCB01 (sample SAMN09866719, study PRJNA288562) | Human gut metagenome isolate term5_stool, whole genome shotgun sequencing... | isolation source: gut | host: Homo sapiens | place: USA: California
AGTGAGCCAGTATCTACTGGGTGTGTCCAAGGCGAATGTCCTCTTAGAGTGATCGTGCGCGCATGTTACGCCAGCAAAATTTTGCCGTCAACACGCAACAGAACACCACAGAACAATAGTTGAACTTCGCGCTTTTTGGTACTCGTCAAGGTCGCTAACAGGATAAAAAAATCCCACATTCAGGGCCTATAATGGCGCATCGGCTATTCATTGGTAAAGGAATGATCACCTTGAATCTCAAACGGATTTTTCTCACCCTCACCTTACTTCCCTTGTTTGCTGTTGCCGCTGATGATTGCGCACCCTCAGATCCGACGCTGACCGTACAGGCGTATACCGTTAATCCTCAAACAGAGCGGGTGAAAATGTACTGGCAAAAAGCCAATGGCGAAGCGTGGGGAACGTTACATGCTCTGCTGGCGGATATTAATAGTCAGGGTCAGGTGCAGATGGCGATGAACGGCGGCATCTATGATGAAAGCTATGCGCCGCTCGGTTTGTACATCGAAAACGGTCAGCAGAAGGTGGCGTTAAATCTCGCTTCAGGTGAAGGGAATTTCTTTATTCGTCCTGGCGGAGTGTTTTATGTCGCGGGAGATAAAGTCGGCATCGTTCGTCTGGATGCCTTTAAAACCAGTAAAGAGATTCAGTTTGCGGTGCAGTCAGGGCCATTGTTGATGGAAAACGGTGTAATTAATCCGCGTATTCATCCCAACGTCGCCTCACGTAAAATTCGTAACGGTGTTGGGATTAATAAACATGGGAACGCCGTGTTTTTGTTGAGCCAGCAGGCGACAAATTTTTATGATTTTGCCTGTTATGCCAAAGCGAAACTGAACGTTGAGCAGCTGCTTTATCTTGATGGCACAATTTCACATATGTATATGAAAGGCGAGGCAATCCCGTGGCAACGCTATCCTTTTGTCACCATGATTTCCGTCGAGCAGAAAGGTTAAACATTGTACACTCGAGGAGGCCAGACAAACTGGGGCTGGCTACACAGCTGGAAAATCATCAGATAAATGAAGGGAAACAAAAATGAAAAAAACGCTCGCAACATTATTTTTATTAACCTGTCTGGGGTCATCATCCGCTTATGCGGATAACGCTTTGATTTTACAAACGGATTTTAGCCTGAAAGATGGTGCCGTCTCGGCGATGAAAGGGGTCGCTTTCGGCATGAAAGGGGTCGCTTTCGGCGTTGACCATAATCTTAAAATATTTGATTTAACACACGAAATTCCACCGTATAACATCTGGGAAGGCGCTTACCGCCTGTATCAGACTGCCAGTTACTGGCCGCAAGGTTCGGTGTTTGTTAGCGTGGTCGATCCGGGCGTAGGCACTGACCGTAAATCGGTAGTGCTGAAAACCAAAAACGGTCAATACTTCGTTTCACCAGATAACGGTACGCTCACTTTGGTGGCACAAACTCTGGGTATTGATAGCGTCCGGGAAATCGACGAAAAAGCTAACCGCCTGAAAGGTTCTGAAAAGTCATATACCTTCCATGGTCGCGATGTATATGCCTACACCGGTGCGCGTCTGGCTTCCGGAGCGATCACGTTCGAACAGGTGGGGCCAGAGCTTCCTGCAAAAGTTGTCGAACTTTCTTATCAGAAAGCAAAAGCAACAAAAGGTGAAGTGAAGGGCAATATCCCGATTCTCGATATTCAGTACGGCAACGTCTGGAGCAATATCAGCGACGAGTTGCTGAATCAGGCAGGAATCAAACTCAACGACACGTTGTGTGTGACCATTTCCGAAGGTTCCCAGCAAAAATACGCAGGGAAAATGCCGTATGTCGCAAGCTTCGGCGATGTGCCGGAAGGCCAGCCGATGGTGTATCTGAACAGCTTATTGAATGTTTCCGTGGCGCTGAATATGGATAATTTTGCGCAGAAACATCAGGTTGCGTCTGGTGCTGACTGGAATATTGATGTGAAGAAGTGCGCTAAGTAAGGTGCTGATGCGGAATGCGGTGTGGCGCACCGCATCCTGCAACGGAGTTGTAAATTACACCGTCTCCAGTCGGGCATAAGCCGCCACCAGCCATTTAATACCCTGGCCCTGGAATGCCACCTGCAAACGGCTATGCTCGCCGCTGCCTTCCATATTGACGATGGTGCCTTCACCAAACTTAGCGTGGCGTACGCGCTGGCCGAGCTTGTAGCCGCTGTCGTTCTCGACCATCGGCGTACCCATCCGTTGATGGCTGACCGGGCGGCTTACCGTAGCGCGCAGGCGCACCTCTTCCACACACTCTTCCGGCAACTCACCGATAAAGCGCGACGGGCGATGGTAAACCTCTTTGCCATACAGACGGCGGGTTTCCGCGTAGGTCAGCGTCAGTTTCTGCATCGCGCGGGTTACGCCAACGTAGGCCAGACGGCGTTCTTCTTCCAGACGTCCGCCTTCATCCAGCGACATCTGGCTTGGGAACATGCCCTCTTCCATACCAACGATAAACACCTGCGGGAACTCCAGGCCTTTCGCCGAGTGTAGCGTCATCAACTGCACCGCGTCCTGCCAGGTATCCGCCTGCCCCTCGCCCGCTTCCAGCGCCGCATGGGAGAGGAATGCCTGCAGCGGCATTAAATCTTCGTCTTCTTCGTTGTAGCTGAACTGGCGCGTTGCCGTCACCAGTTCCTCCAGGTTTTCGATACGCGTCTGACCTTTTTCGCCCTTCTCCTGCTCGTACATGGTGCGCAAGCCGGAGTCTTTAATTACCCGGTCAGTCTGTACATGCAGCGGCATATCGGCAGTTTCCTGCGCTAAGGCGTCGATCAGCTCCATAAACCGCTGTAAGGCACTGGCAGCACGTCCGGCGAGGGCTTTTTCCTGCAACAGTTCACGACATGCCTGCCAGAGTGTTAACTGGCGATCACGCGATGTCTGACGTACCACGTCCAGCGTCCGGTCACCAATACCCCGCGTTGGTGTATTCACCACGCGCTCAAAGGCCGCGTCGTCATTACGGTTGGCAATCAGGCGCAGATACGAGAGCGCATCTTTGATTTCCTGGCGTTCGAAGAATCGCATCCCGCCGTAAATACGGTACGGCATACTTGCCTGTAACAGTGCTTCTTCCAGCACACGCGACTGGGCGTTGCTGCGGTAGAGAATGGCGCACTCGGCAAGCGCCCCGCCGTTGTCCTGCCAGGTTTTGATACGGTTAACCACAAAACGCGCTTCATCGAGTTCGTTAAAAGCGCAATAGAGGGAAATAGGCTCACCGTCCGCGCCATCGGTCCACAGTTTTTTACCCAGACGCCCGTTATTGTTTTCAATCAGGGCGTTAGCGGCGCTCAGAATATTGCTGGTAGAGCGGTAGTTGATCCACGCGTACTGAATGTTGTTAGTGTCCTGGAATTCATCCACCAGAATATTGGTGAAACGTTCGCGGTAATGTTGAAGGATATGCGGTTTGTTGAGCCATAATTCGTGGGCACGAAGCAGCAATTCAGCAAAATCAACCAGACCCGCGCGGTCACAGGCTTCCTGATACGCCTGATACACCTTCTGCCAGGTTTGCTCCACTGGGTTGCCGTAGCTCTGAATATGATGCGGACGCAGCCCCTCATCTTTCTGGCTGATCCTGCGGCAGGTTGGCGTCCATGTGGTGCGCACGCAGCAGGCGGTGCGCCAGCCCGTGGAAGGTGCCGACCCACATGCCGCCCTGGCTGGTGCCCATCAGCTGCCCGATACGATGGCGCATCTCCGCCGCCGCTTTGTTGGTAAACGTCACCGCCATAATCGAATACGGCGAGCAGTTTTCCACGCTCATCAGCCAGGCGATACGATGCACCAGTACGCGCGTCTTACCACTGCCCGCGCCCGCCAGCACCAGAAGGTTGCTGCGTGGCGCGGCCACCGCTTCGCGCTGTTTGTCATTAAGGCTGTCGAGCAGGTAAGAAACATCCATTGGCACCGCCGCGTAAAAATAGGTTGGGCGGAGAAGCGCAACGCCCTCCGCCAAAAAGCTGGGTATATATACAGATTTGCTGATTATATCAGCGAGGTCAGAGATGCCAACCGGGAAATTTCCAGATGCGGCAGTAAACGGCTGTCCCAGGTTTGCATCAGATCGCCATTTTCCGGTCTGATCCAACAGGCCTGCATTCCGCTGCGAATTGCCCCACCCACGTCAGTGGTGAGATCGTCCCCGACATGTAAGATCTCGCCGATCGGCACGTTGAGTTTTTCCGCCGCCAGGAAGTACATATCGCTGAACGGTTTTGAGCGCCCGTGCGGGCCAGCGCGCAGCACAAACTCAAAATAATGCCCCAAACCAAACAGTTCCGGCTGGGCGTTACCGTTGGTGATCGCCACCAGCGGCCATTTCTTCGCCAGCTGTTTTAAGGTGTCGTGGGTTTGCTGCGGGACGTCGATCCGGCTGCGCCATTTGGCAAAGTTGATCATTGCCGCGTGTGCGCCTGCACTGGCTTCTTCGGCACTCAGCCCGGCGTCGAGCATCGCTTGTTCAATCGAACGAAAACGCCAGCGCGTCACGTCGTGATAAATCTCGGGTTCCGCTTCCCGTACCGCCTGGCGCAGGCGTTGCAGATCTTCATTCTGGAAGCTGCGCAGCGCCGGATGATAATTTTGCACAAAGGTAAGCGCCTCTCGCTCGGTGCGCAAAATCACCGGACGGTTATCGTAAAGGGTATCATCCAGGTCAAAGGTGAGCGCCGAGATGCGCCCCAAAGGCCGGTAAAAACGCATTATTTCCCCCGTTTGGCGCGTGGATGCGCCGCATCGTACTCCGAGGCAAGGTGTTGAAAATCAAGATGAGTATAGATTTGCGTGGTGGAGAGGTTGGCATGACCCAGCAGCTCCTGTACACCACGAAGATCGCCGCTCGACTCCAGCATATGGGTAGCGAACGAGTGACGTAATTTATGCGGGTGAACGTGATTATTCAGCCCTTGTTTTATGCCCCATTCGGCAAAGCGTTTCTGCACATTACGCGCGGAGATGCGTTTGCCCAGTTTCGACAGAAAAAGCGCGTCGTCTTCACTACCAAACAGGTCGCGCAAATCAAGCCAGTGCTCAATCCACGCCACGGCGTTGCGACCAATCGGCAGGCGGCGCTCTTTGCTGCCTTTTCCCATCACCCACACTTCGCCAGACTCCAGGTCGAGGTGTTTGATATCGAGCCCCACCAGCTCGGAAAGACGCAGACCCGCGCCGTACATCACTTCCAGCATTGCCCGATCGCGCACGGCGAGGGGATCGTTGATATCAATATCCAGCAGCCGATTCATATCATCGACGTCGATGTTTTTCGGCAGATGACGCGGCGCTTTCGGTGCCGAAACACCTTTCGCCGGGTTAGCTTTGAGTTCGTTCTGGCTGACCAGCCAGTCAAAAAAGCTACGTAGCGCAGAAAGCCGTAACGCCAGACTTGCAGCTCCCAGCCCTTTACGGCGACTGCGTACAGCAAAATTACGCACCATCGTCACATCACATTGCTGCCAGCTTTGCAGGCCATTTTCGCTGGCAAAATTGATGATCGCCTCAAGCTGTCGCTGGTAGTTAAGCAGGGTTATCGGGCTAAGCTGGCGCTCCACGCTCAGATAACGTAGGTAGCGTTCTACATCGGTGTGTAAATCGGTCATACGCGTTCAATCCAACGCGCCAGAAGCTCCGGCAACATCAGTGCAATTTCATGAAGTAACTGCGTTCCCTGCCCTTGTTGATAGTGACTGGCATCGCGACTGGTAAACAGCACAACACCCAAATCAGCATCGCTTCCCAGCATCGACATCGCCACCGATCCCACCGCTTTCGCTTCCGGTAGCACCACCAGCAGCTCCGGTCCGTTAAGCGGTCCCAGATAGTGCTGTTCCTGCCCCAGACGCTGAATACGCAGCGGTTCGAAAGACTGACGGCTTAATGCCAGATGAGTGTAGTTCGACGGCGCACCTAAGCGCCAGCGATCCGGAAACAGGCGCAGACTCGCACCTGCCAGGCCGAGATCGCGCGCCCAGCGGTGAAAGCGCATCAGCATATCATCGAGACTGCTGGCGGCGGTGAGACTGCGCTGCAGGTAGAGTAGACGATAAAACAGGCCTTCGTTGGCGATTGCCTGTTCCATCAACAGCGCCATGTTCTCTTCCAGAACATGAATATGATTACGTGCGCGGGCCATGTGCCACTCGACCAACGAAACGGTGCCGCGTACCGGATGCGGCACACGTATCGCTTCTACTGCGCGCGCATTGCGGATAAAAAACTCAGGATTTTTAATCAGATAATCGACAACCGCCCGGTCATCAAGCTCCGTGAGTGTTTCCTGCAGTTCTTCCCCTGGTTGCTTCATAGATGAATAAATCCGTCGTAGACATGTACCGCCGGGCCAGTCATATATAACGGGTGACCCGGACCTTTCCAGGCGATATCAAGACGACCGCCAGGGAGTTCCACGCGTACTTCTTCGGCCAGCAAACCTTGCTGAATCCCTACCGCCACCGCCGCACACGCGCCGCTGCCGCAGGCCTGGGTTTCTCCTGCCCCACGCTCATAAACGCGTAAACGAATATGCTCGCGTTTAACCACTTGCATAAAACCGATATTGGCGCGCTCCGGAAAACGTTCGTGGCTTTCCAGAACAGGACCAAGCGTTTCTACCGCCGCAGTATCAACATCATCAACCTGAATCACGCAGTGCGGATTTCCCATCGACACCACGCCGCATAAGATTGTCTGCTCGGCGGCGCGCATAATATAGGTCTTTTCCGCTTTGTTAGCGCGAAATGGCACGGCAGAAGGTTCGAAGTTGGGTTCGCCCATATTGACGCGGACCAGATCATCATCGGTGACGGTCAGAACCATCCGCCCGTTGGCGGTGCTGACGCGGATATCGCGCTTATTGGTCAGCCCTTTCAGGCGCACAAAACGGGCAAAGCAGCGCGCACCGTTGCCGCACTGCGCCACTTCACTGCCATCAGCATTGAAAATGCGATAGTGAAAATCCAGTTCCGGATCATACGGTGGCTCAACCACCAGCAGCTGGTCAAACCCTATCCCCAGGTGCCGATCCGCCAGGCGACGAATCAGCTCCGGTGAAAAAAAGACATTCTGCGTTACCGCGTCGACGACCATAAAATCGTTGCCAAGGCCATGCATTTTCGAGAACTGCATCATTTACTCCAATCACGCGGGTACAGAAACTGACTTTTAGTAATTCACCTGGGATGGACCATCGCCAGTGGCGCGGTCGTTTTTATCCGGCACCGTGGATTGCGTTTGCGTCTCTACCGGTTTGGTCGGCGGCGGTGCGTTTTTATCTGCAGGCGGGAAATAGAGCGGACCTTTCAGACCGCAGCCCGTCAGGCTGAAGAGAGTAAGTAATACAGTGAGTGCCTTAAACACGTTTTTCATTATGGATTGCCTGTAAAGTTCATCGCTTTCTGCTTTCTATCATCGCAGGAGAAGGCGTAAAAGCAAGCGTTTAGCGACTCTTTATGAAGTCTGAAAAGTGAGGAAATGCTGCGAGTATAACGCTTACACGTGGGGATTTATGTTTTGCTGGTAGTTTCGTGATCGGCACCTCGCGCCAGGATGGCTTTATGCACTATCGCAATGTGGTTTGTTTGTTATCTTGTTCGTTGTTTTTATCGTCGGCATGGGGATGTCGGCTTGATGAGCCGGAACATAATATTTACCAGAAACAGGGAAAAGGCGTGGTGTATTTGCGCCCTTATGAAAAGACCAATCTTTCGCTATATAGAGATATTATTATTCCGGTGACGGATGAATCATGCCGGAACGCAGCAGCAGACGGGCAAACTTTGAAGCCCTGACCCCATGCCGCTATACTGCCGCCATCACTTAAAAACAGGATACAACAATGAACGACAGTGAATTTCATCGCCTGGCTGATCAACTGTGGCTGACCATTGAAGAACATCTGGACGACTGGGATGGCGACAGCGATATCGACTGTGAAATCAACGGCGGTGTACTAACCATTACCTTTGAGAACGGCAGCAAAATCATTATCAACCGCCAGGAACCGCTGCACCAGGTATGGCTTGCAACCAAACAGGGCGGCTACCATTTTGATCTGAAAGGCGATGAGTGGATTTGCGATCGTAGCGGTGAAACCTTCTGGGATTTGCTGGAACAGGCGGCGACGCAGCAGGCGGGAGAAACCGTCAGTTTTCGTTAAGAGCTAATGCCGGATAAGCCTCGCTTTCCGGCATTAGCATCACGAAAAATACTGCTGCAACAGCGGCGCGTCATGCTCCTGATTGGCAGGTGGCATGTTACCGATAGATTTGGTGCGAAACGGAATCACCTGTTCACGACCATCAACCTTCACAATCTGATAGAACTGCGGCAGGTTGAAGTTGATGAAGCTTGAGCCGTAGGTGAAACGGTCGTGCGAAGACGAGTAGAAGCGACTGACGTCACGCACCAGTTCCTCTTTGCTGCCTTCGCAGTGGTGATATACCTCAACCCGGTTGCTTTCGTCGAGAATGTAGATATTAAAGCCATTCTCGTCTTGCGTTTCTTCGAAGAAAAACTGGATGATCCCTTCGCTGGCAAAGCCGTCCACCACCGCCGGTAATTTGACGTGATTGGTTTCAACCTGCACTGACAGGCCGTGCAGTTTGTTATGCGAAATAGCGCCATAAAACTCGATGGCGTTTTCCAGTTTCTGTACCGATACATTCAGCCGTTCGAAGAACAAGCCCCAGGTTTGACCGGAGACGCGCAGCGCCTTGAAGCGCCCGGTTTCCTGGCGGGTGCTGGAAAGACGCAGTTCAATACACTCAGAAACCAGTTGCTGCACGCGAGTACGGATTAAGCCGCGCAGATGCTGGCTGTAGCAGAAGACTTCCACGCTATCTGGCGGTGCGGCGTCCTGATGCATTTTGCCGAGAATGGTTTTCAGGGCTTCAATCATCGACTGCTCACCGTTGAAGTGCAGCGTACGCACTTCGTTCCACGAGTTGCGATACAGCAGGTCAACGCTACCCACCAGGCAATTTTGATTCTCGCCAAAGCTGAAGACATCCAGCTTACGGAAATCAAAATGCACCACCTGATTGCGGAAGGCTGCCGTCGGGTCATATTCCAGGTTAACGATAATCGCCAGATGGCGGATCTCACACGGGCTGTAGAGCGCCTTCGGTGTCGGTGCAGGTAAGCGCAGCGGGAAATGGTGCGACACGTCTGCGACCATCTCCTGCAACTTCGGCAAGTCGACAACGCCGTTGCCTTTAATGTACAAACGGGTGCGCGAGGTCAGCAGGCCGTTAAACCATGCCCACGCCACCAGTTTATTCAGGTAACGGTTATATTCCAGCGGCTGATGGCTGATGATTGACTCAATATTTGGCGCGCGGTTATACAGATACCAACCTGAACGGTTGGCGCGGCCCGGCGGTACATAAATAAAGGTCAGATTCGGTTCCGAGAGATCGGGCGAAATCTGCGGGTTTACCAGCGTCACTTTACCCGGTAATGCTTCAAACGCGGCGTAAAGTTTACGCGTCAGCACGCCGATATCCTGCGGGCTGGCGGAGACGCTAAGGTTATTGCGACGCGCAAAGCGGATCAGATTACGGTAGCTCTGCATCATTGCGTCGAGCAGCTCGTTGTGCGCCTCACGCACCTGATCTATCTTCCAGTTAGCGCGGTTATCAAGCATTGCCAGACGAGAATCGTCCCATTCCCACTCTTTCACCAACTGGCTTAACACTTCACGACGCCAGCCTACGCAGGCGCGTTCACGGCTAAGTTTTTCACACACTTTTAAATAGAAGCAGCGGCGAACTAAATCCAGACGGGTGAAATCTTCAATAGCCGTCAGATATTCAGTAACACGCTCCAGCATCATGCAGTATGGATCGAGGCCAAACGATACAATCTCGCCGTCGTGCAAACGCTGTTTGATATCTTTCGCCAGCAGACGTGGGTTCGGGTATTCCCAGGAATAGGCTTCCAGCAGCAGTGTTTTCAGCACCGCTTTGTATGGGGAATCGATACTCTTGTAGAGCTGCCAAAGGCTGGCACCAAAGTACTCTTCAGCAGAAAGCGAGCTTAAGCCACCAAGATCCAGCCATTCATTTGGCGTCAGCACGCCCTGCGCGTAAAGCGTCATCACATAGTCGTCGTAATGCTCTTCTTCGTCGCACGGCACCATATTCCACAGAATACGCTTACCGGCGAGACGCACGGCGGTACGATAAAATTCGTCAAGCAGCAGTATATGCTGGGTGGAGCCACAATCTTCGCCCCCCAGGCTGCCGCTTTCATTATGACGGAAGCGGTTTTCATCAATCAGGAAGAAGCTGACTTCCACACCCAGCGAGGCGGCCCAGCTTTCCAGCAGACTACATTTACGTTGTAGCAACTGGCGCTCTTCGCTATCGAGCCAGGATTGATGACAGACCCAGATATCCAGGTCAGAGGAACAACTTTGCCCTACGGACGAGGTGCTGCCCATGGTGTATACACCAGTAATTGGAAGCTCACCTTTCGGTGGGTCCTGTACTGACATTCCACGATACAGTTCAAGCTCGTTCAGGTAGTGGCGTTGAGTTTCATCAGGCGTGTAAAGGCAAATGCCTTTGGGAACGTTACCATCAAGGTAACCCGGCATTAGCGGATGGTGATAGTGCAACAATGTCGGCAGTAGACTGTAGACCTGTTGGAATGCAGGCCCCATAGCAGCAAGCGCGCGATCCACACGCAATTGATTTATGGCATCCAGTCTCTGTTTCAGAGTCTCAATATAGAGGTACAAGACGTATCGCCTGATTTGCTACCCGTCATGACTGTGATTCCGCCAACATCAACGGTAACACGCGGCATTCGGGATATTTCGTATGTCAAAGGTAACCGTTACCACTTTTCGCGCCTGGTTTTTTTAGTTTCACGACGAAAAAATGGTCTAAAACGTGATCAATTTAACACCTTGCTGATTGACCGTAAAGAAAGATGCGCTACATACAAGTGTAGCACCGTTTATTCTCTGTAAATTCCTTATTACGAAGGCTCAAAGCGCCTGTCAGGATCCACTGCCAGACCTCATTTTACGGTTTGCGCAGGCGTCTACGTTTCACCACAACACTGACATCGCTCTGGCAAGGATGTTAGGATGGACCACGGATGATAATGACGGTAACAAGCATGTTAGACAATGTTTTAAGAATTGCCACACGCCAAAGCCCACTTGCACTCTGGCAGGCACACTATGTCAAAGACAAGTTGATGGCGAGCCATCCGGGCCTGGTCGTTGAACTGGTACCGATGGTGACGCGCGGCGATGTGATTCTTGATACGCCGCTGGCGAAAGTAGGCGGGAAAGGCTTATTTGTGAAAGAGCTGGAAGTCGCGCTCCTGGAAAATCGCGCCGATATTGCCGTTCATTCAATGAAAGATGTGCCCGTTGAATTCCCGCAAGGTCTGGGGCTGGTCACCATTTGCGAGCGCGAAGATCCCCGCGATGCCTTTGTATCCAACACCTATGACAGTCTGGATGCGCTACCGGCAGGCAGTATCGTCGGGACGTCCAGTTTACGTCGCCAGTGCCAACTGGCTGAACGCCGCCCGGATCTGATTATCCGCTCCCTGCGCGGCAACGTCGGCACTCGTCTGAGCAAACTGGATAACGGCGAATATGATGCCATCATTCTTGCCGTAGCCGGACTAAAACGTTTAGGTCTGGAGTCCCGCATTCGCGCCGCGTTGCCACCCGAGATTTCTCTTCCGGCGGTAGGGCAAGGTGCGGTGGGCATTGAATGCCGCCTTGATGATGCACGCACTCGCGAGCTGCTCGCCGCGCTGAATCACCACGAAACTGCACTGCGCGTTACCGCCGAACGCGCCATGAATACCCGTCTCGAAGGCGGATGTCAGGTGCCAATTGGTAGCTACGCCGAGCTTATTGATGGCGAAATCTGGCTGCGTGCGTTGGTCGGCGCGCCGGACGGTTCGCAGATTATTCGCGGTGAACGCCGCGGTGCGCCGCAAGATGCCGAACAAATGGGGATTGCGCTGGCAGAAGAGCTACTGAATAACGGCGCGCGCGAGATCCTCGCTGAAGTCTATAACGGAGACTCCCCGGCATGAGTATCCTGGTCACCCGCCCGTCTCCCGCAGGAGAAGAGTTAGTGAGCCGTCTGCGCACACTGGGGCAGGTGGCCTGGCATTTTCCGCTGATTGAGTTTTCTCCGGGTCGACAATTACCGCAACTTGCTGATCAACTGGCAGCGCTGGGAGAGAGCGATCTGTTGTTTGCCCTCTCGCAACACGCGGTTGCTTTTGCCCAATCACAGCTGCATCAGCAAGATCGTAAATGGCCCCGACTACCTGATTATTTCGCCATTGGACGCACCACCGCGCTGGCACTACATACCGTAAGCGGACAGAAGATTCTCTACCCGCAGGATCGGGAAATCAGCGAAGTCTTGCTACAATTACCTGAATTACAAAATATTGCGGGCAAACGTGCGCTGATATTACGTGGCAATGGCGGTCGTGAGCTAATTAGGGATTCCCTGACGGCGCGCGGTGCTGAGGTCACTTTTTGTGAATGTTATCAACGATGCGCAATCCATTACGATGGTGCAGAAGAAGCGATGCGCTGGCAATCCCGCGAGGTGACGACGGTCGTTGTTACCAGCGGTGAAATGTTGCAGCAACTCTGGTCGCTGATCCCACAATGGTATCGTGAGCACTGGTTACTACGCTGTCGACTATTGGTCGTCAGTGAGCGTTTGGCGAAACTCGCCCGGGAACTGGGCTGGCAAGACATTAAGGTCGCCGATAACGCTGACAACGATGCGCTTTTACGGGCATTACAATAACTCTCATAACAGGAAGCCATAATGACGGAACAAGAAAAAACCTCCGCCGTGGTTGAAGAGACCAGGGAGGCCGTGGACACCACGTCACAACCTGTCGCAACAGAAAAAAAGAGTAAGAACAATACCGCATTGATTCTCAGCGCGGTGGCTATCGCTATTGCTCTGGCGGCGGGCGTCGGTTTGTATGGCTGGGGTAAACAACAGGCCGTCAATCAGAC